>MTLC01000921.1_pt1 | contig 120207 bp, 92 predicted proteins | sample 1982451 | NCBI WGS metagenome assembly MTLC01 (sample SAMN05710165, study PRJNA340218) | biofilm metagenome | isolation source: sample SPH anode biofilm adapted to +100 mV | place: USA | collected 2012-02-03
CATTTCGTTAGAGAGTATTTTAGCAACTTTATAATCGTATCCAGTTGAAAATGCGGTATCGTTGATAAACTGAGAGCTATCAATACCCAACCGGATATTGGGTTTACCACGACGAAAATAATATTGGTCCAAATGAACAGCGTTAGAACGGTAATATTGGTAGAAATCCAAGTTACGATTAAAAAAGAAAGTCAAACTATCCAACTCCTGTTCATAGTAATTCTTCTGACTAATATTGCTTCCATTAGGACGTTTCAGTTCTATCGTGTAAATTTTATTGAAATAGAGTAATTGACTTAGGATTTGAGGTTTCATTTCTTTGAAAAATGAAATTTCGTCCTGCTCGTTTGTAAAATCACATTCAAGAAGTTTAGTTTTCAATTTATATAATTGATTTTGGAGAAACTCAACCATTTCAAAAGCTTCACTCATAGAAATATCACATCCTTCAATATCAATGGAGGAAACCTTTTCAGAGATTTCCTCCATAATTCGATTGAAATTATTTTTCATAACTATTAAATTAATGTGAATCTCTAAGACGCTATAATATTTGATTAAGATTTAACTTTGTTGAATAGGAGTATTTAAATACGCTGGACCGACATTTGTTTGTCAATGTTAGAAATTCATTAAATATTACTTGATTTTTTCTTATGAATCCGTTGGTTTGCTTTATAACATAACCAAGCTGAAGCACTCCCTAAGATAGCTCCAGCTAATACATCGCTTGGATAATGAACTCCCAGATGCATTCGTGAGTAACCTACAGCTCCAGCCCAAATATAGGAAGGGATAATTATATACCATTTAGGATAGACAATACTCAGAGAGGTTGCGAAAGCAAAAGCATCAGAAGTATGTCCTGAAGGAAAAGAAGGGCTTCCACCACCTGTTAGTTTTTGTATATCAGAATAAATTATAAAGGGTCGTGGTCGGTCAACTATATATTTTAAAGCTGTTGAAAAAAAAGCGACCGTAACATTTGAAATTATAATATAAATTGATTTGTTTTTTAATACATAATTGTTTGTTAGCCATCCAACTGCACACATTATTGCAGGAGTAGCAATGGTAAATGTCGCTACCGAATTGGTTATTATTTGAAAAAATCCGTCAAAATGTTCATTCCTATAATTTAAATTTATATCACGTAACAAACCAATATCAATATCCTTTATAAGAGGAAGAAAAGATAAAAAGAAAATAATTTTAGTAATAACTTTTATTTTTAATATCATTGTTATTTAAATTTGTATAATAAAGTTGGATAAACAATTAACAATAATGGTAAAGCAATTATAAAACCACCTATAACGGCAATAGCTAATGGCTGGTGCATTTGTGCGCCAGTACCGATACCCAAAGCCAATGGCATTAATGCGATAATAGCTCCAACGGCAGTCATCAATTTGGGACGTAGTCGGGTACTAATAGCGTAAATAATTGCATTTTCTTTGTTTTTTTCCTTTAAACTTTCGATAAATTGCAAATAAGTAAATATGGCATTTTCTCCGATAATTCCCACAATCATAATTAAACCTGTGTAACTACCGACATTAAGGGGCGTTCTGGTAATGAACAGCAAAAGGTAACTTCCTGAAATTCCCAATACCGAAATAAACAAAATTATTACGGCTACTCTGATATCTCGAAACAGAAATAGCATAACAGTGAAAACTAAGAAACTGGCAATAATCAAAATCATCAGAAGTTCTTTGAATGATTGCTGTTGTTCCGCATAAGCACCACCATACACAATGTTGTAGCCTGTCGGCAACTTGATTTTTTTATCAATTTGTTTTCTGATTTCCTTGATGGTTCCACCCAAATTTACGTTGTCCAAACGTGCTGTAACAATGCCGAGCGTCTGCAAATCTTCGCGGTTGACTTCCGCGGCACCGCCTGCAACATTCACCGTCGCAAATTCCTTCAATGGTTTCATTTGACCGTTTGGCAAAGCAATCACACTGTTTTCGATTTCCGATAGCGAAGCATTGCTGTTGTTACTGTATAGAATTCTGATTGGTGTAAATTGTTCTTTATCAAACAGATTACCAACCACATTCCCTTCGAGCAGTGTTTGAAGTTGATATTGAAAATCCTGTGGTGAAATATTGTATTGCCCGAGTATTGTAAGATTGGGAACTACCTGAATAGACGGACCTGCAATGACAATTCCGTCAAAAACGTCAGCCGTTCCTTTGACATTTTCAACCACAGACGCGATTTTTTTGGAATATTCCTGAATTGTTTTTTGATCGGTTCCAAAGACTTTAATCTCAATGGGTTGCACGCTGCTCATCAAGTCGCCAAGCATATCGCCAATCACCTGCCCGAAATCGACCATCAACGGTAAACCGCTTTCGTCAATTTTTTGTCGTAGTTCATTGATGACTTCTTCAGTGGTTTGGTTGCGTTTTTTCTTCAACTGAATCAAATAATCGCCGCGATTAGGCTCTGTGATAAAAAAGCCCATTTGCGTTCCCGTGCGGCGGCTGTATGCTTCCACATTGGGATTGGCTGTAATGATTTTGTCCACTTCGGTGAGTTCGCGGTTGGTTTCTTCAAGCGAAGTTCCGGGTGGCGAATTATAATCGAGCACAATACTGCCTTCATCCATTTCGGGTAAAAATCCTGTACTAATATTCGGGATAATCAAAACCGCGCTGACGATTAATGCAGTCACAAAAACATAGGAAAATATCGGATGTTTGATAAAATAACCGACCCATTTCCGCTCTTTGACATCGTAATGTTGCAGGTTTTTCGTTTTAATAAATTGAGACAGAAAAAGATACACCACTGGCAAAAGCAGCCAAGTTACAAAAAAGGAACAAATCAACGTAATAATCATCGTGTTGGTCATTACTTTGAAATACGCGCCTGCCACGCCGGTCATCAGCATAAAAGGCAGAAAAATAACGATGGTGCTGAGCGAAGAACCCACCATCGCCTTCAACAAATAATTGATGGCTTTTTGTACCAGCGTGTTGCTGTCTTCTTCGGGATGTTCTTCGTGCGTTCGGTGGATTTGCTCCACCACCACAATGGCGTCGTCGATAATCAGTCCGATGGAAGCGGCAATGGCGCCAAGCGTCATAATGTTAAACGTTTGTCCCATAGCATACAACGCAAGCATCGTGAGCGAAAGCGTGATGGGAATCGTAATCAAAATGGTGGCGCTCGCCTTGAACGAGCGTAAAAACATAATGGCTACGACAATTGCCAGCAGCAAACCAATCCAAAGCGCGTCGGTAACGCTTTTGATGGCATCGCTCACAAAATCTGCCTGCACGTAATACGGCGCCAATTTTACATCTTTCGGCAATGTTTTTTCCAAATCATTAATTTTCAATTCCATTGCCTTGCTCAAATCTATCACATTGGCGTTGGGCTGCTGAATCACCGCAATCAAAATGCTTTCTTTTCCGTCCGCATTGATTTTGATGTATTGTTTGGCGGAATGCACATTGATTTGGGCAATGTCTTTGAAATAAATAACGCGGCTTCCGTCATTTTTTATGACAATGTTTTTAAGCTGTTCCAAATTGCGCAACTGCGCATCGGTAAGTGTCAGATACAGATACCGATAATCCGAAGAATAACCGTTTGATTTAATGAAATTGGTGTTGTTAACAGCATTCGCAACATTGGCAGGCGTCAAACCGAGACGCGACATCATTTCAGGTTTCAAAACCGCCCAATATTCCTTATCCTGTCCGCCGATAATGCGAATGTCACTCACACCGTTTACCTGTGAAAGAAATGGTTTGATGGTGTAAAGCGCCAGCTGTTTTAACTCGATTGGCGACATTGATTTTGAAGTCAGCGAATAACCCATCACAGGCAAAATGGACGGATTCATTTTCTCGACCGTAATGTTGATATCTGCCGGAAGTTGATTGCGGATTTGCGTGATTTTCGCTTCGATTTGTTGTTGACTTAAATCGATGTTGGCATTCCACGACATAAAAGCTGAAATTTCGCAACTTCCCCGGCTTGTGGTGCTTTTGATGACTTCCAAATCCGGTACCTGCTTGATGGCATCTTCCAATGGGCGTGTTACGGCAACGGTCATTTGGTCAATCGGCTGCTGTCCCGCATCGGCGATGATTTTAATTTTCGGGAATGTAATTTGTGGGAACAACGCCGATTTAATATGCGTAAATGCAAATACACCACCCATCAGAGTCAGTACGATGATGACCAGTAACGGATTTTTATATTTGACAAAAAATGATTGTTTCATCTGATTTTTACTAATCGTTATGGATTAATTTTTACGAAAGCGGTATCGTTCATTCCGAAATTTCCCGACACCACAATTCTGTCTTTCGGTGTAATGTCGCCCGATTTAATTTCAACCCAGTCGTTGTTTTCAATACCTTTTTGAATGTCGGTTTTAACGGCTGTCGTGTCGTTAATCAATTTCATTACCCAAAATTCCGATTGAGAATCATCGGTGAGAACGGCGGATTTCGGTACACTCATTCCGGTAACGCTTTTTCGTACAAAATTGACGGTGGCAATCAGGTTTTCGGGGATATTTTCTCCGTTTTTTATTTTGATTAGCACCTGTTGTGTTTGTGCAGCCGGGTCAACCGAAGGCATTATTTTAGCCACATAACCGTTGAGATTTCTGCCGTCGGGCAAGTTGACGATTAAATTTCCGCCGTTTTTAATCAGTTGATTGTATTCGTAAGGCACTTCCATCACAAAACCAAAACTATTGCCATCGGTAACAGTGGCGAGCACTTCGCCATCCTGCACATAATCGCCGGTTTGGTGATTGAGCATTGCCACATAGCCTGTTGTGGGGCTCACAACGGACGTATTCCCCGAAAAACGAAATGCGGAATCGAGTTTATTGATGGTGCTTCCCAACGCGCGGGCTTCTTTGGTTTGCAAAACAAAAAGCGTTTGTCCGCGATGTACGTGATCTGCCAATTTGATGTTCATTTTGGTGATATAGCCCGTTGTGTTGGCTTTTACGTCAGATTTTAGCAAATAAATGGCGGTGGCATTCAGCGTGACGTCTTCATTGAGTTGAACCGTGTCGGAAGGATAAGCGACCGTAACGGACGTTTTTGGAGTTGCCGGTGCTGCTTCGGAATTTTGACTTTCCGAAGATTTGTTTTTGCAGCCGCTTACTAGTAAAATCACTGCCAAAATTGCCGGGAAAAAGTATTTAACCGCTTTCATTTTATTGTAAAGTTAGATTGTTTTGTTGGTTATAAAGATTGTTGAGGGTCGTTTCAAACTGTATTAAACCGGATTTTAAATTAATGTAATTATTTACGGAAACAATAAAATCGGTGACCTTTACATCGCCTGTTGGCAATTGTTTCAGGTTGGCTTCAATCAATGCCTGCGCATATTTCAATTGTTCGTTGGCGGTGGCAATCATTTGTTTGTATTGCTTGATTTGCGTTTCGATTTGTGCCGATTGTTGCAGGTATTGTTTTTTCTGAAATTCGCTGTATTGCTGCTGCGTATTTTGTTGTAAATGATTTTGTTGCAGCAGTTTTTTCTGTTTATCGCCGTCGTAAATCGGGATGGTAAGCGACAAACCTGCGCTCGCTCCAAAGTTTTTGTAAGGCGACGTTACGAGCGATGACGAATAACCGCCATCGGCGTAAGCGGAAAGTTTGGGCTGATATTCGTATTTGATAATATTGGCGTCATTTGCCAATTTCATACTGTCGGTTTCATACGATTTGGCGTAAACGCTTTGCTCGAAAGGCAATGTTTTTTGAATGGGAATCAACGGTGTTTCGATTTTTTGAAGTGTGGTGTCAACAATTCCCGCCAAATAATTCAATGTTGCATAATTGTTTAGCCAATCGGCGTAACGCTGCTGTGCGAGCAGTTGGTTTTGCTGCAAAGTCACCATAAAACTCAAATAATCGGTTTGCTTGAAGGCGGCATTTTGTGTGAGTTTCTTCAAAATGGTATCTTCCTGCGTAAGCAACTGAATGATTTCCTGTGCGTTTTGAAATTGCTCCTGAGCAGCGTAAGTGAGAATGTATTGATCTGTTACGGCTCGTTTGAGTTGCAATTCGGTGATATTTGATTGGTTAAGCAACTGCCTGATACCTAACGAATAATTAGCTAAACGAGTGTCCAAATTGTTCTTTCCAAGTAAATCTTTGCTCACGCGAATAAGGGCTGTAATATTTTGTCCGTTGGTGAGTGCCGCATCATAGCCCCAACCGCCAATAACGGGCGCGTACATCGCGTCACCAATGCCCGTGACTTTGAAACCGTAATCAGCCTTCATTTTCAGACTGTCGATTTTCAAAGAATAACGCTGATTTTTGAAATCATTCAAAACCGGGCTGTTTTCTTTGGCAGAATTAAGATAATACTCCAATGTGTTGCTGTTCTGCGCGTTAATTGATGCGGAAATCAACAAAAAGACGATTAAAAGATGTTTTGACAGCTGTTTCATTACTTGTTTTTAATAAGTTAGAATAAAATCATTGATTAGTCTTGATTTAGATGATTGTTCGACTTCCCTTTTAACAAAGATTGATAAACTTCCATCAACTGGTTATATATAAAATCTTTATCAAATTGAGTTATAAGATTTCTTGAAATGTCTTTTGCTTTATTATAAAAATCAGCGTTTTCTATTATTTTATTTGTCAAAGATATAAATTCATTATTATTTGCCGCGCATAAATATGTGTTTTTATACAATGATTTGTATTCGGAAATATCTCTGAAAATGACTGGCAATCCACAAGCAGCTGCTTCTATTGGCGCCAAAGGACAATTTTCCTGATAAGACGTGAATAACATTAAATCTGCTGCCGCGTAAACCAGTGGCATTATTTCTAAATCTAACATTCCTGTAAATGTGATGTTGGACGATTTACAACTATTAATACTTTTATTTAATTGAGTAATGCCATCTGTAAATATCCCGAATGGACGACCGCCTGCCCATACAAATTTAGCATTAGGAATATGCTTTGAAATTTCTATAAAATCTTCAACTCCCTTGCGACTTTCCAATTGTCCAACTCCCAAAATGATAAATTCGTTATCAGAAATGCCAAGCATTTTTCTACCTTCTTTACGTTTTTTATCGCTAGTAGCCCAATTTTCAACCGGTAATGGATTGTAAATACGCTCAATCCGTGTTTTTGCCCCTGTTTCTAAAATTGACTTTTCAACTTGGGGAGAAATTGCAATACAGACATCAGCAAAAGAATAAACTTGCTTGAAATACCATTTTGCATAAGGCATTAAAAACTTCCAGGCAGGAATAGAACCTTTAATGGAATCAGGTGTAACGTGGGCGGTAAGAATTTTCCTGTGTCTATATTTTAGCCCTTTTAAAAAGAAGTAGGGTCCATAAGAATGGCTATGTAGTATATCTCCTTTACCTTTGCCATTCACCGCAACATCAATTCCTTTTGAAGATTTAAGGAGGTTAATATGATCCAAAAAAGCGGTGTGAACTCCATTACCTTTTACGATAAAAGCAGTTTCTGATATTATGTGAATTTTTAACATCGTGTTTTGAAATAATGAATTACTTATAATTAAATGTTGTTCTGTTTATTAAAAATAAAACGAGATATCATCAATACAATTAACACAAGAAATACAACATAAAACAAATACTTGAATTGAGATATATGCTGTATGACGTAATTCCAATACGGACCTAACAAAAAACCTAACGAGATATAGAACGTCGCCCATATCGAGCTGGTTGACAATGTAATAAAGGTATATTTTTTAGGTTCGAGTTTGATTAAACCGCACATTACTGCGACATAACCACGAATAAAAGGTGTAAGACGACCATAAAAGACGCTTGATACACCTTTTAAACGAAGTTTTGAAATTTGTTTATTGATTTGATGAACCGGAATCCATTTTCTGTCCTTTTTAAACAAAACATTGCCGAACATATAAAAAACAGCGTAAAGTATTGCTGCTGCAATAATATCAGCAGTAAAAGCTGTTAATACTACAAGTCCAAAATTCAAGGCATTACTAAATACTAAAAAACCGGAGAATATAAGAACAAACTCATTTGGGATAGGACTAGGTAATCCTACCTCTTGCGAAAACACCAGAATAAATATCCCTAAATATCCGTAAATATGAATATATGACATAATTTCTTGTGGCATAGAATAATAAAAATCAAAAAAATGAAATAATATGATTGCCAAGAACGGATAATTAAAAGGATGTTAGCAGGTACTAATCCTCACATAAAACATTTCCTTGTTCATCAAAAATAACCTCTTTTGAAGCTCCACTTTTTGAAACATCAACAGAATAATGTGTTGAGTGGTCTGCAAGCGACAGCTTTTCAATCTGTTGACCAATCTTATAATCACCAAATTTAGTTTTTAGAGTTTCTAAAACTTTTGCAGGCGCATTACTGATGTTAACATCTTCTTCTTGTTGTATAAATTCGCCTTGCGGAGAAAAAATGAGTGAATAAGCAGGACTCCCAGTCTTTGTAATAGCTACATCCAAAGCATCATCTCCATTGCACATTGGGTCGTGAGCGGCGCTTTTAATTTTATATCCGGCGTAATTTTTAGTTACAAAATCATTAATGCTTTGTGGCAATGCATTTATGTCAACTTTGCCTGACACTTTGTTAGAAGTGTTGTCCGCAGTAACTTCTTTGTCTTTTTCATTATTTCCTTTAATCAAAACACCTAAGTCGTCAAAAATTAAATCTTTTTTGTTTATTTCCGCTTCGTACATAACGGCTCCTTCTTTATCCGTAATTTTTGCTACTTCTGTTATTTTGTCATTTGGATAGTTTTGTGTCAGATAATCTTGCGCCGCCTGAGGAAATTCACTTAACGAAATTTCTTCTTCCACCTCTTGTAATTCTCCATTGTTGCTGTAAGTCACACTTGTTGCAATACCGTTGTTTTTAAATTCCGCTTCCCAAGTGCTGTCGTTTTCTTTTCCCCAATCTACATCTGAAATTCCCGGATAGAGTTTTTCGAGTGCTGCCTGAGCGGCTTGCGGTGCTTTTTTGTCTCCATTGCAACTTGTTAGTGCGAAGAACATTCCTAAACCAATAAATAAAATTTTTTTCATTTTTTCTAAATATTAAATTAATACTAAGTTGATTTTATACAAAGGTCGAAATTCATTCTGAACGAATTCTGAATACCTGTTTTTTTATAATTGATCGATGATTTGCAACATCACTTCTTTCCAATAATTGGAATGATAACTAAAACTGCTTGCACCAAATCTCACGATAATAATGTTTTGTTTGGGATAAACGTAAATGATTTGCCCGTAGAGACCAATCGGGAAGAAACTCCCGTATTTTTCGGGACCGATTGCCATATTGTAACCGTAAGTCATTTTTCCGCCATCGTTGGCAGAAGGCGTTGTCGCATCCTTGATAAACGATGCGGGAATAATTTGTTTCCCGTTCCAATTTCCCTGATGAAGCAATAATCTGCCGAATTTTGCAAAATCCATTGTCCGCGCATTCAGACAGCAAAACGCTTTTTCAATGGCGAGACTGTCGCTGCGGTCGGTATTCCAGGTGGCAGGCGCTTCCGTGCCGATTTGCGACCATATTTTTTCTTCCAAATATTGGCTCACACTCATTCCCGTCGCTTTTTCGAGAATCAAGGCAAGTAGCATTGTGTTTTCGCTTTGATAATCGAAATGCAATCCGGGCGGTTCCTGAATGTCAATGTCCAACGCACGTTTGCGTAAATTATCGGTATAATAAAATTCGGCATTGTCCGACCAGGGATTGTACATTGTTTTTGAAAATTTGATACCCGAAGTGTGTTGCAACAAATTTTTGATGGTAATGCGATTTATATCCGGAATGTCGTTGAGTTCGGGCAAAAAATCTGAAATGGATTCGTCCACCGATTTTATTTTACCTTCCTGAATGGCGATTCCCACAAGCATCGCGACATAGGATTTTGCGATTGAAAAACTTGTAACGTTGGTTGTTGGCTCAATGCCTTTATCGTAAAATTCGTATAAAACGGTGTCGTTTCTGATAATGGCGAACGAAAGGGTTTTGTGGAGTTTCATAAAATCGCCTAATGGAATGCCTGACGCATCGAGTGACTTGTCTTCTATCAGCATTTTTTTAATAGCCGGTATTGTGTCGTTTGTGCGTATAAAATGAAACGGCGCTTGCAAAGTGTCGTTATGGACGACTCTGAAACAATTTTCCGTGGCATCATTTTCATCAGGAAGTCCTTGAAAGATAGGACGTGTAATATCGTGAAAGATTGAGCACGATGTTGCCAATAATGCTAAAAATGCAATACTGAGAATTTTTGGGAAAGTCTTCATTTTATTCATCATTTTGTCCTATTGCAAATATATAGGTCAAATCTGAACGAATTATGAATTTGAATAATTTTTTAGAATGTGATTGTAAACCAATGTTTTACGTTGAAAAAATCGTAACTGATTTTAAAATTATTTAAGTCGCAAATGCGTTTACAGATTTCCAAACCCAAGCCGTTTCCTGATTTTTGGGAGTTGTCTTGCTTTTGAAAGCGTTTGAAAAGTTTTTCTTTGTCCAACGGCTTCCCGTTGCCTGAATTTCCAATTTTGAACATTGAAGAATTTAATTCAATTTCCACTGTTCCGTTTTGCGGCGTGTAATGCAAAGCATTTGAAATCAAATTGCCGAAAAGTGTTTCCATCAAAGTTTCGTCAGCAACGATACGGGATGAAGGAGTTATTCTTTGATAAATTTCTATGTTTCGTTGTGAAAAAACCGATTCGAGTTTTTCGAGCCATTTTTCAACTAGTTTTGCCAGGTCAATTTCTTTTTTATCAGTAAATTGATGATTTTCAATTTTTGCCAGCATCAGCATAGATTTGCTCAACTTGCTCATCCTGCTGTTGGCTTCCGTGAGATTTTGTAGTAATTGCGCCTGTTCTTCGCTAAGGGGTGATGTTTGCCAAAGTAAATCCAAGTCGCTCTGCATCAATGCCAGTGGCGTTTGCAGTTCGTGCGATGCATTTTCGGTAAATTCTTTTTGAGTAATGTAAATCTCCCGATTGTGCTTGGTTAATTCGTTCAACGATTTATTCAAATTATCCAGCTCAGTAATTGACTGATTGGGTAGTTGAAGCGGTTTGTCTTTATCAATGCGGAATTTTTGCAAAGTATCCAGCGTGTTGTAAAACGGCTTCCAAACCTTTTTATTCAGATATTTATTGATAAAAATTAAAGAAACAAACAGCAGGATAAGCACCAACAACTGTATGCCGACAATGACTTGCAGAATGTCGTCATTTTCAAGCAATGATTTTTGAATCCTCACAAAATAGGAATTGCCGTTGACGGTGGTGTTAAATTCCATCACTCGGTAAGGCACCATTTCATTCTCATCCTCTTCATAAATATCTTTGTTGTAAAAATGCTCTTTGGTTGCTTTATTTTTCCCAGGGCGAATTGTAATTTCGTTGTCGAATGAAATGAAATTTTGCGGAGAAACCGTCTGCAATTTTTCTTCAATCCATTTTTGTTGAAAGCGCAAATTCTCGTCAATATTCGCGTTCATCACCGCGAGCAAAACGAAGTACGTGGCAGGTATGGAAATCAACAGAACAACGATTGTAAAACCGATGTAACGTGTGGTAATATGGCTGGTCAGTTTCATCAGACTTCAAATTTATAACCCATTCCGTAAATAGATTTGATATAGTCGTTTCCTCCGGCTTCGGCAATTTTCTTTTTCAGATTTTTGATGTGCGCGTACACCACATCAAAATTTTCGAAAAACTCAGCGTTGTCGCCCGATAAATGTTCGGCTATCGCCATTTTTGACATCACTCTATTCCTATTCACAATAAAATAGAGCAATAATTCATATTGCATTTTTGTGATTTCCAGTAGTTTATCATTTACAAAAGCAGTCTTTGCAGCAGTATCAATCAAAAACTCATTGACCGTAATATGGCTGCTGCCGTTGAATTGGCGTCTTCGGATTACGGAAGCGATTCGCGCACTCAATTCGGGCAAATGAAAAGGCTTCGCGATGTAATCGTCTGCTCCGAGATTAAGCCCTGCAATTCTGTCGTCCAGGGCATTTTTTGCCGAAATAATAATGACACCGTCCGTTTTATTCTCTTTTTTCAGTTCCTGAAGAATGTTCAATCCGTTTCCGTCGGGCAGGGTAATGTCCAGCAAGACGCAATCGTAGTCGTTCCCGCTGATTTTGTAAATAGCGGAATGGAAATCGCGTGCAATTTCGCAAACGTAATTTTCCTGTTTTAAATAGGTCGCGATGTTGTCAGACAACTTTTCCTCGTCTTCTACGATAAGAATTTTCATTCGGTTTAATATTTAATTATGACTGAAAATCTGAACGATATTCAAAATTATTCTACAAACTTACATAAAAAATTATGAATTAACATCATTAGAATTCTTGGATTTAGATTTCATTCATTTTTAATTTATTCAGGGAATGTAAAAATAATAGAATCACTTCGGACAATACTTCCAAAATATCCATAAGCTTTACTTCCAAATTGACCATCTGTCAAGAATAAGGGTTCAATAAAAGGATTTGTCTGTCCCAATTTCTGATTATCTAATTGATCAAAGAAATTATAAGTTTCCACATCTATTGTCTGAATTCGCACTATGCCTTGTAAGCCCTTATAATGAGAATAAGCCGGTTCAATAACCATATGCATTTCAGATTCGGAGGTGTTCAGGTTGCTGTAAATACTTCTTCCCAATTCGATGATTGTAATAATTCCTGAACCTATGCAAGGACTATGAATTTTACTCTCACGATACGTCATAGTTGTATCAACTTGTCGCTCCATTTGATAACGATAATAATTTGTGGAACCGGAATTATCGTGAAAATAAGGTATAACTCCTTCGTGTTCACCATAGATGTCATTAAAATTAGTTGTATAACCTACACTGTCAATTATTACAGGTTTCAAATTGGTTGTTGTGGAAGCTGTACATTTTAAAGTGTCTTTGATAACGGTTAAGTTATAAGTTTCGTTAGGTTTAACAGGCAGTAACCCTTTATAAAAATACTCATACTCACACTTCAAATAATTATACGTACTGTCAATTACTAAACTGTCAGTTTCATAAGAATTACTGATTTTAATATTTGCATCTCTCACAAAAACATCAGCCAGTGAAACGGTATCAAAGTATGCTACTGTTTTGTATATATATAATTTGGGTGTTACACCTACTTCTAATGCACATTGTATTGTAAGTTTGCTCGTATAATCCGGCATTTGAATGCTGATATCCTTTTCGCAAGAAGTCATAATAATTAAACTCAGCACAAATAAAATATAAATCTTGAATTTCATATTTGTAAAAATATATTAGTGAATAATAGTTATATTTTTTAGACTGTTTTTTTTGTAATTAAAATCTAAAATTAAAAGAAATACTAGGCAAAATCGGTAAAAGCGAAACTTGTTTTGCAACGGGTAATTTTGTAACGTAATCTGTTGTCAGATATATAAAATATGGATTTTGCCTGTTGTATAAATTATATACTCCAAATACCCATTCTCTTTCACAAGGAAATCCAAAAATTTTAATTTTCTTTTTATTTGAGAAACTCCATCAAGTCTATGATAAAGTGGTAATCTTGCATTATTTCTGGAAGTGTAATCATAATAAACATTATCATATAGTGAGCCTTCTTCAGAAACGAATAGTTTACCGGCAGGCAAAGTAAATGCAGAACCTGAGTATAATGTAAAGTCAGCTGAAAATGTCCAGTACTTTGATAAACTATACATACCAACAACAGATAGATTATGTCTTCTATCATAAGTAAATGGAAATTCTTTGCCATAATTAAGGTCAGGAAAGAGTTGTGTGGTTTTTGACAGTGTATAACTTGCCCAACCCGTTAGTCTTCCAAAATTCTTTTTAACAAAAAATTCTATTCCATAAGATTTTCCACTTCCAAATACTAAAATGTCATTTAAATTAGTATTTAATGTAATTTGAGTACCTTCTTTGAAAAGTACTTGATTTTCCATTGTTTTATAATAAACTTCTACACTTGTTTCAAAAGAGTTGTTGTTAAAATTTTTATAAAGCCCTAATGCAAATTGTCGGCTGTTTTCAGGTTTTATTTTTGAATTACTGGATAACCAAATGTCTGTTGGAAGTGACGCGGTACTGTTTGGAACCAAATGCATAAATTGGTTCATTTTAGTATATGAAGCTTTTATTGAAGTATTGTCATCTATGGAAAATTTTCCCGTAATTCTTGGCTCTACAAAATAATAAGTTTTTGTTTGATCAAAAAATACAGGTATGCGCAATCCGTAATTTACACTTAATCTGTCGGTTATTTTAAGGGCATCACTGATGTAAAAAGCTGCTTCGTTTGAACTCTGAGTAGCGATACTATCAGGGTTTACAACTAACTTATTGCCTTTTTTCGGAATTTTTCCCGACACTGCTCCGGGATATAAAAGATGATGAGTGAAAACAACTCCGGCTTCAACAACGTGGTCGGACGAAGGCAGTAATGTGAAATTTGTTTTTACAGTGGCATCTTTAATGCCTGTATATAACATTGAATAATAATTCCCTTGCTCTGTTGCAAGACTTAAATGATAATCATTGTAAACAAATGATGTGTTACTAAATAATTTATCTCCATAAATGTGATTCCAACGAACTGTTCCGGTTGAATTTCCAAAATTGATATTGAAATTCAAACTGTTTGCTGCAACATAGTCAGCATTATCTCTGCCGGTAAAATATGCCAAAAACAAATGGTCGTTTTTCCCCAATTCATAATTTAACTTAGCATTAAAGTCATACAAATAATAGTTTATTCCATTGATACCTGTCGGGAAAAATGGTTTTGTCAATAAATCAATGTAACTTCTTCTTCCGGAGATAATAAACGATGATTTTCCTTTTTCAAGTGGACCTTCTACTGTAAGATTTGAAGACAACAGACCAATTCCACCCTCTACGTGATAGTTTTCCTTATCGCCATCTTTCATATTAATATCAACAATAGAACTTAATCTGCCTCCATATTTTGCAGGAAATCCTCCTTTTATAAGTGAAACATTTTTTATGGCGTTAATATTAAATGTGCTGAATAAGCCAAACAGGTGATTCGGGTTGTATATAGTCGCTTCATCCAATTGAACTAAATTTTGATCAGAATTTCCACCTCGCACATAAAATCCGGTAGTGCCTTCTTGTCCTTGTTGAACACCAGGGAGATATTGCAAAGTTTTCATAATATCTCTTTCTCCTGCAAGCACCGGTAGTGTTTTAATGTATTTAACCGGAACATCAATTACTCCCATTTGAGCTTTCTCAACGTTATCGTTATTATTTTCAGAAGTAACAACAACTTCATTTAATTCTGTCGATTGTTGTTCCAGATATATATATCAAGACACAAGTTTTTGTTAGTAGTCAATTTCTTTGCTTGTGCCGTGTAGCCCATATATGTTATTAGTAAGCCAATTGTATCTGTTTCAGGCACAGTTATTGAATAAAATCCATATTCATTGGAGGTTGTTCCACTTTTATTGTTTGTTACTAAAACATTTGCTCCAATTAATGTTTCCTTTGATACTTTGTCTCTGATATAGCCACTGATAGTTATATCTTTGGCAACAATGTGCTGTGCAAATAAGAAACCAATTAACACAATTAATAATTTGTTGTATTTCATAAAAAACAGAATAAAATAAATGAATTGATGTATTACTTTAAATGCCGGAGATAAATCGTAGATTACCAATTTAGTCAATAGCGACTAATATTTTATCTATGAAATTTTTGCAATACAAATCAAAGTCTCAAATCTGAACAGAATATGAATACAATCTGAAATTCTTCTGAATCTGATTAAAAATAAAATTTATTATATTTTGTTTGATTTAATTATAACTCTATTTTCAATATGTATATAAATGTTTTAAATTGAATTTACTTTCTTTTTTTGAGTAAAATCATTGAGAAATTTATTTCTTAAAATCTTCATATCATTACTTACTTTCAAATCAAGAATCTTGGCGTAATGTTGGGTTGTTTTAAGATTTTTATGACCTAACATTTTGGAAACACTTTCTATCGGAATGCCGTTTGAAAGGGTAACGGTAGTTGCAAATGTATGTCGCGCAATATGGAAAGTTAAGATTTTATTAATTCCGCAAACATCTGCGATTTCTTTTAAGTAAGCATTCATTTTCTGATTGCTTAAGATAGGCAAGAGTTTATCCTGATTAACAGCTTGTGGATAGTCTTTGTATTTATCCAAAATAGCTGATGCGATTGGTAGTATTGGTATATTGGATCTGGTATCGGTTTTGGTTCTGTTTATAAAAATCCATTGGTCGCCATCTATACCAAGACCTATGTTTTTCCTTGATAATTTTTTAACATCAGAATATGCTAAACCTGTGAAGCAACTGAATAAGAAAATGTCTTTGACTTGGTTCAACCTTTCCGTTACAAATTCTTTATTGAATATTGCGTCAATTTCTTCCTGAGATAGAAAAGTCCTTTCTACCTCTGTAACTTTTCCCTTGTATTTTATAAAGGGGTCTTTCTGAAGCCATCCGTTTGCCAAACATATATGGATAATTTTGCCTAAATTTTTTATGTATTTAATAGCTGTATTTTGGGCGCAGTTACGTTCGGTTTTTAAATAAAACTCGTAACCGGTAATAAATTCGTGATCTATTTTCCTAATATCAATATCAGAAACTTTGTATTTCCACATCATAAAATCAATTGTGTGTTTAAGTGATGTTTCGTGTCGAACATAAGTTGCATGAGCATATTCTTTCCCGATTAATGCTTTCATATCGCTATTATGTTGCCTGAAAATAGGGACTAACATATATTTCTTCTTATCAACACCTAAAATTTTGTTTCTCATATTTTCTGCATTGGTGATTTCGTCTTCCCTGATAAGCTGTTGTTGATATTCATAAACTTGTGCTTTTAATGCATCAAGATATGAATTTACAGCCTTAGCTTCAGTGCTTGTGCCTTTCATACAGCTTCCTTCTACGGACCATTTTTCCGGTTGAACATATCGTTTAGTACTTAATTCAATACGCTCACCGTCAACTGTTACTCTTAGATAAATTGGAATTAAACCTTTGGATGTGGTTTTTGCTCTCTTTGCATAAAAGAGAATGGATAGTTTTGTGTTCATTTCGGTTACCTTTTAAAGTGTTCAAAAATACGTTTTCTTAATTTTATATACAAGATGTTCAAAATGTGAACTACTTGAAAATGAATGTATTTTGAGCAAATTCGGTTACCCGGAACTTAAAAATCTTTGGATACCCGAATAGGTCTCCAAAAGTTTGATTTTTATTGAGAATTTTGTTTGTGCTTAACAATGAAAAAGCTCGTAAATCATTGATTCTACGAGCTTTTACTAATTTTTGATATTAAGGTTGCGGAAAGTCAGGGATTCGAACCCTGGGTACAGTTACCCGTACAACGGTTTTCGAGACCGTCCCGATCGACCACTCCGGCAACTTTCCTTAGCAGAAACATGCAAAGTTACACTTTTTTTATTGAAGTCGTCTTGACTTTTTAACGAATGTTCTATTTTTGTGTTTTTGGTTTCAGGGCAGCCGAATACCTTCCTGCGTCGGGTGTTAAATTCCTCTGGAATTTTCCTTAAAAAGTAGAGATAACCTCATATCTAAATTTTCAATAAAGCAAAGTACTTTTTAGAGTCCACGTATTTCAGACATTGACATTTTATTGAAAATAACCCACTTTCCGATATTTCAGCGTAGAGTTATCCCATTCAAAATTATGTACATCATCAAAAATAACTTTATGGGGATTTTCGTTCGTTTCTACGATGCGTAACTGTGCTATCTGTGCTGCCGCTTGTGCTAAAAGCAACATTGTACGGGCATTTACCTCAAAATTGTTTTTTGAGTTGTTCGTAATTTGCTGTATATATTCTTTCATTTCCCGTTCCGCGTCCGGCTCTAAATCAAGACAATAAGTCTTTTTCAGTATGTTTTTAAAGATAGCCAAAAGTTGTTCGGCATTGTAATCATTAAATACAATGGTTTGATTGAAAGTAACAATGCCGTTTTTAGCCAAATTTTTAGCTATCATTTCGTTCTTGTCACCAGTTTCTGCAAACACCACCGCTAAATTCAGGTTTATTTCCCGCACCTTATTTTCTATCCATATCCTAGCGGAATCAAACGATTTATCCTTGTATTCGGGCGAATCCATATCCAAAAAAAGCAATCCGTTATTCGCTCGTTTTAAAGCGTTTTCAAGAATATTGAACATTTGGTTAGAGTTAATAAACTCTTCAATGTTCAGCGACACAAAATGTCCTCGTTTCAATATCCCCAATCCTTGCAGGATACGTGCGAGTATCTCGGCTACGGTGCTTTTTCCGGTACCTGTACTTCCTATAAAATGCCAATAATAATTGTATGTTTTGGGATTAAGATTCCCTTGCGCATGTTTCAACTTTGAAATGGTGGTATAATTACGAAGAGCTTTTTTGGCGCTTTCCAGTCCTATTAATTCGTCCAATTGTTGCAAGGCATTTTTCAAAATCGTTTCGTCTATGGGTGAGGATTCTGTCAGCATCCTGTTCCGGTTAGGAATGTCTGGCACCTCAATGGTAGATAATGCTTCCATAGTGAGCAGTTCAGGCGAAACGTTTGAAAGTCTCTGGCTTAATGCCGGAATTATATGTGAAATTAGCAAACGGGTAATAAAACGCCCGTTTCCAAAATGGTCGTCCTTGTTATTGTATTCTTCTATAACATACTTAGAAAGAGCCATTTCCGCTTCCGACGACAAATTATATTGTTCTTTTTCAAGTACTTTTTTCCCGATATTCATGAGTTGTTCGGGCGAATAATCTTCGAAATGAAAAATATACGGAAAGCGTGATTTTAGTCCGGGGTTAGATTCCAAAAGTTGTTTCATTTCATTAGTGTATCCCGCCAGAATAACAATCATATCCGTATCTTCCAAACTTAAATAAGTAAGAAGTGTTTCTATTACGCGATGCCCGAAATCCCTTTTGTCTTGCCCTTCCACAAATAGATTATACGCTTCATCTATAAATAAAACCCCACCACTTGCGCGTTCAATGGCATTTAGGGTGTTTTTTTCGGTTTCGCCCAAATACTGCCCCACCAATTTACTTCTGTCCGTTTCTACTAGATGCCCGGACGATAATGCGCCGATACCTCTATAAATTTCGCCCAGATATTTGGCGATGGTGGTTTTTCCCGTACCGGGATTTCCTGTAAAAACCATGTGCATCGGCGGCATTTTGTTATAAAATCCTCTTTCGCTTCTTAATCGGTTTAAATGCACCAGACTGGTATGATTAAAAATACTTCTTTTCACATCGGTTAAGCCGATGAGGGATTCTAATTTGGAGAGCGCTTCGGCAGGGTCCCGCTCTTCCACCCTCGGAATATCTTCGGCTTCTATACGGTTAATTTCATCAGCGCCAAGCAGGTTATTATCCACTACCCGATTGATGAGATTGGGTAAAATAAAATCGCCGATAACGTTATAGGCATAATATATGTTACTGAAATTATTTCCGCGAAGTTGGTAAGCGTACGTGAAGTAGGCGAGCATTTTTTCTTTTGCAGGAACGGAAATGGTATAGCCGTACTGCGCTAATTGCCGAACGGCAAATTCGTTTAATCTTTCGGGCAACACATCGTCAAAATGGTATTGGATATAGAACATTTCCCGAGCTGTTTCGCACATATTGATGAGTTCCGAGACTTGCCCTTTTTTACCGGAAAGCACCACTATAACGTCTTTTACCGTCCGCAGTTTATTGGCAAGTATTTCTATTCCGTTTAACGAGCCCACAGCCCCTTTCAACATAAAGGCTTCGGCATTACTGATGTATATGAAATTCCGATGATTTCTGTCGATGAATTCTTCCAGCTTGGGCGAATAGCCATTTGTAGTATCCAAAAAGTCAATGGCTTCGGATTGCACAAAACTGTCAATATCATTTGCCTCTTTTAAACGACGAAACAGTTCACGGGCAGCCGTTTCTTTTCCGGTGCCTCTTTTGCCCGTAAAAACGTAGTTACGTCTTACTTCTAATTCTGAAAATCCGTTTCCGGAACGTTTATTGTCAAAAATTCTTTTTTTGTCCAAAAAAGAAAGTAAATCCAAAAAGTTTTTCGGTGCCAGCAAATCCGCTTTTTCTTCTGTGGCGGCGGTTTTAAAAAAATCAATGTTACTCATTTCTTCGTCGGGATTATGTTGATTGATATTTGTTTGTACATATTTTATCAGTTCTTTTCCTTTTATTTCCGGGCTTATTTCGTTGCTCGGAATTTTCAATAACACCTCAGAGCCTATGGTAATAAAAATATAAGGCGTAAATTCTTCTTCTTCCAGAGAATAAATGTCATCTTCAAAATCAAATTTTATGGTAACCGGTTGGTCTTTTTCAAATAAAATGTATTTGAAAACTTGTGTGGGAAAAGTCTCCGGTTCCTTTTCAAACAATACGCCGCCTTCTTTCAAATAGGTGTAATACAAAGATATGGCTACGGGCGATAAAAATTCCATGTTCATTTGTAGGGTAAGATGACATTCAAGCCAAAGGTCTTCCAGCATACATCCGCGCAACTGAATTTTTTCGGGAAGAAAAACACTTCCCAAATCAGACGGAAGATGAACAATTTGGAATTGATGAACGGCTACTTGTTGATTTTGCCAGAGCAGTTGCGCCGTATATTTATTCACTTCGCCCACTTGAGGCGGACAGGGCAGTTTTTCTTCCCACTTCAATCTTTTGGTAAAAAAATCCTTCTTATCCTTATCAACTTCTATATGGAGCGGCTTAATTATTTTATAGAGAGGTAAAAGAGATACATCATTATCACTGTTTCCGCCCTGAAATATTTTAAGTGTAAGCAAAAAAGACTCTAAACAACCTACTATATCCACCGTAATATCCGCAGACAAAGTGTAATGCTCTTTATAAACATACCAAAAATCAACATCGGACATATAGGTATGCGTTTCCGGTCTATCGTCATAACCGATGGCAAAACGGCGAACAATTACGGCATTCTTTTCTTTATCGGGTTCACTGTTTTTCATCGTTTATCCAGGTTAGTATGGCTGTGATATTGTCTTTACCGCCCTCTTTTTTTGCTTCTTCAATTAATTGCCGTGTAGAGCCGCCCATTTTCAGTATTTCCTCTATTTTTTCGTCGGAAAGCATATCCGAAAGTCCGTCGGAACAAAGCAAAAGAACATCGTCATCTTGTATTTTCCCTTCCAGATTAAAATAATCGGCAAAAATCGGTTTATCAACACCCAAAAAGTTATAAATAATATTGGATGGAATATTGGCTTTGTCGGTAAGATTGCGCAATGAGTGATCGCGGGTAATCTGCCTCAACCACCCGTTACGATACACATACAAGCGGCTGTCACCAATATTTATTGCTAAAATTGCAACACTTGTAAACACTACCGCTACCAATGTGGCGCCCATTCCTTGCAAACCGTTGGTGTTTGCGTGCTGATTTATCAAATAATTTGTTTCGGTAATCCATTTTTCAATAGCGATAAAAACAGATTGATAATCAACATCCGAGGAAAAAGCATTTCTCCATTCGAGCAGTTTTTCCACCACTAACCGGCTTGCCACCTCGCCGCCTACGTGCCCGCCCATTCCGTCGGAAACGGCTAAAATAACCGGTGCGTCCTGCGTGGTGTTCAGTATGGTTTGCACGGGTGCATCCAGTACAAATTCTGTTTGTACCAAAGCGATATCCTCGTTATTGGCACGTAAGCATCCTACATCTGATTGTGCTGCTATTTTTAATATCATACGTTATTCAAATTTGAGCTTTATAAACGCGATTCTTACGCTATCGCCGGTTTTTAGCGCAATATACGTGTTGGAAGGAACTCCTTTCTCATTCACAAAGGTACCGTTGGTGGAGGCTAAATCGGTAATTTTCCAGCATTGATTTTCAGCATCAAATAAAATCTCGGCGTGCGTGCGGGAAACGAATTTATCGTTACCAAACACAGCCGAAAAATCCTCGGAACCTCGTCCGATAACGTATTTTCCTTTATCGGCACTTAACGCCAGTTTAACACCACTTTCCAATAAAATTAAACAATGGTTGTAGCTCACTTCATTTTTTTTAGGATTGCCTGCATACTCTTTTGCCGAAACAATATCGGTACTGCGGCACGCAGCACAAAACTTTGCGCGTGCAAAAGCGCCACAACTAACGCAAATCCGAAGTTCTTTCCCGCATTGGTCGCAAAAAAAACTATCGTCGTCAATGGGAATGGTACAAAAAGGGCACGTTTTCATTGGATTTTTATCGTTTTTGAGGTAACAAATCTTCGGCATCAATTATCGTGAGCATTTCGGGCGTGTAGTTTTTTACGTTTGCAAACCGTTCATTTAGTTTATATATGGCGCTATCGTATAAAAATTCCACTTCGCCAAATCCGTTCCCGTTGTGCTGCCCGAAGTATTCCGGTAAAATCATTTTTGCTTGATCTGTAATCTGCATTCCGTTTTTGTGTATAAATGATATGAACAGTTCCGTTAATTCATCGGCATTGTAATCTTCAAAGGTAAAATGGTCTTTAATGTACAAAGCCAATCGAGAGCAATCTTTTGAAAAAGATTCCCACTCTTGCCCTGTGGCATCAAATATAAAAACGGTTTTTCCTTTTTCTTCCCTGATTTTAGAAATCAATAAGTCCTCTATTTCTTTCTTTTGCTGCGATTTAAGGATGGATGATGGGTTTTGCACATAGCATATTCCGTCCGATGCGGCATTGAATTCATCGTGAAAAACTTTTTCATAGTCATAAGCAAAAGCTATTTTCTCTAAGTTGATTTCTATAACGATTTGTTTCTCAATGATGCCAATCGTCCTAAAAACTTTTGCCATTACGTTTGCAAATTCTTTTTTCCCGGTAGCCGGATTTCCGATAAAGGCTAAATTCGCATTTAGATTCACGAATAATTTATCAGTTATTTCCGCTCTTTTACGATTCAACTCTATTTGTCGTAATATAAGTGACATTTTTTCTTTTGGTTTTTTTCTCCCTACCAACTCGTCAAATTCTTTTATCAATTCATCGGGGGTTATATCTGCACATCCCTCATTTCCTGAAATATCCTGCCAAGTGAGTGTGTATAATTCTTCCTTGGAGCAGACGCCAGTATTGTAGAGAGGCAGTAATCTGGCGTCTTGTTTTTCGCGCGCTTGTTTGTAGATGTTCACCACAGCGCGCGCGTTGCCGAAATTAGCTGCGTCTCTGCTCTCGTACAGTTTCTCAAAAAAAGAGGAAAGGTGTTTTTCTGTATAATCATCTATTTTTATATTGTCTTTTTTCAACAGGTTCCTGAATATTTCTTCCAATTCGCCGGAAGTATAATCTTCAAACTCTATTTTCCCACGAAAACGTTCCTGAAGTCCGACATTGGTTTCCAGAAACTGCTCCATTGCCTGTTTATATCCGGCAAGAATACATACAAATTTTCCTTCGTCTCTGCTAAGACGTTCTACAAGGGTGTTGATAGCTTCCTGCCCAAAATTTCCCCCCGACATTGCATTTCCTTTATTCAAAGAGTAGGCTTCATCAATAAAAAGAATGCCTCCCAGCGCGCTATCGATTACATTGGATGTTTTAATGGCTGTTTGTCCCGAATAACCTGCTATAAGGTCTTTTTCCGTTACTTGTACCAAATGACCGCGTGAAAGTACACCCAGCGAAGTTAAAATATCTGCCATTAACTTTGCCACAGTGGTTTTTCCGGTACCAGGATTTCCTGAAAAAATATAGTGCGGGGCTTTTCTTTTGGTATTTTCACCTCTTGCTTCTTCCATCTTGAATGAAGCAATGAGCTGTGATATATGGGTTTTGATATTTTTCAGCCCCACCAACGTATTTAGTTCTCTGGTAGCTGACTGTATATCAAGCGTTTTCGGCATTTCAAAAGGTATATCTTCTTTACAGATAGTAAGAAGCATTTTTTTATATTGCTCTTTACTGAATTGTTTTTCGGGTAAATTACGGATTCTGCCTGCCATTCTCGTTTTTACGGCTTCCAGCAGCTTCGCCATTTCCCCCGCGTTACCCCAAGAATTGGATTTGCTTTGCAGCATCTCTTCTACTTTTTTAAATAACTGTGCCTCCACCTCTTCCGCTAACAAATATCCTTGCCGGACAGCCATTTGCTGAAATATGCGCACCAGTTCAACAGTTGAGTAATCGTCAATATGGATGCGGTGTGTGATTCTCCTTTCAATACCTTCGTTGGCACGAACGAAGTTGTCCATGGGCGCCGGATAACCGGCTAAAACTACGGCAAATTTACCGGCATCGTCTTCCATCCGTTTCATAAGCACTTCGATGGCTTTTAGCGCCTCTTCGTCTTTTGTACCGGCATCATTGACCGGGGCAAAAGAGTATGCCTCATCTATAAACAACACGCGCCCCATAGCCAAATCGCACGCCTTGCTCATTTCTTCGCCTGCGCTGTTGGTGTATTTTCCCACAATGTCTTTTCGCTGGCGTTCCACTACACCGTCTGAGGGCAGGATATTCATAGCGCGAAAAATTTCGCCCAATTTACGCGCCACAGAGGTTTTTCCTGTTCCGGGATTGCCCGTGAGGAGTATGTTGAGCTTTATGGTTTGTTGTTTAGCAATGCCTAAGCTGAGGCGTTTATCCATATCGGCTTTTTGGACAGCCAATTCTCCGATAAACTTTTTCACATGCTGCATTCCCACAAAATCATTGTCCAGCGACTTCATTATTTTTTCCACATCCAGTTCTTTCATCGCATCGCTGCCTTCAATATCAGCCCTTGTAAGCGTACGGCTTGCGGGAAGTTTTTGCTGTGATAATCTTTCGCGTTGTCTTTCAATGGCTTGATTGTAAGCGTTTATAACATTTCGCGCATTTCCGAAGTTTTTCGTACGCGTGTTGTACATTTTCTCAAAGAAAGCAAGTGTGTGTTCTTGCGCATCAATATCTAACGTATAACCGTCTTTCTTTACATTGTTCAGGAAAATTTGATTGAGTTCTTCGGGTTTATAATCTTTAAATTCAAAAACTTTATTAAAGCGGGAAGTTATTCCTGAATTTGAGTTGAAAAAATCCTGCATTTCAGCCGTATAACCCGCCAATATACACACAAACTGCCCCCGTTTTTCTTCTACGGGTTTCAGCAAGGCGTTAATGGCTTCTTTACCGAAATCGGTATTTCCGCCGCCGGAAAGCGTATAAGCTTCATCTACAAACAAAACACCCCCCATAGCGCTTTCCACCACGCTCATTGTTTTAGGACCGGTCTGACCGATAAATTCCGCCACCAAATCCTCGCGTGTAACTTCAATAAGTTGTCCGTTGGGAAGAATGCCCAGCGCGTTCAGAATATCGGCAAAAACACGCGCTACACTTGTTTTTCCGGTACCCGGATTTCCTAAAAAAATATATTGGTCTTTGAAAAGAGGAATGGCGGCAGGGTCATTTTTTTCTATTCTGTATTGCTTTATGTTTTCTACGATGGCGTGCACCTCTTTTTTTATATCCTCAATTCCCACAAACGAATCCAGTTTTGCTAAAATTTCAGAGGGGCTTTGCTCTATAAAAACATTTCCGGTAATGCATTCGGGGCTTACCGTTTTTGTTTCCCCCTTTTTCAGAGAGTTTCTGTAAATTTCGTTGGCTTTCGCTATTGCCTCAAAAGCATTTCTAAACTCAATTTTACGGTTTTTAATCAAGTATTTGAAATAAGCGAGCAACTTTAAGCCAACATCGGGTGATACTGATAAATGATATTTGGAAAGTTGTTTTATGCAAAGTTCTTTAAGTTCTTCCGCCGTACAGTCATTCAACGTAAAGGTGTATTCAAAACGATTTCTACCGTTTTTTTTAGCTTGAAAATAGGCTTCCACACTGTTTTTCTCCCCGGCAAATATCACTATGGGGTATTTATTCCAATCTGCAGAAGTATCCGTTTCCCAGTCTTCCATTAAACTCGTTAATTTATCAATGGAAGTGGTAGCGGCGGTTTCGTTCATCAAAAAATGAACGTTGTCAATAAACAGGATGGAACCAAAACATTTTCTCAGTTCTTCTTCAGTAAAATTGGCTATCCAGTCATCAAAATCAGGGGCATCCACACGGATAATTTTGGGATTTGTAACCATGGACTTACTGAAAAAAAGGTTTTGAATGACGTTGGCAAGATATGTTTTACCTGTCCCTGAACTTCCTAAAATCAGCATATTCATCGCAGGACGTTGCTTGGACGGATTATTTTGCTTATACAGATTATAAATAGCAGTAATTTCGCTTAATTGATGCAGGATGTTTTTTTTCCCTACTACATCTTGTAACATTTTATCTACAACTTCTGCTTGTTGTGTACCACAATGCTTACAAAATTTAGCTTCATCACGATTATCTGTTTGGCAATTTGGACAAGTTATCATTCTTTTTTTTCTGAAATTAATGGGTGGATGAACCAATGGCTTTATCACGCGAGAATTTAAAATCGTATTCCTTTCCGGTGGAATAATTACGGTACTTTCCTTCGTAAGTATATGTGCTGTCATTTACAGTACCCAAAAAAGTTCCGTCCATTATTCTGTTATAACGGTTATTGTCTTTCAGGGTAAGTTGCAGCGTTTTATCTGAGTAACTTCCTGAAAATTCTTCCGTTACCCATTTCTTGAATTTTACCGAAACGCTTGCTTTTATATTGTATTTGCCGGAATCTGTGATGTTTACCATGGCTTCTTTATCACCAAAATAGCCTTTCCATACGCCATTCAAAGTTTCAATTTTAGGTTTTACGGGTACCGGCAGTTTTCCGCCTAGTGCGGGTGTGATTTTTACCATCAGAAAAATAAGGATAGAAACGATGATAATGGAAGGAATAAAATATTTCAGTAGTTTTTTACGTATATTTTTCAGATAAAAGATATAATTATCTAATTCGTCGGAATAAGAATGGCGATAGTTGGGTTCGTTTGACTTAAAAGCGAAAAACAGCGGCTGAACAATGGCGGCATCCACGTCATCAGCCAAGGATAGCAGGTCTTGGTTTGATTTTATGTAAAGCGGCAAATTCCAGTAACATTTTTTAAAGACAAAAAACGCCAAAAATGCCAGCAACACAATTAAAACCCAAGAAGAATAAGGCATCAAAAATCGTAACGAAAAATAGACCACATAGTACAGAAGGGCGGCAAAGAATAATCCTGTGAACATACTGTTAAAGAAACCGTCCGCATTATCATAAATGAAAACAAGTATTCCTATAACGATGCCCATTAAAATAATCACGGAAGAAAATTTTGGAAGCGGATTTTCATTAAAAGGTAATCCCCAAACAAGTAAAGAAACAATTAACGCCAACAGCGGTAAAACAAAAAGAACTCCGGCAAGGATTTTGAGCAAAATAAGCGTTCTTACATTGCTTTTTATCTTACTTACTTTTCCTTGTACTTCATCGGTTGCGGTTTTATAGCGCTGCACGGCAAGCTGTTTAGGATAAATACTCTGCATAAAATGCAGGAATTTATCCGTCAGTTTCTCAAAAGTGTATTTCTTGCTTAAATCTTCGTATGGATTTTCTTGAAAAAACACACTCAGCCACTCTGAAAGAAAACCGTTGTCCGTTTCTTCTCTGATTTCAGATTTATCAATCGTTGAAAGTTCATTAAGTGTATTTACGGTTTTCTTTGATTTGGGGAAATAATACTCCGGATTATTTTCTTTGCCTAACAATCCTTTGATGGTTTTCCACGTTGCTGTCGCTTCATTATATACCGTACATTTTTTCACATTGGTTTTGGAGTCTATATCATAGCAATAGTTTATCCAATCTATTTGCTTTCCGAAAACCTCTTTCGACTTCATATAATAATACAGTCTGCTGCCCTTAAAATCATGTAAATAATAGATAAACGCTTCGGATTGCTTATCTTCTTTGCTTGACGGTTTGCCTTTATTTACGCAGTAATAACGAACGGTGTGCTCATTAATTAAATGCGCTATATCTTCGGCTGTTTTATGGCAGGCGCCTTCATCGGCAGACAGGGTAAGTTCATACGAGCACCGCAAATCCAAATTATACAACAAACACCAAACGGCGTGAGGCGATTTACTATCCTCCATTTCAGCTTGCACTTTATCCAACACATTCCCGTCTCTTGCCCGCAGCCATCTGTAAAATTTTTCGGAAAGCAACTCTCGCCGTTCATCGTCCGGTAGGTTACCATTTCGTTTTTTCAATACACTTACAATGTCTTCAAGGGTATTGCAAGCTACTTTCTTCTGTAAGGTATTATCGTAAATAAAATAAGGGCGCAGCGGGTCAATCACATACGCCATCTCGATTTGCGGGTCGGTATGATTTTTCCTGACAATTTCATAACATTTATCGCTGATGTTCTTCCAATGATGCGCAGTCATATAAGCGTATAAATCGGAATCGGGGTCGGTAATAAGCGGATTGTCAGGTGCCATTTCAAATACTTCGGCGCCAATATCGGCAAGTGTTTTGCAGGCGTCGTTTCGCTTTCCGGCAAAGGGTTTTTCGGGGTCAAGGGTAAATACCGAACGCATGACGCAACCGTTGTTATTTGCTGTCGTATTTACAATATCGTCTATTTCCGTTGCCATTTTGTCGCGGTTACATTTTTTGAGCCAGTCCGTTACTTTTCCGCGTTTGAGAATTTTTAGGGCATATTCGCGGTCTGAAATCATAAATGCGGCTAATTCTTCGGGCGTATAAGCCACGTAACCTTTCGTTTCGTCAAATATAAAAGCGATGTCGTTTCTTACTACAACAGAGATGTCAGTTTGCTTTATTTCGCCTTTTGCCCATTTTATAATCTCTTCAAATCCCCATCTTTTTTTCTCGTCGGGAATAGTGAGCCCTTTGATAAGCAAAATTAAATCGGCGGATAGGTCCGTAGGATAAGGAAGCGTTCCTTTTGCCTTTCTTTCACGTAAGTCAAACAATCGTCCTTTTCCCTCTTTATCGCCCATCTGCGAACGAAATTTTGCTTCGCCCATCCACAGGCTCATCAGCAAAACACCTAATGAGTAAAAATCGGCTTTGGGGGTAAGGCGCACCTTTTTTTCCGCCACCAAATATACTTCCGGCGCATTGTACGTATTTGTTCCACTTTGAGTGGCATAAGAATATCCGTCGTTTTCCAACAAATCCGAAACGCCAAAATCTGCCAAAATCAGTGCGCTTTTCGTATCGTCAGTAAAGAAAAAATTACCGGGTTTTATATCTCTGTGAAGAATTTGTTTTTTGTGGCAAAAATCGATACACTTGGCGGCGCTTAAAGCTATTTCTTTCAATAACCTTTCGTCTTTATTGAGTTGAAATTTATCCAATGATTGAGTAGGAATATACTTCATCAGTTCATAGGATAATTTTACGGCACCGTCCGGTTTTGTCCACGTTCCGTAACTGTAAAGAGGAACTAAGAATCCAAATTTTGAAAGTTTTTTTACTTTCTCAAAAATCAGAACGTTGGGGGTATAGTTTTTTTTATAGAGTTTCAAAGCGAACTTCTCACCCTCTTTTTCTACCAAGAGCACATCTGCTTCGCCGGTTTTTCCGGCTGAAATGGGTTCGATGCAGGTGTATTTTTCGCCCTCAATCTCATAGAAAGGTTCAAAGCCGTTGTCTGCCGTATCTCCTCCGTTTCCCAAGTCATCTTCCGGTCGCGAAGTTTTGTCCGTAATTTCTTCGTTGTCCTGCGGACGTGAAGTTTCATCCGATGTGTAGCTATAGGTATCATCGGGACGTGAGGTTTTTTCTATGTCTTTGATTTTGCTCACATTAATTTTCTGTTACCCATTTTTCTTCTTGTACATTTATTTCCTCGTATTTCCAAGTACCGCCCAGCCAAGGCTCCACACATTCTTCGGGCACATTGTGAAAACATCCGCAGTAATTACAAACCCATCCTTTTACCCTTTGTTTAGTAGTAAATATTACCGGAATTTTTCGAGCAGAATAATAATCTCGTTGCATTTGCGGCGAAGCGTCAGGCGCGGGAACAAATTCTTTTAAGAGCTCATCCATTTCTTTTACCTTTTGCTTGTATTGAGTCAATATCTGTTTTGAAGAGAGATTTTGAATGGGTTCAATCTCTTTTTTTGCGGTTTTTTCTTCTTTTTTTTGTTCGTTTTCCGCCTCATTTAAATAAATAGTCAGGTTTTGATAATAAAGAAGCAACGCTTTATCTTCGGCGCTTAATTCATTCTGTTCTGTATCGTTTTCGGTTTTTAAGAGTATCTTCTCCAATCCGGCGAGAGAACGGGCAACGTCCTTCATTTTTTGAAACCTCGGGTCTGCCTTCGCTTTTTCCACTTCAAAAAATGCTTGCGAGGTCAGCGGCTCATGGCATTTATAACAAAAGTTTCTAAAATTAATAGTACCGCATTTTTTACATTCAATGCCTTGTGTGGCGTTGCCGCATTCCGCACAGAATTTATCGCCGGACATCAGCGCGGCACCGCAAAAAGTGCATACATCGGTATGAAGCGGATGCATACACACCGGGCAAAGTTCTGAATGTGCCGCCACCGATGCGCCGCAATGAGGACATCGGAATGCTGCCGAGGCATAATAGAGCGATGCTTTTTTTGTTTGGGCGACACTTTGCGTTTGAGTGTTTTTTTTGTCTTGCATAGAAAAGCCTATTAATTTTACTCTATAATTAAAGGAATGGATCGAATAAGAATTTCATCGTATTTTTGAACCTTTTCCCCTTTAGAATCGACCAGTAAATCGTCATAAGCGCATAAATCTGCGTGTATAAAACGGTTTCTAAATTGTTTTTTCAGTATGGGCGAAAGGGCTATTTCTTCCCGTTCTTCTTTCGTAGGCGGTCTGTATCCTATCATTAACTCTTCAGTTACCCAACGATTATGCTCCACACGTGCAAGCATTTTTACTTGATTTTCAGTTATTTCTACCGGTATGGATACCGTATCATCAAGTGTAAATCCGATGGACCGAAGCTTAGTTCGGATGGAATTGGCATTGTATAAGTTTGACCATTGTTTTGCCACCGGCAGTAAATTCCAAGCGGGTATCCATTGCTCTTGCCACTCTTGAGGAGTGGGGAGAGAATCTGGAATTTTATCGTGTTGAACATAATAAGAATAAACGTAATTTACCCTTTGTGCCCATAACAAAGAACGATTTTTGAAATGAATTCCGTTCCGTAACATACCAAAAGGATATAGATGGGCGTACGGATTAAAATTATTTTTATCGATGAAGCTTTCGGTATTTCCCAACGACTGAAGAATGGACGCGCTGTGTTTCTGATAAATGAAAACAGGAATTTGTTTTTCATAGAGGATACGCGGCAAAAATATTCCGTTGGAAATAGCCTTGTGTACGTTTTCATCACAAACTGCAAGGGTTAATACGGCATTTTTAGCTGCGGCAAACTCTTCCAGCGTTTCACGAACGGCAAATGTATCGGCGCTGCCCTGCAGAAAATAAAATTCGGTATCGGTAAAATCACCAAGGTAAGCGTATTTTTCGTTTTTTTCGTTTTTGACAAAAGCTATTTTCTCACACGTGTCCGAAAAATAACTGTCTGCCACCTCAAATAAACAACTATATTGCGCGTATAAAAGCTGCATTTTGGATTTGGCATCTTTATCTATAAACGTTATTCTTGTTTTTCTGCGTGCAAAATTGGGGAAATGTGCTATTTGAGCGGCTTGCATACCCATTGCCATACCTATATTGCTCATTCCGATTACTACCAGATGCACGAATAAGTCAGAATTTTCAGTAATATTTATTCTGTCTAACGGCGGATACTTGATAGCGCCGTCAGAAGTTTGGTTTTCAACAAGAACGGCATTTACCAGAATCTCGTGATGCACCACCGGATAAAGGTCTATTGCCTCTTTTATTTCCTTTGCCAGATTTGCCCGCTGAAAAGCAGAAACGGTTGAATTTTCCTTAAAAACGACGTTGCATTTTAGCTTTCCCCTCGCATTACCCCGACAAGTTTTTGCCACCAGACGCAAACATTCCATATTGAGCGAGTCACTATCTTCTTCCTCGTTTTCGCTAAGTATAAACATTTCTTTTGCTTGCCGTGGATAGATTTTCAGAATTTCATCGTCCGAATTTCGTTGCCCGTAATAAACCAGCACGTTGTTTTTTAATTCGTCGGGAAGATTGCTATTGAGATGCATACGCACTTCGGCTACGTTTAAGGTAGTTAATAATACGATGCTGCAATCGTTATAGGCGTCTTCTTTTCTCAGCCGCATTATCAGTCCGGGCACACTTTGGTTGTACCCGATGATTATCAGGTGGTCTGACAGCCGGTAACGTACCAATCCTTTTTCTACGTTTTCCACCCTGCGCTGGAAAATGTTACTCAACGTGGAAATTAACACCCCGCTCAACAAAATGGAACCTGCAAAACTTACCAGATAGACAAAAAAACGGTTTTTTTCTACCGCTTGAACTTGTGAGCCGCTATCAGAAAAAAAGTAAATCAAATTCCAAAAATCTCCTTGTGAGTTTCCGGAATCCAAGCGCGTGAGTGGTATGTGGAACACCAGACAAAAACACCAAAAGAAAAAAAGCGCCAACGCAATCAGCAAAACAAAAACGGACAACTGACGCGCTATACCGCCGGACAGTGTTTTGTCTAAAAATAATGGTAAACTTGTCTTCTTTATTTTAGTCATAGATTATTACTTTTTTCTTTTACTTTTTCCAATATTTCCACTTTTTGCATAGTAGCGGGCAGGGCAATATCTTCTTGCTTGATGATTTTTTCCTGGATAAATTCTTTTTTCAGTTTTAATTCCATACCGGTTAAATCACTCGCTATATCTATATAACCTTGCGGGAGAGATTCGTTAAAATTCAGGTTGATTCCATCCCACAGAAAGGGAACAAACAACAAGTTTTTTTCATTTTTAATTTCGTGATAGCACACATTTATAAAAAGATTGAGTTTAAGTACGGCCTCTTGGGGCTTATGAGCGGCTATAAGCATTTGAGAATAACGATAGAGAAAATAAACATACATCTGTCTGATTTTCATCGAAGAATCCAATATTTCAGAAGCTTTCAGCAATTTCTCATCCACCTGTGCCATTATTTCCAGCGCACGGCTAAGCTCGTTCTTCTTTTCCCAAGCAAAAAGCGCCATCCGTATGCCATTCTGAGCAAAATCGCGAAGATATAATTCATTTTCGGGTGCCGTTTGCAGTTGATTTACAAATATTTCTTGGGATTTCAATAACACTTCGCTCGCTTTTTCATAAGCGCCTACCGCTATGTAATGGTCGCTCAAATCATCATACAACGTAGCCACTACGCGCAATTCCACGAACGCATCATTCAAATCAAGCGTTTCCAGAAAATTATTGGCAAAGGTTATGGCTTTGTTGTATTCCTTTTTATGATAGAGCGTCTGCATCAAATTGTGAACACTTATAAGCATGTCATTTACGATGATACCCGATTTTTTTTCCGCGTACAATTCCTGAAACAAGTGGAAAGCCCGGTTAAAGCTATTTTCGGCTTCGGAAAAAGAAATAGAATAGGTTAAAAACAGACGTCCGGAATTATCCGCCGCTGCCGCATATCTTCTTTTCAATTCGTGGTCGCCAGGATATTGGCGGTAGTTTTCAAACACGGTATTTTCCAGCATTTTTGACCAGTAAAGCGCTTCGGGAACGAATCGGGTTTCTTCATAATATGCGGAATATACGCTATATGCCAATGAAAATGCCGTGAGAACAAGTTGATTGGTTTGCCCTGTTTTTTTCATTTGGGATATAGCGGATTGCAAATTTTGAAGCAATGTTTCGGCTTTATCTAACTTACCTTCTCGCAAAAACGGCAGCACACTATAATCCGCCTGACTGCAAAAATTATAGAAACAGAGTTGAAGTCGAAGTAAGTCATCGTAATTTTCTTCTGTATGATTTATCACATTCAATAAATCCGAAAAAATCTGAAAAGAGTGATTGAGTCTTGAATCACCTTCGTGCAGGTTTTGTTGGAGCATCAATGCCCAAATTCTCATAAAGTCATTTACAGCTATAAAAGATTCCACGGTGGGAATGGCTTTCATAAATGTTTTTACCACTTCATAGTAGTCCAATATTGTATTAAAATCTCCTTGTTTTGCTGCGATAAGGCATCGTAATACATTTGATTTTATTTCTAAAATATCGGTAGGCTGAGTCTCTTTTGGGGTATTGGAATAGCGGCGGTTAAAATACGCTGCCCCACCCACATCATTGCGAGATAACAACAGATTTTCAGCTATTTTCAAAAAAACATTTACGTCCGTATCGTTAAAAAAGTGATCGGGATTTAGTTTAAAGAGTATTATAATTTGATACAGCGTAGCCAATACTTTAATATTGGTGGATTTCATCATCTGATCCAAGTTCACTTTTTCTTTCAAATAATCAAGTACAAAATCCCGATTATATCTTTCCGCGTCAGTTTGGTGAAGATAAAGTAAACATTGCGCCGATAAATCTTCCATCTCCTCTGAAATAAAAGCCGAAATAGTGTCAAAATCAGTTTCTATTTCTTCGGTATGATTTTCCGGGGTATCATTTAATCTGTAACGGCATAATTTGGCGTGAATATACGCCGCACGAAACAGGATGTTATCAGGCGCATAAAGGGTTAATTGTTCGGCTTGTTTGAGCACTTGATGAAACAACAAATCACTACAAAAATCATCGTTTGAAAAACGGCTAAATCCGGCTTGCCTTAACTGTGGCTCAATTTTAGTATAATGAGAATACATCCATTGCTCAGCTGCAAAAACGGTTTGATAATACTGTTGTAATTCATCGCATCTATCCGGCTCTACTTCTTTACAAAGAAAAATGTATTTCTCAAACGCCTTTTTCAATTCGTCCGTCTGCGTGTATTTTCCTTGAAGAAATAAAAGCTGTTCAAATTTAGACACGGCAAACCGCATGTAATCATAAGCATCTTTCGGCTCACCTTTTGCAAAGTGTATATCCGAAAGTATTCTTGCCGCTTTCGCAATTAAAAACGTTGTTTCGGGGTCTGTTTCTTGCTCGGAAACATTTTCATTGAGAAAATCGGTTACCAACTTCTCAGCCAATTCAGGATAGCCGGGCTGAAGCAACTCAGCGGTTAAAATACGACACTGATTGGTTTCACAACAGTTATTATATTCACCGGGAAGGTTTTGAAACATATACTCAAACAAATCAATCACAGGATTTTGGCGGTGCAGCAACATTATTTTCATTGCCATATCCAACGAGAGCCGAATAGATGTCGATGGCGCGAGGTTTATGGCTTCCTTATACCATTCTAAAAAATGGTCTGAATGCCGTAAAAAATAGTGGGTAGCTGCATTTACTGTTTGAGTCCACAGGTAAGAGGTGGGATGCTTAGGAAAATCTTTCATAAAATGGCTGCTTTTTAGCTTTAAGGCTAAATAAGGCAGTTCGGTATCAGCAATTATACCGCTATTTTTTTCTTTCTTCAAATCCACCAGATACCTTGCCAGCACCTCATTATAAGGCTTCATACTCTCTTCCGGCAATCTCAATATTACCCTGTAAGCCTCGTATTCAAAGTCTATCAAACCACTTTCATTGTCTATCTTTATTAAATCACCGAGCCAATTCTTGATGGATGTAAAAGCGAGGTTATCCCAAATTTCTTTCAAAATTGCCTGTAAATCGGCTTCACGAATACCGTTTTCAGTGGCGGCAATAAATTTTACGATATGCCACATAAAATCAGACCCGTGGAAATAAGGCGACTGCTCTATAAGCGAAAGAAAAAGCGGCTCTACTTGCGGATGAGCCTGTTTGATAAGTTCAATCAGATAATTTTGTATTTTTAACGCCTCGTCTTTTTCAGAACATTCCGCTATTTTTCGATAATCCTCTGCCGATAAATACGTTAAACGTCTTACCATTAATTTAATCCAAAGAGGCGAAGAGGAACTTCTGAAATTTTTATAACTGTGATTCAAAAGCGCTTCCATAGCAGAAGATGGAAGTTTCTTACCTTTTAATTTCAACTGTTTTTCGGTTATCGCTTTAGCTTCTTCCACCGTAATGTAAGGCACAGGATAATACAAGAAACAATCCGTTTCGTACCTATTCATTTCCCAGGAATCATCGGCAGAAGCAATCAAGTACACATTTTCCGGAATCCACGAGAAATCCAGAAAAGTATCTGTGGATTTCAGCAGATGAATATCGTCAATCAGCAAAATTACTTTTTTATTCAATGAAGATACTGCTTTCTTGAAATGAAAAGCAAGTTCCGGAAAATCAATATCCTGCTGTAAACTGAATTTTCTGTCATAAACTATATGTTCGTCAGCCAACCATTTTTTAAGGATTGTTTCCGGATGATGATTGATGTTTTTTTTGTCGGAGAAATGTACAAATACCGCCACATCGGGCTTAGCGCTGTATATTTTATATAATTGACTTATAAGAGCGGTTTTACCAAACCCATCGTGTGAAGTAAGTATAATCGTATTTATTTTTTCGGAAAACGCTTCCGGTATTTCGTGGAGCGCCCCCTCTCTTCCCACAAAAGATTCGGTATTTTTTTCAATCTTGGTAAAGTCAGCAATAAATAGAGGCTGGTATTCATCTTCTGCTTGCATATTTTCTTCGGAACATTCATACAGCATCACTTCCTTAACTATTGCCTCTGTAAGGAAACCGACTAAGTTTTCCAGACCGGTTATTTTTTCGCCGTCCCATTCGCAAGGATATTCATAAAGGTTCTTTTCATAGCCTGTGCCTTCATAAGAATTAATTATTTTAGACTTCAACGCAGCAAGTTTATGTTGTGCTTCTTCATCCGTATCCGAATATTTTTTTAGTGATTCCGAGTCTATTTTTTGATAAACTTCTTCCTTCCGAAGACAAAAGATGCTTCGTCTGAGATAATGGCTGTGGTGAAGTACACCAAACAATATTTCAAGTTCTGTGACACTTTTTGGCGATGAAATTTCAGAGACAATTTTGTTTTCGGGGTCTTTTTCCGAAATTCCATCAAGCACCTTGCCCCAACTCTCTTGGGGCGGAATCCAACCGTACCTGTTTCCGAGTAATCCGATAAAAAAAGGTCTGGACGATTGAATTTCCGATATACATTCTTCCAGCACGGTTTTTTCTCGCTCGGTTTCTTCCACATCTTGGGTATTTACGCCCCAGCGAAGATCTACAAATTGAACGGTTATATTTTTTGGCGATAAGATATGGGATACCGCAGGATATACCTGATTCATTATCACATCCCTTTCGGCGTGCATATCTGTAAAAGTGCTGCTTAGAAAAATTTTGATGTGTTTTTGCTGTTGGGCGGAATGCATAATTTTTTCTTTTTACAAAAATTTATTGTTACATAGAAGTTATATAGCCAGCTACTGACGAGAAATCCCGTTCTTTTAATTTTTTAGTTTCAATCATAAAATGAAGCATTCCCATATCAAAAAATTGGAGGTTAAAATACTCGTTCTCATCGGAATCAAGTTGAAACAACATTTGCCATTCCTTTGAGAAATGACCGTCTACGCTTTCGTCAAACGGTTTTCCAAGCAGTTTGTGTCCGTCATCGCGCGTTTTCCCTATTGATAAAGTGGCTTTGTGCGGTTTAATAGTATATTCTTCCTCAAACGGATTATACCGTTTCAGTAATTCGGCGGGCACATCGGCATAAAGCACGTAAATTCCATCTTGGCACATGCCCATTCCGTTACGATTGTCGGTATCAAATCCTAAAAAATATTCGATGTCCGCGAAAAAATAAAGAAATCCGGTTTGGGGAAGTTGATTTTTTTTGTCGCAAGGCGTTAGTTCGGCGCAATTGAATTGGGCTATAAAGGTAAGCGCCGATGGTTTCTTTTCCTCGTCGTAGGTTATGGGATATAGCGATGGGGAAGAAAGTTGAGGAGCGTCCCAGAAATAGCTGGCACCTAAAGGCATCTCGCCATCAACAGGGGTTAATTGAATTTGGATACTCATAATAGACTGATTTTATAGTGTTGAATAACAAACAATTAATCAAACAATATGTGAGGATTTAATACCGAAGGCGATTTCCATTCAATACCGTAATCCTCTTTCAGAATACGTTCTTTTTCAGACCAATAGGTAAAGCAATAACCCATTCTACGCGTAAGGTGCTTGGTGGCTTGGTATATTTTTTCCTCTAACTCATCTTTTATTTTCAAGTACTCTTCCGTATTTTCCACCATATCTGTCCGAAGATTGTCAAAGTGCACTTTACCAATAAACACCTCGATGTTTTGCGGCGGATTATCTACCCAGTATTTTTTTATAAGTTCCACTATAAAACCGAAATCTTTCAGTCCTAAATAATGGGCAGTCCTCATCATTATGTAAAAGAAATCAGATGCGTCAAATTCTTCCGCCGCCGAAGAATACTTCAGCGCTTCGGCATAACTTTCAAGCGCTTGCCTATATCTGTGCGTATCAGCAAATTTTTCGGCTATTCCGTACCACGTTTCAAATTTCCATTTTTTGGTTTTGGCATCTCCTTTTTTGGCAAAATCGTTAAGTAAAGCAATGGTTTTTTCAACCAACGGCGTGCATTCCCACGTTTTATCTACGCGGATAAGTTTTTCGCAAAGCAAAAGCAGGGTAAAAGAATAGTCTTCGGCAAGGGGTAAGGTGGGCGAAGCCTCGTATTCTTCGGAAAGCATATAGAGGTATCTTTTTAAGAAATAAACAAAATCCTCATCGGAAAGGGTAACATTATTTTCCGAGAGAAAGGATACCAGCAACTGCATTTTTTCAACGCGAGGCACCTGTCGGTTAAGTAAATTATTGATTTCTTGCTTATCCATAATTTCTACAACAAAAATATAAAAAATATAACATAAACAATCATTTTAAAACAATCATTGTGAAAAATCCGAAAAATTTCTTTTATTATCTCAATGTTTTAATTACTTTTGGCACAGAATTGGGCAGAACCCGAAAAGCCAGAATAAAGTAGGGGCAACTAAATTCAAAAAATTTAATTATGCTTACCAAAGTTTTTAAAGTAAAAGACACAAAAAAAGACATTTATGGTTGCTGCGACCATTGCAGCGGATGTCAATGTAACAATTAAATTGTTAAAATTATGCCTGAGCCGGAAGTTTATTTCTGGCTCTTGCCTTTTTAAATGAACTTATAAAACATATCCTATTTATTATTTTTGACTATGAATAATACACTGGTGGACAAGAATATTTTTACCATTCCCATCGGTAAGGAGTACGGAAAAGCAAATGATGAAATTTATATCGTGTACGCCCCTTTTACCGATAACGCGCTGGTAATGACCAATGATTATGTGGCAAAATTAGAAACTTTATTGAGCAGCCCACAAGACAAAAACCTCCTGTCTGCTGAGCTTGCCGAAGCGGTGGACACTCTGCTGAATCCGGAAAACCAAAAAAAATGCGCGCCTCTCTCTAAAAATCCATACGCATACACCCGAATGGCTATTTTACCTAACAATGTGTGTAATTTTAAGTGCAGTTATTGCTATTCCGCCAAAGGACGTTCCGGTAAAGTCATATCCAAAGAAGTACTGAAAGCAAGTTTGGATAAGTTTATAGACCCCCGCCGAGTTTCTACCGAACGTAGTCTGGAAATCTCTATTTTAGGTGGTGGCGAGCCGCTTTTGTCTTGGGAAATTATAAAATTTATCATCGAATACTCCAACGAGCTTGCTACTAAATTTGGTTTTAAAGGCGTAAATTGCACTATTGTAACCAATGGCTCAGTATTTACACAAGAAATCATCGATACATTCAAAAAATACAAAGTTTCAGTTTCAATCTCCTTTGAAATACTGGAAGAAATACAAAATTTACAACGTGGAAACTACCGAAAAGTAGCTCAAAATATAGATTGGATAATATCCGAAGGTATTTATCCGCAACTGCGCTCAACCATTACGGCGCAAAACATTATGCTGATGCAGGAAATGGTGGAGGAAGTTTTACGCCGTTTCCCCCAAACCCGCGAAGTAATGATGGAATATGTTACTGACCCCGAAACAATGACCGATCCTCAAAAAGTACGTGAATTTTACCAGCTATACCTCGATAATTTTTTTAAGGCACACGATTATGCCCAATCACACGGCTTGCATTTAGACTGTTCGGCATACCGGAATTTTAACCTGCTTATCGAGCGTTTTTGTCCCGGAGATAATACGCTTACACCGGATGGAGAAATCAGCATTTGCAGCCGCATAGGCTCTGCCGACGATTTGGGTTACAAGGAAAGCATTTACGGAAAATTTTTACCTGACGGCACGTTAAATATAAACGAAGAAAAATTTGCTAGGCTCATAAATAAAAATGTCTACCATTACGAAAAATGCGCGGAATGTTTTGCCAAATGGCATTGCGGAGGCGGTTGCATGATACATCAATACACCTATAATGAAGATATAAGAAACGAAATATGTGAATACACACGCAATTTTGTAAAAAAAATGTTACTTCGGAACATCGAAAGAGAGTATGTAAAACATTATAATGTTTCTTTGAAAGAAGCCATTGCCGAATTATGATAAATACGCGCGCATTTCATAACGCCAACTTGTTTCCGGTTCCAATAGAAGAATACCTGCAAGATTTTGATGCCCCGTTTATGCTTTATGCGCCATTGGCTGCCGACTTTATACTTGCCGACGAAGAAAAAATGAAAGAACTGTCGCGGCAACTCGTTGATTACGGAAAATTCACCGATAAGGAAGCGCAGCGCCGACTTATTAACTCAGCCACGCTAAAAACCGGAAGCTACCTCAAAAGCCCTCAGGAAACATTTGCCCTCACTATCTTACCTAACAATATTTGCAATTTTTCCTGTACGTATTGTTACGCCGCCCAAGGGCATTCACAAACGGTATTGGAAAAAGAAAAACTAAAAGCTGTGCTCGATTTTTTCATTGACACCAAACGCATTACACGCAAAGACCTTTACATATCGTTTGGCGGTGGAGGCGAGCCGTTTATTTCTTGGGATTTGGCAAAATACGCAATGGAGTACGGAACCGAATTAGCAAGTAAATATGGGTTTGAATTAAACTTTTCATTTGCGTCAAACGGGTCTATTGTCAATGATGAGATAGTCGAAACGTTGAAAAAATATCGGGTAAAAGCAAACATCTCTTTCGATATTTTGGAAGATATACAAAATCTGCAGCGAAAAAACTACACGCAAGTCTGCAAAACGTTAGACATACTGCTTGAAAACGATATTTTCCCGACCATCAATTCAGTGATAACGCCTTTGAATGTATCGCTGCAAAAAGAAATGATAGAGCACATACATTCCCGTTTTCCCAAATTAAAAAGAGTAAGTTTTGACGCCGTGGTAAACGGAAAACTGTTCGAAAAGCCGGAGGAACTCTCCGCTTTTTACGATACTTATATTCAACACTTTTTTCAAGCCTACGAATTAGGGAAAAAATACCACATCGCGGTAAGCTGCATAAAACACCATAATTTGGAGCTACTGAAAAGTAGAGCCTGCGCGGGCGGATTTGATTTAACACCCGAAGGCAATATCAGTATGTGCTTTTTTGTATCGTCGCCGCGAGAGGCGTTGTTTGATGAGTTTATATACGGCAAGGTGAGCAGCAAGGGCGAAATAACCTTTGACCAGAAAAAATTTACGGACTTGATAAACTACTCATCCGATAAAAACGAACAATGCGCCAACTGTTTTATACAATGGCATTGTGGCGGCGGCTGCCTATATCAGCAAAAATCTTACGATAAAGAAATGTTTAACGTTATGTGTCGCTTTCAACGAAAATTTTCGCTTATCTCGTTGTTACTGCGTACGCGTGAATTTAATCTCCTTTCCGTGAAATGAAAACCGACCTTATCCATAAAAATGAAATCCAAATTGCGCCCGTAGGGGATTATTTTCATTTGCCTGCCAGAAAACTTTATTTGGTTTATGCGCCACTTTCAGCCGCCACTTTTATAGGCACGGATAAGGATATTGAAATGCTGGAAACCGCGTTTTTTCATCAGGAACAAGGGCTTTCTATCGATGAGCAGATGCAGGAAACAATAGCCGCACTTACCGATTATTCAAACGTTAATCCTCAAAAAAACGTTGTTTCACATCCTTCTCTTTATACAAGATTATCCATTTTACCTAATTTTATCTGTAATTTTTCCTGTTCCTATTGTTATTCTGCAAAAGGGCGATCTAATAAAGCGTTGGACCAGGAAAGCGCACGGGTAATGTTGGACTATTTTATTGACAAAAACAGAGTCGACGAAAAAAAATTAGACCTGTTTATTTCCGGCGGCGGCGAGCCTCTGATGAGTTGGGATATTGTCCGTTACATCATAACATACGGCAATGAAAGAGCTTCACTTCAAGGAATGGATTTATATATTTCGTTAATGACCAACGGCTCTAAAGTTACCGCGCCCATAATTGACACACTCAAAAAATACAACGTCCATACGGGCGTATCGTTTGAAATTCTTCCCGATGTACAAAATAAACAGAGGGCGCAATATAACAGCGTATCTGAAAACATCCGGCAAATGATAAATGCAGGTGTTGTCCCGGCTGTAAGCGCTGTAATTACCCCCGAGAATGTAAAAAGAATGACTGAAATGGTGTACGAAATTGTCCATCGGTTTCCGGGCATCAAACACTTGAATTTTGATCCGGCAATGGCTACCGGTTTTTTTACGGATACCGAAAACCCGGATGAGTTTTACGCACATTTTATCTCTTGTTTCCTGCAAGCAAAATCCATTGCCGCGGAACACGGTATTACGCTTGACTGCAATGTAATACGCAAATTCGAAGACTTATTCCCCCGCTATTGTCAAGGGAAATTATGCCTGACACCCGAGAACAAGATCTCCATCTGCCACAGTATTTCTTCACCCCATGAAAACGGATATAAGGAGGTCATTTATGGCGAAATAAAAGACAATAAAGTGAATCTTGATCCGGAAAAATTCCGTTTTTTGACAGATTCTAAAAATTATTTGTTGGAAGAATGCCACACCTGCCTTGCCAAATGGCACTGTGGTGGCGGATGCCTGATGTATAAATGCAATTACAGCCGCTCGCAATTTGCCTCGGTGTGCCGCTTTACCCAAAAGTTTATAAAAGAGCTCATCCTTCAACGCCTTGATAATCAATACAAAGAGAATTATAACACCTCTTTAAAAGAATACATTGCCCATGCGATAGATTGATGTTTATGAATCCATTTAAAGCCTTAATCAGCAAAGAAATATATCCGATTCCTGTAGATAAACGGTTTCTGGTGTATGCGCCACTTTCCCGCGAATGCTTTATGGCAGACACCGAAGAGGTTTGCCGTATGGAAAAATATCTGGAAACAGAAATTGGGAATGAAGACATAAAACGGCAAGTAGATAGCATCTTATCCCGACAAACTTCTTCACGTACTATCCGAAGCAAACAGCGCATCGCTCAAATCCACAAATTGACCATTTTACCTAACTATGCGTGTAATTTTAGCTGTTCCTATTGTTATTCCACACAAGGACGTTCCGGAAAAAAGATGGAGTTTCAGCAAGCAAAATCTGCCATTGATTTCTTCATCAACAAAGAGCGAACTTCGCTTAAAGAACTTTGGTTAGCTGTTTTAGGGGGCGGCGAACCATTTCTGACCCCTTCTCTTACCGAAAAAATTATCCGTTACGCCGTTCAAAGAGCCGATGAACAAGCAATAAAATTAGGCATAGGACTTACCACCAACGGTTCTGTTTACCACCAAGGACTTTCTGAAACGATGATAGAAAACCGGGTCTCGTTGGGGATTTCATTTGAAGTATTGGAAGATATACAGAACTTTCAACGACAGGATTATGGTAAAGTTTCGGCTGTTATAGACCATTATTCACAGAACGGTGTGGACATTACCATCAAATCAATTATTACCCCCGAAAATGTTTGCCGTCTATCTGAAATGGTAGAACACCTGCATCAAAGATTTCCAAACATACGCAAATACAAGCTTCAAATTGTAGAAGATACTGTTTTATTTTCCGATTTGCCAAAAATGAAACAGTTTTACGAGGATTTTACAGCTCATTTTTTTACGGCAAGTTTGTTGGGCAAAAAACACGGGATAGATGTCTATGTTTTGGCTTCCAAATACATTGATACCTTGATAGAGCATTATTGCGGCGGCGAATTTTGCCTCAATCCGGAAGGTACAATCACGGTTTGCCACCGCATCTCCTCGCCTTCCGAACCGGAATATGAACATTTTGTTTATGCCAGCATGGACGCAAACGGCAAAATAGCTATAAACAATGAAAAGTTCACACAACTAATAGCGCACGATGTTACTAAAAATCCCAAATGCCGCAATTGTTTCGTGAAATGGCATTGCGGCGGCGGCTGTTTTGCACAAGCATCTATTTACAATGAATCCCAATTGGATATTATTTGCAACTGGACCAGAGATTTTACAAAACAACTCTTGTTGAATCGTATAAAAGAATAATTTGTACACGATGAACAAAATCCATACATACCCATACCGATTTATATCCGCCAAATACGATGATGGAAATGAAACGTTATTTGACGAAATAATAGATTTTGAAATTGACGTACCTTGCCAGAACAGAGATGAAATTATTGTATATATACTCAGGTTTTACAAATACAAAGGCTACTTGTGCATTAATGATTATTTTCCTACGATGTGGGAAAATCAAAGTGACTGTTTCGCGCGAAAAACCAGTTCTGAAGGCTATACCGTAAATATAAAAACAATATCGCTTACCTGCCTTTTTATTTTCATAAAAGAAATTCTATCAAAGAATCAAGATTGTACTATGGTGGTATGCGGAAGTTACGAATTAGGCGAAAATACCACCCGAATTTCACGTAAACTGAAACTTTATAAATGGTTCTTTTATCCTTTATTAGAAAACCTGAAACTAAAATCGGTGGAAGTTTTAGAGCTTAATGCTTTCATAATTGCTAGTCAGGAAACTAAAATTAGTGAACATCAAATTAAGTCAGATTATCATCATTTCAAAAACAATAAAACCCTTATTACAGAAATAGATTGGTAATATAATAAGGGTAAATTAAATCGGGTTTTAAATAACAAATTCCCACCATGCCGTTACCCGTTCAACGGTTTTCAAGACCGCCGCGATTGACCACTCCGGCAACTTTCCTTAGCAGAACCCTGAAAAGTTACGCTTTTTTATTCAAACAGTATCGGAAAACATAAAAAAAGCGTTTGCAAGTACTGAATACTCAAAAACGCTTATTCAAATTCCCAAACCTGCCTCGCCGGCAGGCAGGTACCAAATCCCAATTCCGAAATCCCAAATTCTTAAAGTCCTTTTTCGGTAAGGTATCTTTCAGCATCCATGGCAGCCTGGCAGCCTGTTCCGGCAGCGGTAATGGCTTGTCGGTAATGTGGGTCTGCCACATCGCCACAGGCAAAAACTCCTTCCAAGTTGGTTTTAGGTGTACCCGGAATGGTTTTTATATAGCCTACCTCGTCAGTTTCAATCCAAGGTTTAAATATATCCGAGTTTGGTTTATGACCAATGGCAAGAAAAAATCCGTCTATTTCAATATGTATTTTTTCTTCATCAGCTTGTCCCCGACGTTTTACCAAATCAGCGCCTTGCACCACGCCCTCGCCTGTAAGTCCCAGCGTTTCACATTCAAACAGCACTTCAATTTTTGGGTTTGCCATCACGCGTTCCTGCATAATTTTAGAGGCGCGCATATAGTCTTTGCGGATAATGAGATATACTTTATCAGCAATGTTAGCAAGGTAGGTAGCTTCTTCCGCAGCCGTATCGCCGCCACCCACCACAGCTACTTTGCGCTTACGGTAAAAAAATCCGTCGCAAGTAGCACAGGCGGACACTCCGGAACCGGCGTATTTTTGCTCATCGGGTATGCCCAGGTATTTCGCCGTAGCTCCGGTGGAAATAATCAGCGTATCGGTCTCTATCACTTTTTCACCGTCAATGGTTACTTTGTAAGGTTTTGAGGATAAATCGGTAGCCGTAGCTATCCCGAAACGGACATCGGTACCAAAACGTTCCGCTTGTTTTTTTAAGTCTTCCATCATTTCCACACCGGTAATTCCTTGCGGATAGCCCGGAAAGTTTTCCACTTCGGTAGTAGTGGTAAGTTGCCCGCCCGGCTGTATTCCTTCATATAACACGGGCGAAACATTGGCGCGGGCAGCATAAATAGCGGCTGTGTAACCCGCAGGACCTGAACCTATGATCAGGCAGCGTACTTTTTCATTCATAAAATATTATATTGAAAACAAATTGTTAGTTCAAATTTTTAGTAAATACTAAACGCTTTTAAGCGCAAATTGTTTCTAATTCCACACAAAAATAATACAATAAAAAATTTTTTACAAACGAATGTTGTTAGTAAAAAATTTATCTAATTGACTTTTGTAATAAATTTTATTTTTTTTATTGTAAAAATAAAAAAATGATTAATTTTGCTTTTAATTAACACTAAATACAATATCAATCATTCTTGCCCGAGAAAAACACTTAATAAAAAGGTAATCAGGAGCTTATAACTAATAAGAACACTTCTTTAAAAGAGCATCACAGGAGTTTATTTATTATATTATTAAATTCCCTTTTCAAATTTTTATCGGACAATGAGGTGTATCAATAGCTATATATGAAAAAGATATTTCATCTTGTTTTTTGTTCTAAATCCAAAATAAAATATAACCTCAATTGTTCTATTTTAGCATTATTTATTAGAACTTCATATTTATGGACTTATTTATCTTTACCTATAATTACTCTTCAAAAATATGGTAAAAAAACTTTCAATAAATGCATAACAATATTTAAATTATTAACGAATCATTCTTACCGCTACCCATGCTTCTTTAATTATCTTATGAGTGATGGTGAGTGTGGGAACAGTTGCTAAAACACCTCTCCCCTCTTTCCAAGTATAAATCACAGTAAGGAAATTTCTTTTTACGGTTACAACATCTCCCATATTTTTTATAATTTTATTTTGTAGATAAGATTAAGTAGTATATGTTATTTAATCTTTTCTATTAAAAGCATATAGTACCATTTATTTATAAATTATATTTTCAATTCAATCTCACATCAAAAACACATTTTATCAATTATCAATTAAATTAATTTTATTATGAAAAGAAAAAACACAGATTTCTTGTTGAAATGGAAATTACTTCCATTTTTATGTGCTCTCTTTCTTTTGTGCTCTGGTAGTGCATTTGCACAGATTTCAGTACAAGGGAAAGTAACAGATCAAAAAGGTGAAGAGCTTATTGGCGTGAGCGTTATGTTAAAAGGCACTACCAGCGGTACTACCACTAATGCTAAGGGTGAGTTTAAAATTAACGCGGCAAAAAGCGACGATGTACTTAATTTCTCTTACATGGGCTATAATCCCGTATCTATCCCATTGGCAGGTAAAACCTACGTGGAAGTGGTAATGCAGGAAGAGACTAAAAGTATTAACGAAGTGGTGGTTACCGCACTAGGAATTAAACGTTCTGAAAAAAGTTTGTCTTATGCCACCCAACAGATTTCAGGAAAAGAACTGACTAGCGTCCCCACACCCAACTTGCTAAGTAGTTTAGCCGGGAAAACTGCTGGTATGACAGTATCCGGTTCAGGGTCAGGCGTAGGAAGTTCCGTAAAAATTATATTGCGCGGTAATAGGTCTATTCAAGGAAACAACCAACCACTCTACGTCATTGATGGAACACCCATAAACAGTAGCGCCTTAAGTCAAACTGGCGCCGAAGGTGGTTATGGTGGCGGGATTGATGCAGGTGATGGATTAGCCGGCATAAATCCGGAAGATATTGAAAGTATGAACGTATTAAAAGGTGCAACGGCTTCCGCACTTTATGGTAGTCAAGCGGCTAACGGCGTAATAGTTATAACTACTAAAAAAGGAAAACAAGGAAAAGTAAACCTTTCTTTAACATCTTCCGTACAAGCAGATATACCTTATATGACTTACAAATTTCAAGACAGATATAACATGGGGGTAAACGGCGTAACCGAACAAACCAACAATCAATGGGGTGCAAAAGGTGATCCTACTGTCTTGAGTAATAGTTTTATAAACGATTTTTTCAGAACAGGGGTATCTTTTCAGAATGGGATAGCAGTAAGCGGGGGAAATGAAAAAATTCAAAATTTTCTTTCTTATCAAAATACCAACGCTAAAGGTATTGTACCCGGGAATACCTTTAACAAAAATAACGTAGGATTAAGAACCACAGCTAACCTATTCAATAAATTTATGGAAGTAGAAGGAAGCATCTTCCTTACTAAACAAGACATTGATAAAGCACCTTCTGCACCAGGTCAGTACTTTAATCCGGTAGTAGGACTTTATTTATTCCCTGAGGGAAATAACGCTTTTACTCAATACAAAGATAACTATGAGATTTTCAATCCCAAAAGAAATATGATGAAAATGAATTGGGGACATGAATATGACATTAATAAAAACCCTTATTGGTTATTAAATAGATATGATAATTCATTTGCATTACAAAAAGCTATCACTAAATTAAACGTTAAACTTAATTTTACAGATTATTTAAATCTTCAATTAAGAGGAAGTTATGATTTATCCAACACCCTTAATGAGAGAAAAGTATATTCCGGTATTGAAACAATAGCCGGGCCAAACGGACGTTATGATTACTCTACCGAAAATAATCATTTAACTTATGGAGATGCTTTATTAAGTTTTAACAAAAGATTTGACAACTTATCCATTGCTTCCACCATAGGTACCAGCATCACAGACACTAAACACACATCATTATATATAAGCATAGGTAACTTAAAGGTTCCAAATTTATTTGATATAACAAATTTTGACGGAAGACCAAAAGCATATAATAAAGATCTGCATAAACAATTACAATCCGTTTTTGGAACTGTTTCGGTAGGCTATTTGGATATGCTTTACTTAGATGTAACAGGACGAAATGACTGGTCCTCTACACTTCCATCTAATAACCGAAGTTATTTTTATCCATCGGTAGGTACCTCTTTTATTTTCTCCGAATTAATTAACAAGAATAATGCTTCTTTAAATTGGTTAAATTTCGGCAAAATGCGCTTTTCTTGGACACAAGTAGGTAATGATATGCCTTGGGGATTAACATACCCAATAGACAGAATTAATGAATTAGGAACTTTAGAAGCTAACACAGTAAAACCTTTTGATGATTTGAAACCGGAACGTTCTAATTCATTAGAAGCGGGATTAAATTTGAGAGGATTTAATAACAGAGTTTCATTAGACTTGGCATTCTATCATACTATTACTAAAAATCAATACTTCTTAGTGGATAACACATCCGGTTCAGGATTTTCTAAATACTATATTAATGCAGGAGAAGTTAAAAATTTGGGATTTGAAACCACTTTAGGATTCACACCTATCAAAAATGAAGATTTTGAATGGAATGGTTACCTCAATTTCTCCACCAATAAGAACACCATTATTTCACTTCCGGAACAATATTCAACAAACGGATTTGAATTATCAAATGCAGGATATAAATTCCGTCTTTATCAAGGTGCAGAATGGGGTGAAATGTATGCCAAAAAATTAAAAAGAAACGCTGATGGTAAAATAATTGTAACTCAAACAACCGATGGTACAAAAGTAACCACCAATTTATCACAAAGCGATAAAGAAGAGAGAATTGGAAATATAAATCCAAAATTCTTAATGGGACTTAAAAATGAATTTAGATATAAAAATCTATCTTTAGGATTATTAATTGACGGACGTTTCGGCGGACAAGTTCTCTCCATGACCCAAAGTTTCTTAAACGCGGCAGGCAGAAGTGCTATAAGTGCTGATGCACGCGATAACGGTGGGGTGGCTATTGACGGGATACTGCAAAAATTTGAAATAGTGGGAGGAAAAACTGTGGATAAAGGAACTACCACGATAGATAAAGTGCCTGCTCAACTTTACTACACCTCGGCACCTGCCGGCGAAACCTCTGTTTACAGCGCCACTAATGTACGATTAAGAGAACTTTCTATTTCTTATAACCTTCCTAAATCCATAATTGCCGGTTTGAAAGTTATTAATACTGCTCAAATCTCATTAATAGGACGCAATTTATTCTTCTTATATAAAGAAGCACCTTATGATCCGGACATTACACTTACCACATCAGGTAATGGTGGGTCAAATACAGACAACTTCGGTTTACCTGCTACCAGAAATTTAGGTATTAGCTTAAATATTACTTTTTAAATAATTAAATATTATGAAATCTAAAAATAAAATATCAATCATATTATTCACAGCAGCATTAGCTCTGTTGTCATTTAACGCCTGCACTAATAATTTTGATGAATTCAATCAAGATTCTTACGGTGTGACAGACGAACTTAAAAAAGCAGATTGGCTATATTTAGGTGGTTATATTCCTCAAATGGAAAAATCTATTTACTACAATAACAGCGGAGGTAATTGGGAGTTTCAGATTGCTCAAAACCTAAATGCTGACTTATTTAGCGGATATTTAGTTCCTCCCACTCCCTATAATAACGATAAAAACAATGCAAATTATTTTATGATGCCGGGTTGGAATGGTTTTGCTTTTGGTCTTTACAATAACAATATCATGAAACCTTGGTCAAAGATAAAAGAATTAACATTGGACAAAAAAGAGTTTCTTGAAGTGTACGGTGTGGCTTTAATCCTTAAAGTAGCCGGAATGCACAGGATGACTGACGTTTACGGACCTATTCCTTATTCTAAATATGGACAAGGGGGGGTAATTTCTGTATATGACTCTCAACCGGATATTTACAATCAATTCTTCAAAGAACTTGATGATGCGGTAGAATACTTAGATGCACATCTGAAAGGCGATAGAAAAGATGTAAAAGCATTATCCAAATATGATATTATATATAAAAGTGACTATACTCAATGGATTAAATGGGCTAATTCTCTTAGATTACGTTTGGCTATACGAATTTCAAAAGTAGATCCGGCAAAAGCTAAAACCGAAGCTGAAAAAGCAATGTCCAACACGTATGGTGTCTTTACTTCAAATGCTGACAATGTAAAAATATCTACAGCAGGCATAGGGCATCCTTTGAATACCATTGCTTATGACTATAACGATACTAGAATGGGGGCTGATATGCAATCCATACTTATTGGATTTAAAGATCCGCGCATAGCTAAATACTTTAGTCCTGCAACAGATAAAGATGTAAATATAAATGGTAAATACGTGGGGATTAGACAGGGAATATACGCAGTAGATAAAACCTTGCGTGTAGGATATTCCAATGCCGGCGAAATGTATAATATGGACAACAAATATATTACTCCTATCGTATTAATGCAAGCCTCAGAAGTTTATTTCTTGAGAGCAGAAGGAGCATTGAGAGGCTGGAATATGCGTGGAAGCGCAAAAGAACTTTATGAGCAAGGAATCAAAACCTCTTTTGAGTATTCCGCTGTTTCAGGCGTTGACACATATATTAATGATGCCGTAAGTGTTCCTACAGATTATGTAGATTATAGAAATAATAGTTATAATGTATCTGCCGTTTCTAAAATTACCATTAAATGGGATGATGCAGCATCTAATGAGAAAAAATTAGAACGAATTATAACACAAAAATGGATCGCCATGTTCCCTGAGGGACAAGAAGCTTGGGCAGAATTCCGCCGTACCAGTTATCCAAAATTATTCCCGATAGTAGAAAATAACAGCGCCGGTGAAATTAGTTCACAAGTAATGATTCGTCGCTTGCCATATCCTGACGGCGAAAAAAGTAATAATACTACAGAAGTAAATAAAGCCATTCAACTATTAGGTGGTAAAGATTCACCCGGCGCTAAACTCTGGTGGGATACGAACACCGGAACTTCGAATTTTTAACAAAATACGTTCAATAAAAAAAGCCGACTTTCGTCGGCTTTTTTTGTATGTATTTATAAAGGTTTATCTTAAATCATTCACCTCTACACCCTTGAATTGATTTTTATTAAATACGAACTCATTGTCCGCAACTTTTTGGTTAGCTCTAAACTGAGTTAACGTAAGCGTGGAAACATTTCCTTTTTTTTCAGTCATTTGCATAGATAACGGATAATTATTGCTTTTGTTTACCCTGACTATTATTTTTTTTAATTCTGAGTTTGCTGTTTTGGGTGTTAATTCTATTACGTGTGCCACGGCTGAATTCTGCCCCATCTTTATAAAAGATTTTGCTTTGCAAGAAGACAGAATCACCATCGGATTAGCTTCTCCCAACTCTTTTTCGGTAGGGTTGGTGACAGAAACTTCATTTAGATCTTTTATATATGTCCACTGTGTTTTTCCATCGAAGAAAACAGTCATTTCACCTGTATTCAGTACAAATTTATTGCCTTTCATCATAAAATTACCGTTTATGGTGTGATTTCCCGCTGAAACAGATTTAACCGTGAGATTAAAATTGGTTTTCACCGCATTTGATTTGGTAAGATTCAGTACATTATCAATAACACGTACTGCGGCAGCATCGTTTTGGGCGCTTACGGTAAATATGGCAAAGAAAGCCACTAAGGCAACTATGAGAGTGTTTTTTTTCATTGTTTTTATCGTATAAGTTTTAACTATTAAGAGGCAATTAATGTGCCAAAATTTTAATAATAAACGGCAAGCATTTATAGCTTACCGTCCATTATTTAACATTCATCCTTATTTTCAAACATAAACTTTTTATAAAATTTAGAAGTTTAATGTGTCAAAATAACTTTATGTGTATTTCTCATACCGTTTTCTCCGGATACGCTAAGCACATAAACACCTTTATATAACCCACTTACATCCAAACTTTCCTCTTGTCCCGGAATAGGATTTATATAAGTTTTTTCGACCAGTTTTTGACCGCTCAATGAGAATAATTGCAACGTTACGCTCTTTTGCGCGGAAGTAAAAAGCACAGTTATTTTATGGTTAGAAATAAGGGAACTTTTCAGCACACAAAACGATTGATTTTCAGAAAAATTATTTTCTATGCCCACACTTACAAGCAATTTCTTTACACCTTCCCAAGCGTCTATTTTCCCATATCCCCACCGATTGTTTCCCGTTTCGGGGATTTCTCCTGTTTTGCTGTCTTTTATGGCGGTTTCCCGAAGTATCTCACGAACCTTTTCCGGCGTTAATGTTTTATCTGCTTGCAACCACGTAGCTAATACGCCCGTCACAAAGGGCGAAGCCATAGAAGTACCGTCCATCGCTCCATAATAATACGTCTTTTTCACGCCATCAATAGTGAGTGAGGTTTTAAAAGTGGCGTCTATTTCGTAATCTTCGTTCATAGCATCATAATAAGCGCCCGAGTAAGCCGAAATAATAGAAGAACCGGGCGCGGCAATGTCAGGTTTCACACGTCCATCCAGCGTTGGTCCTTTGCTTGAAAAAGGCGCGATGCTGTCAAGGGTAAGTCCGGTAGAGAGAATTTCTCCTCCAAGAGGTTTGTAGGTATTTTTAGTAACAAAAGCGCCTACTGAAATAATGCGTTTACCTGTTCCGCCAATCTCGCCCACCGAGTAATTATTGTCTCCCTTTGCCCATGTAGAATTAGGTTCGCCATCGTCTGTAAGTCCCGCGTACCAATCATCCGCCCAAGCATGCACTGTTCCATCGGTAGCGGTAATAATAAACCCAACATAGTTTCCTTCACCAATGCTTGACAAATCTACGTCAATGTAAGTATTTGCCCGCTTATTGCGCGCATTACGCTCCGTGTAAAGCATAACTTTGCCTTTGGCGCCGTGCGCAGCGGTATTAAAAACAAATGTGGTGTCAAACAACAATTCCGGATTAAAAGAGCGTGAAATGTACTTCATCGTTAAATCATTTTCATTGAACACGCATATTTTTACCGAATAATTTTTATCGGCATCGCCCCAAATATCTACCGCGCCTTTTAGAATATCTTCTCCGGAAGTTTCATCTGATTGAAGAAATTCCACCAACGATTTCAGTTCCTGATTTTCAGCAGTAAAACTTTTTGAAACGTGAAACTTATCACCTCCTTCGTTACCGGCAGCTCCCACGAGTAGTTTTCCTTCCCCTTGAAGGCGGTCGCAAGCCTCGTCAAAAAGTGATGTCCCATCGTGCGGACCAACGTGCAGTCCCCAGCTCAGATTAACTATTGCCGGACGGTTTACCGATGCCGCGTAATCATAAACGTATTTTATACCGTCAATCATAGCGGTATTATCGGCACTCTCATCCGTATCACTGGCGCTGACCAATATCAAGTCCGCCTCGGGGGCAATACCGTGAAAGCTATTGGTAGTCGTAGAATAAGCTCCGGCGGCTATTCCAGCCACGTGCGTTCCGTGCGTTTCTTCCTTAGTATCTTCGCCAGCCGCCACAATAGTTTCTTTGGTGGAATATTCCGTTCCATACGTGTATCCCGCGGGTGGTGTACCTTTTTTATTCTGATCCCACACTTTTTTTACACGAAGATTTTTACGTGCTTTATCATAAAAAGCCACATGAGCATATTGGATACCCACATCAATAACCCCTACTACCACATCTTTGCCTTTAAGGGGCGAGGTAAGCCCTTCGCCGCTCTGCACCTTATCCACATTCGCAGCTGCTCTCGCTTTATCCATACGACGGTGCGCACGAGCGGCTATTTCAATGGATTTTACCTCAGGCAAAGCAGCTATTTCAGCCATGTCTTGGATGTTTACTTGTGCCGTAATCAAATCACCAAGCCGTGTATTTACCTTTACACCGTGCTTTTCCAATACAGCGGCATCATTGGCATGTGCTAAACGGATAAATGTGTTTATGTATGTGCCGTTCTGCACGTTATACTGTGCACGTAGCTTAGCCATGGCAGGCGTATTAGGTTTTACGGACTTAATTTTGGATAAAAATGCCGCTGTTTGAGGTGAAATTTTACCTTCGGTAAAAGATTGTGCTACTGAAAATTGTACTGACAAAGCCGATACAACCAAAACTAAGAGGAATGTTTTTCTCATACGCTATTATTTTTTATAAGGTAATAAAAAAGAGAATTAAAATACATCTAAAAAAATATGCGAGCACAAATATAGAATTTTATTTGAATAAAAATACAGAATAACACAAAAAACAAACGGGAATCAGTAAATTAGTGTTTAGTTAAGAATACTGAGTATTGAGTTCCGAGCTATGTCACATTAAATGATAAGCGCTTACAAAATGAAAAACACGCCATTTTAAACTTAACTTAATATTATTTTACAGTTCATTGTTTTTTATTTACCACTTACCGTTATATTTTCACCCCAAATGCTTCAATATATTCTCCAACTCATATTCCGTCTGCACCAATACCTGACGGGCTTTACTACCTTCGCTCGGACCTACGATGCCCGCCACTTCGAGCTGATCCATTAATCGTCCGGCACGGTTATAACCGATAGAGAACTTGCGTTGAATGTTAGAGGTAGAGCCGGCTTGCGAGGCAACCATCAGCCGCGCGGCTTCTTCAAACATCGGGTCACGTTTGCTCATATCTACTGACGAAGCATCTAATCCTTCGCCTTCGGCGCCCACGTATTCCGGCAGATAAAATGCCGTAGGATAACCGCGTTGCTCACCGATGTAGAGGGCAATATCTTCCACTTCGGGCGTATCTACAAAGGCGCACTGCACCCGAATCAAATCACTGCCTTGCGAGAAAAGCATATCCCCTCGCCCTACCAACTGATTAGCGCCCGGCGCGTCCAGAATGGTGCGCGAGTCAATCATAGACGATACACGGAAAGCCACACGCGCGGGAAAGTTGGCTTTAATCACACCCGTAATAATGTTTACAGACGGACGTTGTGTAGCTATAATCATGTGAATACCCACAGCACGAGCCAGCTGCGCGATGCGCGCGATAGGCAATTCCACCTCTTTTCCGGCAGTCATTATCAAATCGCCAAACTCATCTACAATCACTACAATATACGGAAGGAAACGGTGTCCTTTATCCGGGTTCAGTTGGCGATTAAAGAATTTTTCGTTGTATTCCTTGATGTTGCGCACGTGAGCTTTTTTCAGCAAATCATAACGGTCGTCCATTTCCATACAGAGTGAGTTCAATGTCTGCACCACCTTGCTGGTATCGGTAATAATGGCGTCTTCGCCATCGGGCAGTTTTGCAAGGAAATGTTTTTCGATGGTGGAATAAATATTAAACTCCACTTTTTTCGGGTCCACAAGCACAAATTTCAGTTGCGCAGGATGTTTTTTGTAGAGCAACGAAGTAATAATGGCGTTCAGCCCTACGGATTTCCCTTGTCCCGTAGCGCCCGCCACGAGCAAGTGCGGCATTTTAGTTAAATCCACCATAAACACATCGTTGGTAATGGTTTTTCCAAATACGATGGGCAGTTCAAATTTTGATTCCTGAAACTTTTTGGAAACGATGACCGAATGCATGGAAACTACTTGCGGATCTTGGTTAGGCACTTCGATACCGATGGTGCCTTTACCCGGAATAGGCGCGATAATACGGATGCCCGTAGCCGCCAAACTCAACATAATATCCGACTCTAAGTTACGAATTTTAGAAATACGGATACCCGACTTCGGCACAATTTCATACAGCGTAATGGTAGGTCCCACCGTTGCCTTAATACTGTCTATCTCAATGCCGAAATTGCGCAACGTGGTAATGATACGGTTTTTATTCGTGTTTTGTTCCGCCATATCTATCTGCGTCTCGTCTTCTTTGCCGTACACTTTCAGCAAATTAATCGTAGGCGACTTGTAGGAAGATAAATCCAGCGTAGGATCGTATTTACCGAGTTTTGAAAGATTGTAATTCGGGTCATCGTTTTCCTCGTCGGCATATTCTTCCAATATGTCTTCCGCTTCCGTTTCGGCTTCTTTCGGTTTAGCAGGCGCGGTTACTTCAAAACTTATTTTATCATCATCGTCTTGTAATTTTTCATCACTTATCATTAAGTCGGTTTTACTTTTTGGCATTTGATGTTCCAACCAGTCTTCGGGTACTATTTCGGTACCTACCGCCACCTCACGTTCTCTTTCTTCCTCTTCATCAAACAAAGAAGAAGATTTTTTCTTAAAAATAACCCGGTTTAACCATTGAATGGTACCGCTCCAAGTAAAGATAAAATAAACAATCAATCCTGCCATAAGTATTAACCCTGTGCCGGGAATGCCGATAAACGAGTTGAGTTGGGCAGAAATATACTCGCCGTGCTTGCCGCCAAGCGAGAAAAACAACGACGGAAAGTATGGTATAAGCAGCGTAATAAAGCCCAAAAACACGGAAAGCCATACCAGCCAAAAAAATGAATGGAAAAACGCTTTCCATACGGGCATAAATTTTACTTTCATCAGTTTTAGCGCCACAGCAGCGAGGAAAAATACAATGGCAAAGGCTGACACGCCAAACCAATTATCAATAAATGTTTCTGCGGAAAAAGCGCCCATGACTGACGTCCAGTTTTTCACCGAACTTCGTATTTTAAGTGATTCGCGGAAACCGATATTATCAAAAACGCTTTTATCTGCCGCGCCGGTAAAAAAATACGAGACAAATGCCAATAGCAGGAATAATGCCACTACGGCAATAAGAAGTCCGAATATATAGTGCGTTTTTTCGTCTTTCAAAAAAGAAATAATACCATTAAAAACGCTTTCGCCATTCTTTGCGGCAGGTTTAGCATTTCTTGGGGTGTATTGGGTAGGTTTTATCGGTTTTTTTGGTGCCATTTTTAGTTTAGAGTTTGCGGTTTGTAGACTGCCTGCCGGCGAGGCAGGTTTGTAGTTTGTTAGCAATCTAACTCACATCATCTATCTTGAAGTAAGTTGAAAGATATTCTTTCACTGAAATTAATCTGCAAAAATACGAAAAATGAACGGCAATATAAACAGATTGTTTTATTTTTGCAAAAGAAAAGAAGTTAAGAAATTGGGAATTCGGATTTGGGAAGTGGGATTTCGGATTTGGGATTTGGGATTTCGGATTTCGGATTTGGGAAAATCAAAAGTCAGAAAACTTCTTATGCTTACTGCTTGCCGCTTGCCGCTTACTACAAACTCGTTATTTTATGACTAAAAAAGAAAGATATAAGCACATCATCACGTGGTTTCAGGAAAACCGCCCCGTAGCCGAAACGGAATTGGAATACAAAGACCCTTTTGGGCTGCTGGTGGCAGTAATACTCTCCGCACAATGCACGGATAAGCGGGTAAATATGATTACGCCCAAATTATTGGAACATTTCCCTACCGCGGAAGTAATGGCTGAAACTACGCCGGAAGTGGTTTTTGAGCATATAAAATCCATTTCTTATCCCAACAATAAATCAAAACACTTGGTGGGAATGGCTAAAAAGTTGGTAAGCGACTTTAACAGTGTGGTGCCTGACGATGTAGATAAACTGCAAACACTTCCCGGCGTGGGACGCAAAACAGCAAACGTCATCGCGTCAGTGGTGTATGATATTCCCGCCATGGCAGTGGACACGCATGTTTTCCGCGTTTCGGAAAGACTGGGACTAACAACCAACTCCAAGAACCCACTTCAAACCGAACGGGAATTGGTAAAACATATTCCTGCCGAATTACTTCCCAAAGCCCATCATTGGCTTATCTTACACGGACGCTATGTGTGCGTGGCACGTAAACCAAAGTGTGAAGAATGCGAATTGAAAGAGTGGTGCAGGATGTATAATAGCGGTAAGCGGTAAGCGGTAAGCGGTAAGCGGCAAGCAGTAAGCAGTGAGGCAATTTTGAAAAAGTATTTACTCTTTCGCTAATTTTATGTACCTTTGTGATGAAATAAAAAATCAGAAAAAATGAAAATGACGATAAGCGCTTCGGCGATGAGAAACGGTTTAGTGTTGGGGTTAGTGTTTGCTGTGGGAATTTTATCCCTTCTGCAAGCGGTTGTTTCCGAGCGTTACTTGTTAGTGTATGTCTCTCTTTTCTGTATGATAATTTCGCTGGTATTGGCATACCGCTATGCCACTGCCTACCGCGACAAGGAAAATAACGGAACGATGCGTTACGGAAGCGCAGTTTTTTATATCGTGCTGCTCTATTTTTTCAGTTCCATTGTTTCAGGTGGAATAATGATGGTTTATTTTAAGGTTATTCAACCTAATTTTCTTACAATGTTTTTAGAAAATCCCCGTTTGCAGGAATCGCTGACTATGGCAGCTTCTATCCAGGGAATTACGGTAGAACAAGCCAAAGAAAGTTTAAACATATTGAACTCTATCCCCGCGTTTACCCTACAATATATTTGGAACAATACCTTCTTGGGAATTATTATAGGCGCGGTGATGGGATTTTTTATTAAAAAAGAAGGTAATGTGCCGGTGTGAAAATATGCCAATGTGCCAATATGCCAATGTGTTAATGTGCCAATTTAAGAATGTGAAAATGTGAAAACTGCAAACTGCAAACTGCAAACTGCAAACTGCTAACTGCAAACTGCTAACTGCAAACTGCAAACTGCAAACTGCAAACTTCAAATTTCTAACTTCTGACTTCTGACTTCAAAAAATATGGATATTTCAGTAATAATTCCTTTATATAACGAAGAAGAATCACTTCCTAAACTCTATGAGTGGATTGAACGCGTGATGAAAACGAACAATTTCACTTTCGAAGTGATTTTTGTAAACGATGGCAGCACGGACAGTTCTTGGAAAGTGATTGAAGCGCTTCAAGAGCAGGCGCCACAAAATGTTCGCGGCATCAAGTTCCGCCATAATTATGGAAAATCGCCCGCCCTGTACTGTGGTTTTAAAGCTGCCAAAGGCGATGTAGTCATTACTATGGACGCTGACTTGCAAGACAGTCCGGATGAAATCCCCGAACTCTATTCCATGATTAAAAACGATGATTTTGATTTGGTTTCGGGGTGGAAAAAACGGCGTTACGACTCTAAATTGACTAAAAACCTGCCATCCAAACTCTACAATGCCACCGCACGCAAAGTAACGGGACTCACGCTGCACGATATGAATTGCGGACTGAAAGCTTATCGCAAAGATGTGGTTAAAAACATTGAAGTGTACGGCGAAATGCACCGTTACATCCCTTATTTGGCAAAGAACGCAGGATTTACCGCTATCGGCGAGAAAGTGGTGGAACACCGTAAACGCGAGTTTGGCAATTCAAAATTCGGATTAAACCGCTTTGTAAACGGTTATTTAGACCTCATTACACTTTGGTTTATGTCTCGTTTCGGCAAAAAACCGATGCACTTCTTCGGGTTGGTAGGTAGTTTGATGTTTTTCTTCGGGCTGATAGCCACCATCGTAGTAGGCGCCAATAAACTCATAGCGCTTTACACCCATACGCCGGCAGCGTTGGTTACGGATAATCCGTACTTTTACCTCTCACTGGTGGCGATGATACTCGGAACATTGCTTTTCGTTACCGGATTTTTAGCCGAGATAGTAACGCGTAACGCGCCGGAAAGAAACAATTACAATATAGAGAAAGAGATATAAATAAACTAGCAGTTAGCAGTTAGCTGTTAGCTGTTAGCTGATGGCTAAAAGCTAAAAAAATGATGGCTATTGGCTGAAAAGTCTAAATAAATGAAACAACTGTTATTAGTCGGGATAGGCGGTTTCTTCGGAAGCATAGCTCGGTATTTGGTTTCCAAACTGAATATTAGTTGGTCATTTCATCATCTCCCGCTGGGAACATTCGCTGCCAATGTGGTGGGAAGTCTTATTATCGGTTTTCTGATGGGCATTCTCATTAACACGAATGAACTGAATAACAATCTCAAACTATTGCTTGCAGTTGGATTTTGCGGTGGTTTTACCACTTTTTCCACTTTTACAAACGAAAATTTCCATCTATTGCAAAACGGACAATATCTTACGGCATTTATCTATATTTTGAGTAGTGTTGCTTTGGGCATCATTGCTGTTTTGGTCGGCTATTTAATTTCCACAGTTTTCAGCCGTTAGCCATCGGCTAATCGCTGAAAGCTAACCACTCACTGCTAATTGTAAACTAAAAATGTGGACTACCATACTTCAATATTTATTGCCAGCGTTATTAGTGCTTGCCACCGCATATTTGCTGATTGACAAGTTGCTTAAAAACGAGGACGCGCGGCGTAATTTTGAATTAAAAAAACAAAATCACCCGAACGTAATCAATCTCAAACTTCGGGCTTATGAGCGATTGATGCTTTTATTGGAACGCATTACCCCGTCTAATATGCTGCTAAATAAAATTCAGCCCGGAATGGCCGCTTTGGGATTACAGAACGTGCTATTAAACGATATTCGCAAAGAATTTGAGCATAATTATTCGCAACAAATCTATGTAAGCGCTGAACTGTGGCAAATGATTATCGACGCGCAAGAAAACACGCTTCAACTTATCCACTTATGCAGCGCGCAGTGTTCGCCGGACGAAACAGCCTCTAAGCTGGCTACTATGATTATTCAAGTATATGACAGTAAGGACGAAACCGCCATTGACGCCGCCAAAGAAGCGCTGAAAAATGAAGTAAACAGAATATTGGGATAAAAAAATGAAATTAAAAAACAATATACTACTCATCCTAGCATCCATACTCGCTTTCGCGGCTTGCAGCAACGATGAAACATGCCGAAAAAACCGCTACGTAAGCATGACGGTAGCATTTTATAAAGATACCATCGATATCAAAGACGGAAAAATGGTTACACTTCCTCTTACCATTGACAGCATCACAGCTTACGGGTTAAATATTGACTCTATACTCTATAAAAACAAAAAAAATGTAGGCGCTATTTATCTTCCGCTCAATCAATTTGCGGAAGAGTCAAAATTTATACTTATCAGCAATAAAATAAAGGACACATTAACTGTAAAGTACAAAAACAACTATGAATATCTTTCCTTAGAATGCGGAAACATACGCGTACATCATATTGATACGGCATACATCAGCAAGCATTTTTTCTACAAAGTAATCATTGAAGACCGCGAAGTCAATACCTCTACATCCAATGCAAACGCTAAAACTAAAAATATTAAAATACATCGTCTTATTAAGCCTTAGCCTTGTGAGTCTGCCCGCCGTGGCACAAACCGTCGCGCAGGCAAAAAAAGACACCACTGCCATCAAACCGCCTATTTATCAAGGCGTGACGGTGGAATTGGATTTGGCGCCATTCGTGGAAACACTCATCACCAAAGGCGAAACCCAAGGTTATAAAGGAAATCTGCAAGTAAATCTGAAAAACACTTGGTTTCCGTTAGTGGAATTAGGTTATGCGAAAACAAACAAAAAGTTGGATAACGAAATCGGATTTAACGGCGGAGGGATGTTCGGGAAACTGGGCTTAGACGTTAACCTTATTAAAGCGAAAGCGGGAAGCGCCTTTATTAATAACCACTTGTTTGTGGGATTAAGACTTGGCGGCACGCATTTTAATTATAAAATCACTAATCTTTATTTAAAAGACAATTATTGGGGAACCGAAGAAAAAATTGACGCGCTTTCAGCCAGCGCCACCAAATTTTGGTTTGAGTTTACGGGCGGCATCCGCGTAGATATTTACAAAGGCATTTCACTCGGCTGGAGCGTGCAAAACAAACACTTACTAGGAAATCCTATCAACACGGACATACATCCATGGTACATCCCCGGTTATGGGAAGAATACACCAACATTATGGACATTTAGTTATGTAATAGGATACAGATTTTAAGTTCAAAAGTTTAGGATATTAAAGGTTCAAACACCAAAGAATATTGACCAAAAACTAAAGACCATTGACCAACAACTAATGATTAATTAACTCAACCAATAATATGAATTCCATTCAACACTTAAACAAAGCAGCGGACAACTTGCGTATTTTAGCAGCCGCAATGGTAGAAAAAGCCAAATCCGGTCACCCCGGTGGCGCTATGGGAGGCGCTGACTTTATTAATGTACTTTATTCTGAGTTTTTGGAATATGACCCTTCAAATCCGCATTGGGAAAGCCGCGATCGTTTCTTTTTAGATCCGGGGCACATGTCGCCCATGCTTTATTCTGTACTCGCTTTCAGTGGAAAATACAGTTTGGACGATCTTAAACAATTCCGCCAATGGGGTAGCATCACCCCGGGACATCCGGAATTAGATGTAACGCATGGCGTGGAAAACACGTCCGGTCCGCTCGGACAGGGACACACATACGCCGTAGGAGCCGCCATTGCCGCCAAATTTCTCAAAGCCCGCTTTGGCGAAGTGATGAATCAAACTATTTACGCCTACATCTCAGACGGTGGCATTCAAGAAGAAATCTCGCAAGGCGCGGGCCGAATTGCCGGACACTTAGGGCTGGACAATCTCATCATGTTTTACGATGCCAATACGGTGCAACTTTCTACTTTTACTGATGCCGTTACCAGTGAGAACGTAGCTCTAAAATATGAGGCATGGGGCTGGAAAGTCATTGAAATAGATGGTAATAACATTGTGGAAATACGCACGGCGCTCACCGAAGCAAAAAAAGAGAAAGAAAGACCCACGCTTATTATTGGCAACACCATTATGGGCAAAGGCGCCGTATCAGAAGACAAATGCAGTTATGAAAACAAGGTGGATACCCACGGTCAACCGCTGGGAGCCAGTGGCGCTTGTTATGTTTCTACTATCAATAATTTGGGTGGAAACGCAGAAAATCCATTTGTAATTTTTGATGAGACCAAAGCCATTTATGATAAACGTGCCAAACAACTGGAAGAAATAGTAAAACAGAAACAAGAGGCACGAAAAGAATGGGCCGCTCAATATCCCGAATTAGATAAAAAACTGACTGAATTTTTCTCCGGGAAAGCGCCTAAAATCAATTGGGACGCGATAGAACAAAAACCCAATCAAGCCACGCGAGCGGCTTCAGCTACCGTTTTGGGCATTTTAGCGGAACAAGTGGAGAATATGATAGTTTCCAGCGCGGATTTAAGCAATTCCGACAAAACGGACGGTTTCCTGAAAAAAACCACCGAGTTCCGAAAGGGTGATTTTACCGGTAAGTTCCTCCAAGCAGGTGTTTCTGAATTTACTATGGCTTGCCTTTGTATCGGGATGACTTTGCACGGCGGAGTTATTACAGCCTGCGGTACCTTCTTTGTATTCTCGGATTATATGAAACCCGCCTTGCGAATGGCGGCGCTAATGGAATTGCCCGTGAAATTTGTATGGTCACACGACGCTTTCCGTGTGGGAGAAGATGGTCCTACACACGAGCCTGTGGAGCAAGAAGCGCAAATTCGGTTATTGGAAAAACTAAAAAATCACAAAGGCGAAAATTCAATGCTCGTGCTTCGTCCGGCGGATGTGGAAGAAACCACCATAGCTTGGAAAATGGCGATAGAAAATACGCACACTCCTACCGCGTTAATACTTTCCCGCCAAAACATCGAAAATTTACCGGGCGAAAACCGTAGAGAGGATGCCAAGCAAGCCGAAAAAGGCGCTTATATAGTCCGTTGCGACGGTAATCCCGATGTGGTGTTGCTCGCTTCAGGCTCCGAGGTTTCTACCTTGGAAGCCGGCGCGAAACTTTTACGCGCTGAAGGTATAAAAGTAAGATTAGTCTCCGTGCCTTCCGAAGGTTTATTCCGCTCACAACCGGCGGATTATCAAGAAAGCGTATTGCCAAAAGGCGTGAAAAGATTCGGTCTTACGGCGGGACTTCCGGTAAACCTACAAGGTTTGATAGGCGAAAACGGCGCTATTTGGGGCTTGGAGTCTTTCGGATTTTCAGCGCCTTACACTGTGTTGGATGAAAAACTTGGTTTTACAGCAGAAAATGTGTACAAACAAGTGAAAAATATGCTTTGATATTATGATTCTGAAATCAACTATGTTAAATGTTATTTGATTGACCGCCAAAAAAGATAGTTGAACTTTGGAAAAATAACTTTGGCATTCGAATAAACCTTGTATCTTTCATTTTAATGGTTCATTTCCTCGTTTTTTGAGTTTGTAATAATACAGCAAGACAAAGAAAAGCCAACTATCTCATAATGACTTAGTTGGCTTTATTTTTTTTATTATAAAATCCCCTTTTATCTAATTTCTCAATGTTTAATATCCACTACATTTTCGCGTACATGCTTGTGTTTGAAAAAGATAGCAAACAAAACAGTAATAGCCAACGCGTATAAGGCGAACGTAAGCCAGATTCCGTGCCAGTTTTTCAATCCCATTTCATTGGTAAAGAATGAACTGATTATTTTTCCACTCATGAAACTTCCCACAATAGCGCCAAATCCATTGGTCATCATCATAAACAGCCCTTGCGCCGAAGAGCGAATTTTTGAGTCCGTGCTTGTTTCTACAAAGAGTGAACCTGAAATATTAAAGAAATCAAACGCCATTCCATAAACAATATTTGATAGAATTATCAAGGCTAAACCGAATCCTTCCGGCTGTCCAAAAGAGAAAAATCCGAACCTGATTACCCAAGCGAGCATACTCATCAACATTACATTTTTAATTCCAAATTTTTTCAAGAAAAAAGGGATGGTTAAAATAAATAATGTCTCGGAAATTTGCGATATTGAAACTATCATAGTAGAATACTGAACCACTGTGGAATCAGCATACGCAGCGATATTCTTAAAATCTTTCAAAAACGTATCCGCATACATATTCGTTAATTGTAACGCCGCGCCTAAGAGCATTGAAAAAATAAAAAACATCGCCATCTTATAGTCTTTAAATAACTTGAAAGCATTCAATCCTAACTTTTCAGAAAATGAGCTGCTTTCATTTACTTTTTGAGGTGGGCACATCGGTAATGTAAACGAATATACGCCTAAAACAAGGGCAAAAAACGCCGCTATATAAAACTGGTTGGCATTTACTACATTTTCAGTTAGTTGGGCTAACTTATTCCCCATTTGAATACCAAAATTAAGTGGTGAGTGAACATCACTAAAAATATTGGTAATCCACATAGCGACAATAAACCCGATAGTACCCCAAACTCTGATGGGTGGAAACGCTTTAACTACGTCATAATTAGAGTTTTTTAGAATAGTATAAGACAATGAATTTGACAACGAAATAGTCGGCATATAGAAAAACATCCCTATCAACAAAATCCAGAAAAATGTGGTTGGATTATCCGTTTTAGCTAAAAAAAACAGCGTAATTCCATATAAAATATGCAATACACCATACAGTCTTTCAGCATTTATCCACCTGTCTGCAATCATCCCGATGATGGCAGGCATAAAAACAGAGGCAATGCCCAAGGTCATAAAAACGATGCCAAACTCTTCGCCTGACCATTTCTTTATATCAAAACCGTATGTTCCCAACGTGGTAAGCCAAGCGCCCCACACAAAAAATTGCAAAAAACTTAATAATGTTAGTCTAATTTTTATTTTCATGATGTATTGGTTAATTAGTTGCCGGCCTGCCGGCGAAGCTGGTTAATTTTCACATTTTCAAATTGGCACATTCTCACATTAGCACATTTTCACATTGGCACATTATTTCCTTCCCGCCATCACATTCCGTATTTGCACAGCTATTTCATATTCTTCTTCTTCAATGGCTTTATCCAAAAGCTCTTGCAGTTCATCGTTACTGATGTTATCATGGTCAGCGGAAGGAAAATCTTGCAAAGTAATGGTTCTTTTCTGCTGTGGCTTTGGTTGAATACGCGTAGCGGTTTCCGCATCTAACACCGTGCCCACCTCGTCCAAAATTTCCGCGTTAATGTATATGGGCGCTTCGCTACGCACGGCAAGCGCTACGGCGTCGGAAGTGCGGGCGTCAAGCACCACTACCGAACTGCCTTGCATCAGGTAAATATTAGAATAAAAAATATCGTTTTTCATATTGTAAATTACCACTTTTATCAGTCGGGCATTGAGCATGGTAATAAGCGACTGCATCAAATCATGCGAAAGCGGACGAGGCGGAATGGTATTATTGAGTTTAAGCGCGATAGACTGGGCTTCCGATTCCCCAATAAGTACCGAAAAACGGCGTTGCTGACCTTCATCTTCGGCAAGCACCAGTGAATAAGTGCCGCCTAACGACTGATTATAAACCATTCCGGTGATATGTATGCGTATTTCTTCTGACATTTTCAATTTATTTTCTGCAAAGGACGACAAATATACTTATTTTTATCAAAAGAAATGATGTTAATAAAGAAAAAAAATCATTCTGATGCTGTGTACGTAAATGTTATCCAAATTTTCAGCGGATTATTAAGAAAAAAAATTGTATTTTTGCGTAACAGAACAATGGGAAAGAGAAAACATGTTTAAAAAATCAGATATAACGATAAAAAACAAACGGGCAACATTTGATTACGAAATTTCAGACCGTTTTACGGCAGGAATCCAACTTTTGGGTACTGAAATAAAATCTATTCGGGATGGGAAAGCGGGATTAACAGATACGTATTGCACCTTTTTAGGCGATGAATTGTGGGTAAAAAACATGAATATTTCCACGTACTTTTTTGGCACGTACAATAATCATGAGCCGCGGCGCGACCGCAAGCTGCTGCTTACACGACGTGAACTCACAAAATTACTTCGCGCTACAAAAGAAACCGGTTTTACCATTGTGCCGATAAAATTGTTTATCAATGAAAAAGGATTGGCAAAATTAGAAATAGGGGTGGCGCGCGGTAAAAAATCGTATGACAAGCGACAAACCCTAAAAGAAAAAGACGACAAACGCGAAATGGACAGGGCGTTTAAACGATAAAAGGCTGTTAAACAGCCTTTTTGTGTTTTAATTTATAATGAATTTTAATAAATTTGGGATAACTTTTACGTTCTTGCCCAAAAATGAAATGATTTCTGAAGAGAGTTAAAAAAATGTATTTGCATTTACTGACCTGCTTTATTTCATTAAACCGAAGCAAATCCGCCACAAAATCATTTTCATTTTCAAAACGGATTTTCAGATGGCTGTTTATCTCTTTCCAATAGGCGTACACGTGCATATAATCACTGTTTGTGCTGCGCTCCTTCCACTCACATTCTCTCATTCCCGTTACCAGTTCCGCACAACTGTTTGCCGCCACAAATGCTTTTAGCTTATAAATATAATAGAATTTCGGCATAAGTAAAATTGGTTATACAAAGACTTTATTAGTTATTTCACATAAATTTCTACTACTTCAAAAATAACAATGGAACTATCCATAAAGATTTACTTTGCGTATGTTTTTAACATTAAAAAAACGTTACAAAAATTATTCCATTTTGCATTTTTTACAGAAAAGAAGATGTAAATAAGCCTACATTGTTAAACAACTATAATTTATAGTTTTCAAACTAAATAAAATAGTTCAAAACTAAAAAACTTAGTTTATATTTGCAACTCAAATAAGAACTATCTGTATCATTCACAAAAACGTTCAATGACCAAAAAAAATAAATTATAAACAGATGAAAAGAAGCATTTGGATATTTATTCTTATTTTCAATCTCTTGTCACTTTCGGCACAAGAGAGGCTTTATAGAGAACGCGGTAAATCTCGCATAATGACAGAGGCGGAATTTGAGAACATACAAGCGGTATTAAGTCATCGGCTGAAAAGCCGGTTTCCTGATGCTCGCACCGAAGTCTCGGTAGAAAATAAAACGATTATGAACAAAGACACTATTTTTGACGTGGCATTGATTGTTAAGTTTGAAGGTCAGAAGTCAATTCATTTTACCAATCTTACCGGTGGGGAAACTATTTTCAGTCAAGTAGGAAAATCACTGCCTGATTTCAAACTAAAAAGCATAGACGGAAAAACATATACAAAAGCCGATTTTAATGGGAAACCAATATTGTTAAATTATTGGTTGAAAACGTGCGGACCTTGTAAAGCTGAAATGCCCGCGCTCAATAAACTCAAAGAGAAATACGATGAACGTGTCTATTTTATAGCCATCACACCGGATACAAAAGAGGAAGCAGAAAGCGTTTTGGAAAAACACCCGTTTCATTTCCTACAATTGATAGAAGCAAAGGAATTGATAGAAAAACTGGGGCTTACCGGAGCGCCTAAGAATATTTTTATAGATAAAAACGGCACAATCTATCAAGTGTATGAAAAAGTAGATGACGTTTATGACACAGAGAAAAAAATTGTTTCCCGAGGAAATGCCAAAGAATTTATGCAGATATTAGATAAGTTATTAAAATAAAAATTAATTATGAAAACATTAACCCCGAAAGAAGAAGAAATAATGCATCATTTTTGGTCTGCGAACGCGTTATTTGTGAAAGATTTAGTGGAGAAGTATCCGGAACCTAAACCGCATTTCAACACGCTTTCCACCTACGTGCGGGCACTGGAGGAAAAAGGTTTCCTTTCGCATGAAAGTTTAGGTACCACATACCGTTATTTTCCGGTGATTTCAGCGGAAGAATACAAAAACCGCACCTTGAAAAACGTTGTAAAGAAATACTTTAATAACTCGTATCTAAACGTAGTGTCCGCTTTTATACGCTCGGAAGATGTATCGGTGGAAGAGATAAAAAAGTTGCTGGACGAAATAAAACCAAAACCTTGATTTTTGTGATTATTTGATTTCCTGTTTTTTACTTGCCAACTAATCAACCATTTAACTAATCAACTATTTAACCTAATGGAAACAACACTATATTATATTCTTCGTGCAAGCATAACCGCTGCCATTCTGTACTGGGCTTACAAACTTCTGTTAAGCAAAAACACGCTGCATAGTTACAACAGGGTGATAATACTGTTTTTCTTCGCATGCTCACTATTATTGCCGCTCGCCAACATAGATATGAGTTGGTTGGTTCATCCTAAACCGGAAGCCGCGGCAATGGATTTCTCACAATTTACAATGACAGAAACTGTACCTGCTGTTACCATGCAACCTGTTGTAGAAATTCCTTGGTTCAAAATCCTTTCAGCAACCTATCTCGCAGGATTGAGCGTCACATTGCTCGTTTTTTTGATTAGTTTCGCACGCATGTTTTACGTTATTCTGAAATCAGAAAAAAGGGATTTAGGAAACGACGTAACGCTTTGTATTTCAGAGCAGGAAGTTTCACCGTTCAGCTGGATGCGGTTTTTGGCGCTCTCGCGCACAGACTTTTTGGAGAACCACAGCTCAATTATGGAACATGAAAAGGCGCATATTCAGCGTCATCACTCTTGGGATATGCTTTTTACAAACATATACACCGTCATTTTTTGGTTCAATCCTTTTGCCTGGCTTCTCAGACGGGAACTGCAGACCCTGCACGAGTATCAGGCGGATGAAAAAGTGATTGCCACCGGAACTGACATAAAACAATACCAATTATTATTAATCCGCAAATGTGTAGGCGAAAACAAGTTTATGCTGGCAAACAACTTCGAGTACAGCCATTTGCAAAAACGTATCAAAATGATTATGAAAACACCCACAAAAAACCGTAAACGTTGGATTTATTCCATCATTCCCTTGTTTTTAGCGCTTATCATCCCTGTTTTATCTTTGGAACCGCTGCACGCCAAAACGCCTGCGCCACCGCAAGACACTAACAAAATTACCGAAACGACGGCAGAAAAAACTAAGAAAGCTTCCGATTACGAAATAGTGGTAGAAGGAGGTAAAGCCGTAATTGCCGAAAAGTCCGAAGGGAAAAAAAATGTACTGGCAATGGTAAATCAACTGCAAAGTGATGTACAAAACGTAGTAGTAACCAAGCAAGAAGATGGCAAAGAGCCGATAGTAACAAACATTCAAATAAGAAAAGACACCACAAAACTTGCCGGAAATCCGCTCTTTATCGTTGACGGGAAAGAAGCGAAAAGCATACAGAACATTAATCCCAATGACATTGAAAATGTAAATGTTTTAAAAGGAGAATCCGCCACTAAAATTTACGGCGAAAAAGGAAAAAACGGCGTGGTAATCGTTACATTAAAAGGTGGTAAAAAACAGTCAATGATAATTAGCACCAAAGAAATGTCGGAAAAAGATTTGAATAAAAACCCGCTAAAATTGGGTAAAAGCGCCCTAGTACCTATGAGCGAAAATGTGCTTTATATTGTAGACGGAAAAGAAATTTCCGCGAAGAAAACGCAAGAAGTAAAACCGGGAAATATAGATAATATTACAGTATTAAAAGACAAATCCGCCACTGAACTCTACGGCGAAAAAGGGAAAAACGGCGTAGTAATAATCACTACAAAAAAAGATCTATCGGCATCATCCGATAAAAACAGCGGTGAAAAAATTACAATTTCCGGAGTTGTTTTGGACGAAAACAACTCACCTATTCCCGGCGCTACTATTGTAGTGAGGGGAACATCAAAAGGCACAGTTTCTGACAAGAATGGTAAATTTAACCTGAGTACAAATAAAGGCGATGAAATAAAAATAACTAGCGTTAATAAACAAACCGTAATAGTCAAAGCAGATAAAAGCCAAAACGTAAAAATAGCTGTGAAAAAAGAGAATTAAAGCAGACCCCTACTATGGGGAATTATCCTAAATCACTTACTAACTTTGCCAAAGTTTAAAACTTTGGCAAAGTTGCCTCTTTCTTCTTTCCCACACAAAACACTCACAATCAGATATATAATATTTATTTATACGAATTTTAAAAAATAATTGCAAAATTATTTGCAGGAATAAAATATAGTTCGTTACTTTGTGTCATAGAAACATAGACCACTAAAACAATAGGTCGTTTGGTTAATTTGCCCCCTAACCCCCAAAAGCCTGCCTGCCGGCAAGACAGGGGGGAGTTTGCAGATTAAATCCAATTGTAAATTATGCGAATCAGGTGTTGAATTTAAATGAACCGGTGTGCTACGCACCTTTTTAGTTAAATTCTATTTCTTGCTACAAATGAAAAGTTGCTACGCAACAAAGGAGCGTTAGCTCTGTATCATTTGTAGTTTGGTAAAACAACCTAAATAAAAGGTGCGTAGCACCGTTTCAACACCTGATTCGCATAAATTGTAATTCGTAATTCGTAATTAAAAATTCGTAATTAATATTCCTATGATTAAAATTAAAGACTTATCATTTTTTTACCAAAAGAAAGCCCCGCTGTTTGATAATTTGTCGTTAGACATAGAAAACGGGCGCATCGTGGGGCTGCTCGGTAAAAACGGGGCGGGTAAATCCACGCTTTTGAATTTGACTGCCGGACTTATCGCGCTGAAACACGGCGAAATTTCGGTCAACGGACACACGCCATTTAACCGCCTTCCACAATTTTTGGAAGACATTTACATGGTTCCCGAAGAATTTTCGTTTCCGGGCGTAACCATTGAAACCTACGTAGCGGCAAACAGTATCTTTTATCCGAATTTTGACCACGGAAAATTGGACAAAATACTGATAGAGTTCGAGTTAAAGTACACCAACAATTTGAACAAACTCTCACACGGGCAACGAAAAAAGTTTCTCATCGCTTTCGCGCTGTCCACTAATTGCAGCATACTTTTGCTGGACGAACCCACCAACGGGTTGGACATACCTTCCAAAAGTCAATTCCGAAAAATCCTTGTCGGCTCGGTTACGGAAGAGCAGCTGGTGATTATTTCCACACATCAGGTCAAAGACATTGACACCGTGATAGATACCGTCATCGTACTGGACGAAGGAAAAGTAGTTTTCCACGAAAACACGGAAAACATTGTTCAAAAGTTCCATTTTGAAACCGTTTCATCCTTACAAAACGCGCCCGACGTGATTTACAGCGAGCAATGCCCCGCCGGATATAAAATTATTCAGTCGGCAACTAGTAATAGCAGTTCCCACATAGACTTGGAATTACTTTTTAATGGAATTATCAGTAAACAGCTGCCCCCTAAATTCCCCGCAGGGGGACTTTAATTGTTTGTTACGGTTTGTGAATATTGGTGCTGAAAGCTGACTGCTGAAAGCTAAACTCTGGAACTTTTAAACTAATAAACTCTTGAACTTATAAATTATGACTACAAATAAATATTTCAGTTTTACGCGGTTCGTCCGCCTGATTAAAAGCGATCTGCTGATTAATTATAAAAAATACCTGCTGCTTGTACTCGCGGCATTCGTGCTGTGCTATGGATTTCTTTACCTCAATATGCCTAAAAGAAATTTTGGCGACAGTTATTATTTTGATATAAATCGCTATATGGATCTCTTTATGGTAACGTTATTTGCCTTAGGCGCCTTTGTGGGACTATCTTTTCCGTCGTTCAGCAATAAAAAAGCTACCCGCACCTACTTGCTTACGCCGGCAAGTACATTGGAAAAATACACGGTGCAAATTTTCGGACGCTTTATTTTAACCTCGTTGATATTTTTACTTATTTTTTGGCTGAGCGCTTTGTTGGCTCGTTATACGGCTATTCACGCGGTTAAACCCGGCGAAGCGCCACCCGCAATTACCGTTTTCCATTATTCCGATTTATGGGCTGCAATACGGAAAGATGAATTTTCTGCTTGGTTTTTTCCTTTTATGATCCTTTCCATCGGAATGTTTTTATTTTCCGTAAGGCTATTTTTCCGTAAAGCCGGATTATTAAAAACTGTCCTATCATTGGCGGTAGTTATTTTCTTATTTTTCGGTTTGATGGTTTTATTCTCACACATCTTTTATCCGGCACAAGTAAAAGGATGGGATATACATGGTACAACCTATCAATTGTTGCCCAAATTAAACAATGGAGAATTTTTCAGCATCATTATTTTCAGCATTTCGTGGCTGTTTTTATTGGTTTTCGGCTACTTTAAATTAAAGGAGAAAGAAGTATGAGCATCGATTTTAAAGCTACAAAAGGCATTTTTCAGCAGATAGCTGATAACCTGTGCCACCGGATATTGGAAGGAAAGCTGCCGCCCGGCGAGCGTGTTCCATCCGTACGCGACTTGGCGGTAGAGTTTGAAGTAAACCGCAATACGCTGTTGCGCACCTATTCCATTCTGGAAGAAGCGGGCGTGATAGTGAACAAACGCGGCATCGGATTTTTCGTAGCGGAAAACGCGCCGGAAATTATCCGAAACAACGAGAAAAAAGAATTTTTCAGCGCTGACTTGCCCGAATTTATCCGTAAAGTGCAGCTGCTGAAACTCACAGAAACGGATTTATCGGAATTATTAACCATCATCAAAAACAACCAAAAATGAAGAAATCAACCATTATAATTACTGCTTTTGCCGCGTTCATAGTGCTTTCCACGCTGGTATTTTATATAGACGCCAAAAGTCATGAAGGCAGAGAAAACGAATGGAAAAAAGCCAACCAAAAAGAATTTAAAATCAATGATTTTAAAGTGTTGGTAGCCGAAGAAGGCGCCAATGTTCATTTTGTTTCACGCGATACGTCAAAAATCATTGCAGAAACAGAGAATGACAGCGTGTTTCCCAACAAACTTTACGCGCAAAGTAACGATACGCTTTACGTGTACAAAGGCGCACGATTGTATGCTCATGGCAAGAGCCTAAAAAGTGTTATTTCCCGCAACGCAAAATGGATAGGAATACATCCGTACACTACTGATACGCTGAATATGAACATTCAAGGAGGAAAATTGCAATTAGACGTGTATGAAGACAGCAAGCCTTCCAAATACAATTACATTCAAATTTCCGCGACGGAAAAAGCCGATATCAGAATGGGTGGCAATATTGCTGCGCAAAAAATATTATTAAATGCCACAGAAAGTTCCATTAAATTTTATGACGGCAATTTCAATAATATTAACGCTAAACTCGCCACTAAATCGGAACTAAAAATCGGAAGAATTCTGAACACTATTACCAACTTGCGTGTAGATAAAGATTCCACCAGTCAAGTGAGTTATTGATTATAGGGGGATATTTTCCAAACTTTGCCAAAGTCAACAAACTTTGGCAAAGTTTATAAAAATATTTAACAATTAAATAATGCTAAAAACACAGTAAATTTGTCATAAAATTAACATTTCAACGTCTAATAATTGTACTTTTACATCCAACTAAATTAACCAACTATTATGTTTAAGAAAAACTTTCTTGCTGTGGTATTACTCTTTACCACAACAATTTTTCTTTATGCTCAAACACCGTCCAAAGCAGTCTATACCGTAAAGGGAATTGTAACAGATTCTGTTTCTCATCAAACCGTTCCTTTTTGCACTGTTTCGGCATCGAAAGCTAAAATGCCCCATGTTTACCTCAAACGTATGGCTGCTGATGTAAACGGAAGTTTCACCATGACTTTTCCACAGCCCGACACCTTGATTTTCAAGTTTGAGTCCGTGGGGATGAAACCGTTTACAAAAACCGTTATCGTTACGGAAAAAACCACAGATTTAGGCAAATTATTGATGTCCGGCAATGAAAAAGTACTTTCGGAAGTAACTATAACAGCTACAAAACCGTTAGTAAAAGTAGATTTGGATAAAATCACCTACGATATGAAGTCAGACCCCGAAGCGGTTACTTCCAACGCTTTCGATATGCTGAAAAAAGTGCCGATGGTTACCGTAGATGCCGAAGAAAAAATTCAGGTAAAAGGAAAAACTAACTTCAAGATTTTCATCAACGGCAAACCCTCTAATCTCACGTCGGGCAATCCCACCGACATCCTCAAAAGTATGCCTGCTGCCAACATTAAAAACATAGAGGTAATTACTCAGCCTGGCGCTAAGTACGAAGCGGAAGGACTCTCAGGCATTATCAACATTGTTACCGAAAAAGCCGTGGTAGGCTATATGGGTTCTGTTAACGCGGGTGTAGATAACTTTGGCGGTTATAACGGCGGCGCCTATTTTACTACTAAATTAGGAAAATTCGGGATAAGCACTAACCTCAATTACGGTAGTTATCGCCGTCCGAACGGGACAAATTGGAGCGAACGATTAAACAAAATTACAAACGACACACTGTATCAAGCCGGTGCAAGCAAAAACAATGGCAGAAACCAATACGGCAATATAGAATTAAGTTATGAAATAGACTCTCTAAACCTGATAACACTCAGCGGCAGCGGCTGGGGTGGCAAATACGGTAACGAAGGCACGTCTAATTCATATCAGGTGAACACATTAGGTGTTAAAACACAGCAGTTTCATCAAATTTTTGATATGAGCGGCACCTATGGCGGCTATGAGACCAACCTGAACTATCAAAAATCTTTCAAAAAGCCGGACAAACTCTTTACACTTTCCTATCAGCTGAGCCTTTCGCCCGGAGGAAACGAAAGTACCAACGATATTGTAGGCGATTTAAATTATTTCAGCCGTAAACAAAGGTTAAAAAGCGATTCAGAAGGCACTGAACACACTTTTCAAGCGGATTATGTAGATCCGCTTACCAAAAATCACATCATTGATTTCGGATTAAAATACATTATCCGCATTAACGGTAGCGATAACAGTTATGAAGTAATGAACCCCACTACCAAACAATGGGAACCTATGCAAGGAATGCCCAATAATGACATGAACCAAAATCAGAAAATTCTCGGCGCGTACAGTGATTATACCTTCAAGTTGGATAAATTCAGCGTGCGTGCCGGCGCAAGGCTGGAACACACCACCACCAAAGTGGATTTTAAGCACAATCCTTCCCTTAATTTCGATGTCCCGCCTTTTACTAACTTAGTTCCTTCGTTGCGGTTTAACTATAAACTTACTGAAATGATGACCCTACAATTAGGTTATAACCAGCGCATCAGCCGTCCGGGCATTTGGTATCTCAACCCTTTCCGCGATGAATCAGATCCTACAAGCGTAAGGCAGGGAAATCCCAATTTAAAAACCGAAATAAGTAATTCCGTAGATTTGAATTACAGTTATTTCACACCTAAACTCAATGTAAACGTTTCATTAAGTTCTTCATTTACAAATAATTCCATAGAAAGAACTACCGAACTTGTCAAAGAAGACAATGGAAAAACGTACCAATACAGTACCTTTGCCAATATTGGAAGAAGCAACTCGAATGGGCTGTACGCCTACATGCGCTGGCAAGCGACATCTAAACTTAGTTTGAACATTAACAGTGATTTATCTTACACAAAATACAAAACCGGTTTAGCGGGAATTGATGATAAAGAAGGATTTCAGTACGGATTTTACGTAGGAAGTAATTATAAATTACCCCTTGATTTTACGTTAAATCTTAACGGAAGATACAGTTCACCGTGGATTTCCTTGCAGGGAAAATATTCCCCTTGGTATTATTACGGAGTAAGTTTAAACAAAGCGTTCTTAAACAAAAAATTGAATATCACCCTACGCGCCAACGGATTTTTACAAGAAAACATGAGCCGGACGAATTCCATGGAGACACCCACATTCCGCTCAGAAAGCGAATACACCTATCCTTTCCGCTCATTCGGTTTATCTGTCAGCTATCGTTTCGGGCAGATGAAAGAGCAGATTAAGACTACTAAACGCAGCATTAAAAATGATGATGTGAAATCCGGCGGAGGAAATTCCGGCGGAGGAGGTGGCGGAAATTAATCTGCTGAAAATTAACACAATAGGCACCTTAGAAATTTATTCTAATGTGCCTATTGTGGTTTAACACACTAATATCGCATTTGATTAAAAGGCATGTGCCTTCCATCCGTTCTCACTTAGTTCCATAAGAGTCTCAAAACCCGCCTTTTTCAGCAATTTATATACAGCCTCAAATCCGTCCGTTACCTTATGCGGATAGTGGCAGTCGGAAGTTACCAAAACAGGAATTTGTAATTCTTTTATCAATGGAAAAAACTGAACATCGGGATAAGTAGATCCTTTATCAATGTATGATTTGGTATTTACTTCCAACAAATAGCCTTTCTCTTTGATAAGTTGTAAGATGTCTGAAACCGCTTGCACGTACCATTTTTCCTTAATATTAAAACCGGCACATCGGCTTCCGTTTTGCGAAATTTTATCCACGTGCCCTACAATGTGGAAACCGCCCCGATTAAGCATTTCACGGGTAATTTCAAAATACCGTTCTGCCGCTGTACGTATGCTGCCGTTATAGAGCGTTTTCAGCCCTTGCTCAAAATCAAAGAAATTACCATCCACGCTGAAAAAACCGTCCTGAGGCAGCGGGTCAAGATAATGGATGGAACTGATTAAATAATCAAAATCATCCAATGCGTACAATTGATTATTCGCCGCGCCAAAAACGTGGTGGATATAATCTATTTCCAGTCCCAGTGAAAGCCCTATCCGAGCAGCGTACTTCTCTTTTAAGCGCCTGAATTCCGCCTTGTAATACGGCATATTTTCCAAATCCATATTCCAAGGCGTATGAAATGGCAGCGGCGCGTGCGAGGAAAAACCGTACTTTTTCAGTCCGGCGGAAAGGGCAAATTTTACAAAGTCTTCCATGGACGCGCGTCCGTCACAAAATACGCAGTGGCTGTGGTAATTGGTACGATAATTCATAGGAGACAATGAACGGAGTACTAATCTTTTTTGACAATGTCGCTAACAGAATTTTTAATCATATTACCCGGCATTTCTTTAGGCATTAAGAGCATTAGAAACAAGTAAAGCAATATTCCGGGAAATGCCGCTGAAAACAACGTCAGAACCACATAAATAATCCGAACAATCTTTACATCAAAGCCAAAATAATTGGCTATTCCGGCACAAACTCCCGCTAATTTTGCCCCCACCGCAGGACGAACAAGTTTTTTATTTTCCATATATTTAAAATTAGAAATTAGAATTCAGAATTTAGAAAATGTTAAAACGGTTAATTGTAATTCTATGGTTATAAACACCCAACTAATCAATCAATTAACTAATTAACCAAAAACTATTTCTCTCTCTTAGTTACTTTACCGTAAATAAGCAACGCGATTGCCGATACAAGTCCTATTCCTACAAAAATATACCAAATATAGTGAGCGTGCTGCGTGGCAACTGCGTATGATTCCGGCGAAGCAAACCCGCGCGGATCAGGACAGTATTTTTCAAGCAAAAATCCCGACAGTCCGAACGCGAAAAGATACGAGAAGAAAGAGTGCAAATGACTAAAACCAAGATATAAACCTTCTTCACCCTTAGGCGATTGCAATGAAAAATATTCCAAAAAACGTGGTGAAATAAAACACTCGGCAATAGCTTGCATTGCTATTCCCAAAATCATCATAAACGCCACCGGATGCATTCCTAAGATAAAATCTTTGCCCACTTGATTTCCTAAAGACATCACCAGCGCCGACACGGGAATAATAAGCATACCGATAGTCATAGAAGTCAGCGCCGTTCGCTTTTTCATCAGCGAGGTAATAAAGTTGACCAACACAAACACCACCAGCGGATTCACGTTGGCATACCACCCCGGCGAAGCCTCCTCGCCTATCAAACGAATAACGTACTTAGGCATAGTGGCGTACATTTGCCCTTGTATCATCCAAAAACCACTTATAATTAATATCAAAGCAAGCAATTTTCCGTTAGAAAGTACTTTCAGCATCGCTTTGCCTATTTCACGGAAAGATTTACCCTTTCCTTCGATTTGGGTAGATTTGTAAAAGAAAATTACGGCAATCAACGCCAATAAAGTCATTGCCGCCGAGAAATAATTCAGGTACACGAGTCCCAAATCACCCATGCTTTTACGTAACGGATCCACTACGGTTTTACCTGTAAACGCGCCGATATTCACCATCATATAAAAAATGGAGTAACCTCGCGCGCGATTTTCCGAAGTAGTTTCACGCGCTACCGTTCCTGAAATAACCGATTTGATAAACGAGCCTCCAAGCACTATGAGCGCCATTACCGGCACAATAGACCAACGCAGGTAACTCTCATTTAGCCCGCTGAACGTAGTCTGCATACCATACGTTACTAAACCCGCGCTTTCCAGCAAGGTAGGAAACAGTCCCAACCCAAAATAGCCCAACGTAAGCAACGTAAAAGCTAAAATAATAGCGCTTCGGAAACCTATTTTATCTGCATACGCTCCTGAAAACAGCGGCAAAAGATACAAGGACGCCGAAAAAACGCCCGAAATAGCACCGGCTTCTATGTCCGAAAATCCCCAAACATTGGAAAGATAAAGGGTGATAACGATGAATACGGCGTAATACGCCAATCGTTCAAGCAGTTCTACTCCATTGGCAACCCAAAAAGATTTGGAAAATTTTTTGGCAGACGGTGATAAGGTTGTCATTTTTTTATTTTATTGAATTTTAATTAATAAATTGGCTATTAAGTCATATTACTTACCGGCTAAATTATTCTAAAACTTCTGAAAACATTTCTATTATTGTGTTTGAGAAAGTTTATCGGTGGTTAGGGTAATTTTTATAACTTTGTAGAAGTTCTCCGTGCATACCCCCCAGTTTTAATTGGGGTTTACTTTGTAATCAAAACATAGTTCACAAAGATATAAAAATAAAGTTTTTATTTCAAGCCTTCAAGGTATAATTAAACAAAACGGACTTACCTATTTCTGATAAGTCCGTTTTTATTTTATCTCAAAATTCCTATTGGAAAGAATTTAGATATTTTACTCTTCCAGTAAAATTTCCATGATGGTACCCGCGGCTTTGGCTACGGGGCTTCCCGGTCCAAAAATAGCGGATACACCGGCTTTGTAAAGATAATCATAATCTTGTGCCGGAATTACACCGCCCGCGATCACGATAATATCTTCGCGTCCGAGTTTTTTCAGTTCTTCAAGCACTTGTGGTACCAAGGTCTTATGTCCGGCGGCAAGTGACGATACGCCCATTACGTGCACATCGTTTTCCACCGCTTGTTTGGCAGCTTCGGCGGGGGTTTGGAACAGCGGTCCCATATCCACGTCAAATCCACAATCGGCATAACCTGTTGCTACTACTTTTGCGCCGCGGTCGTGTCCGTCCTGACCCATTTTGGCAATCATAATACGCGGGCGACGACCCTCTTTTTTGGCGAATTTGTCCGTTAGCTCGCAAGCACGTTTGAAATCCGCGTCGTTTTTAGTTCCTTCTGAATACACGCCTGAAATTGTTCTAATAGTTGCTTTATAACGTCCTACGATAGCTTCGCAGGCATCTGAAATTTCACCGAGACTTGCACGTAATTTAGCGGCTTCCACTGCCAATTCCAGCAAGTTTCCTTTGCCTGTTTTAGCACATTCCGTAATGGCTTCAAGGGCTTTTTTCACGGCAGCATTGTCCCTATTAGCGCGCAGGTTGTTCAAACGCTCAATTTGTTGTTTGCGAACCGCCGTATTGTCCACCTCCAAAATATCAATGGGGTCTTCTTTTTCCAAACGGTATTGATTTACGCCCACAATCACTTGCTGACCGCTGTCAATACGGGCTTGCGTACGTGCTGCCGCTTCTTCGATACGCATTTTTGGGATACCGGTTTCGATGGCTGCCGCCATTCCGCCCAATTTTTCCACCTCTTCAATCAACGCCCAGGCTTTTTCCGCCAGTTCGTTAGTCAGGCTTTCCACGTAATAAGAACCAGCCCAAGGATCCACCTCGCGGGTAATGTCCGTTTCTTGCTGGATGTAAATCTGCGTGTTACGTGCAATACGCGCCGAGAAGTCGGTAGGAAGCGCGATGGCTTCGTCCAGCGCGTTGGTGTGCAGTGATTGGGTGTGTCCGAGCGCGGCGCCCATGGCTTCAATACAAGTGCGTCCCACATTATTGAACGGGTCTTGCTCTGTAAGCGACCATCCGGATGTTTGCGAGTGTGTACGCAACGCGAGTGATTTGGGATTTTTGGGATTAAATTGTTTTACGATTTTAGCCCAAAGCATACGAGCTGCTCGCATTTTGGCTATTTCCATAAAGTGATTCATTCCGATAGCCCAGAAGAACGACAAACGGGGCGCAAACGAGTCAATGTCCATGCCGGCATTTACTCCTGCACGCAGGTATTCCAAACCGTCTGCCAACGTGTATGCCAACTCAATATCCGCCGTGGCGCCCGCTTCCTGCATGTGGTAGCCGGAAATGGAAATAGAGTTGAACTTCGGCATATTTTTGGAAGTGTATTCAAAAATATCGGCAATGATTTTCATAGAGAATTTAGGCGGATAAATGTAGGTATTACGCACCATAAATTCTTTGAGAATATCGTTTTGGATGGTTCCTGCCATTTCTTCAAGCGTGGCGCCTTGTTCCAATCCGGCTACAATGTAAAATGACAGCACCGGAAGTACCGCGCCGTTCATGGTCATGGATACGGACATTTTATTCAATGGAATTCCATCAAAAAGTACTTTCATGTCTTCTACCGAACAAATGGAAACGCCCGCTTTTCCCACATCGCCCACCACACGGTCATGGTCGGCATCGTAGCCGCGGTGTGTAGCCAAGTCAAAAGCTACGGAAAGTCCTTTTTGACCTGCCGCCAAGTTACGGCGATAGAAAGCGTTACTCTCTTCGGCAGTGGAAAATCCGGCATACTGACGGATAGTCCAAGGCTGCATTACGTACATTACGCTATACGGACCACGCAAAAACGGCGGAACCCCGGCGGCATAATTTAAATGCGTCATTCCGTTTAAATCTTCTTTGGTGTAAAACGGTTTTACCGGAATTTGTTCCGGCGTTACCCAAGTACCTTCGGCGTTCACGGTTTTTTCCGCCGCCGTAAAGTTATTTATATTGATTTCTTTAAAATTTGGTTTCATTTTCTTTTAGACTTTTAGAACAAGGAACAAAGAGCAAAGATTACTTTTTATTTCAAGTTCGTGAATAATAGACTACATCTATTGTTTTTCTAATTGATTTTTAAATGCGGTTATCATTTTTTGCAGTTCGATAATCCTATCATTGTATGTTTTATAATTGAGTTCATCCATATATTTTAAATTGAATGACACCAACAATTCTGTTTCCAATTCCAACAAAGAACCAAGAGATATTTCCAAAAAACTGGCAAAATCTTTATTGCTTGATTTGGCTGAACCTTCGGCAATATTGGTCGGACATGAAAGCGCGGCACGTTGCATTTATGATACAAGTCCAAACCTTTCACTATTCGGGAATAAACTTGTCAGTTTATAAATATCCGTAACCAATTCAATTGATTTCAACCAAATATTTAATTTCCTAAAATTATGCACGTCCTTGCTCTTTATTCCTTGTTCTTTGCTCTTTATTCTATATTAACTTTCCATTAAACCCTTTCAGCGTATCCAGCACATTTGATTTTACATGGATAAAATGCTCTATGCCTTTGGCTTTGAGTTCGTCCATAGAAGCGGGCGCGCCTGCAACCACCAAGATGGCTTTGTCTTTCAGCATCTCAAAGGCTTGTGGGGCGTATTCCGCGTATTCATCATCGCTGGAACAAAGTACCACGATGTCCGCTTTTTTATCCATAGCGGCATTTACGCCTTCTTCTACCGTTTTAAAGCCGAGATTATCAATGATTTCATATCCGGCACAAGCAAAGAAGTTGGATGAGAATTGAGCGCGAGCTAAACGCATTGCCAAATTACCGATGGTAAGCATAAACACTTTCGGGCGTTTTCCGCTTTCGGTGGCAAAGCGCAATGTTTCAAACTCTTCGGCGCCACGCACACAAGGCAGAGTTTCTATCGCGCCATTGTCGTTGGATGAACATCCACAGCTCTTACAGGTTTTTTGTTCCAATTTTTGCGATGCTGTTTCAGTAAAGTTGGGGAATTGGTTGGTTCCTAAAAGCACTTCTCTACGGCTGGACACGTTTTTCAAACGGTTAGCGGCAGTGGCTTTAACGGCTTTTTGAACTTCGCCACTTTTTACCATTTCAAAGAATCCGCCTTTATCTTCCACTTCCAAGAAAAGTTTCCATGCTTGGGCGGCAATTTCGTTGGTCAATGTTTCTATATAGTATGAACCGGCAGCGGGGTCGGTAATCTTATCGAAATGACTTTCTTCTTTCAACAATAATTGCTGGTTGCGCGCGATGCGTTCAGAGAAATCGTCCGGGGTTTTGAATATAATATCGTAAGGCAATACTGTGAGTGAATCTACACCGCCAAGGGTGGCGCTCATCGCTTCTGTTTGGGTGCGAAGCATATTCACATTTGCGTCAAAAATAGTCATGTTAAATTGGCTTGTTTCCGCGTGGATACGCATTTTAGCGGCGCATTTGCAGATGCCGTTTACGGTGCTTTCACAGTCCTCGCGAGGACATTTGGGTTGGTAAGCGTCCACAATCAACGCCCACAACAAACGGGCGGCGCGGAATTTGGCTATTTCCATAAAATAATTGCTGCCCACACCAAAAGTGAATTTAATTTTTTTAGCGGCTAACGCGGTAGGGACACCCGCTTCCACCAAACCGGAAAGGTACTCATTTCCCCAAGCCAAGGCGTAGCCAAGCTCTTGCGCGCAATAAGCGCCCGCGTTACTCAATGTTACGGCGTTTACCCCTACGGCTTTGTAAAGGAACAGCGGCGCCAGTGCTTCTACCACGGCTTTGGTTTTTTCCACCACCATTTGTTTAGAAAGGTTTTTACCTTTTAAAAGCATACGGTTAATGGGGTCGCAATTGATAGAGCCCACCAACTTATGCGGTTCGTAACCTTTGGAATTGTAATATTCCACTAAGATTTTCGCCAAATCGGCGGCGCGGCTCACGCAAATGGTAAAGTTAAGTTCTACCGCTTCGGCTTGGATGCCGTTAAGCAATTGCGCAATGTAATCGGCGCTTAACTCTTCTTTTTTCAGTTTGAAACCCAATGAGGTAACACCTTTGTTCAACAAATCAAGCGCTTTTTTATTAGCGTCGATTACGTTTTGTACGTCCATATCCTGACGCACAAACCACTCATTGCCCGCTTTGGTACTGCGCACGTAAGGAAACGCGGCGGGTTTTACATCGGTAGTTTGTAATGTTTCAATATTGTCAGCCCGATAAAACGGCTGCACATTAAAGCCCTCGTTAGTGCGCCAAACAAGCCTTTTTTCAAACTCTGCGCCTTTCAGGTCTTTTGTTACCGCTTCCATCCACCGTTCTGTGCTTACAGCGGGAAAGTCGTTCAACAAATCTAATTTTTTTTCTGCCATAACTTATTATTTATAAAATATCTGTTCTTTTATTTCAAGACTACAAAATTACGATTTTATGTGAAAACTTGGTGCTTTTTATGAAAGAAAAACGCATAAAAATCAGTATCACAGCCACATGGTTTCATTTTATTTTGGAAATCATAAAAAAAACGTTTATTTTTACGAAAAAAATCAATTTATCATGGAAAATAACACAATAAAAACCAATCCCGACCTTCAAAAGCCGGGATTTGAAGAAGAGTTTGACCAACTTCACCTTACGCCGGAAAATGAAAGACACTTGCTTTCTACCTCTAAATGGTCAATATTTATAGCCGTAGTAGGCTTTCTTTTTTCAGGATTGATGCTGGTAGTAGGAATAATTATGATTGTTCTCAACCGTTACAGTAACGATTTTCAAGATTTTCAAGTGTTCCCCATCCCGGGAATAATGAGTTATTTGGGACTTTTTTACATTCTGCTTGCCGTTTTTTATTTTTTCCCTTCGCTCTTTTTAATTCAGTTCGCGGCTAAAACTAAAAAAGCGTTGAAGAACCGCACACAAACGGATTTGGACAGTGGATTTCTGAACATGAAAAAGCTGGCTTTGTTTGTAGGTATAATGACTATCATTGCACTTGTACTTACGTTAAGTCTTCCTGTTTTGATGGGAATTTTGGGGGCGATGGGGCAAATGGGTGGTATGTAAAATAAAAGTCCGGTGTCAAACCTTTGAAAAAATAAAGCTGAATAGAATAAACTACTCAGCTTTTATTGTGTATCTGTATAGGCTACTTTACCAGCCGCATTCTTATCACTTTAACATTTTCCAGCGGGCGGTCTAACTTATTGGTTTTCGCTTTCGCTATTTTTTCCACCACATCCATTCCCGTAAGCACTTCGCCAAAAACGGTGTAATTACCGTCCAAGTGGGGCGTACCACCGATGGTTTTATAATCGGCGCGGGCGGCAGGGCTGAATTTGTAGGTAGAATCATTGGCGTGACCGTATTTGGCTATTTTACCGGCTTGCATTTTATCTAACTCTGCGTCTGCAAACTTTTTACCGGTTACAATGTAAAACTGACAGCCGGATGAGGCTTTTTTAGGATTTTCATTGTCGCCTTGACGTGCCGCTGCCAACGCACCTTGTTTGTGGTAAATTTTAGGGGTACGAAATTCGGCGGGCACGGTATAACCCACATCGCCGCTGCCAAGCGTATCTTTTGCCGCGGCAGTTTTGGATTTGGGATCACCGCCCTGAATCATAAATTGATTGATGACGCGGTGAAAAAGCACACCATCATAAAACTTGGACTTCACTAATTTAATAAAATTATCTCTATGGCGCGGCGTTTCGTTGTACAGTTTCACCGTAATATCGCCGGCAGTAGTCTGTATCAGTACTTTTTGTTCCTTTTGCTCTTTCGGTGATAGATTTTTAGACGTAAAACATCCCGCCATCAAAAGGGATATCGAGAGTAAAATAAATAATTTTTTCATTTTATGGATTGATAAGTTTATCTGCCAAAGATAAGACTTTTCGATGAAAAATCCGACGGTTTTTGTTACATTTGCGCCTTAAAAAATTAATTTTAATATGTCCGAAATTTACCATCAAAGTTTACTATACCGTTTTGTAAGGCATTACGCGATGTTTGGCTTGCGCCGCTTTTACAGCGAAGTAATTGTAACGGGGCGTGAAAACTTACCTACTGATGATTCCGCGTTGATTTTTACCGCTAACCACCTGAACGCTCTGATGGACGCGCTTTCGTTAGCCTTATTAGTTCCCAAAGAAAAAGCGATTGTTTTTTTAGCCAAAGCCGATTTATTCGACACTAATTTTGGCGCCAAGGTGATGCGTTTTGCCAAAATTCTTCCTGCCTACCGAATGGAAAACGGCATTGAAAATCTGGGTAAGAACAATGATATCTTTGAACAATGCATCGATATTTTGGTGCACGGTCAGCACATTGGCATTATGCCGGAAGGCGGACAAGGCGAACAACGACGTGTTCGTCCGTTAGTAAAAGGTGTTTTCCGCATTGCTTTTGAAACACAACGACGGTTGGGTAAAACAAAGAGCGTAAAAATCATTCCCGTAGGCATTGATATGGGCGATTTGATAAAATCAAACAAACACCTGATAATCAATATAGGCAAACCTATTGATATTGAAAACTATGTGGAAGAATACGTCGAAAACCCGTCCGGCACTACTAACCAAGTGAAAGCAGAATTACGGCACTCACTCTCTGCACTAACACGCGATGTAGCATCGGTACAAAATTACGATACGATAGCCTTTTTATCCGATGTGGAAGGATATAAATTTATCCCCGCGAAAGAGGACCCCCGCCCTACCCTCAGCCGGTTCCATCATCAACAAGCGGTAATTAAAAATTTAATAAAACTGGAACGAGAGAATCCTACGGAATTTGAAAAGATAAAACAAAATGCTGAATCCCTTCACGCGCAATTGGACGGCGGAAATTTTCGTCCGGCGGTTTTCAGTACGAAAAAAACCAGTATTTGGGAATTTACGTTGGGATTTCCCGTATTTATATTCGGTTTTTTAACTAACTTTCTTCCCACATTCGTTCCTGTATGGATACGCAAAGCGCTGCGTGTGGAATACGATGGTTTTTATAGTTCCATTCATTTTACACTGGGGATGATTTTATTCCCGGTATTTTACATTTTACAAACTTTTTTAGCTGCACAAGTATTTTCTTGGGGAATCATTGAAAGTATCGTTTTTCTTGGATTTCAATACGCCAGCAGGAAATATGCCCTGACATGGTGGAGAAAAATAAAGCGTGCTTTGAAAATTTGTAAATTCAAAAAAATGAGACTGTCATAAAATAAAGACAGCCTCATTTAATCAATTACTAATAGAATGATTTTAGAATGGATTGGTTTTCTATCCTCATAAATTCTATGATCCAACTTTCAAAAAGAATAATTCCCGGTTTTATTGTTTCAATTTAACGAAACATATTAATTACTAACTCTCCACATTCCAATTAGCGCACCACTTTATAGGTTTCTACTCTTGCCCCGTTATTTATTTGGAGCACATACACGCCGTGTACGCTCAAAGGTATAAATTGGAAAGAAGATTGGGCTTTTTGAACCGTAATCAACCCGCCTGTTACGGAATAGCACCGTATCATTTCGCCGCCACTTAAACCCTGAATTGCTACGCCTCCGGAACGCGGTACTATTTTATAACTTTGCGAGTTAAGATTCTGTACGGATGTGGCATTCAGCGTAGTAACCGCTATTTGACCGGAATACGAAGAAGAACTTGTGTTTAGATTTCCTCTAAGTCTGTAATAATACGCCGTACTTTTTTCCAAACCCGTGATTTCATATTGGCTTCCGGTTACGTATTGATTTTGCATCATATACAACGTATCTACGTGTCCGTGTTCTATCATCACATCGTCTAAGGCTAAGTTGCCGGAGCCCACCTTATTGTAAGTAAACCGGATGGCATTGTATTTTTTAGACGCGGGGAAAGTGTATGTGGGATAAGTTTTAGTAGTATTAGAATAGACTATGTTATCTATTACTGTCCAGCCGTCCGCATTTTTCGCCTCTATTTTGAGTGAAGAACCGGGCGATGAAGAGGCGAAACGATACATAAAATTCAACTCTGCAATAACATCTGGCTGTGTAGGTGACTGCAGCCATTCATCACTATTCTTGAGCGCGATGGAATTGGGGGATTTTCCGGAACTTGCATTGGAAGTATAATTACCGCTCGCCGTACCTGTCCATCCGGTAGGCAAAGGTTTTCCATTGCCGCCTACATCATTAAATTCCTCCGTTTCTCTTACTTTTTGTCCTTGCAGTTTGTACACATCCAAGTAATATCCCGCCGCATAAGGATTTTCTTCCCAATTGGCGCGGAAAGAGTTTCCGGTAATATCCGAAGCATCTAACGCTACGGGCGCTTCCAAAACAGACGTTCGCAACTGTCCCGTGTTTGCCGCGGTTTTTGATGAAGCGTCAGCAAACAAAGATGTTACGGAATAGGTGTAAGTTGAGTTTGGCAGTAGGTTGTCCACCACCAGATTATCTACATTTCCCACCGATTTATCTTGGAAAATATAATTGACGTTAGCAACAAAATTCATGGCATGGGTACCTAACCTATTTAACTCGCCATAAGAGTATTCCGCCCAATCAGCTAAATTAAACTGGATCACGGGATGTGTAATATCCGCTTTTCTTTTTAGCATTTTGTCTTGTCCCCAATAATAATCCGCGCCACCGTCTTTTTTACCTACAATATCTACTTCAATGCCATTTCTAAACAACGCCACGGCATCGTTTCCATTAAAAGCACATACCGAACCGCCGGTATTACCCAAATCATCGTCAAACATATCGGCTTTAGCGCGCAATTCAGTGTTTGATGATTTGGAGTAAACAATTAAATAACTTTTATTATTTGGCAGTATGCCTGAAAGTTTTTGGGTAACGGAATAATCGCCCATGCCGTTGGTTTGACGGCGTAAGGTGTAATTGGACAAATCAATCGGCGAACCAGTACCATTATATAATTCAATGGCTTTGTCATTGGAAAGCCCTTCCAGATAACCGGAAATTATCAAATCGCCGGCACGAGTATTACCCTGATAAAGAGACACTTTATAATCTACCGCTTGTGGCTCTTCCAGCCAATGCAGCGTCCCTCCTACCGGAGTTACATCCGTAGGCGGCATGGTTAGAAATTCTGAGGTTGCCAGCGCGCGGATAGGAATGCGGGTATTTTCGGTAAGTCCGCCACCCGATATTAAAAGCGTATCACGCAAACCACCGGTTTCGGTCGGCGAATAGGTTATCTGCAACATATAGCCTGCCTGTGCGTCAGCAACTGAAACGGTAGAAGTAGAAAGTGAAAGTGCCACGCTGTTTCCGGTCAATGAAAGAGTAAGCGGCTGGGTTATATTTACGCCCTGCAAAGTAAGATTAACCGACTTTGTAACGTTTTGAAGAATAACGCCTAAATCTACCTGATACATCCTGCGAGGCGCTATCAAGAACGCGCCCGTTTCTTCGGGATAAGTAAATGCTTCTTCGGTTTTATTTCCCCAAATGTATTGTGCCAGCTCCGGGTGGTCAATAAACGGATTACGATTGCCTTGAATAGTGTATATACTGTCATTCCTATCCCGTTCTTTTTGGCTTACGGGGTCTTCTTGGTGCCATTTCATCAACAAATTTACAGCCCACGGTTTCCATACCGGATAAGTGGTGTTAGTCATCATAGGCGAATTCCACAAATTAGCCAAATCCTCATAAATGGTAGCCACGTAAAAGTAGGAGCGAGCAAAATCACCTTTATATTCATTTGCCGGCTCAAAACAAGTATCGAAATAATCTGTTCCAAAACCATTTTTCCCCACTCGGGATTTACCGTTGTCAAACATTGGAGTTCCTGCAACCTCGCCGAGTGGCCAATTATTTTTGATGGAATTTGCCTGCGCGTCGGAAGGATAAAGATGAAAAAGGTCTTTGTAAGCGTAGTTCTCGTGTCCGCCCCACCAACTTTTAGGCAGTGAATGCTCAATATTCATCTCCGGAATGGCTTTAAAGCCATCAAAGTAGCGCGGTGTATTTGAATACATGTCTGCTACACTGTTATCAGCATTACGGTCGGTTTTATAAAATCCCTGCCAAGTAAATCCTTCGCCGCTGCCATAATTAAGTACGGTAAGTGGGGCGGATATAACGTGCAATTTGGTTTTCAACTCCGCGTTTTTCTTACCGCGAGCGAAATAATAATAACCAATGGGAATGGCGCCTTGAGCTAAAAAAACGATATTTAACAAAGCGACCGTAAGTAAAAAAGTGTATCTTTTATTCATCAGCTTTTATATAAATTTAGTTATCAGATCCCTGACAAAGGTATGTAAAACAATATTAGGAACAAAACAAGCAATGAAAATCTTTTTGAAATTAAATTGTTTTATAATAATTATACGGATTTTTCAAAATAATATGCCAATCCGCTTTTAAAAAAACGAATTGGCATATTGATATAATTTTTGAACTGGTTTACAGACGAAGTAACCCATTAATTTATGGGTAAATTGTTCAATTATTTTCCGGCCTCAACTTACGCACCGTGGCGCCCGCCTGCCACATTTCACTTTCGCGCAGGGCTTTCAGTTCTTTTTCCAATCCTTCGCGGTAATCGGGCTTAGAGTTGGTGTCGATAGAGCGTTGAGCCTCATTTCCGCAAGCCACTTCTTTATAAAGTTTTTCAAAAACGGGTTTGGTAACGTCATGAAAAGGGATCATCCAGTCCAGCGCGCCGCGTTGAGCGGTAGTAGAGCAGTTAGCATACATCCAGTCCATACCATTTTCGGCAAAGAGCGGCATCAGTGATTGCGTAAGTTCTTCCACCGTTTCGTTAAAGGCTTCGGATGGGGTATGTCCGTTTTCACGCAGCACTTCGTATTGCGCTAAAAGCAATCCCTGAATAGCGCCCATCAACGTGCCGCGTTCGCCCGTAAGGTCTGAATACACCTCGCGTTTGAAATCGGTTTCAAATAAATATCCCGAGCCTACGCCTATTCCGAGCGCTATAACGCGTTCTTTGGCACGTCCCGTAGCATCCTGAAATATAGCGAACGATGAATTCAGTCCACGTCCTTCCAGAAACATCCGGCGCAATGAAGTGCCCGAGCCTTTGGGCGCTACCAAGATTACATCCACATCGGCAGGCGGAATAATGCCGGTACGTTCTTTATACGTGATGCCGAAACCGTGCGAAAAATAGAGCGCTTTTCCGGCGGTCAGGTGTGGTTTTACACGGTTCCACACTTCTATTTGCGCCGCGTCCGAGAGCAGGTATTGAATAATCGTGGCACGCTCGCACGCCTCTTCAATATCGAAAAGCGTTTTTCCCGGCACCCAGCCATCGGCTACGGCTTTATCCCACGTTTTACCGCCCGGGCGCTGACCTACTATTACGTTAAACCCATTATCACGTAAATTAAGCGATTGTCCCGGACCTTGTACGCCATAGCCAATCACGGCTATTACTTCTTCATTTAATACTTCCCGTGCTTTTTCCAACGGAAATTCCTCGCGGGTAACTACATTTTCGTTTACGCCGCCAAAATTCATTATTGCCATTTTTTTAGACTTTTAGAGCCAAGAACAAAGACTGAAAGACTTTTCTTCAAGGCTGTTTATTTATAGTTATTTGTTTTCTTGCAAAATAATTACAGGGCTACGCCCTTTTTATTGAACTCGTCTCGACTTTTAAAGCATAGTAAACAATAGTCATTTTTTTGCCATTTCTCTTATATTTTGACCACATAGAGAAAAATATCCTCGATATTTTTAATCTATGTTTCCGAAAACCATATAATAAAGTAAGAAATAAACTATGTTTTCTATTGTTTTTAGAAAAGTCAAGATGACCTCATTCTTAAAATTTCAATCTTCCCCGACACACAGAAGCTTCATTTTTAGTAATATCAAAACGATAGTCATTTTCTGCGGTTTCCATGTGATGCGCTTCCACTTCATCACCAAAAAAGAGTTCGTTCATAAAGTTAATGTCAAAGCGTTTTAGCCGATGCGTTTTGTAAAAATCCAGCGGCAGGCAATCCACCATCCACCGCAGATAACTGCCGGCGTACACGTGTTGGTTGATATCAATGTCGCTGTATTTTGCCTGAATCCCATACGTGGCTATTCGGTTCACACTTTCCAGCTTTAACGGATGTTCAATACCGCTCGGCTCTTCAACGATGTATTTTTCAATGCCGTCCAGCAGCTTCATTTCCATCGGGCGGCGCGTTTTCATATTAATCATAAACCACACGGAAACGGCTTTTCCTATAACCTCACCTTGCCCGTTTTTTATCCTGAAATTTCGGATGGTATTGTACGTGTGTACCTCTTCCACCCAAGTTTCAATGGTAATTTTATCGTATTGTTTGGGTAAATATTCCAGTTCAATGGCAAAACGCGAGAGTACCCACGTACCACCTATCCGGTTTAAATCCCGAATGCCGAAACCGTTATCATCCGCGTTCCTGCCGGACGAAGTAAGAATTAAGTCAAACAGCGATGACAGTGTGATGTTCAACTGAAAATCAACAAATTGCGGAATAATTTCAAATATAAAACAACCTATTTTCACTTTAATTCTATTTTATTTTTTTCCAATGGATTTTTCACGCATACTTTCCAGCATATCGCTCAGCCGTTCTACTTTGGAACGAGTAATGGCTACGCGCCCCGAGCGGATAAATTGCAATACGCCGATGGTTTTGCTTAATTCTTCAAAAAGTTCCTGCGTCTCGGCATAGTGTCCCGCTTTCAGAAAAACCGTGCAATCGTTAGATATTTCCAGCACACGAATGTTATATTTTCTGATAAAATATTCCACCGAGCCGTGTTCAAGCACTTTTTCAGTGGCAAGCTTATACATCGCCACTTCCTGATGCACCAAATCTTCATCGGTATTGTAATACGCTTTGAGAATATCCACCCGCTTGTCAATTTGTTTCACCACCTTTTCCACTACCTCTTCGGTAGAAAAAAGCGTAATGGTAAACTTGTGAATACCCGCCAACGCCGATGGCGACACGGAAAGCGTTTCTATATTCAATCCGCGGCGCGTAAATATGACTGTTATTTGGTTCAATATTCCTACCGCATTTTCTGAAAAAACGGTAATGGTGTATAATTTTGTATTCATAGAAATATTCATTTTTGTAAAAAATCAAGGGCAAAGTTCGGCTGTTTTTGTGAAAAATCAAGGGCAAAATGTGAAAATCTTAATTATTTGCACCACCTAAAAATCCTCCCCTTCAGGGGGCAGGGCTGTTAAGTTTTGACTCAGGCTGCAAGCCTGACATCCCACAGCGTAGGGCAAACGCCCTACGAATCGGGCGGCATACCATCCTAAGCGCTGAAAGCGCGTAAGAATACTTTCGCTCTTTCAGAGCTTCTGTTTGGAGTCTACATCCCCTACATAGGGCGTTGCCCTATGCTAATAGCCGATACGCTTTCAGCGTATTTAGGGAGAATTTAACAGCCCTGCCCTCAGGGGGTTAGGGGGCTGTCTTATCACATCATTATATTTGTTACACACGTTCCGGCGGGCACCATCGGGTACACCATGCCTTTTTGTTCCACTTCTACCACTAACAAATAGGGTTTGTCGTCTTTCAGCATATCGGCAATGGCAGCGTCTAATTTATCTCTTCCGGTAACAATTTGCCCATCAATTCCGTATGCCTTAGCAATGGCTACAAAATCGGGGTTTTTCATGTGTGTAAAAGAGTAACGTTCGTCAAAGAAAAGTTCCTGCCACTGCCGTACCATTCCCAGAAAGCGATTATCCAGCACAATCATTTTCACACCCACGTTTTCCTGCATAATGGTACCCAACTCCTGAATGGTCATCTGGAAACCGCCATCGCCCGCAAACATACACACGGTACGTTCCGGCGCGCCCATTTTGGCCCCAATGGCAGCGGGAAGTCCAAATCCCATCGTACCCAAACCGCCCGAAGTTACCATGCTGCGTGTTTGCGTATATTCAAAATAACGCGCCGCCATCATCTGGTTTTGCCCCACATCGGTAACTACTACCGCTTTATTTTCAGTGGCTTTGGTTATTTTATGGATGACTTCGCCCATGGTGAGTTCTTCTGTTTCAGGAAAAAGTTCCTTTTTAATCACCTTATCAAATTCGGCTTGATAATGGGGGAAAAAGCTCTCAATCCATTCTGTGTGTTTTGTCGGATTTATTTTTTTTGTCAATGCTTTTAGAGCTGCTTTGGCATCGCCTAATACGGGCGCATTTACGGATACGTTTTTACCTATTTCGGACGCATCCACATCCAAATGAATGATTTTTGCTTGGCGAGCGTACGTTTTCAGGTCGCCTGTAACACGGTCGTCAAAGCGCATCCCGATGGCAATCAGCACATCGCACTCGTTGGTTTTCATATTGGGCGCCACGTTGCCGTGCATTCCAAGGAAACCTTTATTCAAGCGAAAATCCGTAGGCATCGCCGATAATCCGAGCAACGTGGAAGCAGCGGGAATATCCGCTTTTTCCAGAAATTCTTTCAATTCCTTTTCCGCATTTGCCAAAATTACCCCCTGCCCTACGAGCGCGTATGGTTTTTTTGCCTGATTGATAAGCGCTGCTGCCGTATCTATTTGTTCATCGTTGATGTCAGGAATGGGATTGTAACTCCGAATATAGTCGCAAGATTTATACTGAAAATCAATCATTTCCACTTGCGCGCTTTTGGCAAAGTCCAACACCACCGGTCCGGGACGTCCGCTGCGGGCAATGTAAAACGCTCTCGCCACCGCCCAAGGAATATCTTTGGCATATCGGATTTGGTAAGACCACTTGGTAATAGGCTGGGTAATGCCCACCACGTCAATTTCCTGAAACGCGTCCGTACCCAGTAACGGTGTACCTACTTGTCCGGTAATAACTACCAGCGGCGTGCTATCCAATAACGCGTCGGCAATACCCGTAATGGCATTAGTGGCTGCCGGACCCGATGTAACCAAGCTGACGCCCACTTTTCCGGAAACACGTGCGTAGCCTTGCGCGGCATGCGTAGCGCCTTGCTCATGGCGGGTAAGAATGTGGTTTACCTTATTGTGGTAATCATATAAGGCGTCAAAAACAGGCATAATAGCTCCACCCGGGTACCCGAAAATGGTTTCAACTCCTTCCGCAATAAGCGCCTGCATAAAAGCGTGCGCGCCGGAAATAAGCACCTGCTCCCCTAAATCCCCCCTTGGGGAAACTTTATTGGCTTGCGGCTGATTATAATTTGCTGATTTACTTAGTGTTGCCTTCATAATTTTATTGTTCTAATTTTCCTTTAAATAAATTGGCATATTATTCTTATTGCCACATTATATTATTCTCATTGCCCCTTTATCCGCCGAGCTAACCATACTCGCGTATGCCCTGAGCGCTTTGGATACTTCACGATGCCGGTCTATGGGCGTGAAGGCGTCTTTGCCTCTGTTTAATTCAGTTTGACGCCGTTTTTCCAATTCTTCATCATTTATTTTCAGATTGATAGTTCGATTTGGAATATCAATTTCTATAATATCGTCGTCCTGAATAAGTCCGATGTTGCCGCCTGCCGCCGCTTCGGGCGAAATATGTCCAATGGAAAGCCCCGATGTGCCGCCGGAAAAACGTCCGTCCGTGATCAACGCGCACGCTTTTCCCAAGCCGCGAGATTTAATGTATGAAGTGGGGTAAAGCATCTCCTGCATACCGGGTCCGCCTTTGGGACCTTCGTGCGTAATGACCACCACATCGCCAGCCACCACTTTTCCTTTCAAAATGCCCTCGCAAGCGCTGTCTTGCGAAGTAAAGACTACGGCTTTTCCGGTGAATTTCAGAATATTCTCATCCACACCGGCTGTTTTCACTACACATCCGTCCTGCGCGATGTTTCCTTTTAGAATAGCCAATCCGCCATCGCGGGTATAAGCGTGTTCTATGTTTCTGATACAACCACTTTCACGGTCGGTGTCCAGCATTTTGTACGTTGAATTTTGAGAGCCCATTACCAAATTAAAACGGTGGGCGGGAGCGCTACCGTAAATTCGAATGGCTTCGACGTCTTTATTTTCTTTTGTAATATCGTATTTTTCAATGATTTCGCCCAATGTAAGTCCGTCCACTCGCTTAACGGCAAGGTTTAAAATCCCCCCTTTGGGTGGTGCGGGGGCTAATTCTTTCAATATCCCCAGTATTCCACCGGCACGATTCACATCCTGAATATGGTATTTCGGCGAATTAGGCGCTACTTTACACAAACAGGGCGTGCGACGTGAAAGGGCATCAATATCATCCATCGTGAAATCCACATCCGCCTCATGAGCAATGGCAAGAAGGTGTAAAATAGTGTTGGTAGAGCCGCCCATAGCAATATCCAGCGTCATAGCGTTAAGGAATGCTTCACGCGTGGCAATGTTTCTCGGCAACACCGATGTATCGTCGTCGCGGTAGTATTTGTAAGCGTTATCTACTATGAGTTTGGCAGCATCTATAAAAAGTCGTTCGCGATTGGCATGCGTGGCTACTATGGTTCCGTTGCCGGGCAAAGCCAAACCAATGGCTTCATTCAAGCAATTCATTGAGTTTGCCGTAAACATCCCGGAACAAGACCCGCACGTGGGACAAGCGGCGTTTTCTACACGGCGCACCTGTTCGTCCGACACGTTTTCATCGGCAGCTTGCACCATAGCATCCACCAAATCCAATTGCCTGTCGTCCAATTCACCCGCTTCCATCGGTCCGCCGGACACAAAAACGGTGGGGATATTCAGACGCATAGCCGCCATCAACATTCCGGGGGTTATTTTATCACAGTTGCTGATGCAAACGAGCGCATCGGCTTTGTGTGCATTGACCATATATTCCACACTGTCGGCAATCAAATCGCGCGATGGAAGAGAATAGAGCATACCGTCGTGTCCCATCGCGATGCCGTCATCAATGGCAATGGTGTTAAATTCAGCCGCGAAACAGCCGAGTTTTTCAATTTCAGCTTTTACTTTTTGACCGATTTCATGCAAATGCGTGTGTCCGGGGACAAATTGGGTAAAGGAATTGGCTATCGCTATAATGGGCTTGCCGAAATGTTCTTTTTTCATTCCGTTAGCTTGCCAAAGCGCACGCGCGCCTGCCATACGGCGTCCTTCCGTACTGGTTGAACTTTTAAACTTCATGTGTTTTATAAATAAAAAAAACCTTTCTCATTAAGGCGAGAAAGGTTTTTTATCTTATTACTAATGTATTTTTACACAATAACCTCCTCACCTCTGATGTTTGACCAAAAGTAAAATGACATTGAGAAGAATAATTGTGCTTTGAGTATTCATTTTTGTTGAATTTGATGCAAAGGTAAATCTAATATTTGATTTACACAATAGTTTGATATAAAAAACTTTGTATTTCAATAAATTTGTCACTTATTTCACAAAAATAATAATAAAAAGCACAGCATATCAATTCGATATTAAAGCTCAACAAAAAAAAGGACACCACTAAAAAGCGATGTCCTTCTTGTTAAGAAAACAATAAATAAGTATTCCTATTTATTTAATTCATCATATTCTTTTTGCATATTCAAACGATAATACAACTGCTTTAAAGCGAATTTATAATCATTATCGTCCGGTTTTAATTCGTATGCTTTTTTCAAATAAGGCATTGATTCCTTAAATAATTTATCCGCTTTTTCTTTTTCTGCTTGATACAGTTTATTGTCTTTAATGTTAGAAGCGGCGTTCAATACTTGTACGCCTTGGTTAAAGATTAAACGTCCAATACCACCGTGTGCTTCAGCTGAATTTGGATTAAGAGACATTACTTTGTCAAACGCGGCGCGTGCTGCATCAATATTACCTAATCTTTCTTGGATATTTCCTTTCACAGCATAATACTCTGACACTTCGGGGGCTTGCGCAATGGCATCGTCCAAATATTTAGAGGCTTTTTCTATTTGATTGATGGAAATATAATAATTGATGATGTTTTGCAGGAACCAAGGATCTTGTTTAAATTTAGAAAAACCTTCATTCAATGTATTCAAATAACTTACGGTATCTTTAAGCGCCAAATGTTCATTAGCTAACAATTGGTAAACGTTTTTGGTCTCATAAGTTTCAGTGGTTAAGTCCTTATAAAGTTTAACCGCGTCATTATGTAAACCCGCGTTGCTGGCAGAGGCTGCTGCAAAATACTTAATCATATTATAAGTAGAGTCTTTGGGTATTTCATTATTTACCAAAGAAAGCGAAGGTATAGCCACAAATGATTTGAATACGCCATAAGCTTCATCGTATTTTTTCCCGTCAAATAAGTTTGCCCCGTAACGTATAAGATTGTGTTGTTGAGAATAATACTCTTTTAAAGCTTCTTTGATTTTTTTCGAATACTTGGGCTTTACTTTTCCCTTTGCATCCGGCAAGCGATCCAAGCTGTCAGCAATCATAAAGTAATTATATGATTCCATTATGGCTTTTCCTTTTTTGGCTTCATCCACTTTTTGCTGAAGCATCATAAGTTTTACCATTTCTTCGTTTTCTCTTTGACCGATTAACCCTGCTATGTAATACGTTTTCGCGTCATTTTTAGTAGATTCATCTTGCATAGCGGCTTTAATGGCTTCGCGCGCACCGTTAAAATCAGGCTTTTCTTGCATAGCCAGATTTTCAGCTTTCGATACATTTGATTTTTGAGCAAATGTAAATGAAACTGCTACGATTAAGCAGATTGATAAAAATAGTTTTTTCATGTTCCTAAAAAATTGTTTATTGATAAATAATATTGAGTTTCGAGTTTCGAGTTTGAGTTCTACATTAAGACTCAGAACTCAATACTAAAAACTTATGAATTAATTGTTTTCCGTAGTTTCAGAAGTTTCTGATGCGTTATCGATATTTTCTGAGGTCACTTCGCCTTCCACAATAATCTCGTCAGAAACATCTTCCTCTGTTTCGGACTGAACTTTACATACAGAAGCTATTTCATCGTTTCGTTTTTCCAAATTAATGACGCGTACGCCTTGTGTGGCACGCCCCATAACGCGTAAATCAGCTACTTTCATACGAATGGTGATACCTGACTTATTGATAATCATTAAATCATTATCATCGTTTACTGCTTTGATAGTTACCAATTTACCTGTTTTATCGGTAATATTGATGGTTTTTACACCTTTACCACCACGGTTGGTAATGCGGTAATCTTCTAACTCGGAACGTTTTCCGTAACCTTGCTGGGATACCACGAGGATGTGTTCTTTTTCCTCGGGTACTACACAAATCATACCAACTACTTCATCAGCGCCGTCGTCGTCCAGCGTCATACCACGTACACCGGTTGCCGTACGTCCCATGGTGCGGACTTTACTTTCGGGGAAACGGATGGCGCGTCCGTTGCGGTTTGCCATAATTACTTCTGAGTTTCCGTCAGTCAAGCGCACTTGTATTACTTGGTCATCTTCCCGTATGGTAATGGCATTTACACCATTTTGGCGCGGACGCGAGTAAGCTTCGAGGACCGTTTTTTTAATAATACCATTTTTCGTGCCAAAAATTAAATAGTGTGAATTGATGTACTCTGCATCTTCCAGTCCTTTTACACGAATAAAAGCGTTTACTTTATCGTCAGAATCAATATTCAGAAGGTTTTGAATAGCGCGACCCTTTGAATTTTTTGCTCCTTCGGGAATTTCATACACTTTGAGCCAATAACATTTTCCTTTTTGGGTAAAGAAAAGCATGGTATTGTGCATGGATGCGGGATAAATATACTCTATAAAGTCCTCATCGCGCGAGTCGCTGCCTTTGGAACCTACACCGCCGCGTCCCTGCGCCTTGAATTCGGTTAAAGCGGTGCGTTTTACGTAGCCGAGATGAGAGATGGTAATAATCATTTCGTCATCGGCATAAAAATCTTCCGGATTAAATTCTTCCGACGCGTACACGATTTCGCTTCTGCGTTCATCGCCGTAGCGGGCTTTCACATCAGTCAACTCTTCTTTAATGATTTGCATCCGAAGCGCTACGTTTGCCAAAATTTCTTTTAAATGTTCTATTTCTTTTAAGATTTCTTCGTACTCGGCGCGCAACTTGTCTTGTTCCATACCGGTAAGCTGACGTAAACGCATTTCCACCACCGCGCGAGACTGAATTTCAGACAGTCCGAAACGCTCCATCAAGCGTGTACGGGCTTCGTCGGGTGTTTTTGAGTCACGGATAATTTGTATGGCTTCGTCCAAGTTGTCGAGGATAATCATAAATCCTTCAAGCAAATGGGCGCGGCGCTCGGCTTCCGCCAATTCATATTGGGTGCGGCGCGTAACCACTTCGTGGCGGTGATCCACAAAGTAACGTATCAGGTCTTTCAGATTGAGCATACGCGGGCGTCCGTTGACCAGCGCAATGTTATTTACGCTGAATGAAGACTGCATCGCGGAATACTTGTAAAGTTTGTTCAGCACTACGCTGGCATTGGCATCCCGTTTAATATCAATGACAATGCGCATTCCTTCGCGGTTGGATTCATCGTTGATATTGGAAATACCCTCTATCTTTTTGTCACTGACCATTGCCGCGATGGCTTTGATAAGTTCCGCCTTATTAACCATATACGGAATTTCACTGACAATAATCCGTTCTCTTCCCGAATTTTCAGTTTCAATTTCAGCGCGTGAACGGATAACCACTCGTCCGCGACCGGTTTCAAAAGCCTCTTTTACACCCGCATAGCCATAAATAATACCACCGGTAGGAAAATCGGGGGCTTTGATGTGCTTTATCAGTTCCGATATTTCAATTTCTTGATTATCAATATACGCCACCGTAGCGTCAATTACCTCCGAAAGGTTGTGGGGCGCCATATTCGTAGCCATACCCACGGCAATACCGGACGAGCCGTTTACCAGCAAGTTAGGAATGCGTGAAGGAAGCACTTTGGGCTCTTTGAGCGTATCGTCAAAGTTGGATTGGAAATCCACGGTATCTTTGTCAATGTCCACCAGCATTTCCTCGGCAATTTTTTTGAGTCGCGCCTCGGTGTAACGCATTGCCGCAGCATTGTCGCCATCCACTGAACCGAAGTTACCTTGTCCGTCCACTAGTGTGTAACGCATTGCCCACGGTTGAGCCATACGAACCAGTGTACCGTAAATAGAGGAATCGCCGTGCGGGTGGTACTTACCCATCACCTCACCTACGATTCTTGCGGCTTTTTTATAGGGTTTGTCGGAATTATTTCCCAATTCATTCATCCCGAAAAGTACGCGACGATGTACGGGTTTAAGCCCGTCACGCACATCCGGAAGCGCCCGCGAAACAATTACCGACATCGAGTAATCGATGTAAGACGATTTCATCTCATCGTCAATATTTACCTTAATAATTCTGTCTTCGTTGTCTATCATCTTTATTGATTTAATACTAAAAAAAAGCGTTTAGCCGTTAAAAAACATCGGTATCCTTATTTTATTTATCTAAAAATAAACGCCTTATGATTCTTTTTTATGTCTTTAAAAAACGCACTAAGATACGTTTTTTTTTTGAATTACACAAGTGTTAAAATCAAAAAAAAGAACACGATTTTAAATGTGTTCTTTCCGGTAAGAGGGTATGAGTTTTAGATTTAATAAGCTACGGGGGTAAAATTCTACGACTATTTACAGATTACCTTATATACCACTTTTTCAATAATGGGAGACCCTGAAAGTAATTGAAATAGTTTCGCAACATCCATCTCTTGTTATTTTCGCTTTCCGTGAGGACAAAACCGATTGTAAATCAACGTATCCAATGCTATTTTCCCCGGTCCGACAAGCAATAACGTAACATAAATTACCAAATACAATAAGGGCAATTCCCGTGCGCCAAAAGGCTGACCCGCATGCGCTGCAAAAGCGGCAACTGACATACCTATAATTAGGGGGATAGCAGCCAATCGGGTAAATAATCCAACAATTAAAGCGATAGAACAGAAAAATTCCGCAAAAACAATAAGTGTCAAGCCAACCTGAGAACTAAGCCCCATCATTGGCGGAAACGTTTGAGACATTTCATTGTAATTCAGCAATTTAGACAAACCGTGCGTGAGCATAAAACTGCCTACAAACAACCGTAAAAAAAGCAATCCCACATCTTTTAGATGAAGGCATTTTATCCTATCATTAAGTTCTGTTTTACATTCCATAATTTTATCTTTTTGTCGGTAAAACGTTTGTAAAATAGAAAAGGTTTACTATGCTGTTTTTTATTTTATCCCATTCAAAGATTAAAAAAAGTTATGAGCATGGAATTCCGAGTTTAAGACTATATATTTTTGAATACCATACTGCCTTAGGTGGTAAATGGAGATTTTTAGATGTGCCAAACCTACTGCTGTATGCAGGTTGCTGCAACACAGCCCGCTTCACTGACAGGCCTGCCTCGCCGGCAGAGAAGCATCAGACTTTCCGAGTTTTGCTTGTCTATGTTCTGAAAAATCTGCGTTCTTTTATCAAAATCTTCCTTTATTTCCTTATGTAGCATAGACATTCATTAAATAACAAGCATGCTGTTTTAGACCTTATTTAACATTGTTTGAAAAACGGCGCTCTTGACATCTTCATTCCCCACAAAAAAGCCCGAACAGGTTTTCACTATTCGGGCTTTATTTAAAAGTCTCCATTTTGAGGAGATTTAGAGGGGCTTTTTATCCTTTTACCGCTGCGATTCCCGGAAGCACCAATCCTTCGATGGCTTCGAGCAACGCGCCGCCACCCGTAGAAACGTAGGACATCTTATCGGCAATGCCAAATTTGTTTACGCAAGCTACTGAGTCGCCACCGCCCACCAGCGAGAACGCGCCATTTTTGGTAGCTTCCACAATGGCTTCGCCTACCGCGCGTGAGCCGCTGGTAAAGTTTTCAAATTCAAATACACCGGTAGGACCGTTCCAAAGGATAGTTTTGGAATTTTTAATCACATCGGCAAAGATTTTTTCGGTTTTCGGACCAATATCCATACCTTCCCAGCCATCAGGAATTTCATCCACCGGTACAAATTTAGTATTAGCGTCATTACTGAAATCATCAGCTATCTTGGCGTCCACTGCCATCACCATATTTACTCCATTTTTCTTGGCTTTTTCCATGAGTTCGCGGGCTAAATCCAGCTTGTCGTCTTCGCAAATAGACATACCTATTTTTCCGCCTTGAGCTTTTACAAAGGTGTAAGTCATCCCGCCGGCAATAATCAAGTTATCCACTTTGGTAAGCAGGTTTTCAATGATTTCAATCTTGGTAGAAACCTTGGAACCACCCATAATGGCTGTAAACGGGCGAGCCGGATTGTCCATCAATTTATCCACCGCGTCCACTTCTTTATTCATCAGATATCCGAACATTTTGTGGTCAGCGTCAAAGTATTCCGCCATCAGCGCTGTGGAAGCGTGCGCTCGGTGCGCTGTGCCGAAAGCGTCGTTCACATACACATCGGCGTATGAAGCCAGTTTTTTTGCAAACTCTTTTTGAGCCGCTTTCACTTCTTTTTTAGCGGCGGCAGTTTCTTCTTCCGTAGCGGTTTCGGGCAAGCGAGGTTTGCCTTCTTCTTCGGCATAAAAGCGCAGGTTTTCAAGCAGCAACGCTTCCCCGTCTTTTAAGTCGGCAATCATTTTTTCAGTATCGGCGCCCATCGCGTCAGCGGCAAATTTTACAGTTGTACCCAACAATTCAGACACGCGGTCAACGATTACTTTAAGCGAGTATTTAGTATCAGGATTCTTTTTAGGACGTCCCATGTGCGAGGCAATGATTAGCTTACCACCATCGGCGATGATTTTTTTCAGCGTAGGCATAGCTGCCCGAATACGTGTATCGTCAGTAATATTAAAATTTTCGTCTACCGGGACATTAAAGTCCACACGAACGAACGCCTTTTTTCCGGCAAAATTGAATTTGTCAATTGATGTCATATCTTTATTAGTATTTAGTGTATAGAAAATTTACCTCAACATTTAAAACAAATTTAATTCGTTTTAAATTTATACTTTACTTCACCCAATTCTTCGTTGGCTTTCACTATTTTCTTTTTTAGATTTTCTTTGTAATCAGCCAGTTTATTTTGGATACCTTCATCCGCGGCACCAAGCATTTGTGCGGCTAAAATACCGGCGTTAAGCGCACCGTCAATTCCCACCGTTGCCACAGGTATTCCGGGCGGCATTTGAACGATTGCCAATAACGCATCTAACCCATCCAACGAGGCTTTGATAGGTACGCCAATCACAGGAAGCGTGGTCATAGAGGCTATAACGCCCGGCAGATGCGCCGCCATTCCGGCAGCGGCAATGATAACACAGATGCCTCGCGCTTTGGCGCCTTTCGCAAACTGTTCTACTTCGGCAGGCGTGCGGTGTGCCGAAAGCGCATGAATTTCAAACGGAATTTCCATTTCGTCCAGAAATTCCGCGGCTTTTTTCATTACGGGCAGGTCTGAGGTGCTGCCCATGATTATGGATACTTGTGGAAGCATAAGAGTTTATAGTTTGCAGTTTGCAGTTTGCAGTTTGCAGTTTATTGAGTTTTCAAGTTTTTTTTGCTTTGAAAAGTAGAAACTGTAAACTTTTTATCTCTGTAAACTGCAAACTGCAAACCGCTAACTAATTTTATCCTATCAATTCTTTATAACCTTCCGCCGATAGCAATTCTTCTACCTGCGCAGGTTCAGCGATGGAAATTTTCACCATCCAGCCTTTTCCGTATGGGTCATCGTTTACTAACTCCGGTGCGTCTTCCAAGTCAGTGTTAAATTCTAAAATTTCGCCTGAAAGTGGAATAAAAAGGTCTGAAACAGTTTTTACAGCTTCTACCGTACCGAATACTTCACCTTGTTCCAGCGTTTCGCCCACGGTTTCTACTTCTACAAATACGATTTCGCCCAATTCGCCTTGCGCGTAATCGGTAATTCCTACGTAAGCTTCATTGCCTTCCACGCGTACCCATTCGTGTTCTTTTGTGTACTTTAAGTTAGATGGTGTGTTCATAAAAAGATGTTTTTATTTTTAGTTTTACAGTTAATTTTATAGCGTACAAAGATAATCATTTTATTAGAAGTTTATCCGGTTCAAATGCTCAAAAGTTCAAAAGTTCAGAAGTGAAAAAATATAGAAGTTACGGAAGTTACGGAAGTAAGAAGAAGTTAAAAAGATTGCTCAGTTCTCACCGTTCACTACTCTTCGATCACTGCTCACTGCTCCCCGCTTTTTAAGATATAAATCCACTTGCACTGGATAATGGTCTGATTTTCTTAGATTTCCCCGCTTATAGTTTGCCGAAGTAAATGAATCGTCATACAAAATATAATCTATTCTGAATCGGAATAAAGAGCGGTTATACGTCCAACCCAGACCTGTTTCGTTTTCGCAAAAAGCGTCGTGCAAGTTACCTTTCACTTTGGTATAAGTATATGCCGCCGGCACATCGTTAAAATCCCCGCATACAATCATCCTGTAATTTGGAGGCGTATTTTTTTTTAGTTTATCAATTACTTTCGCTTGCGCCGCGCGTACTTTGGCGGCAGTGCCCAATTTTCCGGAAAGATATTTGGTTATATCTGTCAATTTTTCGGAGTCAAATTCCTTACGTAACTGCGATGTTTGCTGCATATCTTGCGCTGTAATGCGGTTAGATTCCAAGTGATTGTTTATAACTCGCACCGTATCATCGCCTATCACAATATCGGAATAAATGGAAAGATTGAATTTCGCTTCGTAATCCACATCTTGCTTATTAATGATGGGATACTTGGAAAGCGTAACAAGTCCTTGGTGCATGTTCCATCGGCTAAGTTTGTATTTTATATGCCGATAAGGATATTTATCAAAATATCTTTTAAAATCTTTTTCCTGAAACTGTCCTTCGTTGTCACTAATGGCAAATTCCTGCAAACATACAATATCCGCGTCCCGAAACAGAATGTATTGCACCACGGGGTTGCTTTTTTCCGGGCTGTATTCTTTCATATTGCCCATTGCCATAGTGTTATAGGTAAAGAAGGTAATTTTTTTATCCTTTTCGTTTACTTTCGGCTTACTTAAATTAACGGGAAAAACAGCGCGCATTATACCGAAAAACAGCACGAAAGAAAATAACGGCAGCAAGAACCACCATTTCCGCGTAAAAATCCAAAACAGCAAAAAAAACAAATTGGCTAAAATCAACGGAAAAACAGCGAAAGAAAAGTACGAAGGAAACAACCACTTGTCCGGGCTGACAGTAGATGCAATTTTTGCCAGCAAAAGACTGAGAAAGACCAGTATATTGGCAAAAATGAGTATTCCTTTGATAAGTTTTGTCATAATGAATTTTAGAGTTCAAAAGTTCAAAAGTTTAGAAGTTCAAGAGTTTAAAAGCTAAGCTTTTTTGTGTCGCTTTTGACTATTGACTATTTCTTCTGTTCAAACAACTTCCTTTTTTCTTCCGAAGTAAGACTTTCGTAACCCGAAGTTTTTATTTTATCCAAAATGTCATTAATTACCTGTTCGTTTTCAGATTTTTTACGGTTAAAATCACCGTCAGACATCTTGGCAGCGTGATACTTCCGCACTTTGAGTTTAGGCTCTTTTCGGCGAAACAAATTTACAAAAAAATCAATAATCCGATTGAAAAATGGGGTAATATCTCTGTTTTTTTTCTCTAACAGCACAAAAACATATCCCGCCAATGCGCCACCTAAATGAGCCATTTCGCCACCGCCATTATTGCCCGTTACGCCAAAAACACTGATTAAAACCACTGCCACAGCAATGTAAACCAATTTTACACGCCCAATTAAGAGCAGCTGCATTTCAGCATTCGGCGATTTCACGGCGGTGGCTATTACCACTGCCATAATTGCGCCCGAAGCGCCCAACAGCAAGCTTGCATGACGCATACCTTCATAATAAGGAAACACATTATAAGCTGTCACATAGACCAACGCGCCCAGCAACCCGCCAAAAAGGTAAAGCGCGAGCAGTTGTTTTTCCGAAAAATACATTAGAAAAAGTTTGCCAAACCAATACAGCATCAACATATTAAATAAAATATGCATAAAGTTTTGATGAGCAAACATATAGGTAATCGGCGTCCAAAACCGGTAAGGCAATTCAGAGAGATTGGAAGGCACAGCCAGCCAATCCAAATACATCTCCCCGTCTATTTTGAAAAGTTTGAGAAAGATGATTCCGATATTGATGATCAAGAAAACAGCCGCGTTCACATAAATAAGTTTTGTGAGCGTATTTCCGTTCCTAAAATTAAGTTTTAAATTATCGAATATGCTCATTGTAAATCAATCCTTTTTTACGCCAATAAAGCAATAATACAAGCCCGAAAATCATACCGCCTAAGTGGGCGAAATGCCCCACACTATCTCCTGAAAAACGCGCAACCCCTAGAAGCAACTCTACAACCCCATAAATTATTACAAAATATTTTGCTTTTATAGGTATCGGAAGAAATATAAATATAAGTTTTTCATTGGGAAACATCCAACCATAAGCTAAAAGTAAACCGAATATAGCACCAGAAGCACCAATAGCAAATGCTAAGTCTGTACCAGTTAAGCACCATACTACTTGTTGAAGGAATGCTGCACCTATACCTGTAAAAAGATAATAGAGTAAGAATTTTTTAGCTCCCCAAAAACGTTCCAGTATTGAACCAAACATAAACAAAGCAAACATATTAAAGAAAATATGCGAAAAATCAATAGTTCCTCTTTGGGTGTAAGAATTATGCATAAACATATGAGTCAACATCTGATAAGGTTCAAATTCTTTCATATTCCAAGAATACATACCTAACATACCCATTAAATCTATATTTTTTAATAAGATGGTAGCAAAATACATGAGTACATTAATTATCAATAAATTTCTTGTTACAAGAGGTATGTTTCCCAAAAAAGAAGAGTTATTATTCATCGTAAAAATTTGATTTATTTAATTTGTTTAATTCAAAGGCTTTTCACCTACACATTGTTCATTTTTTCGTATCACAAAGGTACAAAAAAAACTTTTCTCCTTGAAATCTCACGTGTTTAGTAAATAATTATTAAAAAAACACTTATTTTAAGCAAATTATTCGCGTTTTTATTTGTTTTTTAAAATGTAAACATTACATTTGCAATTCATTAAATCAATAATCTTTAATTTTTACTCTTAATTTTTTTTAAAAACCATGAACAAAGCAGAATTAATCAGCGCAATCGCGGAAGCCTCCGGCTTAACTAAAGTGGACTCTAAAAAAGCCCTCGACGCAATGGTAAAAAGTGTAACCAAAGCTTTATCAAAAGGCGATAAAGTAAGTTTGGTAGGATTTGGCACTTTCTCAGTAGCAAAACGTGCGGCACGCACAGGTGTAAACCCTTCTACTAAAAAAGCCATCAAAATTCCGGCTAAAAAAGTAGCTAAATTCAAAGCCGGCGCTGAATTGGCAAAAGTTGTAAAATAATTCACAACCACGAATAATAAAAGGGTGCAAAAATACTTTGTACCCTTTTTTAATTTTGTCTGTTCAAGCTGATTATATTATCTTTGCAGCTTGAAAAGCGGCAATCGGTAAGCTAATTGTTAATTACTGAAAGCTGATTGCTAAACACTTGCCGCTTACCGCTAAAAAAAAACGTAATTCATAATTCGTAATTCGTAATTTATAAAAACATGCAATTAGAATCCACTCTTAAACAGGCTGTTGTAAATGCCGTAAAACAATTATACTCACAAGAAATTTCCGCGGAAAGCATTCAGTTTCAGAAAACAAAAAAAGAATTTGAAGGCGATATTACGCTCGTGGTGTTTCCTTATGTGAAAATGGCACGCAAATCGCCGGAACAAACTGCCGAAGAGATAGGAAATTTTCTAAAAAAAGAAATCCCGGTTATCCAATCCTTTAACGTGATAAAAGGATTTTTAAATATCAGCATACACTTCTCTTATTGGCTCGGTCAGCTTAACCAAATGCACGCCGATAAAAATTTCGGAACAAAAACTCCGGATGAAGACGCGCCTCTGATGATGATTGAATATTCATCGCCAAACACTAACAAGCCGCTACACTTGGGTCATATCCGCAATAACTTGCTTGGTTACAGCATTTCTGAAATTCAGAAAGCCAACGGCTGGAACGTGGTAAAAACCAATATTGTGAATGACCGCGGCATACACATTTGCAAATCCATGCTGGCTTGGCAGCTTTACGGCAACGGCGAGACGCCCGCATCAAGCGGAATGAAAGGCGACCATTTGGTAGGAAAATACTACGTGGAATTTGACAAACATTATAAAAAAGAAATTAAAGAGCTGATAGAAAAAGGGTTGACCGAAGAGGAAGCCAAGAAACAAGCGCCGCTTATTCGTCAAGCACAAGAAATGCTTGTGGCGTGGGAAAATAACGACCCGCAAGTAAGAAAACTTTGGGAAACGATGAACGGCTGGGTATATGCCGGGTTTGATGAAACATACCGCAAACTGGGCGTGGATTTCGATAAAATTTATTACGAATCTCAAACCTACACGGAAGGCAAATCAAAAGTGGAAGAAGGGTTGGCAAAAGGCGCATTTTACAAGCGCGAAGACGGTTCGGTATGGGCGGACTTAACTGCCGAGGGGTTGGACGAAAAACTTTTATTACGCGCTGACGGTACTTCGGTGTATATGACACAGGACATTGGCACCGCTAAACTTCGTTATGAGGATTATCCCATCAATAAAATGGTGTATGTGGTGGGCAATGAGCAAAATTATCACTTTCAAGTACTTTCCATTTTGTTGGATAAACTCGGTTTCGCGTGGGGAAAAGACTTAGTGCATTTCTCTTACGGAATGGTGGAACTGCCCGAAGGCAAAATGAAAAGCCGTGAAGGAACGGTGGTAGACGCCGATGATTTGGTAGAAGAAATGGTAAACACGGCGCGCGAAACCTCTCAGGAACTGGGCAAATTAGACGGTTGTACCGCCGAAGAAGCCGAAAACATAGCCCGCATGGTGGGATTAGGCGCCCTCAAATACTTTATTCTGAAAGTGGATCCGCGTAAAAATATGACTTTCAATCCGAAAGAATCCATTGATTTTAACGGAAACACCGGTCCGTTTATCCAATACACGCATGCCCGTATAAAATCGGTATTACGTAAAGCCGATGAAGCCGGAATTGCTTATAAATCACTAAACAACTACAATCTAAGCATATCGGAAAAAGAAAATCACCTTATCCAATTGCTGAACGAATTTCCCGTAATTGTAAAGGAAGCAGGCGACGAGTTTAGCCCCGCGCTGATAGCCAATTACATTTATGATTTGGTAAAAGAGTACAACCAATTCTATCACGATTTTTCCATACTTCGCGAAGAAAACAAGGAACTGAAAACTTTCCGATTAATCCTCTCCGAAACCATAGCCCATGTTATCAAAACCGGAATGAATTTATTAGGAATTGAAGTGCCGGAAAGAATGTAAGAAACGCCACAAACATACCAAAAACAATAAAAGACACCCAAATGGATGTCTTTTATTGTTTTAAATAAAATATACTTTAAGATTTCAGATATGGAGCTGGAATTTTATCTTTAAGCCACCTGTGTACCAACATCCGAAATCCAACGCAATCTAAAAAATTATTTTTTTTGTTCCAACCGTAAAGTGTACGTTGGTTGGTCGCAAACTTCGGAAGGACCGTAATATTGAATAGGTCCCGGATAAATAAAGTCTGACACGTCATCCGCCCATTTTTCACGATAGCTGGCAAAGTATTTAAACGGTGCGCCATCCAAACGTACAAGCGCTTTTTGTATCACCGGTTTCATTTTTCCGTGACGGCGTTCCATATTCATCATCATAGTGATAGGCACACCACCCGCAATCCATTCGTCAGCATGAGCGGTAAGATTGCGCACAGACGACATGTAGCCCGTTTTTCCTTCCGAAATAAGTACGGCGGCAGTCACTCCCAGTGAATAAGTATAATCCGCGTCAAAGTTAGATGGAATAGCACAACGGCCTTCATACCCGAAGAAGTGGTTGATGGAAGAGAATTTGCCTTTGTATTTTCCTTCGGCTTTCAATTGAGCCAAACGTTTCCCCACCATTTCTATCAGCAGTTTTTCAGTTTCAATCAAGGACACTTGTACGTTTCCGTGCGGGTCGCGGTCGAGTGTAAGCTGCTTGGCAATGCCTTTCGGTAAACTGCGGAACACGGCGCAACTTTCAGGCACAAGCATTCCTTTCACGTACTCACGGCGTTCTTCATCCGAACTCATCGCGTTAAAGTCATCGTTATCCGCTAACATGTCATTCAATTCCGAAATCAATTTTTTCATTGCCGGAATAAATTCAATCAACCCTTCCGGAATCAAAATAGTTCCGTAGTTCAGTCCATGATTAGCGCGATCAACCACTACTTTTACAATATCTTCCACAACATCGTTCAAAGTCATATTTTTCGCTTCAATTTCTTCCGAAATCAAGCAGATATTCGGGTGGCTTTGAAGGGCGCATTCCAGCGTAATATGTGATGCAGAGCGACCCATTAAGCGGATAAAGTGCCAATATTTTTTAGCTGAGCTGGCATCGCGTTGAATATTACCGATAAGCTCTGAATATACCTTACACGCGGTATCAAAACCGAATGAAGTTTCAATCATCTCGTTTTTCAAGTCGCCGTCAATGGTTTTAGGGCAACCGATAACCTGAATATTTTTATTTTTCTGAACATAATATTCAGCTAATACACAAGCATTTGTATTAGAATCATCACCACCGATAATCACAATGGCGTTAATGCCGAGTTTTTGGCAAATTTCAGCGCCTTTTTCATACTGCCACTCTTCTTCCAGTTTGGTACGTCCGGAACCGATAATGTCAAAACCGCCCGTATTGCGATATTCGTCAATGACGCTAGCCGTAAGTTCAGTATATTCATGATCTACCAATCCACTCGGACCACCCAAGAAACCATAGAGTTTATTTTCCGGATTTAATCTTTTTAATCCGTCAAACAACCCGCAGATAACGTTGTGTCCGCCCGGCGCTTGCCCACCGGAAAGAATTACACCCACATTTACTGTTTTGTACGTTTTTGCCGCGTCAGCGGGCTTAAAACTAAGTAAAGGCATTCCATACGTATTCGGGAACAGCTTTTTAATATCGTCTTGATCAGCAACTGATTGGGTTGCTCTTCCTTCTTCAATGGTCACGTTTCCTTGCAGTGACTTAGGCATCTTCGGCTGATAACTGGCGCGAGCAAGTTGCAAGGGACTTTTTGTCAGTGGTTTCATAATGTTCTATTTTGAAATGTATTGATAATCAAATTGTTTGTTTTTTTGAAAAAACGACACAAAATTAGACAAAAAAAATGGGAATAACAATAAAATAACAAGAAATCACATTTTAAAACAGTTGTAAGTTTTTAAAAAAGAAAAGCTAAACAGAAAATAAATATTCTTTACCCAAAACCTTTCACACCTCATAAAAAATCACTACCTTTGCACCCGATTTTAAACAACCGCACGTTGCGAGTTAACTTCCTTATTTTCAGTCAGTATTTGATTGCTGAACTAATCGTTGGGTACACAAATTCTTCTTTCAGGAAGATGTGGGAAGAAAATTCAAGATACGTGTACCAAAAACATCATTTATGACATTCAAAGAAATGAACTTGAAAGACGAGATTATTTCGGCTATCGAAAATCTCGGCTATGAACAACCTATGCCCGTACAGGAACAGGTTATCCCTTTTATGCTGGAACAAACCGCTGATTTAGTGGCGTTAGCGCAAACCGGAACCGGAAAAACAGCCGCTTTCGGGCTGCCTATCCTTAATATGATTGACCTGCAAAAACGTCAGGTACAAGCATTGGTGCTGGCGCCCACGCGAGAACTTTGCATACAGATTTCCAACGACTTGAAAAACTATGCTCAAAATTTGCCTGAAATCCGCATTGTACCTGTGTACGGCGGCGAAGACATCCGTAAGCAACTCAAAGAGCTGGACCGCACGCCCCAAATCATTGTAGCTACGCCCGGCAGACTCATTGACCTTACCGAAAGAGGTAAAATAAAACTCGGAAACATTGATTTTCTGGTTTTTGACGAGGCGGACGAAATGCTGAACATGGGTTTTAAAGAAGACATTGAAACCATATTGCAAGAAACGCCCGAAACCCGTCGCACCTTGCTTTTTTCCGCGACGATGCCTGCCGAAATTGCCCGCATTGCCCGCCAATATATGCGTGATTTTAATGAAATCACCATTGGCACACGCAATTCCGGGAACGAAAACGTGGAACACATCTATTATGTTTCCCAAGCGCGCCAACGCTATTTGGTGCTGAAACGTATTGTGGACTTGAATCCCGATATTTACGGCATTGTGTTTTGCCGCACCCGTCAGGAAACCAAAGAGGTGGCGGATAAACTGATGCACGATGGCTACAACGCGGACGCGCTTCACGGCGACCTCTCGCAAGCACAGCGCGATACGGTAATGCAAAAATTCCGCATCCGCAACCTGCAACTGCTGGTAGCTACCGATGTGGCAGCGCGAGGACTGGATGTAAGCGACCTTACACACGTGATTAACTACAATCTGCCGGACGATGTGGAAGTATATACCCACCGTAGCGGACGTACCGGACGCGCCAACAAAACAGGTGTTTCCGTTTCCATTATCCATTCCAAGGAAAAATTCAAAATCAAAGATATTGAACGGATGCTGAAACGCAAGTTTGACCAACAACAAATACCTAGCGGACTGGAAGTGTGTAAAAAACAGCTCTTTTTCCTTATTGACCGGATGCAAAACGTGGAAGTAAATGAAGCGCAGATAGAGCCGTATATGGAAAAAATCATGAAGCAATTGGAATATTTGTCCAAGGAAGAAATTCTGAAACGCTTTGTATCATTGGAATTTAATCGCTTTTTGGAATATTATAAAAATGCGGAAGACCTCAACCTGCCCGACCGTGCTTCCCGCTCAGACGAAAGGGGCGAAAGAGGCGAGCGCGGCGAAAAACGAGGCAGAAAATCAGGCATCCGTGTTCGGCTAAAAATTAACCTCGGAAGTCGTGACGGTATAAATCCGAAACGAATTTTGGGTATTATAAACGACGTTACGGACGATAAATCCATCAACGTCGGCGACATTGACATTACCAATAAATTTACCTTCTTTGATGTCTTTGAAGACCAAAGCGAGCAAGTGCTCAAAGCCTTTGAAACAGCGGAAGATATGGAAGTATCGTTAGTTAAAGGTAACCGAGCCAACGATGAAAGCGGCAGTGGCAAAAGAAAACAGAACAACCGTAACTTTGGCGGCGAGCGCAAGTCCTTTGGCGATAAAAGAAACGATGACCGCAAACCGTCCCGCGACCGCAAATCGGATGGAAGAGACCGCGCGTCTTCGAAATCAGGAAAATCAGACCGTAAATCCTTTTATTCAGGCGGAACCGCGAATAGCGAAAAACCGTGGCGCAGAAACAGACGCTAAAATAAAGATTTCCCGCGGAATACGCAGAAATTCGCAGAAAAATATAAAATCTGCGTTAATCAGCGTATTCCGCGGGATTTTTTTATACCGATTATTCCATCTCACCACAAGCTACAAAACAGTCTTGAAATAACCCGTCCACCTCGGGTTTTTCCTTGAAGATTCCGTAAACGGATGAACCCGAACCGGACATAGAAGCATACAACGCGCCTAAATCATATAGTTGATTTTTCAATTTGCCTATCGCGGGTTGTTTTTCAAAAACCGTTTTTTCAAAATCATTTTTTATCCAATATTTCCATTCCGTAATGGGTAGCTTAATCAATTCCGGCAACGGTTTTTCTGACGGCGCAGGCGTAATTCCGGCGTAAGCTTCGGCGGTGGAGACGTGTATATCCGGCTTTACCAGCAACATCCAATATCCTTTCAGCGATAGTTTTACGGAAGAAAATTCATTGCCCGTGCCGGTAGCATACACCGGTTTATTTCGGATAAAAAACGGACAGTCCGCGCCTAATTCACCGGCTAATTTTTCCAATTTTTTAGTTGAAATATTCAACTCAAAAATATCGTTCAACGCTTTCAATGTAAAAGCGGCATCGGCAGAACCACCACCCAATCCGGCGCCAAAGGGTATTTGCTTATGCAGTGAAATATCCACAGGCGGAAACTCATACTCGGAACGAAGCAAGCGATACGCTTTCACTATTAAATTATCTTCCACATCGCCATTTACAGCTATGCCGGATAGAGAAAAACTGTAATCGGAACAAGTTTCCGAAGGCTCAACACTTAACACATCTTGAATACCGATGGGATAAAAAATGGTTTCTATATTATGATAACCGTCCGCACGGCGTTCTACCACATTGAGTCCAAGGTTTATTTTTGCGTTGGGGTAAACTATCATTGGTGGATTGGTGAATTAGTGGATTAGTGAATTAGTTCCTTTGACTGTTAGAAATACTAAGTGGGTGGATTGGCTCAAATTTATACAACAGACATAAACTCTTTGCCTATGCGGTGTATGCCATCAATGATTCTTTCGCGCTGCCGGGCACGTGGTGTACTTCTTCCGGTGGCATAATGACCCAATTGACGCTCATTGATTCCGGTTACCCGAGAAATAGCCGAACGGGTAAGCACACCGCTTAAATTCTGCAAAAGAGCTGACACAGTATATTCATATTGTGCTTCATAACTGCCTTTTACAGCCCATTCCGGCAGCTCATCGCCGTCTGCAATACAGCCTTCAATGTGAAATTTCAACGATGAGTCAAACGCTTTTTTAAGACCTTCGAGCGTTTTATGTGTAACTAAAACTACACCGCCAATATCAGCTGTGGCAGCACTGTAATTTTTATCTGTATAATCCACAGTTACTTTAATTTTTTCCATAATTACTTTTCTTTTGCATTAGGAATTTAACGCCATCCTGCTTGTTTCCAAATGCTGTTTAATAAAAATTGGTCTAATGTTTCACTTAACTTACCGTTTATGGTTACTTTACCTGATTTGACAGAATGCTTGAATTGCCGATGACTTCCTGCTTGGCTGTGAAGATACCAGCCGTCCGCTTCTAACATTTCAATAACTTCTTTCACCTTGTAACGCTTCATTTCTTTGTAAGTTTAATGATGAGAACAAAGATAGTAAAAGCACTATTGTTTTAGAAAAAAAAGTTAGATTTAGCTTTCTTTTTAATATTGTTTAACAAAATTGATTTTGGCCTATTTAATCATACAATTTCAATTTTATAAAATATAAAAAGAAAGTAGATTTATGAAAGATTGAGTGTGAGAAAAGTAGAAAATTATGAACACGATATTAACAACCCGTGTTTGAAGCTTTCTTGTTTTTTACTTTTTTCTTCTTGTTTCTTTTTGTAATTTTGAAACCCTTTTCAAAAAACAAAAAAAATGGTAGAAAAACGCAATTATAAAAAGAAAGAAACCACCCCCAGTCCCATTCCCGCCAACGAATACGGCAAACTTCCACCACAGGCATTAGAATTGGAAGAAGACGTTTTGGGCGCAGTGATGCTTGAAAAAGACGCTTATTCAATGATTTCGGACTTACTGAAACCTTCTTATTTTTATAAAACATCCCACCAAAAGATATTTGAAGCCATCGTAGCGCTTGCATTGCACCAAAGTCCCATTGATATGCATACGGTTACGGAAATGCTTCGGAAAAACGGTACGCTTGAAGAAGTGGGCGGCGCTTATGCCATTGCCATGCTTACGGCGCGTGTTTCATCGGCGGCGCACTTGATTTATCACTCGCAAATTATTGTACAAAAATACTTGGCACGTGAACTTATCCGCCTTTCCGGCGACATTCAGACCAAAGCCTTTGACGAGAAAATGGATGTGGACGATTTGATGCAGGAAGCCGAAGGCAAACTCTTTGAAATCACGCAGCAAAACCTCAAAAAAGATGTGGTGCAAATTAATCCCGTGATTGAGGAGGCGCGTAAACGAATGAAAGACGCCGCCACACGCGAAGGTTCAAGCGGTGTACCATCCGGTTTTACGGAATTGGACAAAATCACATCAGGCTGGCAAAAATCAGACTTAATCATTATCGCAGCCCGCCCGGCAATGGGGAAAACGGCGTTTATCCTTTCGATGGCAAAAAATATGGCGGTAAATAAAAACGTACCGGTAGCGGTTTTCTCGCTCGAAATGTCCAACGTACAATTGGTAAACCGTTTGCTGATGAATGTGTGCAGTTTGGAAGGGGAAAAAATTAAAAATGGAACGCTTACCGCCGATGAGTGGGACCGATTTGACAAAAACGTAAACCAGCTGCTCGACGCGCCTGTTTTTGTGGACGATACGCCGAGTTTATCCATCTTTGAACTACGAAGTAAAGCGCGCCGATTGATGAAAGAACATAAAATTCAGTGCATTGTGATTGACTATTTACAATTGATGAACGCCAGCGGAATGACGTTTGGCAGCCGTGAGCAGGAAGTAAGTTTAATTTCGCGCTCGCTGAAAGGATTGGCAAAAGAGTTAGACATTCCCATCATCGCCCTATCTCAGCTGAATCGTGGTGTGGAAGGGCGTGCCGGAAACGAGGGCAAACGTCCGCAACTTTCTGACCTGCGTGAGTCCGGCGCCATTGAGCAAGACGCTGATATGGTGTGTTTTATCCACCGTCCGGAATATTACGGCATACATACCGATGCCGAAGGAAATTCTAACGCGGGCATTGCTGAGCTTATCATTGCCAAGCACCGTAACGGCGCTGTGGGCGATGTGCGACTGAAATTCAAAAACGTGTATGCTAAATTCATGAACTTGGGCGAAGATGCCGACCCCTTTGCCGCCCAAAACTTCCTTACCGTAAAATCAAAGCTCTCTACGGATGACGTAATGATAGACCCGCTGACGCCCATTACGCCTACTGACCAAAACATACCTGAATATCTTCAAAACGCACCCTATAATCCGCCAACGCCGGATGGAACACCTTTTTAACTAATGTTAATTAGTCAACCCTTAAAAACACCTCAATAATCTGATTAATAACAAATTAACATATTTTTCACTTGCATATTTCTGCCAGATTTTGTAAATTTGTAGAACAAAACTTGCAGAAAATTATGTTATCCAAAGCACAAGACCAAACCCAGCATTCCCTGTTTTTTTCGTTAGAAAGTACGTTGAATCCTAAACATCCGCTGTTTATACTGTCCCACAAAGTGGATTGGGCAATGTTTGAGCGGGAGTTTTCGCCCTTGTATTGTCAGGACAACGGTCGTCCGGCAAAGCCCATTCGTTTGATGGTAGGATTATTGATTCTCAAACACCTGCGAAACGTTTCGGACGAAAGCGTGGTGGAACAATGGAGTGAAAACAATTATTACCAATACTTTTGCGGGCAGCAGGAGTTTGTACCCAAAGAACCCTGCGAAGCTTCGGAACTGGTACACTTCCGCCATCGGATAGGGGAAAAAGGCATTGAATTGATTTTCAAAGAGAGCATCCGAATCAATGGCGATGAGGCAGAGGATAAGGACATTTACATCGACACTACGGTAGAGGAAAAAAACATCACTTTTCCCACGGACGATAAATTGGCAAAAAAGATTATCAAAAAATGCCGTCAGATAGCCGATAAGCACGAGTTGGATTTACGTCAAAGTTATAGGCGAACATTAAAGAAACTCTCTTACGACCAGCGTTTCCGCAATCATCCCAAGAATAAAGGGAAAGCAAAAAAGGCGGACAGGAAAGTAAAAACCATTGCGGGCAGATTGGTGCGGGATGTAGAACGCAAGTTAGCAGAAAAAGGGTTGGATTACAGTGAATTATTGGCATTATTCAAACGGGTGTTGGCACAAAAGAAAAATGATAAGGATAAAATTTACTCGCTGCACGAGCCGGAGGTAAAGTGCATCAGCAAAGGCAAGGAACATAAACCCTACGAGTTTGGCAACAAAGTATCCATTTCCAAAACAGGCACAGGGGTAATTGTGGGAGCATTGGGATTTCGAAATGAATTTGACGGACATACCTTGGATAAATCCATTGAGCAGGTAGAACGCCTGCGGGAAAACATACCAACAAACGGCATTTGCGATAGAGGATACAGAGGACCAAACAAGGTCAGAGACACCACCATTCACATCCCCAAAGCATTTTCCAAGCATTTGAGCACTTACAAGCAGGCAAAAGAAAGAAAGTATTTTCGCAAAAGAGCAGGCATAGAGCCTGTTATTGGACACCTGAAAGCCGATCATCGACTTTCACGTAATTTCTATAAAGGGGTGTTTGGCGATAACATCAATGTGATGCTCGCCGTCGCCGCTTTCAACTTCAAAAGGATGATGAACAAGTGGAAAGTTTCTTTTTTGTCTTTTTTGCACCGAATTTTCTACACAATGATTATGTCTCAAAAAATGATGAAAAATAATCTGGAACTAAAAATAATAACCTGAGTTCGATTATTAAAACAGCGTTAGTTGGTGAGAATTAACGGTTT
>MTLC01000257.1_pt3 | contig 114395 bp, 99 predicted proteins | sample 1982451 | NCBI WGS metagenome assembly MTLC01 (sample SAMN05710165, study PRJNA340218) | biofilm metagenome | isolation source: sample SPH anode biofilm adapted to +100 mV | place: USA | collected 2012-02-03
CCCCCCCCGCCGGTCCGTGTCGACCGGCGGAGGAGAGGGCAGACTCCCGGAGAACGCGACAATTGACACAAAAGCGCTGCCCGCTGGCAGCCCCTCTCCATCGGCATTCCCCCAAACACGACATGCTTATTGCGAGCAGAACACCGGTCACGATGACAGGGTGATCCTCGGCTGTTTCCGGCGCGGTGCGAACAAAAAGCCCATGGCGCCGCACATGAGCAGTGCGCCGATGCCGCCTGTTGCCCCGAGCCGTTCGCCGAAGATCAGCCAGGCCAGCACCGTCGAGGCGAGCGGTTCGACCAGGGTGCAGACGCTGGCCGCGGTGGCGGTGGTGTGACGGATGCCGGTGATGAACAGGACATAGGCCAGCGCCGTGGGAATCAGGCCGAGGTAGACGAGCAGGCCCCAGCCCGGCAGGGTGAAGCTGGCTGACAGGCCATAGCCCGACACAAAAGCGGCAAGCACCAGCGCCCCGACCGTAAAGCTTATGGCAATGGTCTGGAGCGGCTGGTTGCGACCGGACAGCGACCGGGAGACCATGGCGACCACCGCATAGCCAAAGGCCGAGCCGAGCGCCAGCAGGTAGCCACCCATCCGGATCGCTCCCCGGCCGGCTTCTCCTGCCGGCCAGGCGAGCAGGCTCGTACCCGCCACGGCCAGGGCCAAGGCGATCAGCACGTTGCGTGCGGGCTTCTCGCCGCACCAGATCAACGACAACAGGGCAACGATGACCGGCGCGCTGCAAAGGGTGAGCAGGGTGGCCACGGCAACGCCGACCCGCTCGACCGCGGAAAAGTAGCAGACCTGGTAGAGCGCCGTCATGAGGCCCATGAGCGACATCAGGAGCAGGTCGCGCCTTTCGATGCGGAGCATCCCGGACCCCTGGGTGAGCCAGCTCAGGCCGAGCAGGGCAGGGACGGCAAATGCCAGGCGGAAGAAGCCGACCGAGAGCGGCGTTGTTGCCGTCATGGCGTAGAGAATCTTCGATGAAATGCCGACCGTCCCCCACAGGACAGCGGCAGTTACTACCAGGAGTAGCCCGTGCCGTGACCGGCAGCGGGACTCGAACAGTGAACGCATGGAAACCTCCGAATGGCAAAACGTAATACGACGTCAGCATTCGGCAGGCGGGCGCAATTCTGGTGTGGACGCTCCGGGAAGGTGAGCGACGGGACGAAAGGAATCAGCCAGCCTGCCCTATCGGGCCGGAATGACTGATGGTGGGGGGAGTATGCTCAGGTGCGGGAAGTACATGGGGTATCTATAGCATTTCGGGGGGCGTGGAGGCAAACAAAAGTTGCGGTTCCCCGGCCGGACCGGTTACGGGGATGGGCCGTTGGCCGCTACGCCGGGGCCCGGCGGCCGGTAGCGAAACAGTGGGACCAGGCCGCGGGCGAGGACGGCAGCGATGATGATCGCACCGCCGCACAGGGAAAGGGGACCCGGTACCTCGCCGATGAAAAGCATGGTCCAGACCGGGTTGAGCACCGGTTCCACCGTCGGGATCAGGAGCGACTCGACCGCGGTGACGTGGCGGATCGCCTTGGTAAAGAAGATATAGGCCATGCCGAGCTGGACCACCCCCAGCGCCGCCAGGCGCAGCCAGCCGCCGGCATCGGGCAGATCGCCGGTCATGAAGGGTATGCCGGCCAGGCCGGCGAGCAGGTTGCCGAGCAGTACCGATTCCATGGGCGAGCCATCCTTCTGCTTGCGCAGGAAGAGCGCCATCCAGGCAAAGGTGATGCCGCTGGTGAGAGCGGCCAGATTGCCCCAGAGGCCGGCGAGACTCAACTTGTCGAGGAAAAAGAGGACCATGCCGGCCATGACCACTGCCAAGGCGATCCAGTCGCTTCGGCGCGGGTGCTCTCCCAGGTAGCGGATACCGAAGACCGCGGCAAAGGCCGGGGCGGTGTATTGGAGGAGGATGGCGTTCGCAGCCGTGGTCAGCTTGGTGGAGATGACGAAGAGGATGGCAGTGGCGGCATAGGCCAAGGCGCCGCCGATCTGCGGCCCGGACCAGGTGAAGCGGGGGAGGCCGAAGGCCAGCAGGATCATGCCGGCGGCAATGAAGCTGCGCACCCCGGAGATCGCCATGGGGTGCCAGGCGACTCCCTTGATGAGCACTCCTCCCAGGCTCCAGCAGAGCGCCGCCAGGAAGAGGAAGATGACGGCGGTGCGCCGGTTCATGGTGGTTCCTTTCAGGGGGAAACGTCGTGAGTTACCGGCATCTGGGCTGTCGGCAAAACGTCAAAACCTGTTATGACACGAACAGTTGCGTAAGGCAAGGCTTACGGGGAGAGCCCCGGATCGCCCAACGCCAGGTGCAATGGATGAGACGGCCTCTCGCTTTTAGCCGGTGTTGCGCAGCCCGGAGGCGATGCCGCTGATGGTCGCTGCCAGCACGTAATCGATATCCTCGTCGTTGCCGGCGCTTCTCTTGCGTTGCAGCAGTTCGATCTGGATCAGGCTCAGCACGTCCACGTAGGGGTTTCGCAGGTGCAGCGAACGCTCGATGTCGGGGTGATTCGCAAGCAGCCGTTCCTGGCCGGTGACCAGGAGGATCATGCGCCGCGTCCGTTGATATTCGTCGACCACCAGCGAGAAGACCCGCTCCCGGAGTGCCCCGTCGGCGACCAGCCCCGCATAGAGGCGGGCGAGCGGCAGGTCTACCTTGGACAGCGCCAGTTCGACGTTCCGGACCATGTCGAAGAAAAAGGGGAAGTTCTTCATCATGTCCCGCAGTCTTTCGAGGTTTTCCGGCCCTTCAGCGATAAAGCGCTCAAACGCATGGCCGATGCCGAACCATCCGGGAATGACGTGCCGGCTCTGCATCCAGCCGAACCCCCACGGGATTGCCCGCAGATCGGCCAGACCCTTGCCGGAGGTGCGCCGCGCCGGGCGTGAACCGATCTTTGCCAGATCAAATTCCAGGACCGGTGTTGCCTGCTCGAAATAGGGGATGATATCGGGATTGTCGACGATCTTTTCCCGGTAGTAGGCGAAGGCGGCCTGCGACAGATGCTCGACGGTCTCCTCCCAGTCGGCGTGCGGTGCGGTCGCAGTCAGCTGCGGACGGGCGAGGGCATCGAGGGAGGCCGCGACCATCAGCTCCAGGGTCCGCTTGGCCAGGGCAGGGTCGGAATACTTCCAGGTGATGACCTCTCCCTGTTCGGTCATCTTGATGGAACCGGAAAAGGCGCCGGGAGGGCGGGAGATGATGGCGCGGTGGGTCGGCCCGCCTCCCCGGCCGACGGTGCCGCCCCGGCCGTGGAAAATGCGCAGGCGCACGCCGCATGCTTCCGCCACCTTGTGCAGCTCCCGGTGCGACTTGTAGATCTCCCAGGAGCTGGTCAGCATGCCGCCGTCCTTGTTCGAATCGGAATAGCCGAGCATCACCTCCTGGCACCTCCCCCAGGAATCGAGATAGGGGGCGTAAGACGGAGATTGCCAGAGCTCGCGGCAGATGGCCGGGGCGTTGCGCAGGTCTTCGATGAACTCGAACAGCGGCACCGGCATGATCCCCGGATCACTGCCGTCGCCGGCGGCCTTGACCGCGATGCCCGACAGCTCCATGATGCGGACGAGCTGGTAGATGTCCCGGACAGATGTCGTGCCGCTGATGATGTAGCTCCGGATCGCTTCGGCAGGGAATTGTTTTTTGTAGGAGGCGAGGTGGGTCAGGGTGTCCAGCAGGGCGATGGTACCGGCAGAAGGGCTTCCTGATGGGGCGTCATCCCTGCCGGCAGCGGCGAGTTCTTGAGCCGCCTGTTCGTGGACCTGGGCGTGCTGGCGGATGTCGAGGGCATGGAGATGGAAGCCAAAGGTATCGACCCTGCGGATGAGCGGGTCGATCAGCTGGCGCGCGAGCCGCTCGGCGCCGCTCTCGGTCAGGCATTCGCGGATCAGCTGCAGATCGGCGCGAAATTCCCCGGCGGTGGCATAGACGGTGCCGATGTCGCCACCTCCGCGCAGAGTCGTCCGCATCCGGTGCAGCATGAAGCCGGCAAGGCGGCGGTACTGCTCGCATTCGGGCAGGGTCTCGCTCTCCTGGTCATGGGGTCCGAAGATCTGTTCATAGCGATGCACCGCTTCATAGATGCAGGTGGGGATGACTGCTCTGCAGTCCGAAGGGGTGAGCAGGCGGCGCAGCTCTTCCAGGGAGGCAACATAGCTGGCGAGGATCGTCTGCCGGGCATGCAGCAGTGCATCGTGGGTAGTCGCCGGGGTGACGAACGGGTTGCCGTCCCGGTCACCGCCGATCCAGGAGCCGAAACGGACCATGGTCGGCAGCGCGGTCGGCCCGGTCTCATGGCCGTAGACCGCTTTAAAGGCGGCGGCGATATCGCTGTAGAGTGCCGGCAGCGGCTCCATGAGGGAGTCGGGGTAGTGGTCGAGCCCCATCTTGATCTCGTCGAGCACCGTCGGTTTCCGGCGACGCACCTCATCGGTCTGCCAGAGTGCGGTGATTTCGGTGAGGATGGCGTCCTGAGCCCGCATTGCCTCGCTGTCGGTCAGCGGGAGGAGATCAAGTTTCTCAAGCTCGCGCGCGATGCGCCGCTGCTTGAAGTGGACGACCCGACGGGCGACGTCTGTGGGGTGCGCCGTGAAGACCGGGATCACCTCGATCCGGCCAAGAAGCTCCAGCACCCGGTCGGCTGGGATGCCGGCCTCCTGCAGGCGGCTGAAGGTGCCGTGGATGGAGCCCGGCTTGTCCGGCGCCTGGGAAATCCAGTGTGCTCTCTGTCGCCGCTTGCGATGGTTGGTTTCGGCAAGGTTGACCAGTTCGAAGTAGGTGGCGAATGCCTTGACAATATTCCCGGCATCGGCAATGGAAAGCTGGCCGACGATCTCCCTGGCGCGGTCTGAGAGCTCCTGCTCGCCGGGGAAATCGAGGCAGGCCTCCCCCTGGCCCTGATTGAGCCTGCGATGGCTGATGGCAAGGGTCCTCAGCTCTTCCTCGGTCTGAAAGATCCTGTCTCCGGCTTGTTCCCGGATCACGGTGCCGAGCAGTCGACCCAGCGACCGCACATCACGGCGCAGCGGCTCCTCCTTGACCGCATCATCTGCGGTCGTAATCTCGTCCAGTCGTTCCTGCTGGCTGGCTGCCAGCCAGAAATAGTCGGGATGTTCCATGATATCCGCCTCGAGAAAACGGCCGGCTCCCGTGCGAAGACCGGCCTCCTGTCAGTGTCAGTGGCCACGCCGCAGTTGCACGGTTCCGGAGTTGTTGTTCGTACACATCAGGCACTGCCCGCCGGCGACCGGAACGCGGGGCAGTCGAACGGCATGTGCGCCCTGTCCGGGGCTCAGGACCGGGCAGGGTCACCTGCTGCACGCAGCACCAGGTAACCGGCGATGCCGGAGAGCAACGAGCCGAGCAGGATCGCCAGCTTGAGACGGATGGCTGCCGAGCTGAAGAGGAAGACCCCGGCCTGCTTGCCCAGGAACAGCCCCAGCATGATCCCCAGGGGAACCGGTGTCGCGAGCTGATCAAGGGAGATGCCGCGCAGGTCGATGCCGGAGTTGACGAAGGCGAAGAGCGGCAGGATTCGTAAAATTCGCGCAGCATATTCATGATAGCTCCGGATCAGGGCATCACCCCGGCAGTTCGTGTCATCAATTGTACACAAGAAGTCGGCGCAACAAAGCCTCTTTTTCACCGGCCCTGCAACCCTGGCAAGAGCACGGCAGGCATGGCGCGACAGCCCGTGACGCCGGAGCGCTGTATTTGAGGCCGCTCGCAAGCGAGCCGGGATCTGGTACAGTGAAGCAGGGGAGACAACGGCAAGGAGGCCACCATGCAGCATGACGTCGAGGCGGTGGAACTGGAGCGGATCCGGCGTGATGCCCTGCGCATTCTCATCCGGCTCGGGCTGGGAAACTACGAACTGCAAGGCCCGCAGCGGAACATCTTCATCCCGGAGTCGCGCGTTGCCTGGTCAACGGTTGCCAGTGAACTGGGCAACGAGGGGTATCGGCTCGTCACTCCGACCGAGTATGCCGATGCCTGTGGCAGCACGCCGGAAGGGGTTCTTGCCCTGGTGTATGAAGAGGGGACGCTCTTCGCCCTCGGCTACGGAGAATCGCTCCTCGTGCCGCTGCCGGAGAAAGAGGCGCTGTTGCCGGATATCGAGGTGTGAGGGGGAAGCACCTGTGACACAATCTTGATATCTGCCTTCAGGATGTGATTTAACAACCATTCCCTGAGAAACAGCACTACATCGGTCGAAACGAACGCTTCACCGCTATGGTAGCCTGCATAGAGGGCATTCAACTGCTGCTTGAACTCGTTGTGCCTGTTGACATGGGCCCGGTAGCCGGAGCACTTGTTTTCTTTCATGACGTGCTCTTCGGCGGCGAAATGATAGTTCGTATAGTCTATCAACTCCTTGAGGATCTGTTCGATATCCCGCTTTTTCGTTGAATAGAGGATGATGTCGTAGGTTTTGTTCAGCAGTTCGACGAGCTTCTGGTGGTGTTCGTCGATCTCCTTGATTCCAATGTTATACGCTGGGTCCCATTCGGTGAGCGGCATAGAGGGTAGAGTCCTTGTTCATGTGATGATAGGAGGCATTTACTCCGGTATGGTATTGCGGGGCTGCTCGCTTCAGGCGTTTCCCTCAGATGATAGCATGTCTGCGGGAGGTTTCAGTGAAAAATGGTGGGGTGTTGTTTCCTTGTTGAGTTTTTATAACGGCCCGGGAGATCACCTGACAGCTTTTGGGTAAGGTGCATCTTTCTTGTTGGGCTGTTGCCCTTCATCCCCTATGCGCGTGCTCTTTCTCCCAGGTCTGTCCTATTTTCTTGTTACTGAATAATAATCAATCCCAGCACTGGTGAGAACTACCAACTGGTTATTATGGAACTCAAGCCTTCTGTCCCATGAGGTGGTCGGAAGATCGATGGCGGTAATTACATCAATTATCGCTTTGGTTACAGCGTCGTAAACAACTATCTTCTTGTCGAACATATTGCTGATCCAAACCTCTCCATTATGATACGCAATGCCGGTATCTCTGTCTCCTCTGCTTAAGAAGTGAATTCTTTGGCCGTTGCTAGGGTTGATTGTATCTATTTCTCCAGTCCCTGACGAAATCCAAAGATTGGTGCCATCCCAAGACAGATCTGTTGGCCCAAGTATGGATGTAGAAGACATATTTCTAATAATTTGACCTGTCGAGGGATCAACTTGAACAAGTTTATTGGTATTTCCTGCAACCGAAATCCATATCGACGCTCCATCCCAGGTAATGCCATAAACCCCCGTTCCTGAGACCTCGATCAGGTTTTGATAAACATAGTAAGCAAGGATGGCTCCAGTATTAGGATTGAAGCAGGTAAGGCTGTGGGATGAGCCATTATGAACGCCTGACATGATCCATATGTTATCGTTGTTGTCGAAGGTAAACCCAACGGGATTTCCCACTGGCACAGCAATACTCCCTTGGGAGGTAACAGCATATACCGCATCGGTACTGCTTCCGCTGGTGCCGCTCCCACCTCCGCACGATGCGAGCAATAACATTATCAATGAAACAAATAACGACTTGATAATCCTAAATGACATACTTCTTTATCTCCTCTTCAATTTAGTCAGTCAATTTCATATGTTATGTATAGAACTCAATAAGCTAACGGTCAGAGCAATGCAATAAATGCTAAGGCATTTCAGAAACAGTATATAAAACTACTAAGCTCTGGCTGATATTTGTATCTATTTTCTTTAAGAGCACAAATTGGTAGCCTGTCCCATTATTGCACTCTTATGGTGTCACTGCACGCACATACAAGGGTCAGGTCTCGACATTTGACATAGTTCTGTTGATTGTTGAAACTTGACCCCGCTTTGTGTTGTTCTTGTTTCATGTCCTCTGTCGAGGGCTGATTCTCTAAATGTGGTCATAATAATCAGTTCGATAAAGATCCTATAAATACTTTACCGTCTTCTGTTCCTCCATATATAGCGCGGGGCACGGTAGTATCAATCGCAAGTGTCCAAATGGACGTGGGGCCGGTACCGGTGTTTACTTGAACCCAGGTGTCACCACCGTCAGTTGATTTGAAGGCGCCTGAGTAATACATTCCTGCATAGACTGTCTGTGGGTGGGCAGGATCAATGGCAAGTGCGAAAGGGAATGAATATGCCAATGTACTTCCTGTTGCCGACCATGAGCTCCCACCATTCATTGATTTGTAAACTCCGCTCCCATTCGTGGCCACATAGATGGTCTGACTGTTCGACGGGTCAATCGCCAGGTAATTCATGTACACATCAGTTGGTAGGCCATTGTTGACATCAGTCCAAGATGTACCCCCATCTATCGACTTCAATATACCGCCGCTGTGTCTACCTGCGTAGATCACTTGGGTATTTGTAGGATCGATAGCTAGTGACCTAATAAATGTTAAAGGAGGAAATGTATCACCAATAGAGGACCAGGATAAGCCACCATTTACAGACTTATACAGCCCAAAGCCACCAGTGCCCTCTTTTGAGACATAGAGTGTATTGGAGTCATTTGGGTCTATAACCACAGTAGTCACAGATCCCACCAGATTATTAGAGGTATTGCTCCAACTATTACCACCGTCTATAGATTTATAGAATCCAGCGTAAGTACCAGCGTACATAGTTTGAACATTACTAGGATCAATACATAGTGTTGAGACGTAACCGAATGGCGAACTAGCATTTATAGCGGTCCAGGTGTTGCTACCTATTACAGATTTATATATCCCATCAGATGTCCCCGCAAATATGGTCTGACTGTTGCTGTTAATTACTAATCTGGTTATACGGTTATCAGTGGGGCCACTGGTTAGTTGCCAACTCTCTGCCGATACGACTTCAGGAGGTGTGTTTGATGGTGGCGTTGATGCATTAGATGAAAGACTCGTTGAGTTACTTCCACTTCCACAAGCTACGAGAGAAAACAATACAAGAAAAGATGTCATGGTGTTTCTAATCATGCTCTCCCTTTCGTTTGGATAGCCAAAAGAGGACAGGCTACCTTTTTTATCAGGCGCTCAAAGTGGGCGTCCTCTTTTCCGATTCGCGGGCGGTTTCGCGAAGGCTGACCTTCATGTCCTTGGGTTTATAGACGCAAAAGGCCGCATCACCCGGCTCTCTGCGGGGCAATGCGGCCTGTAATCCCTGTGCATCGTGTCTGTCAGTCCCACTGCACTCCCCTGGGAGGGTAACTGTAGAAGCTAGAAGAACTTCTACACCACCTTTCAGCGCAGGGCAACCAGAAAATGCTAACAATGGCCATACGTTACTGCCATAACCACATCAACTCTCATAAATAATGAATGTAGTTCATAAGTTATGTCAGTAATGAAAATATTAATCGTAATTATTACATGTTATGCACAGCAAAACATGTATTTCTTTCATATTTTGGCGAGCGAAAATCAAGTAACCTTCCCTATGTCGTAAAACAAAAAAAGGCCCCAGCTGCGGAGCAACCGGGGCCATTACGGTGTGAAAAAAAGCCCCCGGGGGAGTTTCGAGGGGAGTATATTCAATAGATTTGTATACTGTCCTCGAAACTCCGCACAGGGGTGATGATTTTCATATAATCTCCTTATATCGATGGATTCTGTCATTCGGAAACGAGACGCCGTTTTTTGCAGATGATGCGTGCTTGACTTTCGGCACGCAGTGATATATTTGGCTACATATATCCGTTATGTATCCAATTATGTGATACACGATAATACTAAACCTCCCGCGAGGGTGGGACGGAAAGCCCACGGGTCTCCCCGAGACAGCCGGGTTGCCGAAATATCACTCTATTTCTGCAACCCGGCTTTTTTCATCCCAGCCGGAAAGGGAGGCCTTATGTCGAGCAAAATTTTACCACTCCTGAAAGTATCGCTGGTCCTGGGGATCGTAACATTAGCATTGCTGCAGTTTCAGGGGTGCGGTGGTGGCAGCGGCGGAAGTGCCGCTACGGGAACCCTGAACCTCTCCATCACTGACAAGATGAGCGACAACTTTGCCCATGTCGTCATCAGCATCAAGGAAATACGCGTTGTCCCTGCCGGCAGAGAAGGCGCCCAGGACAACGACCCCGGCCTCCCCGTAGTGGCACGATTCAGTACGCCGCGGGTCATTGACGTCATGCAGTTGCAGTTTGTGCAGCAGGCCTTGGGGGAGGTTGTCCTGCCCGCCGGCACCTACAGCCAGATTCGCCTGATTCTTGAGCCAAACCCCAATGGACAGGGACAGTTGCCGTCAAACTATCTTGTGCTGAACTCCGATCTCACCACCATGATTCCGTTGACGACCCCCAGTGCCCAGCAGTCCGGACTCAAAATCCTCGGCCCGATCGAGATCAAACCAGGGGTCATCAATGCGGTAATGATCGATTTTGACCCGAATACGGCCATTGTAGATCGTGGCAACGGCGACTATAACCTGAAGCCGACCGGCATCCGCATGGTCCAGATGTCCGGAGTGCTCGCCCAGTATGGCTCCATTTCAGGCACTGTTACCGCATTCGACCGGTGGTCCAGTGCCACCGTATCTGTCAAACGGCGCGGCTCGATCAACGATGTAGATCCCATCGCGGCAGGGAGAATCTTCAGCAACTACACCAGCGGCGCCTGGCAGGCTCCGTTTGCCGCGTTCGTACCCGGTTCCGCGACGGTATCCTACAAGACCTTCATCTCCTCCAACGGATTCCAGGTCTATTCCTCACCGGCCGTTACCGTTACCCAGGGAGTTACCACCGACCTCGGGAATATAGGGTTGATCAAGGTCCCCTGATTCGGAAAAACTGATTGCTGAGAACGGACAGGGTGGCTTCTATGCCACCCTGTCTGTCAACCCCAACTGACGTCTTCCTCACTCGTTTTAATCGACCCTAGCATACCTTGTAGTATGTCATCTAGTGATATCCGTAGGTTATGTGACTATTATGCATGTTTGCAGGCCTGACCCGCCGTGACTGTGAGGGGTCTACCTTGCACTCCTATAAGCTTCCAATTTGGTTAACAAGTTTTTTAAGTCTTCAGGCACTTCGGATATATTGATTTCATCAATCAATTTATTGTCAGTTAAATTGATAGAATACGAGCTCTGTATGACATCTCTTAGTTTCTTAAGAACCTCCTTTCCAGGCACAATTTCCATTCTAGTTTCTAAATTAGCCCATTTTTCATCGAATATTTTTATAGTCTGAGAGTTAATAGTAGCTTTATCGAGTTTTGAATGTTCAAAGTACTTTGACCGTTTGGCCAAATACTGCCCTTGAATATCACTACGCAGAGTATTTGTTATTTCGTCCAATATTTCTCTGACATTTGGAAACGAGGTGATTTTCTCTCCGAAACGTTTTTCACGCTCGGTGATTCCTTTTTTAACTGCACGTTCTAGAGCAGCCGGGATCAATAGATAATTTTCTATTTCTTTACGATAGTGTATGTGAGCAAAATTGAGGTGTTTTTCAAGGTCTTGGATAATATCAGTTAATTGTTCCTGTGGAGTATAATCTCTGTCATAAATGACGCCAATATTTACTGTATTCCCAACGGCTTTTTCAAATACTTGAGCAAAAGATAAGATGCTTTCCCATGAAGAGAATCCACCAGATTGTACAGGAGTAAGATCTATGCCAGAAGCAAGCTCCATGTGACCAAATTTCTGAGCAAATCTTCTGATGGTTCTAAAGTCATCCAACCCTTCAACAAATATTAATCGCCTGTTTCTGGCCAATTGAGTCAACGTAATGTTCTGAATTGATCCAATAATATTCAGCGCTTGCTGAACACCTTCAATATCTTTTAATCTCTGTGCGGATTTTCTACTCTTGTCGACTAGAAGTATTTCGGAGTGGTCAGCTTCACTCATAATTTCAGTCGAATGTGTTGCAAGTAAAATATCTGGTCCAGCTTGTCTTAATATATTAAGTAGTTGTCTCTGTACATCTGGATGCAGATATATTTCTGGCTCATCAACAATTAATATCGTATCACCACTGGCCCTCGTAATATGAGTAAGTAATTGACACCAAATTTGGAAACCAGAACCTGCCCAAAATAGTTCACGAGTAATTCTATTTTCTGCGCAAAACATGACTAATTTAGATGAAAATTGATCAGCTCTTTGCGCTCTCTCAATTTCCATACCAGACCATGTTTTCTTCACTAGTTGCGCAAACTCTTCAAACTTGTCCGGGAAAAAATGCCATGAATTTCTGAAATGCCGTGAAGCACGGTGTGTCGCAAGATTCTTTCGGACAGTTTCTTCGTTTAGCACGTCTTCTTCATGTTCAACCGGCCCAAGTATTGGTACGACTCCTATTGTTATAGGAAAGGCATGCTTAAATTGAGAAGGAGTGCGAATTGCAGGAGGGTCAGTTAACGGTATCAAAAAACAACCACCCTCTTCTGGGAAAAAAAGCTGTAACTTATTGTTATTTGAAAGGCGGAACGTAATTGATGAATCTGTCTCATCATAATCAGTATGAACATTTTCGATTGAAATCGGTAATACTTCCTCCGAAAGTTTATAGCCGTAAACATTCCCTTGTGGGCCTTTTACCCATTCTGCACTTTTTGCTCTTGCCCTGCGGACAGCTACACCTAATGTCCTAAAAGCGCTTAGAATCGTGGACTTACCACAATTATTAGGGCCTACAAGAATATTCATATGATGTAAGCTCAAGGAGTACTGGTTTAATGCCTTGAAATTACGAAATTCAACGGATGTGATAGACACAGACGATGGCAAGTTTCCCTCCTGTATTATAAATCTGGAGGAGTTTCGGGGGCAGTATATTTAATAGATTTGTATACTGTCACCGGAACCCATCACCTGTCCGTGGCTTCGAACGACTGGCTATCTTCAAGGGGCGGTCATCATTTGGTGGCGCAGAAGAAACGGCTTCTTGTTTCCGCTTCTCAATGACAGCAGCCATTTTACCAAAGAAGTCATTTTCAAAACGATCGAGGAAAGCTGAAGTCTTTCCTATATCCGATTTTGACCAAAAATCTATGCCCTCTTTGTTGGCAGAATCAACAGCTAATTCAGCAATACCATCGACAACATCCCACATAGCCATCGCCATAGCATCATCATAGTGCCGTAGTGCTTGGCTGATAAGAAACTCTCGTATATATGTTTTTTTATCAACTATTTGCAAATTCCACATCAGTCTGGCTAAAGATCTCTTGTCGGTGGTAACACCTAGCAACAAATCTACAAGTTGGATCAGTCCGAGATGTGTGACTATTGCCCCTGCACAGCTGCTCAATGTAGGACCTTTACATACAGCCATTAGTTTCTTGTCTGCTGATACAAAGATTGGTTTCATGCCAAGCTTTATGTCAATCAATAACGTTGCTAGCTGTGCAGCTTCATGTTCTATCAATATTTTAGGTTTTGGTTTAATAAGTTCTAAATCATTGTAAGCGTCTATTAAGCTGCATTTTATATTTTCATATAATTGAATATGATTGCTATCAGCAAAGCTGAAGTTAATGGCAATTATATTGTGATTCTTTAAAAATAATGACAGCTCATCTTCATTCTTGTAGGGAGCTACTTTTCGAAGAAATTCATCAAATGAAATATTGCCATTTTTAGCCACATATGATGAAAATGCACCAGTGTACACATTGACATTTTCAGGCCCTCTCCCAGCAATATATCGTCTTAGATTGTCTATATTGTTGAGGTTGTGAGCCTTTACTTCGTCTATTGCCAAAGCTCGATGACTTACTACTTCATTCAGAAATTGTCTCCCCACGAATATTCTTAATGTTTTGCCGTTTTCGGTGACAGCAGACCTGATTCTAGATATTACATCTGCGTAAACCGGACTGTATGGGTGACCTTCTACTATGGCTGGGAGAAGAACATTTGAGTCTAAGTATATTGTTTCTGGTACCAATGAAGTCTTAATAACTGAGGCAGATTGATTCATAACCAGTTCTACAGCGAAAGCAATTCTGCCTAAGTCGCATAGTACCTCTGATTCTGCGTCATCTGGATGCCTTAAAGTATCAAAAATCGAGTTAGCAATTGATAATAACAGTTTATCTTTAATACCTTTACATTCTTCTTTGATCAGAGCGTGGATTTGATCCCAGCTATCGTATAAATCACCGTCCTGTTTACCTGCAAAGTGAGCTCCTAAATCCCAGCCCCTGGCAATGAGTATTTTTTGTATAAGTTTTGGAATCTTTGCGGCTGTTGAACTATCCAGCGTAACACCTTCTCTGACAAGCAATCTATTTAAAACACCGGTTATGACGACAGACATGCTATCGTCGTACATGTTTGTATCTGTTATATTACAGACATACTTATCTGCGACTAAAGAGCAAATACCTTTTTCAGACAGTCCGTCAAAGGCACGTATAATAATATTGATGACACTTTCATTTGGAAGGTTAAAGTATTTCTTAATTGCATTTACGAGATTATCTTTTGTAACTCCGCCAGTCCCTGCATCAGCTATTGCTTGGGCTACTATCCCCTCAGCGACAACCTCATATAACGGCTCAGCTCGATTGCCAATTTTCAGCCTTGAATAACAAGTTGCTAAGTAGCGTTCTATTCCTTTAATTGGAGCAGTCTTAATTGTGCTAGACCTTGGTTTCCCACGAAGTGTTTTTTGAGCGAGTTTGACTCCTTCCCACAACTCGGCGTGATACCCAGAAGTGTCATAGAAAAAGGTTTCTATATTGAATTTTGCAAGTTGTGCTATCAAATCTTTGTTTGCATCGTTAGGTAAAAGAGCTAAATGAAGCTTCGGATAAGGCAGAGGAAGGCAGTTTGTCATTATCGAGAAAATCTTATTTATTGCTGGGTCAATAAATGAAAACCCTATGAAAAGGCAATGATAGTTTTTTAAAATATGAAGCAGAAAGTCTTGATAACTTGGATCCTCGTCAAGTCTTCTGTATCCGTCTTTGTCGATAACTATTGACTTTGGAATTTCAGCTCGACCATGGATTCTGGCTATAAAATATTCAGTCCAATAGATGGCCTGCTTCATGCTCGGATCTCCAAGTTCAACAGGGAGAGGCGATTTTAAAGAAAGCCCTGATGCGATTTGATTGTTATACAAAGTATAATAAGCATCATATAACGAACGATCATAGTTGGTTGTCACAATTGATGAAAATGGTAATGCAACAAGTGGCAGCAACTCCCGCGGGTTTATATTTTTTATAAATGGGTCAGAAAGAGCCTTATACTTTTCTCCTTCTGGTATAAACGGGCAATCTATGAATAATGTTGCTGCTTCCAATAACATGTTATCTTTCACTCTAGATTTCATCAAATCGGCCGTGGCTTCTTCATATTTTATTGCCAGCTCAATGAGCATATCCAGATATCCATGCCAAGTAGGTAGTCCAGACTTTACACCCACGCCCGCACCAGCAAAAAGACAAGAGTCTTTTTTGTTGAAAAACTGAATAAGTTTTGTCTCAACTCGATTACTCATAGCAAATTGCCTCCGATAAATAATAAGAAGGTTTTACAAAGCCGCGTGCTCAACCATGCGAATTCTAAAAGGGTCACGAATTCTAAAATTCTAAAAGTAAAAGTCTAAATGGGTCAAAAAGTCTAAAAGGAAAAGTCTAAAAAGAGTCAGATCGCAACAATCAACAGTCTCCCGTTTGCTTCCCAATCGGTTCCTTTTCTGCTTGTAGAATATTGTGACCTGCCTCTTATGCCCTTCCTGCAAACAGAAAAGCCGCACCAGTCAGCTCATTGCTGACCGATGCGGCCTTGAATCAACGGAGAATGTGTACCTGCCTCCATACACTCACCTCGCCGGATAACTGCTGAATCAATAAGGACTACTACACCACCTTCCGCAAATAGGCAACCTCAAAATGCCTGAGAGCATATTTTGCAAACTGCTAAAAAGCATGACATATCAGGGGAGTGACAGTGCTTTTGTCAGGTTATGCCAACATAACAGCGGGCAATGTAACGAAACATGTTGCTGCTACCAAACACCATTGCCCGTCTGCCTTTGGCAGACCAGTACCATCTTGTTTTGCGGCCGGAGGGGTCTCAATTGAATTATCTAGTTGTATTCAGATTGTTTTCCGTATAAAAATATAAATATGAAAAAGGTACGGAAAAAATTCCAGTGGATCGATATCGGAGAAGATGCCAGGCGGCAATATATCGATGCGCAGGCGACGTTCACGGCCTGGGAGGATGCCCGAAAAGCTGCTTCCGAAGTACGTGGAGGCATGTATTGGAAGCGACACGGGGAAACGGAATACTTGATTCGGACTTCCCCCAGCAACGCTCAAAAAAGTATCGGTCCTCGCTCCGAGAAGACGGAACAAATCTACCAACATTTTACTGCCAGAAAAGCCGAGGCAGAGCAAAGGCTCTCAGACCTTACCGGCGCGCTTGAGCGACAACAGCGGATGAACCGGGCGCTTTTTGTCGGCCGGGCGCCCCGCATCCTCATCGACATCCTCAACAAACTCGCCAAAGAGGGGCTATCGGAGTATTTCACTGTCATCGGCACTCACGCCCTCTATGCTTATGAAGCTGCTGCAGGCGTTGGTTTTGGAGACGCGGCCGCATTGGCAACCCAGGACGTCGATCTTCTTCTGGACATTCGGAAGCGCCTGAGCTTTATCACACAGATGAGCTATGTGGGTACATCAATGCTGAAGCTGATCCAGAAGGTGGATCCCACCTTCGAAATCCGTGACGACCAGAAACAGACCGCCGTCAACAGCAAGGGCTTCGAAGTCGATATCATCAGAAGGGAACCGAAGGACGGTGATCCCCACCCGTTGCGGCTGACCGACGAGGATGATGAGCTCTATGCGGTACCGGCACGTAATGCAGGTCTGCTACTCGATGGGCCTCGATTTTCGGCGATGATCGTCTCCTCGACCGGCCACATGGCAAGGATGAACACCATTTCTCCGGTGACCTTTGTCAGATTCAAGAGATGGTTGGCAGAGCAGCCTGAACGAGACACTATGAAGCGCCAAAGAGATGTCCTTCAAGCCAATATGGTCGAAGAACTGATCGCCGAATACCTCCCCCACCTCCAGCCATAACGTTTCAAGGCGCTAGCGCCAGCAACGACCGCTGTCGCCGCTGGCCGCTGGTTGAGCACCAATCTTCAACCCACAATCTGGTCTCTGTTTCTAACGAAACGTATTGCTGCTACTAAGCACCATTGCCCGCCTGCTTCTGGCAGACCAGTACCATCTTGTTTTGCGGCTGAAGGGGCTTGTTCTGCAGCTGGATCACCGAAAAGCCGATCGATTCCACCAGCTGTACCAACTGCCGGAGGGTGAATATCTGCTTGTGGCGAAACGGCATGGGAGAATAGAGGGATTCGAGGAAAAGGGAGTTCCTGCCGCCGCTCAGGCGATACGACAATTCGCTGATCCGGTAAAAGAGCGCGTCCCGGCGAGGGGTGTCGAGAAAGAGCCAGCCACCGGGCCTGATGACGGTATGGGCGTCCCGCAGGGTTTCGGCGGGGAAGTTGACATGCTCAAGCACATCCCACAGCGTGACCGCATCGAAAAAGCCTTTGAAACCCTCCTGCCAGTGGCTGGCATCGATGGTCTCCCCCAGCAGCTCGATGCCGAATTTTCGCTGGGTGAACTCCCGGAAGACCGCCTGCGGTTCGATGCCGTGCACCGTGGCGCCTTCTTCGGTCAAAAGATGGGGAAACACCCCGGCGCCGGCGCCGATATCGAGGCAGCGGGCCCCGGACAGGGAAAGATGGCGCTTGACCAGCTGCAGGTTCTTCCTGAGCTGCTTCTCGTTGCCGGGAAGCCGGCTTTCTATGTAGTTCCAGGCCTTCTGGTCGAGGGTCTGCGCGGAACCGCCCCGGGGCCCGGACGGCATGTCGTCCAGATGGTCGATATAGTGAAAGCCGCACGCCGGGCAGGCGTAAACCGTCGCCTTTTTCAGGGTGTATTTGGGCTTGGCGCCGTTTTTCGCGCACAGCTTGCATCGGCTGAAATCGTACATGTTCCGTTGTCACTCCCCTCTGCATCGGCAGAGATGCGTCGTTGCGATGACGATGAGATCCATGTTGCCCGGAATCAAGGGGGAAGCGGAGTCTCGCGACCTTCCCCGCTGCCTGCCGGCCATTCGATGCTGCCGACCAGGCGGATGAAATAATCAGGGATGCGGGTGGTAAAGGTCAACCGTTTTCCGCTGACAGGATGGGTGAACGAGATCGAACCGGCATGGAGCGCCAGGGTCCCGTGCACCTCGTTACCCCTGCCGTATTTCCTGTCCCCGACCACGGGGTTCCCCTTTTCCGACAGGTGGACCCGAATCTGGTGTTTGCGCCCGGTGAGCAGCCGGATCTCCAGCAGGCTGTACCCCTTGGCCTCCTTCAGTACCGTATACTCGGTGTGGGACAGCTTTCCCAGGGCCGGGTCAGGGGTCGAATAGACCGTAAGGGCGCTGTTCTCGGCCAGGTAGCTGCTGATCGTCCCGGCCTTTTCCGCCAGTCTTCCGGAGACGACCGTGAGGTAGCGCTTGTCGGTCTCCTGCCAGTGTTCCTGCAGATAGATCTTGGCTGTTTCGCTCCTGGCAAAGATCAGGATTCCGGAGGTCTCCCGGTCCAGGCGATGGACGATGTAGACCCGGTTGCGGGAGCGGGGATCGCCCCTGCGCACGTACTCGTTGAGGATGGCATGGGCCGTTCTCGTCTTGTCCCGGTCCGTCCCTATGGTCAGAAGGCCGGACGGCTTTTCCGCCACGATGATATCCCTGTCCTCGTAAAGGATGGTAAGCCCCTTGGGCTGATATCTGGCTGGCGGGCGTTTGGCAACAGGCATGGGAGCCTTTCTCCCGGTCTGGCGGCGCGGGCACGGGGGAAAAAGGAACGCCCCCGGCTGCAGGGGCAACCGGGGGCGTTCCTGTGTGACTGCGGGCTGCTGGTTACAGTCCGAGCTGCTTGAAGAAGTCGTTCCCTTTGTCGTCCACCAGGATGAATGCGGGGAAGTCCTCGACTTCGATCTTCCAGACTGCTTCCATGCCGAGTTCGGGGAAGTCGATGCACTCGACCTTCTTGATGTTCTCTTCGGCCAGAACCGCTGCCGGTCCGCCGATGGAGCCGAGGTAGAACCCGCCGTGCTTCTTGCAGGCATCGGTTACCTGCTGGCTCCGGTTCCCCTTGGCGATCATGATCAGGGAGCCACCGTTTGCCTGGAGCAGATCGACGTAGGAGTCCATCCGGCCGGCAGTGGTGGGGCCGAAGGAGCCTGATGCCTTGCCCGGCGGGGTTTTGGCCGGCCCGGCGTAGTAGATCGGGTGGTTCTTGAGATAGTCGGGGAGCGGCTTGCCGGAGTCCAGGATCTCCTTGAACTTGGCGTGGGCGATGTCGCGGCCGACCACGATGGTGCCGTTCAGCAGGAGCGGTGTGGAGACCGGGTGCTTGGAGAGCTCGGCCAGCACTTCCTTTATTGGCCTGTTCAGGTCGATCTTGACGCCGTGGCCATGCTTGCCGCGATACTGGTCGGGGATGAGGCGGCCGGGGTTGCGGTCCATCTCTTCGACAAAGAGACCGTCACGGCTGATCTTCGCCTTGATGTTGCGGTCGGCGGAACAGGATACCGCCATGCCCAGCGGGCAGGAGGCGCCGTGACGCGGCAGGCGGATGACGCGGATGTCGTGGGCGAAGTACTTGCCGCCGAACTGGGCGCCGATACCGAGTTTGTAGGCCTCTTCCAGCAGGATCTTCTCCAGTTCGAGGTCGCGGAATGCCTGTCCGTGCTCGTTCCCTTCGGTCGGCAGTTCGTCGAGGTATTTGGCGGAGGCGAGCTTGACGGCCTTCATGCAGGCATCGGCAGAGGTGCCGCCGACGACCACGGCGATGTGGTAGGGGGGGCATGCGGCGGTGCCGAGGTACTTCATCTTGGAGACCAGGAACTTGACCAGGCTATCGGGGGTGAGCAGCGCCTTGGTTTCCTGGAAGAGCATGGTCTTGTTGGCAGAACCGCCCCCTTTTGCCATGAAGAGGAACTTGTAGTAATCGCCGTCAACGGCCTGGATGTCTATCTGGGCCGGCAGGTTGGTGCCGGTATTGATTTCCTTGTACATGTCCAGCGCCACGGTCTGGGAGTAGCGGAGGTTTTCCTCGGTATAGGTTTTGTAAACCCCCTTGGAAAGGAATTCCTCGTCCTTGCCGCCGGTCCAGATCTGCTGACCTTTCTTGGCGACGATGGTGGCGGTGCCGGTATCCTGGCAGACCGGCAGCTCGAAGTTGGCGGCGATTTCGGCATTGCGGAGGAACGCCATGGCAACACCCTTGTCGTTCATGGATGCTTCGGGATCGCGCAGGATCTTGGCAACCGACTCGTTGTGCTCGGGGCGCAGCAGGAAGGAGACGTCGCGCATGGCCTCGTTGGCGAGGATGGTCAGCGCCTCGGGGCAGACCCGTACCACATCCTGACCTGCAAACTGCTCCACGGTCACGTACTTTTCCGATCCTTCGATCTTGCGGTACTTGGTTTCGTCTTTGGCGAGGGGGAACGGCTCCTGGTAAACAAAGGGTTTTGTAGCCATAGCATCTTACTCCTTTCCTGGGAATATCCGCTTCAACAAGCGATGCCTGTGTATGCTGTATACACTTTCGTCGGAATAATATTGGAAAAATCTGATTTTGTCGAGAGGGAAGTTTATCCGGCTCCGGAGAAGGGTGGATAAGGGGTACAGCAGGTTGCGGATTGCTCCCGGCAGGGTATCATCTACCTGTAGTCCAATCACTGTTCGATCTGTCCGAGGAGGCATCCATGAAACTGCACGTACTGCTGCTGACCCTTGTTGCCGCACTGCTCCTGAGTTCACCCGTCGCCTGGGGAGCGGCCCCCGACTGGGACCTGATCGACTCGTCCGATCAGTTCGATTTTTTCCACGATATGGCGGCAAACGTCACAACTCCGGAAGGGTTGGTCATCGTAACCTTGAAGGCGGTCTACACGCCGGAGGGGAAGCAGGATGCCCAGAAAATCCTGGAGAACGACAAGCGCTATGCCGAACTGGCCTTTACCCTCTATACCTATGATCTCAACTGCGAGGCCGGTACCTCGCGGCTGCGTGGGGTGGCTCACTTCGACAGCAAGGGGGGGAAGATCACCGAGTTCAATCTGGCCGGCAAGACTGCATGGGAGGAGATCCCGCCCGGTTCGCGGCTCGACCTGGTGCAGGGGCAGGCATGCCCGACGCCTGCCGAACTACCGGCGCCAAGGGCTCCAGAACCTCCTGCTGCCAAATAATGGCGGTTGTGGAGCTCCATGCATGCATGAAAAAAGCCCGCCGGGAGGCGGGCTTTGCTGTGGGAGCTCCTATTTCTGGCTCAGCGCCAGGGCCTGGTCGATGTCGGCGATGATGTCGTCCTGGTGTTCGATCCCGACCGAGAGCCGGATCAGGTCCGGGGTGACGCCGGAGGCGTTCTGCTGCTCCTCGGTGAGCTGGCGGTGGGTGGTGGAGGCGGGATGGAGCACGCAGCTGCGCGCATCCCCCACATGGACCACCAGGGCGACCAGCTTGCAGCTCTCCATGAAAATCTTCCCGGCCGTTGCCCCTCCCTTGATGCCGAAGGTGAGGACGCCGCTGGACCCCAGGGGGAGATATTTCAGGGCACGGTCATGGCTCGGGTGGCTTTCCAGACCGGGGTACTTGACCCAGCTGACGGACGGGTGGCTCTCCAGGAACCTGGCCACGGCCAGGGCGTTGTCGCTGTGGCGCTGCATCCGGAGCGGCAGGGTATGCAGCCCCTGGTTGAAGAGGAACGAATTCATCGGGGCCGGCGTCATCCCCAGGTCGCGCATGAGCTGGACCCTGGCCTTGACGATGTAGGCGGCCGGTCCGAAGGTCTTCACGTACTGCAGGCCATGGTAGCTGGTATCGGGCTCGGTCAGCTCCGGATAGTTGCCCCCTTCCCAGTCGAAGTTGCCGCCGTCCACGATCACCCCGCCCACGCTGGTGGCATGGCCGTCGATATACTTGGTGGCGGAGTGGACCACGATGTTGGCGCCGTGCTCAAAGGGGCGGCAGAGGTAAGGGGTGGCAAAGGTGCTGTCGATGATGAGCGGCACGTTCTTCTCTTTGGCAATGGCGCTGAACTTGGCGAAGTCCAGCACATTAAGGCCGGGGTTGCCGATGGTCTCGGCGAAGAGCGCCCTGGTATTGGGCCGGAACGCCTTGAGGATCTCATCGATCGATGCCTCCGGGTCGACAAAGGTCACCTCGATCCCCATCTTGGGGAGGGTGGAGGCAAAGAGGTTGTAGGTGCCTCCGTAGAGGGTGCTGGCGGTGACGAAGTGCTGGCCGGCCTGGCAGATGTTGAAGATGGAAAGGGTGGTGGCTGCCTGGCCCGCCGAGGTGGCCAGGGCGCCGACGCCCCCCTCCATCATGGCCAGTTTCTGCTCGAAGGCCTCGCTGGTGGGGTTGCCGAGCCGGGTATAGAAATGCCCCGGCACTTCCAGGTCGAACAGCTTGGCCATGTATTCGGCGCTGTCGTATTTGAAGGTCGTGCTCTGGCAGATGGTGACGACGCGCGGTTCACCCGGCTTGGGGGCATACGCCCCCTGGACTGCCTGGGTCTCGATTTTCCACTGGGTGCTCATATCTTTCCTCCACGGGATAGTGACAGCAGATTTCTGAGAAAACGGATCAGCATCATAGCAGATTAGCGCGAAGAGCGGAACAGGAAACCTGCATGCGCTCATGCAGGGAAACAGGTTGGAGGCTGTGGCATGGTTGAGCAGAACGAACTGCAGGTATTGCTGGAAAAGGGTGAACTGGACAAGGCGCGGGAACTCTGCCTTGCTGCTATCGAACAGGAACCGGGGAAGTCGGTTCATTATCTCAACCTGGGGCGGATCTATGTCCGCACCGGCCGGAAAAGGGAGGCGATCCGCACCTTTCGCGACGGTCTGCTCTTTGAGAACAACCAGCGCATAGTCGACGAGCTGACCGCTCTCGGCTGGCGCGACCTGCCGGTCTTTCCGTCGCTCGGGCGGGAGCACTGGCTCAATCGCCTGCTGGGGCGGATCAGGTCGCTCTTTTCCTAGCCCGCGGCAGGGGGAGCCGGCATCTATCAGGTTGTTCAAAACCAGTCAGATCGTCGCACCCGCAGAAAGCCCCGCGGAGGCGTGGCAGCGCCACGCCGCACAAGGCGGCTTTCGAGGACGGCGGCGAGATGGCTGGTTTTCAACAACCTGCTACAAGAACTCCTCGAAGTAGTCCAGGTCCTTATGAAAGGTCTCTTCCAGCCGCCAGAGGGAGAAAAGGGCAACGGCCATGCAGACCCCCCCCACCACCAGCGCACCCCGTTCCAGGCCGAACTGCTGGCGGCAGAACTGGAACATCAGGGTGATCGGCACCACCATGCCGCGGACGAAGTTGGGGACCGTGGTGGCGACGGTGGCGCGCAGGTTGGTGCCGAACTGCTCGGCGGCAACGGTGACGAAGATGGCCCAGTAGCCGCTGCCGAAGCCGAGGAAGGCGCAGATGGTGTAGAAGTAGAATGGCTGTACCTCGAAGGCGACGAAGTACCAGGCGATCCCCAGGATTGTGAACCCCAGGAAGATGAGGACGACCTTTTTGCGGCTCTGCAGGCACTGAGAGAGCATGCCGCTGGCCAGGTCGCCGAAGACCAGGCCAAGGTAGCAGAACATGACCGCGTTCCCGGCCGATACCGGCCCCGTTACCTGCAGGGACTTGGCGAATTCCGGGGAAAAGGTAATGAGCACCCCGACCACGAACCAGGTGGGGACGCCGATCAGGATGGAGTGGATGTAGCGCCCGAAGCGGTGCCTGTCGGTGAACAGGGCGAGGAAGTTCCCCTTGGCGACGTTTTTCCCCTCCATGCCCTTGAACATGCCCGATTCGGCCACGCTGATCCGGGTGATCAGCAGCAGGAGCCCCAATACCCCTCCGATGTAGAAGGCGGTCCGCCAGTCGAAGGATTTTGCCACGATGTTGGCCAGGATCGCCCCGGAGACACCGATGGAGGCGACGATCATGGTGCCGTAGCCCCGCACGCTCTTGTGCAGGACCTCGGCCACCAGGGTGATGCCGGCCCCCAGCTCACCGGCCAGGCCGACCCCGGCGAGAAAGCGGAGCGCGGCATAGGCCGGCAGCGTCGAAACCATGCCGTTCATGATATTGGCCAGGGAATAGAGAAAGATCGAGCCGAACATGATCTTCAACCGCCCCTGCCGGTCCCCCAGCACCCCCCAGATGATCCCGCCGATGAGCATCCCGGCCATCTGCATGTTGAGCAGGAAGACCCCCTGGTCGATCAGGCCCTGGCCCGACAGCCCGAGCGCCTTGAGGCTCGGCACCCGGACGATACTGAACAGCACCAGGTCGTAGATATCGACAAAATAACCAAGGGCGGCAACGATGACCGGTAGGGTGAGGGCGGCGCGGATGCCGGCGGCTGAAGAGGGTTGGCTGGACATGGCGGACCTCGCAAGGGGGGTGGGGTGCGTGAGCGGTTCAGTCCCTTTCATAAGTCAGCCGGCCGGGGTTTGTCAAGGATTGATGAGCCGGCAAGAGGATGAACGACAAGTGGCGCGGGGTCGATGACCCCGCGCCACTGGCGTTGCGGCATGGCGGTGCGGGCCTATGCGCCCATGGCCGCCTTCAGGTCTGCGTCCACGGTGGTGATGGGGCCGATGTTGAAGTTCTCCACCAGGAAGTTGAGGACGTTGGGGGTGACAAAGGCCGGAAGTGACGGCCCGAGCTTGATGTTCTTGATCCCGAGGTGGAGGAGCGACAACAGGATGACCACGGCCTTCTGCTCGTACCAGGAAAGGATGAAGGAGAGCGGCAAGTCGTTGACGCCGCACTTGAAGGCGCCTGCCAGGGCCACGGCGATCTGGACCGCCGAATAGGCGTCGTTGCACTGCCCCACGTCGAGAAGCCGGGGGATGCCGCCGATGTCGCCGAATTCGAGCTTGTTGAAGCGGAACTTGCCGCAGGCGAGCGTCAGGATGACCGTGTCGGCCGGCGCCTTCTCAGCGAATTCGGTGTAGTAGTTGCGGCCGGATTTGGCGCCGTCGCAGCCGCCGACCAGGAAGAAGTGCTTGATGGCACCGCTCTTCACCGCCTCGATCACCTTGTCGGCCACGCCGAGCACGGCGTTGTGGCCGAAGCCGGTCAGGATCTGCTGCCCCGGATTGTCCGGGAAGCCGGCACATTCCTGGGCCTTGGCAATGACTGCGGAGAAATCCCACCCCTCGATGTGGGTTACGTCGGGCCACTGCACCAGCCCCCAGGTGTAGAGCCGGTCCTTGTAGGAATCGGCCGGGCGCTGGATGCAGTTGGTGTTGAAGATGATGGCGCCGGGGAAGTTGGCGAACTCCTTGGCCTGGTCCTGCCAGGCGCCGCCGAAGTTACCCACCAGGTGGGAATACTTCTTGAGGCCGGGGTAGCCGTGGGCAGGCAGCATCTCGCCGTGGGTGTAGATGTTGATCCCTTTCCCTTCGGTCTGCTTGAGCAGCTCTTCCAGCATCTTCAGGTCATGGCCTGAGACCAGGATCGCCTTGCCGGCGCGGGTGCCGAGCTCCACCGGGGTCGGCACCGGATGGCCGTAGTTCTCCACGTGCCCGGCATTGAGGATCCCCATGGCGGTGATGTTCTGCTTGCCGCACTCCATGCAGAGCCCCACGAAGTCCATGAGACCCAGGTTGGCGTCGGTGGTGGCTGCCAGCGCCTTGTGGAAAAAGGCCATGACCTCTTCGTCGTTCTTGCCCAGGATGAGGGCGTGGTCCATGTAGGCTGCCATCCCCTTCAGGCCGTAGGTAAGGATCTCGATGACCGAGCGGATGTCTTCGTTGACATGGAGTGTGTTGAGGCCGTGCTCCTCTCCCTGGCGAATCAGTCCTGCCTGGTCGGCAGCCGGGGTCCAGGTGGCCTGGGGTGCGGCGATGGCGGCGGGTGTGGCGCCCTTGGCCTGGCAGGCCTGCTCATAGAGGGCCTTGGCCTGGTTACGCACGTCGATGCTCGCGCGCACCGCCTTCTCGATCTGGTTAGGGTCGAAATCCACGTTGGTGACGGTGGTGAAGAGCCCCTCGACCACGAAACGGTCGATGGCGTCGTTCTTGGCCCCCAGCTCGCGCGCCTTGGCCGCATAGAGGGCGATCCCCTTCAGTCCGTACAGCAGCAGATCCTGCAGTGCCGCTACGTCGGGTTTCTTGCCGCAGACCCCGGAGATATTGCATCCCACGCCATTGGCTGCCTGTTCACACTGATTGCAAAACATTCCCATACTCATTCCTCCTCTTTGAGAGTTGATTGTCGGGTGAATACCACCACTATATCTCTATCTGCCGATGAAGCAACCGCCTCTTTGAGACCAACCCTATCCGATTTGTCCCTTCCATTCCTTGACGTGGGTCAAGAGAGTGCGGAAAGCCGAAAATTAGGCAACGGCCGGATGGGGAGGCTCTGTGCTGTTGACATCCGGTGGCTGCGGGATAGACTGTGGCTGACATCGGCAGCGGATGGGCTGCCGGGGAAAGGGGGGTCTGGATGAAACGATTGATGACACGTATCGGGGTGATCGGGCTGTTCGTCTGCTGTCTGACCGCGGCCATTGCCGCTGCCGGGCAGGAACCGCTCCGGGTGGGAATGGAGCTGGCCTATCCCCCCTTCGAGATGACCGACAAGAGCGGTTCGCCGAGCGGGGTCAGCGTCGATCTGGCCCACGATCTGGGGAAGGCCCTGGGGAGACCGGTGAAGATCGAGAATATGGCATTCGACGGCCTGATACCGGCCCTGAAGACCGGCAAGATCGACCTGATCATCTCCTCCATGACCGCCACCGAGGAGCGGGCCAGGTCCATCGATTTTTCCGACCCCTACCTGCAGACCGGCCTCTGTCTGCTGCTGAAAAAGGATTCTCCCGCCGCGACGATCAGGGACCTGGACCGGCCCGGCCGCACTGTGGCGGTGAAGAAGGGGACCACCGGCCATCTCTATGCCGCGAAGAACCTGAAAAAGGCCCGTCTCCTCGTGCTGGACAAGGAATCGGCAGCGGTGCTGGAGGTGGTGCAGGGGAAGGCCGACGCCTTCATATACGACCAGATGTCCGTCTACCAGAACTGGCAGCGCAACCGGGCAACCACCCGCGCCATCCTTGCCCCGTTCCAGAAGGAGTCGTGGGCGATCGGGATTCGCAAGGGGAACGAGCCGCTGCGCCGGCAGATCAACGACTTCATCCGGAGCTACCGCTCGTCCGGCGGCTTTGACCGGCTGGGGGACCGCTACATGAAAGAGATGAAGCAGGAATTCAAACGTCTCGGCTATCCGTTCTTCCTCTAGGCGGTAAAGGAGTGTCCGGGATATTCTCACTGCTGACACAGCGCCGGGGAGAGGCCGGCCCGCTCGCCGCTCTGGCGCGCCTCATCTCCTGGCTGCTGGTCTTCCTGGCAGTGGGAGGGGTCTTTACCTTCGCATTCGGCCAGCTCCAGTACGGCTGGAACTGGGGCGCCATTGCCGACTACCGGCAGAAGCTCTTCAACGGCTGGCTGACCACCATTGCCATCTCGTGCGTGGCCCTTTTCACCAGCCTGGTGGTCGGCCTGGTCGCTGCCCTGGCCCGTCGCTGCCCCTTCCTGCCGGTCCGGTACACCGGCACCCTCTACGTGGAGCTGATCCGCGGGACTCCCCTCTTGGTGCAGATCCTGGTCTTTTTCTACGTGGTTGCCGATGCCTTCGGGATCGACAACCGCTACCTGGTCGGGGTGATCACCCTGTCGCTGTTTGCCGGTGCGTATATCTCCGAGATCATCCGTGCAGGGATCGAGAGCGTCGGCGAATCCCAGCTGGAATCGGCCAGTTCCATCGGCTTGACCCGCGGCCAGATCTACCGTTTCGTTATCTTCCCCCAGGTGGCCCGCCAGTTGATCCCGCCGCTGGCAGGGCAGTTCGCCTCCATCATCAAGGATTCGTCGCTCCTCTCCATCATCGCCGTGAGCGAGTTCACCCTCAATGCCCAGGAGGTGAACGCCTACACCTACAGCACCCTGGAGAGCTACATCCCCCTTGCCGTCGGCTATCTCCTGCTCACCCTTCCCATCTCGCTGGCCAGCAGAGCGCTGGAACGGAAATACCGCTATGCGCATTGAGCTGGTCGGCATAGCCAAGCGGTTCGGCGAACACCAGGCCCTCAAGGAGACCACGCTCGCGCTGCCCGAAGCCCATGCCGTGGCGGTCATCGGCCCGTCGGGAGGGGGGAAGACCACGCTGCTCCGGCTCATCGCCGGACTGGAGATCCCGGACCAGGGGGAGCTGTTCATCGACGGCGAACGTCTGGAATCGGGGCAGGCGGCGCTGCTCAGGCACCGGCGGAGCATCGGCACGGTCTTCCAGTCTTTCAATCTCTTTCCCCACCTGTCGGCGCTGGAGAACATCATCCTCCCCCTGGAAAAGGTCCACGGCTATGCGCGGCCGGCTGCCCGCGACCATGCCATGGCTCTCTTGGAGCGTTTTCAGCTCGCTCCCCATGCCGGGAAACGGCCGGCAGAGCTTTCAGGGGGGCAACAGCAGCGGGTGGCCATTGTCCGGGCGATTGCCATCAAACCGCGATTTCTTCTCTTCGACGAGCCGACCTCGGCACTCGACCCGGAGATGACCGCCGAGGTGCTGGACGTGATCGGCGAACTGCGCACAGAAGGGCGGGACCTGATCATGGTGACCCACCACATGGGGTTTGCACGGAGCGTGGCGGACCACTGCCTGTTTGTCGGCGAGGGGGAGATCCTGGAAGAGGGGCCGGCGCCGGACTTTTTCGCCGCTCCCCGCAGTGAGCAGCTCCGCAGCTTTCTGGCAAAGATCCTCAAATACTGATGACACCCTGTTCCCTGCCGATCTGGAGGGGAGCACGGTCAATCCTTGCGCCGTTCGGCATTTCTGCGATACTCTAGAATGATGACGACCAACAACACGGACCTGCTGCATCAGCCGATTCCCCGGCTCCTCCGCCAACTGGCCGTGCCGGTGGGGGTCGGGTTCTTTTTCAACACCATGTTCAACGTGGTGGATACCTTCTATGCCGGCCGGATCTCCACCAGCGCCATTGCTTCGCTGGCGCTCTGCTTTCCGCTGTTCTTCGTTATCATTGCCGTGGGGGTCGGCATCCTCATGGCCACCACGTCGCTCATCGGCCACGGACTCGGCGCCGGGAGGCTCGAAGATGCCAAGCGGTATGCCGCTCAGGCATTTTCCTTTGCCCTGGTCCATGCCCTGCTGGTGACGGTAGCCGGGATTGTGGCGACCCCTTGGATATTCACCCGCATGGGTGCTTCGGGAGAGTACCTGGCGCTGGCGGTTGGCTGCATGCGCGCCCTGTTCAGCGGGTCGGTCTTCTTTCTGGGGAACTACGTCTGCAACGCCATCCTGAGCGCCACCGGCGATACGCGGAGCTTCCGCAACTTCTTGGTGGCGGGCTTTCTGCTCAACCTGCTGCTGGACCCCTGGTTCATGTACGGCGGGTTCGGCCTCCCGCCGCTGGGGCTCCCCGGCATCGCCTGGGCCACGGTGGCGATCCAGGGGATGGGCGGGTTCTACCTGCTGCGCCGGGTGATCGGCACGGGGCTTTTAACGCCCTTTTCCGCGTGGCACTTCATCCCGCGGAAGGATTCGTTTATCCGCCTGTTCAGCCAGGGGGTGCCGGCCAGCCTCAACATGCTCACGGTCTCCCTGGGGATTTTCGTCATCACCTGGTTCATCGGCCGCTACGGCACGTCTGCAGTGGCAGCCTACGGTATCTGCACCCGGGTCGAACAGATCGTCCTGCTGCCGGTCATGGGGCTCAACATTGCAACGCTGACGCTGGTGGCCCAGAATTACGGGGCAGGGCAGTTCGCGAGGGTCTCGGAAACGCCGGGCACGGCGCTGCGGGGGGGCTTGCTGCTCATGGCGTTCGGTTCAGTGGCGGTCTTTCTGGGGGGAGGAGTGCTGCTCAAGCTCTTTACCAGGGATCCTGAGGTGATTGCTGCCGGCATCGGCTATTTCCGCGTGAACGCCTTCGTGCTCGGCGCTTACGTGATCCTCTACATCAACAATGCGGCCCTGCAGGGGTTGCAGAAACCCGCCTTCGCCCTCTGGATCGGCCTTTTCCGCCAGCTGGCAGCCCCCCTGGTTGCATTCCCCCTGCTGGCGGGGTATCTGGGCTGGGGCCTGAGTGGGGTCTGGTGGGGAATCCTGCTGGTTACCTGGATCGCCGCAGCGATGTCGGTGATCTATACCCGTCACATGCTCAGGGTCATGGCGCGGGACGCAGCTGACAAACTGCTCCTGGAGGCAGCGCAGCCCGCGGAAGCGAGGTCGGATAGTGGCAGTTAGTGCGCTCATCATGCTGATGTCTCTGTTGGCGGCGATTCTCTGCACGCCGTTGCGGGTGCATGCGGCCAACAAGGTCGATCCGCCTGCCAGCACCGAGCCTCTGGCGCTGCCTGCATGGGGAGGTGTCATGCCGAACCTGGCCGATCGCCTGCGGGTGGGTGATACCTATGGCATCAGGCAGGTGTTCGAGCCGGACGTGGTGCTTACCACTGCAGGGCTCGGCCTGAAAAGCGGCGGCAGCGTGCTCTTTTCCCCGCAGTTCGGCTTCGGCCACGTCACCCAGCAGCGGGAGCTGGGCCGGGGTTACGAGGATGTCCTGCACCGGCTGCACGCCCGGGCTGGCGGTACGCTCCATCTCTCCGACTCCGTCTACCTCTCCGCGGCAACCAAGATCCCCCTTTACAACTATGAATTCACCGATCTCCGGACAACCGGTGGGGGAACCTTTCTCTCTGGGAGCGGCAAACACGACTACGAACTCTTCCGCCTGCCAACTTCAACCCTCACCTGGTCGGGTGAGATGGGGGTAAAGCTTGGCCGCCGCGTGGACTTCAACCTCTTCTACGACCAGAACCTGTTGAAAGAACAGTGGAAGTCCGGTGCGACCCAGCAGGAAGAGGTGATCGGCACCCGTTTCATCATCAGGTTCAAATGATGGAAGCCGACCGGAGGAAATGGAATGAACGCTATGCCGGCGCAGGCTTCCTGCTCGGGACTGGGCCGTCCACCTTCCTGGCGGAGAGCATCGACCTGCTGAAAAGCCGCTGCCCCGGCCGGCGTGCACTGGATATCGCCTGCGGCGAGGGACGCAACAGCATCTTCCTGGCCCAAAGCGGTTTCCTGGTCACCGGGCTGGACATCTCCGAGCAGGGGCTGGCAAAGGCCCGCCGGCGCGCTCGCAGCGAAGGGCTCACCATCCGGTTCCGCCGGACAGACCTGGAAAAGAGGACGTTTGCCGGCCCCTTCGACCTGATCGTCAACATCAACTTCCTCTTGCGCGGCCTGTTTCCCGTCATGGTCGAGGCCCTTTCCCCCGGCGGCATCGTCCTGGTCGAGACCCTGCTGGATGGCCCCCTTGCCCCGCCAACCACCAACCGGAGCTTTCTCCTCCAACAGGGAGAGCTGGAACAGCTCTTTTGCTCCCTGCCAGGTTCCATCCTGCACGCTTCCGAGTCTCCCCAGGCGTCATCTCCCTCTGCCCGCCTGATCTTTCAGAAAGAAGGATGAGGAATTCATTACAAAATAGTTTGAAACGGTGAAGTTCCACCGCACCACGTCGATATGGATACGTGGTACAGCAGGCTGGATCCGGGCAAGGCGAGGGGTACGAGCAGTTCATGGAGAGGCGGAACAAGAGCATAGCAACCGTCGCATCGGTCCTCTGCGCGGTGTTGCTGTTCCTGCTGGTGAGCAGCAAGTTCATCTTCCTGGACAGCTATGTCAGGGTGGAGGAAGAGCGGGCCCTGCAGGACCTGCAGCGGGTCACGAGCGCCATTGACAACGACCTCGGCTACCTGGACGCCTCGACAGCCGACTATGCCGGTTGGGACGATACCTGCCGGTTCATTGCCGACGGCGACCGGTCCTATATCACCAGCAATCTCGACGATCAGACCCTGATCCGGCTCCGCGTCAATCTCATCGCCTTCGTACGCCCCTCGGCCGAACTCGTTTATGCCAGATCCATCGATCTGAAGGAAGGGCGGGCCGTTCCGGTACCGGCAGACCTGATGCGGCATCTGGCACCGGGCGGCTGCCTGCTGCGACACGATAACCTGAAAAACGGCAGAACCGGGCTGATAACGCTTTCAGGCAGGCCGATGCTCGTGGCCTCCCGACCGATCATCACCAGCCAGTACCAGGGACCCATCCGCGGCACTCTCATTATGGGGCGTTATCTGGGCCAGGAAGAGGTTGCCCGGCTCGGCGGACTGACCCTCCTCCCCCTGCGGATACTCCCCACGGACGATCCTGCCCGGAAAGACCAACTGCTGGCCTGTACGACGAAGATCACCTCTATGGCCTCGATCCATCTCGATCGCGGGGAGGACCTTCTCGTCGGCCATATCCTGCTGAACGATGTTTATGGCCAGCCCGCGGCCGTGGTTCGCGTGGACCTGCCCCGGCAGATCACGCAGCAGGGGAAGCAGACCATCGGCTACTTCATCGTCTGGTTTATCATTTTGGCCCTGACTATCCTCTTTGTCAGCCTCCGATTCATGGGCAAGCTGCAGGCATCCCGGTTGCGGCGGAAAGAGACGGAACATCTCTACAGCTCGGTGGTTGAGCACGCTGCCGAGGGGGTTGTCCTGGTTTCCGTCACCGACCGGAAGGTCCTGGATGCGAACCACGCCGTGTCCGAGCTGTTGGGCTATCCCAAGAAGGATCTCGTCGGCAGGCCTTTCTGCGATTTCCTGGTCGACGACTGCACCCTGCTGGAGCTGCAGATGCAGCGGCTGGCCCAGGAACAGCAGGTTCCCTGGATGGAGATCAGCATCAGGTGCCAGGATGGGTCGATTGCCGTCATGGACGCCTGTGCCAGCCGCACCTCGGTCAGGGGGGAGCAGGTGGCCTGCCTGCTGCTGCACGACATCACCGAACGGAAACGGTACGAGGCCGAACTGATGCACCAGGCCAGCCACGATTCGCTCACCGGCCTGCCCAACCGCAACCTGCTCCGCGACCGCCTCGAACAGTTGCTGGCCCTCGGCGACCGGACCGGGCTGCCCCAGGCGGTGCTGCTCCTCGATCTCGACAACTTCAAGTACGTCAACGACTCCCTCGGTCATGCCGCTGGGGATGCGCTTCTCAAGCAGGTTGCCGGGCGGCTTACCACCATGACCAGGAGATACAATACCGTTGCCCGGCTCGGGGGGGACGAATTCGTCATCCTTCTTTCCAACATAACGACCGAAGAGGTGGCGCTGGTTGCCGAGCGGCTGGAACGCCAGTTCGAGAAGCCGTTCGACGTCGAGGGGCAGGAGGTGTTCGTGACGGTCAGCATCGGCATCAGCATGTCTCCCACCGACGGTACGACCGGGGACAAGCTGTTGAAGAATGCCGATATTGCCATGTATCTGGTCAAGGAACATGGCCGTAACAGTTTCAAGTTCTTTGCCGACGAGATGAACCGGAAGGTCCACGACCGGCTGGAACTGGAGTTGCAGATGCGCCATGCCCTGGAGCGGGGCGAATTCGTCCTCCATTACCAGCCCAGGGTGCGGGCTCACGACGGCGCAGTGGTAGGGATGGAGGCGCTTATCCGCTGGCAGCCTTCTGATGGCCCGCTGGTGGGTCCGGACCGCTTCATCGGGCTCCTGGAGGATACCGGCCTGATCGTCCAGGTCGGGGAATGGGTAGTGCGGGAGGCGTGTCGCCAGACCCGTGCCTGGCAGGAGGATGGCCTGCGCGGACTGCGGGTGTCGGTCAACCTGTCGGGGAGGCAGTTCAGTCAGCAGGGGCTTGAGGAGATGATAGCGCGGGCATTGCGGGAGAGCTTCCTGTTGCCCGATTTCCTGGAGGTGGAGATCACCGAGAGCATGCTGATGGGGGATGTGCAGCAGGCGGTGGGCAAGCTGGCAGGCATCAAGGAGATGGGAGTGCGGATCGCCGTGGACGATTTCGGCACTGGCTATTCGTCCCTTGCCTATCTGCGGCGCTTTCCCATCGATACCCTCAAGATCGACCGCTCCTTTGTGGCCGGCGTCATTACCGAGCCGGGCGATGCGGTGATCGCAAAGACCATTATCTCCATGGCGCATAACCTGAAGCTGGAGGTGGTGGCAGAGGGGGTGGAGACCATCGAGCAGCTGGAGTTCATGCGTGCTTACGGCTGCCAGGAGGTCCAGGGCTTTTTCTTCAGCAGGCCGCTGCCGCCGGAGGACTTCGCCGCCCTGGTCCGCCAGCGGCGCCAGGCAGAAAAAAATCGATAATTAATTTGACAATGCTAATAGTTCTGTTAAGCTGCAGCTACGAGCTGCTTCATTCCTTGTTGAAATGCATATGCCGCCGCTGTCCGGGCGGCATATGCATTTTGAGCGCCTCTATTTCTGGACCCAGCGGCCGTTGGGAAGTTGGGTCCACCATCCCGGTTTGGCCGCCTCCCGCTTGATCTCTGCATAGGTGGCCGCCGCCTTCCCCCTGATCTGGTTCAGCGCTTCCGCACTCTCCTTCTGCTTGTTGAGTTTCAGGATGGCCTTTGCCATGCCGTTCACCACGGTCTTGCGGCTTTCGTTTTCCGCCTTGATCAACGTCTCGTCCTGCGGGGTCATCTTGGTCTTATCCCGCACCGTGACCAGCCCCTGGTTGGTCAGTCCGATGGCGCCGCTCTCCAGCAGGGCGGTGATCTTCGGCAGGATTTTACTCATCTCATCGTATGCCTTGTCGACTTCGGGCATGCTGGCAAGCTCCACGGCCAGGTCGTCCGCGTAGTTTTCGGCTGCCTGGGCCTCGCCGACCAGGGCAAGGCGCGGCAGCCGGTCCAATAGCCTGCTCTGGGGCTTGGTCTCGGGCGGCGTCTGCTCCGTGGCTGGGGGGGGTACATCGGCACCCGGCTTATCGGCGCTCCCTTTCAGGAGCATCTCGTCCACCGATTTGTAGGCGTCCTTCACCGCCTTTTCGGGGAAATAGACATTGACGGTTATGATGGCGCAGGAAGCGAGCAGGGCGCAACCGCAGCTCAGCAGCAGCTTGAGGATCCTGGTTTTCATAGTGACCTCCTAAAGGGTAGTGATAAGCACTATACCACATGCCAGAGGGGTTGGCACCCCTGACAACTGCCGGCTATTCCTCCCATTTGAACTCCTGCACCGCGGGTGCGGCCGGGCCGGTATCTCCCGTGGAGGCCTTGCCCCTTGTTGCCGCCTCCTTGATGGCGTTGAAGAGGTTGTCCATGGCGATGCGGTTCTGGGCTTGTGCCACGGAGACGCTCAGGTCGCGGATTCCGAACAGGTTGGTGTGGGAGATGTCCAGGTTCTGGAAGGTCAGGTACCCCTGTTCCAGGGTGGCGCTGATCTCGGCCCGGTCATAGGTGCGGTCGTCGCGAAAGAAGAACCCGCTCAGCTTCTTGTTGGCCAGCCGCTGCAGGAACTCACGGCTGACGAGCATCTTTTCACCGTTCCCCTCCCGCGCCCAGAGCGTGGTGAATCCGGTCATTCCCCTGGTTTCCTTCCCCTCGCCATAGATGCTGACAATGCCGTCCACCCTGCCGGAAAGGTAGCCCCGGATCTTCGGGACGACGTTGCAGAGCTGTTTCAGGCTCAGGCTGTTGACGAGCAGGTCCCCCTTGTACTGCAGGCCCCGGTTCATGGCCAGATACCCCTTGCCCAGGATCGTTCCTTCGTAGAGTGAGGTCTGCAGGGAAACGATCTCGGTGATGCCCTGTTTCGCCTGCATCTGCACGAGCGTCTGCCCGAGTTCCAGCGGGCCGAAGGCGACCTTGTCGATGGTGACGCTGGCAGTCCCTTTCTTCTGCTGCCGCATCAGGTCGAGCAGGCGGGGATAGTTGGCCCGGCTGAAGCTGAGGCTGGATAGGGGGGGGGAGGCAACAGCGCCGGAAAGCTCGAAGGAGAGGGGGATGCTGCCGCTGATCCCGCTTGCGTTAAACTTCTGCGCCGCAAGGTCGAGCTGCACGCCATCCAGGAGGATGCTCGCCTCCAGGAGTTTTGCAGCGCCCCGCAGCGTCACGGTTCCGTTGGCGGCAACGTCGCCGGCCACGGTCGCCTCCTGCAGAACGCGGGGGAGGGCGTTGACGAACGGGTCGATCAGGCTGTTGAGCGGGATCCTGGCCAGCGAAACCGTGAATCGCCCTGCCCGCTCCGGCGAGGTGGCGTGCTCCAGCTCGCCCCGTGCACTCAGGCTGACCCCTTCTCCGGCGCTGAAGAGCGCCTCGTCCAGAGAGAGCCTGTCTCCTGCCAGGGTGGCTGCGAGCCTTGCCCCGGCACCGCTGAACATGCTCTTGTTCCCCGCACCGGCAAGGGCTATCCCGTCTGCGGCTGCGGTAAGGCGGCAGACAAGCCCCTTGCTCCGGGAGTAGCTGCCGCTGCAGGTTGCGTCCAAAAGCCCATTGGCGACGGTCACTTTTCCCGTTTTCCCGCCGAGCTTTGCCAGCTCGACAAGCCTGGCCCTGGTGAGCGCCAGGGTGAAGGTCGTCCCGTCGGCCGGCTTAACGGGGGCAAAGGCAAAGGTGCCGCGCAACTCTCCCCCCAGTGCGTTTCCCGCAACCGTGCCGTTGGCTGCTGTGCGGGAAAGGTCCATCCGAAGCCTGGGTGAGCCGATGGGGCTCCCCTTCCAGGCGAGCGCACCGCAGGCGGCTTCAACAGCCCCTTCGAGCCATTTACCGGTGCCGTCGGCCAGGTAGGCGCCGCGCAGGGTCCCGGTCACCCCTTTTGCTTCGACCTTCCCGGCGCGGATATCCGTCGTGCCGATCTCCAGGGTCAGGGGGTATCTCGTTGCCGTGCCGAGGCGCTCCTTTTGCGAGAGGAGGGCGGTCAGGCGGGCAATGGAACCGCTCGTCTTTCCGAGGGCGAAAGCAGCGTTTTCCAGGGTGACGGTTTTTCCGTCGTATCGGAAGCCGAGCTTTGCCTTTCCCTGATCCGCGCCGACGGAGATCGCCTTAGCACGGATGTCCCCGGTGGCGCCGATGACGCCGCTTTTTCTGGTCAGCCGGGTGTCGATGCGGCCGTTTGCCAGGGCAAAGGATTTCTCCCCTCTGGAACCCCTGACGCCTGACAGCCCTGCCGCAAGGGTTGCGCTAAAGTCGCGCGGCCCGACTCCCCTGGCGTCGAGGGCGCATGAGACCGTGCCCGCCGAGAGCCTGATTTTGAGAGATTCGGGAAGCGGGGGGAGATTGGCGAGCGATGTTTCGGGTATCCGGAGCGAGGCGGAAAGGGGAAGCGGTGCGGTCGGCCGGTAGCCGAGGCTTCCCGTAACCGGAATCCCGTTGATCGCGGCGGCAAAAGAGGGGATCTCCACTCGGACCGGTTTCAGCCGCGAGGAGAGGGCCACGCGAAACGGCGCATCCAGCCGTTGCAGCAGCGCCGGGCCATGGTGCGGCGCCGTGGCGAACCTGCCGGAGACGAGAAAGAGGTCCCTCTGCCGGGAGAGGGAGAGCGTGCCGGCGAGCCCCTCGACCAGCAGCAGCTTCTCCCGTGCCAGCCTGCCGTTGCGGAGGGTCACCTTTCCGGAGAGGTTGGTGATTCCGCGAACGGCGTCGCCGGAGATCCGGATCCCATCCCCCCCCAGCGTGCCGCCGATTTCCAGCCGGCCGGGCGCTCCTGCCGGCACGAGCGTTGCCATCCGGCCAAGAGCGAGCGGCTCGAAGCTGCAGGTGCAGGAGAACCTGCGCTGATGCCTCAAGTCTTCCACGCTGCCAAAGGCATGCAACCGGACCAGGTTGTTCAGTGCCAGGGTCAGTCTCTCCAGCTCCCCCCTGTCCTTGGCCGGGTTGTAGCGAGCGCTGAAGCTGAGGTCGGCCGCAAGGGGGAGTGGTGCGGTGCCCATGGCAAGGGAGAGTTCCCTGATCCCGAGTTCGCCTGTCATCTGCAGTTTGCCCCCTTGCAGCGAGGCGGTCGCCCGGAGGCTTCCCTTCCCCCCCTGGAGACGGGCCGGCATCCGGGCATGCAGCATGGAGGCCATGCCCCCTACGGAGAAGGCGGGGGCAGAGAGGGTCAGGTCGAATGTCGGTTTGGTGCCCAAGCGGGCCGAGCCGGTCAGTCGGAAAGGATCTCCGGCATCGTCCTCGAAGGTAAGCTCAAGGTCGGAATCGCTCGACCCTTTCGTGGCAAGGTTATGGAGCTTGAGCCCGATCCCTTTCACCTCCCGGTCGTTCACCCGGATCGAGCCGTCCCTGAGGGTCAGCTGGCTGATGATGATCTCCGCGCCGGGTTTCTTCTTGGCCAGGGTTTTGCCGGTGGATTTTTTTTTGCCGAACCGACGGAGGAGGTCGGAGAAATTCCAGTCGCCGGCGCTGTTTTTCAGGAGATGGAGCCGGACCCCTTCCAGGGAGATGAGGCGAAAGCTCCGTTTTGCCGTTGCCAGGGAGCTTAAGCGGGGTGAAACGGTGAGCTTCTCCACGGAAGCCAGGTTACCGGCGGCGAAGCCGGGCGGGTTGGCCAGGGTGACCCCTGTGAAGGTGAGGGTGGTGCCGGAGAGGTGCAGGCCGGTCACCCGTGCCGGCTGGTGCAGGACCGAGGTGATAAGCCGCGAGAGATGGGATGCTGCCAGGGGGGTGGAGAGGTAGACCTTGAGGGAGATGGCAACGAGGGCGAGAAGCACCGCCAGCGCAAGCGGAATGCGCCATGGAATCCTGCGGGCAACCTTGCCGCCGTTATCCGTTCCCGTACTGTTTGCCATCGGCCTCTTCTCCGTAAAGTGACTGTAGCCGGGAATCGCCTTGTTGGCAAGCCGCAGCGGGAGAATGTACCTGTCGGAAAAGGTCAGGCCCCGCTCTCCTTGTGGCGCAAGAAGGGCGGGGCCTGACAGGTCACCGGGGTGTTCGGGTCGTTACGTAAGGTTCCAGACGATCATTTCCCAGATATCTTTCCAGCTCTTAGCGATCTCGGTGACCACGGTCGGTTCGAAGCCGCAGTGCATCATGCACTGGGCGCAGCGATCGTCCTTGCCGACACCGTAGCGGTTCCAGTCGGTCTTTTCCATCATCTCCCGGAAGGTGGGATAGTGGGTGTCGGTGATCAGGTAACAGGGGGCCTTCCATCCCTGGGGGTTGCGGGTCGGGTTGCCCCAGGGGGTGCACTGGAGCTGCTTTTCCCCCTTGAGGAAGCGGAGGTACATGGGGGTGGACCAGAAGCGGAACCGCTTGCTCATCTCGAAGACCTGGGCGAATTTCCGTTCGATCTCCCGGCGCACCAGGAACATGTCTTCCCCCACTGCCTCGTAGTCGAAGCCGGGGGCCACCAGCAGGCCGTCGACGCCGAGATCGGTCAGCTGTGAGAAGAGCATCTCGATCTCCACCAGGTCGGTGTCCTTGAAGATGGTGGTGTTGGTGCAGACCCTGAAACCGAGTTTCTTCGCCTTCTTGATCCCCTCCACGGCGATCTTGAAGGTCCCTTTCCGCTCCAGGATCCGGTCGTGGGTCTCTTCCAGCCCGTCCATGTGCACGTTGAGGGTGAAATTGGGGTGGGGCTTCATGGCATCGAGGGCATTTTCCAGCAGCAGGCCGTTGGTGCAGAAATAGATATGCTTTCCCCGCTGCAGGACCCCTTCGACCAGCGGGATGATGTGGGGGTAGAGGAACGGTTCGCCGCCGGTGATGGTCACCACCGGGGCCGGGCATTCGTCCACCGAGCGGAGGCATTCCTCCAGAGACATCATGTCCTGGATGGTGTCCGCGTATTCCCGGATCCTGCCGCAGCCGGAGCAGGCCAGGTTGCAGAGGTGGGTCGGTTCCAGCATCAGGACCAACGGGTACTTGTCGATTTTCTTCATATTGTTGGAGATGATGTATCTGGTCAGGTCATAGTTGAGTCGCCAGGGGAAACGCATAATTTTTTCATGTTCCTTTCAAAAGTAAGAAGAAAAACAGATCCGCAGATGCCTACGGACAGAAGCAATCAGATGTCATCCGCGTATATCTGCGGTTGATTCGTCCTGATTTACTTGACCCGAGCCAGGTGCTGGGTGACAACGGTGGATGCGAGAAACGCCTCGCAGGTGGCGGCGATGCCTGTGGCATCGAGCCCCAGATCCTCCCGGAGCTGGGACTGGCTCCCCTGTTCGATGAAGCGGTCCGGGATGCCGATCCGCTTGACGCGGATGTCGGTGCGCCCTTCGTCGGCCAGAAGCTCCAGGACCGCGGTGCCGAATCCGCCCTGGAGCGCGTTTTCCTCTACCGTTACCAGCAGGCCGGTACGGGATGCCGCGTTGAGGATCAGTTCACGGTCCAGCGGCTTGACGAAGCGGGCATTGATGACCGAGGCGCGGATTCCTCGCTGCCCCAGGAGGCCTGCAGCCTCCAGCGCCGGGTAGACCGTGGAGCCGATGGCCACGATGGCCAGGTCGTTGCCGTCGGCGAGCTGCTCGCCCTTGCCGATGGGAAGCTCGCGCAGTTCCTGGTCGAGCGGGACGCCGTAGCCGTTGCCGCGGGGGTAGCGGAGCGAGATGGGACGGCCGGAGTAGAGAGCCGTCTTGAGCATGTGCTGCAGCTCGTTCTCGTCCTTGGGGGCCATGACCGTCATCTCGGGGAGATGGCGCAGATAGGAGAGGTCGAAGGTCCCGTGGTGCGTCGGGCCGTCGTCGCCAACCAGCCCGCCACGGTCGAGGCACATGGTGACCGGCAGCTTCTGCAGGCAGATGTCGTGGAAGACCTGGTCATAGGCCCGCTGCAGGAAGGTGGAGTAGATCGCCGCCACCGGCCTGAACCCTTCGGCGGCAAGACCTGCGGCAAAGGTCAGGGCGTGCTGCTCGGCGATCCCCACATCGAAGAATCGGGCAGGGAACTCCCTGGCAAAGGGGGTCAGCCCGGTGCCGTCGGGCATGGCCGCGGTGATGGCGACGACCTTGTCGTCCTCGCGGGCCAGCTTCTGCATCGCTTGCCCGAAGACGCCCGTATAGGAAGGGGCACCGGCCTTGGCGGCCTTGACCTTGCCGGTGGCCAGGTCAAAGGGACCGACACCGTGGAACTGGTCCGGGGTCCGTTCGGCAGGCTCGTACCCCTTCCCCTTGGTGGTCATCAGGTGGACCAGTACCGGTCCCTCCAGGGTGCGGACATTCTGGAAGATCTCCAGCAGCTGCGGCAGGTCGTGGCCGTTGATCGGGCCGATATATTCGAAGCCGAGCGCCTCGAACAGCATCCCCGGCGTCAGGAACCCTTTCAGGGAGTGCTCGGCCCGGCGGGCGAACTTGAGGATGTTGTGCCCCACGGCCGGGATATTCTCCAAGAGCCCCTGCATCACCTTTTTCAGGTCGCGGAAATCGTTGCCGCTCAGCTTGCGGGAGACAAAGGTGGAAAATGCCCCCACGTTCTTGGAGATGGACATCTCGTTGTCGTTCAGGACCACGATCAGGTTTTTCCGCAGGTGGCCGGCCTGGTTGAGCGCCTCGAAGGCCATGCCGCCGGTGAGGGAGCCGTCGCCGATGACGGCTACGACCTTGTTCCGGGAGCCGCGCAGGTCGTTGGCCACGGTCATTCCCAGTCCGGCGGAGATGGAGGTGGAGGAGTGACCGGCGCCGAAGGCGTCATGGGGCGACTCGGACCTCTTGGGGAAGCCCGATATCCCCTTGTACTGGCGCTGGGTATGGAACTGGTCACGTCTGCCGGTAATGATCTTGTGGGTATAGGCCTGGTGCCCCACGTCCCAGACAAACTGGTCGTTGGGGGAATCGAAGCAGTGGTGCAGCGCCAGGGTCAATTCCACGCAGCCGAGATTGGATGCGAGGTGGCCGCCGGTTTTGGAGACGTTGTCCAGCAGGAACCGGCGCACCTCGTCGGCGAGTTTGACCAGCTCTTCGGCAGGGAGACGCTTCAGGTCGGCCGGGCTGTCTATGGTATTGAGTAATGGGTACATAAGTCCTCCAGTATGGGCCGTGTAACGTGAATCGTGAGCTACCGGACGTAGCCGTTGCTGCGAAACCACTCCACTGCCGTGCCCAGGGCCTCTTGGGCCGGTCGTTGTGGCAGACCCAGTTCACGGACCGCCTTGGACGAGTCAAAGTACATGAACTTGCGGGCCATCTGGACACCTGCCAGCGGTATCAGCGGCTCGCGGCCGGTAAGCCGGGAAATGGCCTCGTTGCAATATGCTGCGGCGAGGATGGGAGCGTAGGGAAGCCGCACCTTTGGCGCGGGGATTCCCGTGATCTGGGCCAGGAGGTCGAAAATCCGCTGCAGGGTCAGGTTCTCGTTGCCGAGGATGTATTTCTCGCCGATCCGCCCTTTGCGGGCTGCCAGGATGTGGCCGCGCGCACAGTCGGTCACGTCGATGATGTTCAGCCCCGTATCCAGGTAGGCCGGCATCTTCCGGTTGAGGAAGTCGACGATGATCTTGCCGGTCGGGGTCGGTTTTACGTCGCCTCCTCCCACCGGAGTGGAGGGATTGACGATGACCAGTGGCAGCCCTTGCGCCAGGAAGGACTGGGCCTCCCGCTCGGCCAGGAACTTGCTCTTCTTGTAGTCCCCCACCATGTCGGCAAAGGCGACCGGGGTCGTCTCGGTGCCGGGGGTGCCGTCGCCCGGATTCCCCAGGGTGCCGACGCTGCTGGTGTAGACGACGCGGACCAGCCGGTTCACCAGGGCGGCTTCCAGGATGTTGCGGGTGCCGGCGACGTTGCTCTCGTACATCTCTACCGGGTTCCGCGTCCAGAGGCGATAATCGGCCGCGGCATGGAAGAGGACGTCGCACCCCTCCAGACCGGCACGGAGATTCGCTCCGTCCCGCAGGTCCCCTTCCCAGAGCTCGATCGTGAGCCCTTCAAGGTTGCGGCGGTCCGAACCGGGCCGCACCAGCACCCTGACCGAACAGCCATCCTTCAGGAGTTCCCTGACGAGGCTTGCGCCTATGAAACCGGTTGCGCCGGTGACGAATGCTTTCATAAAAAACGAATAAAAGGTGGAAGGTGACAGATTCCGCTTCTCACCCCCCACCCTTCACTTTGTGCTCATCCGCCGGATTTCGCCCGGTGGCCGCCTTATCCCTTTCTCTTTCTGCTGAGGGAACGGTAGGTCCCCAGCGCGGTCAGAGGGAAGCAGTTGCGGTAGATATGGTACTTGATCATGAAGAACTTGGGGAAACCGGTACCGGTGTACTGGTCTTCGTCCCAGGTGCCGTCGGCCTTCTGGGTGTCCAGGAGGTACTGAATCCCCCGACTCACCTCCGGTGCATCGACTTCGCCGACCGTCATGAGGGCCAGAAGCGCCCAGCCGGTCTGGGAGGCGGTGCTGGGGCCGATCCCCGCCAGGGAGGGGTCCAGGTAGGACTCGCAGGTTTCTCCCCAGCCGCCGTCGGCGTTCTGCTTCGATTTCATCCAGTCGATGGCCCTGCGGATGTAGGCCTGGTTGGGGTTTTCCCCCATGGCGCTCAGGCCCGACAGGACCGACCAGGTGCCGTAGATATAGTTGACCCCCCAACGTCCCCACCAGGAGCCGTCCGGTTCCTGCTCGCGGCGGAGAAAGTCCAGGGCTCGGACCGCAACCGGGTCCTCCTTGGAGTAGCCGAAGGTCCCCATCAGCTCCATCATCCTGCCGGTCAGATCTGCGGTCGGCGGGTCGATGAGCGCCTCCAGGTCGGCAAAGGGGATCTTGTTCAGGAGGTGCTTGGTGTTGTCCTTGTCAAAGGCGCCCCAGCCCCCGTTCTTGCTCTGCATGCCGAGGCACCAGTCGATGCCCCGCTGGATCGCCTCCTGCTTGGTCTTTTCGTTCTTGACCTGCACGTCCTTGATGGCCATCATGACAAAGCCCGAATCGTCCACATCGGGGTACCAGTCGTTGAGGAACTCGAAGGCCCAGCCGCCCGGCTTCAGGTTGGGGCTCTTGATTTTCCAGTCCCCGTCCTTGCGGACCTCGCGGTCGAGCAGCCATTGCGCGGCCTTGACCAGCGCGGGATGGTCGGTGGGAACTCCTGCTTCTACCAGCGCCTTCAGGGCCAGGGCGGTGTCCCAGAGCGGCGAGACGCACGACTGGAGCACCAGCGACTCATCGTCCTCGATACAGAAGTTGGCCAGGGCCTGCAGCCCCTTGGCAACGGCAGGGTGGTCGTTGGCATAGCCGAGGCAGTGCAGGGAGAGGACCGAGTTGAGCATGGCCGGCTGGATGCCGCCCCAGTCGCCGGTCGGTTCCTGGTGCTCCAGCACCCATTTTTCCGCAGCCGCCATCCCCTTGTTCTTCAGGGGCCGGATCGGGTTCCCCTCGTAGACCTTCAGCAGGTGATCCAGGCCGATGAAGAAGTTCTTCCAGGTGAAGATGCCGTTTTCCTTGGTAAAGGTGTAATCCATGGGGCGTGGCGGCCGGACATAGAGCTCCTGGACCCTGGCCCAGGGGGGGAGCTTGCGGACCGGGCGCATGGTCATGGTGATGGAGAGCGGGATGATCGTTGCCCGCGACCAGCTGGAGAGTTCGTACATGTTGAAGTAGGCCCAGTTGGGGAGCAGCATCAGCTCGATCGGCATGGACGGCACGCCGAGCCAGGAGAACTCGCCGAACAGGGCGAGGAAGATCTTGGTGAAGACCCGCGCTTTGAGGATGCCCCCCTGGGAGAGGATGAAATCCCGCGCCTTGACCATAGAGGGATGGTCTGCCGGGTAGCCGGCCAGCTTGAGGGCGAAATAGGCCTCGATAGTGGTGGAGAGGTCGCCGGGGCCGCCGTACCAGAGGGACCAGTGCCCTTCTTCAGTCTGCTGGCGGAGCAGGTAGTTGGCCATCTTCCGCTCTTTCGCCTTGTCGACGATCCCCATGAAATGGAAGAGCATGACGTATTCGGCGGTGATGGTGACGTTTGATTCCAGCTCCGCCCACCAGTACCCCTGGGGGAGCTGCTCGCGGAAGAAGAACTCGCAGGTCCGCTCGATGGCCAGATCCAGCGGGCTGGTCGTCTCGTTCTCCTTTTTCTTCCAGATCGAGGCGGGGAGGTGGTGGATCTTGGCTCCCGGCTTGGCTGTCGGTTTGATCTCAGGTTCGGCAGTCACGCCGTTGAATGAGGTGAGTGCATGGGATATGGGGTGCTTGCAGGGGGTCATCGCCATGGGTACTCCTTGATAACAATGCGTAATATCATGATTAATAGGTGTGTGGGATAAGATCGGTCCCGGAAATCAGCTAGTCTTATCATATTTTGGTGAAAAGATACACCCTTTTTCCGCTTAACCGGCTGTAATGCCCTGTAGATACAGGAGATAGGCAGCGCTTTGGTTGATTTGCCGAAAGAGCTGTGCTACTAACAGACGGCTCATGCTCCGGCGCGAGCAACCGATACTGCATTGACGCTTGCGAGCCCGCAGGCGCGAAAGAAGGAACCATGAAGAACGATACCACCCCGTACCGCGGCCTGTTCGGTTTCATCGTTCGCCGGCCGCGGCTGATCCTGGTTTGCGCCCTGCTCCTGTCGCTCTTGTCGGTGGTCTATACCTGGCAAAAGATGGAGTTCCTCACCGGCCGCGACGACCTGATGCCGAAGAACACCCAGTTCCACCGCGACTACCGCGCTTGGCGCGAGGAGTTCGGCGACATGGAGGAGATCGTCGTCGTCATCGAGTCGAACGACCAGGAAAAGGCAGGGCGCTTCGGCGAGGAGCTGCAGGAGCGGCTCTCGAAGCGGAAGGACCTGGTGCAGGAGATCTTCTTCCCCTTTGACATGCCCTTTTTCAAGAAGAACGGTCTCCTCTTCATGCCGCTGGAAGACCTGCAGTCGCTGCGCGACAACCTGCTTTTGGCCAAACCGGTATTGAAGGAGCTGGCCGCAGCGCCATCGGTACAGACCCTCTTCACCACCCTGACCAGGCAGATGGACAGCTACCTTGCCGCTGCTCCCGGTACCTCAGGCCGCGACCGGGAGCTTGCTGGTCTGTCGTTCATGCTGACCAGCCTGGGGCGGGGTATCGGCGCCTTTGCCGCCAGCGGCACGGCCGAGTTCTCCCTCCAGGAGTTCTTCTTCCGCGGCAGGGACGGCAAGGAGTCGGCCATTGCCAAGGCAGGGCAGATGCAGATCATGACCATCCTGCCGGTAAAGGAACAGGGGAGTTTCGTCCCGGCTGAACAGACCATCTCCCTGATTCGCACCACGCTGGCTGAACTGGCCAAGCGGCCGGAATTCAAGGGTGTGACCGCCGGGCTCACCGGCGTGCCGGTGCTGGAGCACGAGGAGATGGCGACCAGCGACCGTGACATCAAGATCGCCACGGCCCTCTCCCTGGCGCTGACCGTGGTGCTGCTCCTGGTCTCCTTCCGGGGGGTGTTGAACGTGGTGGCGGCCATGATCTCCCTGATCGTCGCCATCTGTCTTTCCTTCGGCTTCGCCACCCTGGCGGTCGGCAGGCTTAACATCCTCTCCATGGTCTTTGCCGTCATGCTGATCGGCATCGGCATCGAGTACGGCATCCAGGTGGTGCTCCGGAGTCAGGAGGAGCTGAACAACGGCAGCGACGAACTGGCGGCGATTGCCGCGGGGCTCAACCGGAACATCTGGGGGATCGTCATGGCAGCGGCCACCGTGGCTGCGGCATTTCTGACCTTTGTCTTCACCGATTTCAAGGGGATTGCCGAACTGGGGATCATTGCCGGCGGTGGGGTGGTCATCTGCGTGCTGGTCACCTTCACGGTCCTGCCGGCGCTGATGGTCCTGCTCGCGCCGTACCGGAGGAAACGGAGCGCTCTTGCAGCCAAGAGCCCCGCCCGCAGCGGCGGGACAGGGAACAGCGGCGCCAGGAGGTTCCTCTTCGGCCACCCGCGGGTGGTGGTGGCCCTTGCCGTCGTCCTCTGTGTTGCCTCGCTCTACCCCTTGAGCCGGATCGGCTTCGATTACAACCTCATGAACCTGCAGGCCAAGGGGCTGGAGTCGGTGAACTACGCTTACAAGCTGATGAAGAGCAAGGAGAACTCCGGCTACTTTGCCGTGTCGATCGCCGATTCGGCAGCCGATGCCGCCGCCAGGACCGCCCGGCTGGAGGCGCTGCCGACCGTTGACCATGTGGTGAGCCTCAATTCGTTCATCCCCGACCGGCAGGACGAGAAGATCGCTCTGCTGCGCGGCCTGCGCAATGATCTGGCCGATATCCGGCCGGTGCCCTACAGCGAGGACCTGCAGCTGATGGAGCTGCCCGAGGTGTTCGAGCGCTTCAGGAACACCGTGGAGAAGCTGAAGGTGGCGCTGGACCGGGAGAAAAGCCCGGAGGCCAAACCGGTGGGGGAATTCCTGAAGACCTTGGATGCCTTTTTCGCCAAACTGGAGAAAAACCGTTCCACCAATGCCACCGGCATGTTGCGGGATTTCCAGGGAGGGATGCTGGCCGAGCTGCCGGACAAGCTCGGCTTGATGATGGCGAGCCTTGAGCCGACCCGGGTGACCCCGGCCGATGTCCCGAAGGAACTGGTCGACCGGTTCCGGGGGAAGAACGGCACATACCTGTTGCAGGTGGCGCCGAAGCATGAGATCTTCGACCGGGAGCCGCTCAAGGCCTTCCTGGACGATGTCCGTTCCGTGGACCCCCACGCCACGGGGGAGCCGGTGATGGTCTACGAATCGATGACCATCATGCGCGATGCCTATCGCGGCGCCTTTGTCTACGCCTTTGTCGCCATCGTGGTCATCCTGCTGGTCGCCTTCCGCAGCGTCAGGTATGCAATCATCGGCCTGGTACCGCTGGTGGTGGGGCTTCTCTTCATGGTCTCCGGCATGTGGCTCCTGGGGATCAGCTTCAATTCGGCCAATATCATCGTCATGCCGCTGGTGCTGGGGATTGCCGTCGATTCGGGGATCTACCTGATCAACCGCTATCGCCGCGAGGGGGAGAGCGCCGAGGCGGTCGTGACCAGCAGTACCGGCGTCGGGGTGATCCTCAATACCCTGACCATCATGGTCAGCTTCGGCGCTCTGATGGTGGCGCACCACCAGGGGGTCTTCAGCATCGGCGCGGTGATGTCGCTGGGGATGCTCGCCTGCCAGGTCGCTTTTGTCATTGTCTTGCCGGCGGTGCTGAAGCTCGCCTGCGGGCGCTAGCAGGTTGTTGAAACACAGCCATCTCGCCGCCGTCCTCGAAAGCCGCCTTGTGCGGGGCTTTCTGCGGGTGCGACGATCTGACTGTTTTTGAACAACCTGAGTTTTTCGCCAACCTGAAGAACGGAGCGGATCGATGAGCCTCGAATCCCATGCGGACCTGCGCGGTGCGGTTGCCCTGGCCCACTCGTACCTTCTCGAACGGGTCAGGCCGGGAGACCGGGTGGTGGACGCTACCTGCGGCAACGGCAACGATACCCTGCTGCTGGCCCGCCTGGTGGGGGAGCAAGGGAGGGTCTGGGCCTTCGACATCCAGGAGGAGGCGCTGCACGCCACTGCAGAGCTGCTCGACGAGGCGGGCTGCCGGCAGCAGGTGAAACTCTTTGCCATGGGGCACGAGCGGATGGCCGATGTTGTTGCCGAGCCGCTCAAGGCCGTGGTCTTTAACCTGGGATATCTGCCGGGCGGTGACAAGGCGTGCGTCACCCGGCCCGTAACCACCGTGGCCGCCCTGGAAGCGGCCTGCCAGCTGGTCGCTCCGGGAGGGGTGATCCTGGTAGCCCTCTATCCGGGGCATCCGGGCGGAGCAGAGGAATGCGCCGCGGTGGAGGGATGGGGGGCGGAGCTCATGCCGCACCTCTTCAATGTCTGGCTGCATCGCCAGCTCAACCGTCCGGACACGGCCCCCTATCTGCTGCTGGCGGAAAAAAGAACGAGGCCCCGGTCTACGTGAGGCCGGCATGTTTTGCCCCTTGACACCCGGTCCCCTTTGTCGGCAGAATCCCATCCCATGACCCTTGTCTCCAAGCTGCTGCCATTCCTGTTCGTGCTCCCTCCCCTGGCCTATGCCTTCATCTCCCTCTGGTGCGCGGGGCGCTATTTCTCCAGGCCCAGGCCGGTTGCCGGGGAACTGCCGCCGGTTACCATCCTCAAGCCGGTCAAGGGGATGGATGCCGACAGCTTCGAGAACTTCGCCTCCTTCTGCCGTCAGGAATATCCCGCCTTCCAGATCGTCTTTGCCGTTGCCGCGGCCGATGACCCGGCTCTGCCGGTCATCCGGCGGCTGATGGCTGAATTCCCCGCCGTCGACATCGACCTGGTGGTGGACGACCGGATCTACGGCCCCAACTACAAGGTCTGCAACCTGATGAACGCCTACCCGCATGCCCGCTACGACCTGATCATCGTCTGCGACAGCGACATCCGGGTGGGGCCGCGCTATCTGCAGGAGGTCTGCGCCCTGTTCGGCGACCCGCAGGTCGGCCTGGTCACCTCGCTCTATCGCACCACCGGGGTCCATGGAGCTGCACCAGCCCTGGAGGCGCTCGGCTTCACGGCGGAGATGATCCCCAATGTCATGGTGGCCATGCAACTGGAAGGGCTCTCCTTTGCCCTGGGCGCATCCATGGCGGTCAGGCGGGAGGCGCTGGAACGGATCGGCGGCTTTGCCGCCCTGGTGGACTACCTGGCCGACGACTACCAGCTAGGGAACAAGGTCCATGGCGCCGGCTACCGGCTGGAGCTCTCGGATTGTTTCGTCGAGAGCGTCATGCACCGGGAGCGGCTGAGTACGGTCCTCTCCCGGCAGCTCAGGTGGTGCCGCACCATGCGGGTTTCGCGGCCGGGTGGCTATTTCGCCTCCGGCATCACCCAGCCCTTTCCCGCTGCCCTGGCAGCCGTGGGGGCAGGTCTGCTGGCCGGGTCAGCCGCTTGGGGATGGGGCGCGGCAGGCCTTCTCTACGGAGTGCGCGCCGTTATTGTTTCGCTGTTCAGCCAACGCTATGTGCGGGACAGCCTGTTGCCCCGGTATCTCTGGCTTCTGCTGCCGCGCGACTGCCTGGCCTTTGCCACCTGGGCACTGGCGTTTGCCGGCAACCGCGTGACCTGGCGGGGGCATCGCTATCTGGTGCACCAGGGGGGGCGGATGGAGGAGATTGCATGACCGTAAAAATGCGCTTGACGGGATGGTGGTGGGCAATCCTGCTGGTAACGTCGCTGCTGGCAGGGTGTGCGACGCCGCCGGCGAGAAGCTTCCAGCCCCCCTTTGAAGAGATGCGGAGCGGCCGACGGGTCGGTTTTGCCGAGATGATGGGGGATGTACGCAGAGCCCGCCTGATCTTTGTCGGCGAGCTTCACGACAACCAGGAGCACCACCGCCTGCAGCTGGAGATGATCAAGGCGCTGCAGGCCTCGGGGAGCAGGCTGGCCATCGGCCTGGAGATGTTCCGCGCCGAAAGCCAGCCGGCCCTGGACCGCTGGGTCGCCGGTAGCATGGACCTCTTGGAGTTCATGGCGGTCTATCGCGACAATTGGACCATCCCCTGGGAGGCGTACAACGAGATCCTGCTCTATGCCCGCAACAACCGGATTCCCCTGGTGGCGCTCAATGCGCCCCGCGAGATCATGCAGAAGGTCTATCGCCAGGGATTCGGCTCGCTTACCCCGGAAGAGCTGCGCAACCTGCCGCCTGACGTTACCTGCCGGGTGGACAAGCCCTACATGGACTTCGTGCGGCGCAGCTTTGTCTGGCACAGCGCCGACGATGCGATGCTCCGGTATTTCTGCGAGGCCCAGCTTCTGCGTAACAAGGTGATGGCAGACCGGCTCAATGCCTATCTCATGAAGGAGCCGGCACGGCAGATGATCGTGGTGACCGGGGTGGGACATGCCTTGCGGTGGGGGGTGCCGGAAGAATTCGCCGAATTGGCGCGAGTCGAGATGCGGATCGTGATCCCGCAACTGAGCGAGGCAACGGCAGAATCCCTGCACAAGGAAGATGCGGATTACGTGATGCGGTAGGGGGGGTCAGCTCAGCTGCAGTTCTTTGCGGGAGAGGTAGTTGTAAAACTCGTCCATGACCCGGTTCTTGTTTTCGCACTGGGCGCTGATGATGTTCTTCAGGTGGAGAAAGGCGTCCACGTCCACCTGCTGGAATTCGCAACCGATGCCGGTCTCATCCTGCCTGACGATAACGCCGCAGACGTCGATGTATTCCTCATTGTCCGGAGCCACGTCCTGGCTGAGGGGAATGGTGAGCTCCACGACGGTGTCGGGCTCGAACTTTGGAGAAGCCTTCACGTAGATACCATAGAGTGAAAGATTTTCCGACATCCCGCGATACCATTGCCCCTTGGCGCTGATCAGCACCTCCCGTTGGAACGGTATCCTGGTAAATCTTCTCGTTTCACCCATTGAAGTTCTCCCCTCGTGTCGGTGCAGAGCATCGGCCAACAAACCCACAGCAACAAAGAGGCGAAGCATTCGTTGCTCTATTTCGTGCAGCAATTTTGATGCCGTTATTCTGGCTGCCCGTGTTGATTCTCCCGGTTTTATCTGTACTTGCTGGTTATTTACGGGGAAATGATACGGTTGTCGTTGAGTCGGCCGGCTTTTCCACGGAAGTTCGGCTCGTTGCCGTCAAAATTATGTAAGGCAATCCGACAGATATTCGGATTATTTGACACCAATGTTGGGGCAGGGCAGCACGGTTGCATGGCTCGGCAGGGCAGAGGAACGGACGGCTGGGCGGTTCCTTTTTTGTTGACAAAACGGCCTTCTGCTCCGCAATATACGTGCTTCTTCAGGCAATACGGACAAACCCGAGTCGTTTTATGAGCGGAGGAGGCGTGGACAAGACCGCCAAGATGCTGATGCAGGGTAACGAGGCCCTGGCCCGCGGTCTGGTGGAGCATGGCTGCGCTGTTGCGGCTTCCTATCCCGGCACACCGGCATCGGAAATCCTGACGGCGGTGCAGACCTGGCAGAAGGCCACAGGCGCGGTCATGCATGTCGAATGGGCGGTCAACGAAAAGGTCGCCTTCGAAATTGCCTATGCCGCCAGCCAGAGCGGCCTGCGTGCTGCCACCGCCATGAAGCAGGTGGGGCTCAACGTGGCTGCCGATCCCCTCATGAGCGCCGCCTATCTCGGCACGGTCGGCGGCTTCGTGGTGGTCTCGGCCGACGATCCCGGCCCCCATTCCTCACAGACGGAACAGGATTCGCGGCTGATGGCCATGATGGCCAAGATCCCGGTCCTCGATCCCGCCTCCCCCCTGGAGGCGAAGGAGCTGACCGCCGTCGCCTTCGAGCTCTCCGAGGCCTTCCGCCTGCCGGTCATGATCCGCCCCACCACCAGGGTCTGCCATGCCTGCCAGGACATCTCCCTCGGGCCGGTGGAACAGTTGGGCCGCACGGCCGACTTCCGCAAGGACCCTGCCCGTTGGGCCGCCACCCCGGTATTTCGCTATAAACTCCACCTGGAACTGAACGACAAGCTGGCCCGGATTGCGGCGTGGGAGCCGACGGCACCGCGCCGCCTGAACCCGCAGGCAGTCGGCCGCACGGCGATTGTCGCATCCGGCGTTGCCGCTGCCCATGCCGAGGAGATCCTCAAGTCGCTCGACCTGTGGGACGACCTGCCGCTCTACCAGGTCCTCCAGCCCTTTCCGCTGCATACCACCTTCATCTACCAGGTGCTGGCCGCCTATGACGAGATCCTCTGTCTCGAAGAGACCGTCGGCGTCATCGAGCTGCAACTGCGGGACCGCTACAAGGTGCTGGGGAAGGAGAGCGGCACCGTTCCGGCTGCCGGCGAACTGCTCCCCGACGTGGTGGAGCGGATCATTGCCGACTGCTCCGGCGTGCAGCTGCCGCCCCAGCCCCAGGCCCCGACCGGTGGCGGACGCCGGCCCACCCTCTGTCCCGGTTGCCCCCATCGCGCCAGTTTCTATGCCATCAAGCGGGCAGCTCCCAAGGGGATCTATCCGTCGGACATCGGCTGCTATACCCTCGGGCTCAACCTGGGCGGGGTCGATACCGTGCTCTGCATGGGGGCCGCCCTTGGACAGGCGGCCGGGTTCTATCATGCCTACCGGATCTCCGGCATGGAGCAGGACATCGTTGCCACCGTAGGGGATTCCACCTTTTTCCATGCCTGCATCCCGCCGCTGATCGACGCCGTGGTGCAGGGGAGCCGCTTTGTCCTGGTGATCCTCGATAATGCCACCACCGCCATGACCGGCAACCAGCCGACGCCGGCCCACGGCACCGAAGCCGGCCGGCCGGTGGATATCGCGGCAGTGGTGGAGGGGTGCGGGGTTCGTTTCTGCAGGACCGGCGATCCCCTCGACCTCCCCGGCTTTACCCGGCTGGTCAAGGAGGCGGTGGCGTTCGCCCGCAGCGACAGCGTGGCGGTGGTCATCGCCAAGAGCCCCTGCCTGGTCGACCGGAACCGGCTCCCGGCCAGACGGCCGCAGGCACGCGTCGACGACACCTGCACCGGCTGCAAGGTCTGCACGAGCCAGTTCGAGTGCCCGGCGCTCGTCTTTGACGAAGCGAGCGGCAAGGTGACCGTGGACCAGATGGTCTGCAACGGCTGCGCGGTTTGTATCGACGTCTGCCCGTCGCGCTCCATCAAGGGGGGGGAGGGGGCGTGAAGAGCCAGCAACTGATCATCAGCGGCGTTGGCGGTCAGGGTATCCTGTTCGTCACCCGCCTTCTGGCCGAGACGGCCATTGCCCAGGGCTTGCCGGTCCTGACCTCGGAGACCCACGGCATGGCCCAGCGCGGCGGGATCGTCATCTCCCACCTCAAGATCGGTCCGTTCACAAGCCCGTTGGTCAGGCCGGGCCGGGCTGACGGCCTCCTCTCGCTCAAGTCCGAGACGGTTCCCCTGCACCGGCATTTCCTGCGGCCCGGCGGATGGATCGCGGCAAATGCCCTGCCGATCCAGATCGTGGAGACCGAGCATCCGGTGGCAACGGTGGATGCTGATACCGCGGCGCTCTCCCTGGGCAACCCCCAGGCGGTGAACCTGATCGTGCTGGGCCGCGCCCTGGCAGAGCCGGGACGACTGTTCTGCACGGCAGCGGAGGTCGAGGAGACGATCCGCCGCAAGCTGGCCGCAAGGCCCTCTCTGCTGGAAGGGGCGCTGACCGCCCTTCGGGCCGGATTAACATCCACCACTGAGACACGGAGACACGGAGAACGACACAATCCTTGAACCTGCGAGGGGGGCGTAACCCGCCCTGTTCCCCGGTTGTGGAAACGTCTTCTTCCGAAGTTTTACCCCCGGTTTTCTCCGTGCCTCCGTGGTGGGTTCTACAAGGAGTCATATCTTCATGCTGAAACGATTTCCCCCTGCCGCGACCGATGCTGCGGGCCTTGCGGCTCACCAGCTGCGGGGATTGCAATGGACGGTCAGGCACGCCTTTGAAAATTCGCCGTTTTATCGCGACAAGCTGACCGCCGCCGGGATCGTCCCCGACGACATCCGTTCGCTGGACGACCTGCGCCGTCTCCCCTTCATCACTGCCCAGGACCTTGCCGACGGCTACCCCTTTGCGCTCCGCTCCGTCCCCTTTGAGAGCCTGGTGCGGATTCACGCTTCCTCCGGGACCACCGGCAAGCGGAAGATCCTCTGCTACACCCAGAAGGACATCGACGACTGGCAGAACATGTTTGCCCGCTGTTACGAGCTGGCCGGGCTGAGCCGGGAGGACCGGGTCCAGATCGCCGTCGGCTACGGGCTCTGGACCGCCGGCATCGGTTTCCAGCTCGCCTGCGAGCGCTTCGGCGCCCTGGCCGTTCCGGTGGGGCCGGGCAACCTGGAGATGCAGACCACCTTCCTGATCGACCTGCAGGCGACGGTCTTCTGCTGCACCGCCTCCATGGGGCTCCTTTTGGCCGAGGAGGTGCACCGCAAGGGGCTGAAGGATCGACTCAACCTGAAGAAGATCATTCTCGGGGCCGAACGTTCCAGTTCTGCCATGCTCGATACCATGCGGGAGTTCCTGGGGGTGGAGGAGATCTACGACATTACCGGCCTCACCGAGGTCTACGGCCCCGGCACCGGACTCTCCTGCAGCGCGAACCATGGCATCCACTACTGGGCCGATTACTACCTCCTGGAGGTGCTCGATCCCGAGACCCTTGAGCCGGCGGCACCCGGCGAGGTGGGGGAGATGGTCTACACCACGCTGGGCAAGGAAGGGGCACCGCTCATCCGCTACCGTTCCCGCGACCTGACCCGGCTGATCGCCGGGGAGTGCCCCTGCGGCTGTACGCTGCCCCGTCATGACCGGATACTCGGCCGCTCCGACGACGTGGTCATCTTCCGCGGGGTCAATATCTATCCCGGCCAGGTGGACGAGATCCTCAACAGGGTCCAGGGGGTCGGCAGCGAATACCAGGCCCTGTTCGACCATGGTGCGGACGGTCGCGACTACATGCTGATCCGGATCGAGCGTGCCAGAAACGGCGAGGCCCTTCCCGACGAACAGGTGGTGAAGCAGATCGTCTCAGGTGTCAAGCACACCCTGCTGGTAACCTGCCAGGTAGAGCTGCTGGACAACGGCGTCCTGCCCCGGTCCGAGCGGAAGACGAAAAGGATTTTCGACAATCGGCGATTCGAATGACGCCGTTACCATGAACGTGAATCCATGACGACTGCCGGGCCGCTACGCTCCGCGTGCCGCTCGAACCGCCGCTGTACGGCTCATTCCGCTACCGGCCGGCAACTCACCCGTTCGGGCTCAAACAGGCAGGCCGGTTGACGCTCGATTTCGCCTACAGCGGCTGGCTCTCGGGCACAGTCGCTTCGTCGACCCGGCATCTGTCACGGATTATGAATGAATCATGCAAGGAGGTTGCAAATGAAAGCACGCACCCTGTTACTCGCCCTCGTCACCCTGCTGGCCGCCCTGGTCGGGGGGGCCTCTGCCGAGACCATCACCCTGACCTATGCCAACTTCCCGCCGGCAGCGACCTTCCCGAGCGTCCAGATGGAGCGCTGGGCCAAGGAGCTCGAGAAACGGACCGGAGGCAAGGTGAAGGTGAAGACCTTCCCCGGCGGCACCCTGCTGAATGCCAAGAACATGCTGGAAGGGGTCACTTCGGGCTCCGCCGACATCGGCAACTTTGCCATGAGCTACCAGCCCGGCCGCTTCCCGGTATCCGAGGCAGTGGACCTCTACCACGGCTTCACCAGCGCCACGGTCGCCAGCCAGGTGCTGTTCGACCTGGTGCAGAAGTACCAGCCCAAGGAGTTCGAGAAGGTCAAGGTGATTACCCTCTTTACCTGCCCTCCCACCAACATCATGACCAGGAACCCGGTCAGAAAGCTCGCCGACCTGAAGGGGGTCGAGCTGCGGGTGGCAGGGACCAGCGCCGAGGTGCTGAAGCGTCTGGGCGGCGTTCCGGTGGCCATGCCCCAGTCCGAGACTCCGGAGGCGATCCAGAAAGGGGTGGTGAAGGGGATGATCTCGTCGCTGGAGATCCTCCAGGACTTCAAATTCGCCGCCTATACCCCCAATGTCACCATAGCCAACCTGCCGGTGGTCTCTTTTGCCGTGGTCATGAACAAGTCCCGGTGGGATGCGCTTCCGGCTGACGTCAAGAAGGCGATCGACGGGCTCTCCCGCGAGCAGGCGGTCTGGACCGGCGAGTATGTGGACCAGCACGTCAGGGAAGCCCTGGCCTGGTCGGCCAGGGAGTACAAGCTGCAGCAGTTCGCCCTGTCGCCGGCAGAGCAGCAGCAGATCGGCCGGCTTCTGGCCCCCATGACCGATGAATACATCCGAAAGGTGGACGCCAAGGGTTTGAACGGCAGGCAGATTGTCACCGACGTGCGGGCGCTGAAGGCGAAGTACGAGAAGCCGGCCAAGTTGGCAAAACCGGCGAAGAAAAAGAAATAGTTCCGGCGCAAGGTTTTTCATGGACCGACTGATCAGCTATTGTTCCCGCTTCTTCATGGTTGTCGGCGGCAGCGCCCTGCTGCTGCTGGTGCTGCTCGCCACCGGCAATGTGGCGCTCCGCCTTTTCCACATCCCCTTTGCCGGGACCTACGAGATCGTCTCCTTTCTCGGGGCGCTGGTGACGGCCGGCGCCCTTGCCCACACCCAGCGGCGAAAGGACCATATCATGGTGGATATCCTGACCGACCGGTTCCCGCCGTTGATCAAGCGGCTCCTCGACGCTGTGAGCGACGGCCTGGCGGCTCTCCTCTTCGGCATCGCCTCGTGGCAGGTCTACCGGTGGGGGGAAAACCTGCGCATGAGCGGCGAGTTGTCGGAAACCCTGCAGCTTAAGTACTATCCCTTTGTCTACGGGGTTAGCGCGGGTTTTGCCCTGCTGACCCTGGTGCTGGTCATCCAGATGTGCGGGGCCATCCTGCGCAAAGCGGAAGGTGAGGAATGACGGCCCTGTTCTGCCCCATACTGCCCGAAAAGAGAGGATATCTGTTGTGACCGGTCCGATGATGGGCTTAACCGGCATTGGCGTCATGCTCCTGATGCTCTTTTTCCTCCGGATACCCGCGGCGTTCGTCATGATGCTGGTGGGATTCTTCGGTTTTGCCGCTGCCACCTCCTTTGACGCGGCCTGTTCCATGCTCGGGAGCGAGCTCTGGTCCAGTTTTTCCAATTACGGCCTGACGGTCATCCCGCTCTTCATCCTGGTGGGCGAGATTGTTCACTATGCCGGCTACAACAACGGCCTCTACTTTGCCACGTACAAGTGGTTCGGCCACTATCGGGGAGGGCTGGCCATGACCACCATCATGGCCTCGGCCGCCTTTTCCGCCATCAGTGGCTCCAACACCGCCACCGCCGCCACCATGAGCGCCGTGGCGATCCCGGCGATGAAGGAATACAAGTACCATCCGCTCCTGAACGCCGGGTCGGTGGCTGCCGGCGCCACCCTGGGGGTATTGATCCCGCCGAGCATCGTCCTGGTCGTCTACGGGCTCTATACCGGCCAGTCCATCGGCAAGCTCTTCTTCGGCAACGTCATCCCGAGCGCGGTGCTGACGACCCTGATCCTTGCCACCGTCGTCGTCATCTGCCGGCTGCACCCCGAATGGGGTCCGGCCGGGCCGAAGAGCGGCTGGCGCGAGCGTTTCCAGGCCCTGCCCGAGGCGATCGACATCCTGGTGCTGTTCGGCATCATCATGTACGCCCTTTTTACCGGCGTGGTCACCGCCACCGAGGCTGCGGCGGTCTCCTGCTTCCTGGCCCTGGTCATCTGCACCCTGCGGCGCAAGCTGACCTGGAAGAAGCTGGGGGGCGCCTTCATCGACACCCTGCGGATCTCCTGCATGGTTTTCATGATCGTGGCCGGGGCGCTCATCTTTGCCAAGTTTCTCACCGTCACCCGACTGCCGGCCGAGACGGCAGAGTGGATCGGCACCCTGCAGCTCCCCAACTGGATGGTGCTCTGGATGATCCTCATCTGCTACATCATCGGCGGCTGCATCATGGATGCCCTGGCATTCCTGCTGGTGTCACTCCCCATCTTCTACCCCCTGGTCACGCAGTTGGGGTATGATCCGATCTGGTTCGGCCAGGTGATCACCATCGTTACCACCATGGGTTCCATCATGCCCCCCATCGGCATCTGCTGCTATGTGGTATCCGGCATGTCGGGGATACCCCTCGGTACGGTTTTCAGGAGCGGGCTCTACTATTTCCCCTCCTATATCATCTCCATCGTCATCCTGATGGCTTCCCCCTACTGGACCGTTCTGGTGCTGTCCGACCTGGTACGTTGACCGGTCGTAAAGGATCGGCATACCCCTGCCGATAGAGAGATACATATGGGTGAGCGGGAACTGTTCATAGGCCGTCAGCCGATCCTCGACCGGAAGCAGCGGATCGTCGGGTTCGAGCTCCTGTTCCGGGCCGGCGATCACCAGCATGCCGACATCACCGATTATCTCCAGGCCTGCGCCAGCGTCATCAACGAGGCCCTGACCGAATTCGGCATGCAGGGGCTTCTGGGGCGTCACAAGGGGTACATCAACATGGTCACTCCCCTGTTGATGTCCGAGAGCGTGGAACTGCTCCCCCGTGAACAGGTGGTGATCGAGCTGATCGAATCGGTGCCGCTGTACGACCAGGATGTGGTCCAGCGCTGCCAGGAACTCAAGGCCAAGGGGTTCACCCTCGCTCTGGACGATCACTGCTTCGATGCGGGGCTGGAATCGTTCTACCCCCTGGTGGATGTCATCAAGATCGACGTGCTCAATAAGGGGAGAGACGATCTCAGGCAGGTCGTGGAGAGTTTCAGTCGCTGGTCAGTGACCCTGGTGGCGGAAAAGGTGGAGACCGAAGAGCAGTTCCAGACCTGCCGGGACCTGGGGTTCGACCTGTTCCAGGGCTATTATTTCGCCCGGCCCGTGGTGCTGCGCAAGAACAGCCTCGAACCCGGCGAAGCGATCATCCTCAAGCTGATCAAGCAGGTGCTTGCCGATGACGATATCTCGCATATCGAGGAGACCTTCCGCCGGCATCCCAACCTGACCTATAACCTCCTGCGGTTGGTGAATTCCGTCGGGGTTGGCGTGCGCCAGAAGATCAGCTCGGTCCGGCATGCCATCACGGTCCTGGGGCGCGAGCAGCTGCTCCGCTGGCTGCAGCTGGCGATCTATGCCAGTCGCGACGTACGGGGATCGCAGAACCCGCTGCTGGAGATCGCTGCCATGCGCGGCAGGCTGATGGAACTCCTGGAGCAGGGGAGGGCAGGGAACACACCCGGGCTCCAGGCCGATTCCGCGTTCATGGCCGGGGTCCTCTCCCTCCTCGACGTCCTCTTCCGGGTGCCGATGACCGAGCTGGCAGAGGGGCTCAACCTCTCCGACGAGATCCATCTGGCGCTGCTCGACCGGAAGGGGGAGCTGGGAACCCTGCTGGCGCTTGTGGAGCGGCTGGAACAGTACGATTTTTCCTCGGCCTCGGACCTGGTGCAAAAGCTCGGGATCAGCAACGAACGGCTGCTGGCCGCCGAGGTGGAGGCGATCAAGTGGTCCAGCCGCCTGATCGAGTGACGGCCGGCGACGGCGATCGCTTGCCCCGCCTGGCTGGCGGTTGCCGAATAATCTGGTAGTATCGTTTCTGTCAGTACAAATCCATTTCTGCAGGGGAGGAGCCGGATAGTGAGTTCGATCAGTTTTGAAGAGATCATGTTCACCATCATGTCCGCTACCCAGGACACCTTCAAAAGCTACCTGAACATGGAGATCTTTGCCGGCAAGGTGGAGAAGAAGGTGGAGCCTCTGGACTCGGACGTTGTCGGCATCGTCGGCATCGCCGGGGACCGGGTCGGCTATATCATCTTTACCGCCGAGAAGGGGACCGCGCTGCTGGTCGCCAAGGAGCTCCTGATGATGGACGAGCCGGATGAGGAGTCGATCCGCGACTCCGTCGGCGAGCTCACCAACAACATCGCCGGGGTCTTCAAGTCCAAGTATCACGAGCAGTACGGGCATGTTGCCCTGGGGCTGCCGCTGGTGGTATCCGGCAAGATCAGGCCGCTCAGCGAGCCGCCCGAGCCCGCTGCCGAAGCGCCGAGCATGAACGTGCAGTGCAAGGGCGTCACCATCCCGTTCCGTTCCCTGGACGGGACCATTTCATTCCGCGTCATGGTTTACATGGGGTAAGACAATGAAGGTAGTCGCATTCAATGGAAGCGCTCGCAGGGACGGCAACACCTCGCTCCTGATCAGGCATGTTTTTAGCGCCCTGGAAGGGGAAGGGATCACCACCGAGCTGGTCCAACTGGCCGGCAAGCCGCTTCGGGGTTGCACCGCCTGCTATCGCTGCTTTGCCACCAAGGACTGCCGCTGCGCCCTGGTCGACGACGATATGAACAGCCACATCGCCAAGATGGCCGAAGCGGACGGGATCATCATCGGTTCCCCCACCTACTTTGCCGGGGTCACGTCCGAGACCAAGGCGCTCATCGACCGCTGCGGCATGGTCGGCCGGGCCAACGGCGACCTCTACCGGCGCAAGGCCGGCGCGGCCGTCGTCGCCGTCCGCCGGGGCGGGGCGATTCACGCCTTCGACACCATCAACCACTTCTTCACCATCGGCCAGATGATCATTCCCGGTTCCAGCTACTGGAACATCGGCATCGGCCGTGAGGTCGGCCAGGTCGAATCCGACGAGGAAGGGGTCAGGACCATGCAGGTCCTGGGGCAGAACATGGCCTGGTTGCTCAAACGGATCTGCACGTAAGACGCAAGCGACGTCGAGGGTCGTCCATGAAATGGGGCAGGGTACGCAAGCGGATTATGCGACCTTTGCCCCGTTTTTCTTTGAGAGTGTTTTTCACGGATTGTTTCTTCAGGTAGTTCACCCGCCGCTACGTTGTCTCGCTCCCTGTCCGGTTATTAAATAATATGTGATCGTATATATTTCGCCCCCAGTGCATCAGTTTATGGACGAATGTATACGATCATGTACTTTATGCTGGTAATTTAACATAAATCTGCATGGCACTGGCTCAGGCAATCGGCCTCGATGTGCCGCGTTCATTCATCCACTAACACGGCGACTCCCGCGTATTCATCGTCAAACGGTACGATCGCGTTGCATCCGGAGATGGTATCAGGAGGCTGCATCAGGAAGACTTCTGTCAGGCGCTCCGCATTCACCCCGAGTTCAAGTACGAGACCGAGGGAGGGCCGGCTCTGGCTGCCTGTTTCGACCTGGTCCGGCACACCAGCAGGACGTCCGGGAAGGATCTGCTGTCGCTGTTGAACTGGGTGATCTTCAACTATCTGATCGGCAACTCCGATGCCCATGCCAAAAACATATCGCTCCTGCTCCTGCCGGAAGGCCCGGTGCTGGCCCCATTTTACGATCTGATTCCGACACGGGTGTATGCCCATTACGGTCTGGCATCCGGTATGGCGATGAAGATCGACGTACATGTCAATAACATTGGGAATCTTAACAATGGCTACTCCTGATGATCTTACCAATAACGAAACAACTATGTGCGCGCATTGCTCTCTTGATACAACACCTGGGACGTATACTATAACACAATCATATTACAATAGTCCTATGATGCTGAAGCTAAATAGGCAGGGAGACGGTAAAGGAAAACTTACAATAGAAGGGGAGCTTGTAGTAAAATCCAAAACTAATGCTTCATTTAATAATTTTACTATCAATGAGGCGATTCCGCAGGTGATTTCGGTTGATTATTCAGGCCGTCAGGATTCGGCAGGCTATTATTTTTGGCAGGGACAAGTAAAATGTGAGTTCACCATTGACGAAGGCAGTGGAGATTATTTCACGTTGCTCCCTGCTGCAAGTGCTGAATATGTGAATTTTAAGATGGATAAAATATCAGCAGTATTTGATGCATGCAGTTTGGGTATTGAGTCATTCAGGATATCTCCAAGTTCAACATTTACTCCCTCTAGTGGAGGTTCTATCAACTTCAGCAGCACAATCAATGATACTTCAGACCAAGCCATATATTGGACCCTTTCCGTGCTTGATCAGACCTTTAACGGCAGTGGTAATTCCGTAAACGCAACATGGGATGGTAAAAAGGGCGATGGAACGGTTGTGTTGCCCGGGTCTTATTCAGCAACCCTTACCGCTACAACTGCCGACGGCCAATGCAGTGACAGCAAAACCATCAACTTCGCGGTGATCCCTCCCCCTGACGGCCAGTGCGGTCTTTATGTGCAGTTTGGATCTTCTGCTCATATGCCCAGCGGCAACCTGAACCACTCCCAGAACCTTTTCAGCACTCAAGGTGGCAGTCTCCCCTTGGGGCTTACCCTCTATTACAACAGCCTCGATCCCCATGACGGCACTCTCGGTCGCGGTTGGAGCCACAACTATGACATCTCTCTCAAAGAGAATCCCGACGGTTCGGTGCTGATCTCCAAGGGGGACATGAAATACGACTATTTCACGCTGACAAATGGTGCATATGCCCCCCAGGCTGGCAATTATGCGACGTTGGCAAAGAATGGAGATGGCACTTTTACCCTGACTGAAAAGGACGGCCAGGCATTGGCCTTCTCCGACGATGGAAAACTCGTCACCACCATCGATCGCAATGGCAATACCTTAACCTTCACCTATGGCAGTGACGACCTCACAGCTGTAACCGATCCTTTTGGTCGAACCGCCAACTTCACCTACGATTCAGCACACCATCTGGTTTCGGTTACCGATCAAGCCGGTAATGTCTACTCCTTTACTGTCGGGGCGACCTTGTCCGGCATTACACTGCCTGATAGTGCCACCTGGCAGTACACCTATGACGACAACGCCTACATGCTCACCAAGACTGATCCGGTGGGTACTGTTACCAGCTACGCTTACGACGACAGACAGCGGGTGATCTCGTCCGTTGATTCCGAGGGGAGAACCAGGGACATCGCCTATCCCCTGACAACCGATGCGGTGAGATCAAGCACATTCACTGAAAAGGATGGCGGAGTCTGGATGTACACCTACGATACTCTGAAAGGCACCCTCAGCAGCAAGACCGATCCGCAGGGGGGCGTGACGAACTACACTTACGATGTCGCCGGGAACCGGACATCCACTGCCTACCCGGACAGCTCGACCACCACAGCAACTTATGATGCCAGGGGAAATATGCTCACGAGTACCGATGCCCTCAATCAGACAACTCGGTACACATACAACAATTTTGGTCAGGTAACCGGCATTACGGACCCGTTGGGGGGAGTCACTACATACACCTATGATGACAAAGGAAACATGATTGCTCTGGCTGATCCTGGCGGTGCGACGACGAAATACGAATACGATGCCAAGGGAAACATTATCAAGATCACTGATTCCTCAGGGGTGATAACCGGCTACACATATGACTTGAATGGCAATCTGGTTGCCGTTACGGATAACGGTGGTGCAATTACCCGCTACGACTATGACAACGCGGGCAATGTCGCTTCCATCGCCGATCCTGAAGGAGCGGTAACGCGATTCGTCTACAATGCCAGGAACAGTCTGATCAAGACAATAGATCCCAATGGCAACAGCTGGATGATCAGTTACGACGCCAACGGCAACAAACTCTCCGGCACCGACGCCAACGGCAACGTCACCAAGTACGAGTACAACAGCCAGAACCAACTCATCAAGATCGTCGACACAATGGGTAATGTCACCATCTATGCTTATGGAGGCAGCGCCTGTCCATCCTGCGGTGGCAGTACCGACAAACTTACGAGTGTCACGGATGCCAACAGCAATGTCACTCGCTACACCTATGATCAACTCGGGAGGCTCGTCACGGAAACCGATCCCTTGGGCAACGCGACCAGCTACTCCTACGACCTAAAAGGGAACCTGACAGCCAAGACCGATGCCAACGGCAACACGATCAGTCTCAGCTACGACGCCAATGACAGGCTGCTGAAAAAGACATATCCCGACGGAAGCGAGGAGACCTATACTTATGATGCCAGGGGGAATGTTCTCTCTGCTGCCAATAAGGACATCTCCTATGTATTCAGCTATGATGCGGCCGGCAGGATGCAGAGCAGTGCCGATTCGAACGGCAAAGCCCTTCAGTATTCCTACGACACCGCTGGCAGAAAGACCAAGACCATTTATCCCGAAGGCTCGGTAGTCAGCTATGTCTATGATGACACCGGCAGACTGGCAAGCATCACCAACGGCGGGGGACGGCAATACAGCTACAGCTACGACAAGCTCGGCAGGCGGACAAAACTTACCTATCCCAATGGCACAACAGCGAGCTACACCTATGACGCTAAAAGCAACCTCACCAGCCTGATCCACAAAACCTCCACCGGCAAGGTCATCAACAGCTTCAGCTATACCCATGACAAGGTGGGTAATCGCTTGACAAAAGCAGAGCCGGATATAACGTTCAACTATGGCTATGATCCGGTCTACCGGTTGTTGAGCGCCTTGCCGACAAAGCCGCACGGTAGAGGTGGTCTGCAGGGGCACAAAGCAGAAAACTACAGCTACGACCCGGTTGGTAACCGTTTAACCGGTCCACACGACCAAGAGACTTACGCCTACGGGCCGGGCAATGAACTGCTCACGACGCGGTATCTGCAATTTGGCTACGACAAAAACGGCAACCGGATTGAAAAAGCCCGGCTGCATCAAGAAGGGCACAACAAAGGCGAGCAGCACGACCATGATGGCAATCGTTATGGCAACGGAAAATGGTCGTATAGCTTCGACTTTGAAAACCGGTTGATCAAGGCGGAGAAGAAGCACGGGCACGAAGCGACAATTGTCACCTTCAAATACGATCCCTTTGGCAGAAGGATTGAAAAACGGATTCGTGAGGGCGAAAATTGCCGGAGTAATGATGAGGTAATCCACACCTACGTCTACGACGGACAGGCGATCATCCTCGAAACCGAAACCACGGGCGACGGGCGCAATCGAATAACTGAGCCCACGAAATACGTCCATGGCCCAAATATCGACCAACCACTGGCGATGGAACGGGATGGGAAAATCTATTATTACCACGCCGATGGGGTGGGGAGCGTCTTTGCCCTGTCCGATTCAGCGGGCAGGGTTATCCAGACGTATGAGTATGATTCGTTCGGGAATATGCAATCTCAGAAAAACCGTATCGAGCAGCCTTTCACTTATACCGCCAGGGAGTGGGATAAGGAGACTAGGCTCTACTACTACCGCGCAAGGTACTACGATCCGATGGAGGGGAGGTTTATCCAAAAAGACCCAATTGGCTTCAATGGAGGCATCAACGTCTATGTATACACGTCAAATAATCCAATCAATAGAACCGATCCATCTGGATTAACAGATAGATATTCTTGGTGTGGTAAAAAGCCTGGATGCAAGAAATTAACTGACTGGGCGTGTAATTACTCAGAAGGTGCAAAAAAATACTGTTGTAAAGCAGATCTAGATTGTTGTATGTCAGATATTGACCCGCAAGATCCAGGGTTAGAAGGAAAAATTAAAGACTGTTATAATGAGTTTAGTTCATGTGTGCAGAATATTAAGCCGTCTAAAGATAGAGAGCCGTTGAAACCACCGCCTGGCACCGATAGATACCCTTCACCGCCTGGTCGTGGAAATCCAAATACAAATTATCCCAACTGGTAGAGTCTATTATGAATACATTGAAATATATATCAGTTGATATTTTTACTGTGGCAATTATAATTGTGTTAGGAATGTTATTACAGATGCACATCCCACGTCCTGGTCTAGATTATGTATTAGTAGGACTAGCGTGCTTATTCATAGGAATATTTTTTAAAAGTGGTGCTATTCACGGATTAACTATAAGTGTTGAGTTTATGGTCATCTTGATTGCAGTTTTGTTAATTATTGGAAGGCATGGTTCAATACCAATTGCAGGTATATTGGACAAAGATATTTTAATTCCTCTCCTGCCTCTTATTCCTATTGGAATCTTGACTGGTATGGTTGGTGAGAGAATAAGTAAAACTGTATCTCATTAAAAGATTTGAGCAGGTCATGCACAACTGCCGTAACGGTCGTCTTGTCCACCGTATTACCATTTTCTTTCTCACTCTCCTTACGATAAGTAGTTGTCCCTGAAATATTATAACAGCTTGGGGGGGATAGAGGGACGCCCTTTATATATTTACATTTGCTTGATTTTTACCTCATTAATACCTATCTGCTTTCGCGAGAAGTGGCGTGGATATCACATCCCCTGTCCCCGGAACATCTGTCGGAGGGGAAAAGGTTATGCTGACCGGCTACCTGAATGGTATGCCGTTTCCCTAGTTGACAGCCCGATATCCGCACTATAAAATGTCTATAGTAAAATAGACATTTGGGAGGCATCCATGAACGCTTCTATTCTCGATCTGCGTTACAGGACAAGTGATATTCTGGCCGCCCTGGACAACCGGGAGCAGATCACCATTCTTTACCACGGCAAGCCGAAGGGGACCATCATTCCGTTGGATGATTCCACCGCAGGCAAGGTTTGCGATCACGAGTTCTTCAACATGTACGCCAGGGACACCGAGCCGGTGGAAGACGTTATGGCGCGTCTGCGCGGCGGCCGTCATGATCTTTGATACCGACATCTTCATCTGGGTTCAGCGAGGCAATACCAGGGCAGCCGCATTGATCGACGGAGCAAAGGACCGGTTTCTCTCCGTCCAGACCTATATGGAGCTGCTTCAGTGCGCTAAGGACAAACAGCAGCAACGCCTGGTGAAACGCTTTATCTCGGATTTCCGTTTTTCCGTACTGCCGCTGACGGAGAACATAGGCCACAGGGCGCTGGTTTACATCGAGGAATATGGCCTGTCGTCCGGCATGAGGGCGGGCGATGCCATCATTGCCGCCACCGCTTCGGAAAATTCCATGCCGCTGGCGACCGGCAATGCCAAGCATTTCAAGGCAGTCAAGGAGTTGGAATTGAAGGTGTTCAGGCCCTAGCTCCTGTTTTTATTCAGGCGAAGATGCGGGGCAGGGGCGGCGCGCAAAAAAGCGCGGCTCCTGCCCCGTTTTTCGTGGTGGTGTTCGCCTGCTCCGCCAAAAAGTTCTTGAATATCCTTCTGCTCTGTGCTACTTATTACCACTTTCGACGGCGGCATGGGGCCGCCACACTCCTTGCTCCGGGTGGGACCGGGGCTGACCAAACCGTGAGGAGGCAGTATGATTAGGATGTACGAGACGATTTTCATCGTCCAGCCTGAACTGGTAGATGATGAGCTCAAAGGGCTCACTACCAAGGTTCAGGACGTTGTAGCCACCATGAAGGGTGACCTGAGGAAGCTTGACGACTGGGGGCTCAGGAAACTGGCCTACCCCATCGACAAGTTCAACCGCGGCCGCTACTTCTATCTCCGCACCGACGGCGATGCCGCAATGATCGCCGAACTGGAGCGCCGTCTCCGTCTTGACGACAAGGTGATCCGTTACCAGACCGTCAAGCTGGAGAAGGAAACCGTGGCCCCGGCTGCAGCCCAGCCGGCAGCCCCCGAGGCAGCAGCTGCCGAAGAGCCGGCAGCAGCCGAATAATCAACGAACGGGAGGATTGAGATAGATGAGCGAAGAGAGAGCACCACAACAGAGAAGTTCCGGCCCGCGCAAGAAGCGGCCGTTTCAGCGTCGCAAGGTATGCCGGTTCTGCGCAGACAAGCAGATCACCATCGATTACAAGGACCCCCGCACCCTCCGCTACTTCATCACCGAACGGGGCAAGATCATCCCGCGCCGGATCTCCGGTAACTGCTCCAAGCATCAGCGCGAGATCACCGAGGCAGTGAAGCGGGCACGCAACCTCGCCCTGCTGCCGCTGGCCGGCACGCACGTCATGCCCTAGGGTGGATGCCCAATGACTTTTCCCGGTTCGGGAGTCCTGTTGGATATCCTCAAGGGAAGCGTCGCAACGATTGCCCTTTTTCTGGCCTATGCAACCGTGCCGCTGTTCGGAGTGATCGGCGGCATGTTTGCACCCCTTCCCGGCATCCTCATCACCCTGCGGGGTGGGAGGGTCGTCGGTGCCGCCATCGTCCTGGTGACCTCGGTTACCCTGACGCTGGTGGGGGATCTGTCGGTCACGGCCCTCTACCTGGTGCAGTGCGCAACCGTTTCCCTGCTCCTGCCGATTTTCCTGACCGGACGGACCACCTCCAGGGCCATCGTCTATACGGCCTCCGGCAGCCTGGCGACCATGCTCGCCCTGGGTATCGGCTTTGCCGCCATCCGTGGCGTCAACCTGGATGCCCAGGTCGTGAAGTGGCTCAATGCCAGTATCAGCCAGACCGCCGCGATCTATGCCAAGAGCGGGCTCAAGGGTGAAGACCTGGAGGCCATCCAGCAGGCCATGCAGCAGGGTGGCGTGTTCCTGGGCCGTGCCTATCCGGCGCTGGTGGTGATCAGCCAGCTCTTCATCGTCATGCTCAACGTGCTGGCGCTGAACGGATTCAGCCGGCGCTGGCAGCTGCCGGTCGCCATCGACGATTTCCGCCAGTTCCGCAACCCGGAACAGCTGGTCTGGATCGTCATTGTTGCCGGCTTCTCCCTGCTGATCGATAACGACATCGTGGCACGGGGAGCGCTCAATCTCCTGCTGGTGGGGCTGTTTGCCTATTTCATCCAGGGGATGGCGGTGATTGCCCACTTTTTCGACCGTTTCAGCGTCCCGGCGCTGGGACGCTACCTGCTCTACTTTTTCCTGGCGCTGCAGCCCTACCTGGCGGTGGTGGTGGCGGCCCTGGGGCTGTTCGACCTCTGGGGGAATTTCCGTGCCCCCAGGAATGTGACAAAGGAACCGTAACCCCCCTGCCCGCAGGTCGCGGAGAGGGAAACCGGCGCATCTTCCGTGCGCCGCAACAAACCTGTGCATACAGGCTAGGAGGAAGACCATGAAAGTGATTCTGCAGGAAAACATCGATACCCTGGGGCACATCGGCGACATCGTCAAGGTAGCCCCCGGCTATGCCCGGAACTACCTCCTTCCCCGCGGCCTGGCCGTCGAGGCGACCGTGCGCAACGCCAAGGCCCTTGAGCACGCCAAGCGCCAGCTGGAGTACAAGAAGAACAAGGTCCTGGAGCAGGCCAAGGGTCTTGCCGCCAAGATCGAGGCCATTACTCTCGTCATCAGCCATCAGGCTGGGGAAGAGGGGAAGCTGTTCGGCTCCGTGACCAACATGGAACTGGCCGAAAAGCTGAAGGAGCAGGGGATCGAGATCGATCGGAAGAAGATCGTTGCCGAGCCGATCAAGCATCTCGGCGAGTCGACCGCTGCCGTCAAGATCCACCCCGATGTGACCGCCACCCTCAAGGTGAGCGTGACCAAGTCAGAGTAGAAGATCGGCTGCAGACCATGAAAAGGGCGGTCAGGGTAACCTGGCCGCCCTTTTTTCGTCCGCCTCCATCCGGTTACCCGTTCAGCGCTGGCAGTCGGCACAGAAATAGGTCGATCTCCCCCCCAGCCGCATCCGGCCGATCCGTGCGCCGCAGCGGGGGCACGGCTCTCCCTCCCTGCCGTAGACCGCCAGCCGCACGGCATGGTAGCCGCTCGTCTCCTCGCCCGCCCTGAAATCACGGATGGTCGTCTCCCCCTGCTCGATGGAATCCTGCAGCACCTCCCTGATGGCCGCCACCAGCTGTGCCGCGCGCTCCGTGTCGAGCTCCCCCGCCGGCAGGGCAGGGTGGATGGCTGCCCGAAACAGGGCCTCGCTGGCATAGATGTTCCCCACACCGGCCACGATCCCGCTCTCCATGATCAACTGCTTGATGGCGGTCTTCCTCCCCCTGCTGACGCGGATCAGGTAGTCGCCGGAAAACGCGTTGCCGAGCGGCTCAGGCCCGATGGCGGCGAGGAGTGGGTGTTGCAGCGGGTCTTCCCCGGTCCAGAGCACGAGGCCGAAGCGGCGCGGGTCGTTGAAGCGCAGGAGCGTATCTTGTTCAAGCAGGATATCGAGATGATCGTGCCTGCCCGGCATGGAGCCGGCCGGGACGACCCGGAGGTTGCCCGACATCCCCAAGTGGATGATCAGCCACCCCCGGTCGCAGGCGATCAGCAGGTATTTGCCGCGCCGCTCCACGCCCTGCACGGTCCGGCCCGGCAGCAGGCGTGCCAGGTCGGGGATCGGCTGCCGCAGGCGCGAGGTCCTGACGACGACCAGCAGGATCTTTTTCCCCACAATATGGGGCATGATGGCGAGGCGGGTCGTTTCGACTTCGGGGAGTTCGGGCATCGGTTCGCTCCAATTGCGCTTTGGCGCTCACGGTGTATCATGTCTGACAGCGGGACGCAACACCCGGCACCTTGGGAGCCATCATGCGCCGTCTTTTCCGATACCTTGAGCCGACCTTTTTCGCCGGGCTGATCGACGACCCCTGCCTGATCGTCCGCGACCGCCCCATCCATGCCAGCATCATGCTCGACTGCGGCTCCCTGTCCCACCTGGCCAAGCGGGAGATGAAGCCGGTCCGCGCCATCTTCGTCTCCCATGCCCACATGGACCACTTCATGGGGTTCGACACCTTCCTTCGCCAGACCCATGCCAGCCCCCGGCAGGTCGAGCTTTACGGCCCGCCCGGCATCGCAGACCGGGTCGCTGCCAAGCTTTGCGCCTATGACTGGAACCTGACCGAACCCTACTGGTGCACCATCCGGGTGGTGGAGGTGTACCGGGACCGGCTGGAGGAGACCGTTTTCCCGGGCCCGGAAGGGTTTCCCCGTTGCCCGGCCGGCGAGCGTCCCCGGAGTGGCCGGGTCATCTATTGCCACAACCACCTGGAGGTGGAGGCCGAGCAGCTGGACCACGGTATACCGGTCCTTGCCTTTCGCGTCAACGAGCGGAAGGTCTTTGCGGTCGACGAGGAGAAGCTGGCCGGTCTCGGGTATGCACAGGGCGACTGGCTGCGGGAGCTGAAGCGGCGCTTCTTTGCCGAGTGGCCGGAAGCGGGGCCGCTGCAGGTCCTGCGTCTGGTGGGTGATGCCGTCCGTACCGAGCCGGTGGCGGATGCGGCAGACCTCTACCGGCAGCTTGCCGGTGCACATGACGTGGCCAGTATCGGCTACCTGACCGACGTGGGCTACTCCCCGGAGAACCGGGAGCGGATGGCTGCCTTCCTGGACGGGGTGCGCCTTCTGGTGAGCGAATGCTCGTTTCTGGCCGAGGACCTGCACCGGGCGCGTACCTCACGGCATCTTGCCACCTGCGACGTGAACGACCTGCTCGCCAGGGTCCGGCCGGCCCGCTATCTCCCCATGCACCTCTCAAAGATCTACCTGGGACGAAGCCCGGAGCTGTTCGCACAGCTGAAGCCGCCGGAGGGGACCACGATCCTCCGCTTTCCCGAACATGTTGCCCCGCGCCCCCTGTATGCCTGCGAAATGCCGTCCATCCGCGGTGGTGGAGCGGATTGTTGAGGCAAACTGGCACGGTTGGGCATTTGCCCGAAATCTCTCCTTGACAGAGACGTGCAGACACGCTACTCTTTCGCGGCTAACCATCGGTTTGCATTCCGTTTTTTCAGTTTGATCAAATCCGCTTTATCTTCGGTTAATTCGCGGCAGAGTGCACCATTCCGGCACGGACCGTTGCGGAACCCGCGCCCTCCAGAGGACGGGCGCGACAGTCGGCAGCGCACCGTGGGATGCATGTTGCACAGCCGTACAAGGAGGGTACCTACGTGACCTTTCAGGACCTGATCCTCTCACTGCAGGGCTACTGGGCCAAGCAGGGGTGTGTCATCCAGCAGCCCTACGATACGGAGAAGGGTGCCGGTACCTTCAACCCCGCGACCTTCCTGCGCGTTCTCGGCCCCGAGCCGTGGAAGGTGGCCTATGTGGAGCCTTCCCGCCGCCCGACCGACGGCCGCTATGGCGAGAACCCCAACCGCCTGCAGCACTACTACCAGTTCCAGGTCATCCTGAAGCCGAATCCCACCAATATCCTGGATCTCTACCTGGATTCGCTGAGGGCCTTCGGCATCGACCCCAACAAGCACGACATCCGCTTCGTGGAGGACGACTGGGAGTCGCCGACCCTGGGCGCCTGGGGCTTGGGCTGGGAGGTCTGGCTCGATGGCATGGAGATCACCCAGTTCACCTATTTCCAGCAGGCCGGCGGCATCGACCTGAAGCCGGTAGCCGGTGAGATCACCTATGGCTGCGAGCGGATCGCCATGTATCTCCAGGGGGTGGACAACGTCTACGACCTGGAGTGGATCGACGGCGTCAAGTACGGCGACATCCATCACATCACCGAGGTCGAGTTTTCCACCTACAACTTCGAGGAAGCCAATGTGCCGCTCCTGCTCGAATCCTTCAACAACTTCGAGAAGGAGTGCATCAGGCTGGTGGCAAAAGACCTGGTCTTTCCCGCCTATGACTTCGTCATGAAGTGTTCCCATACCTTCAACCTCCTGGATGCCCGCGGCGCCATCTCGGTCACCGAGCGGGCCTCCTATATCGGCCGGGTCCGGAACGTGGCGCGGCTCTGCGCAGAGGCCTATGTCAGGCAGCGCGAGCGTCTCGGCTACCCGCTGCTGAAAGGAGGTCGCTGAGCCATGAACAAAGAACTTTTCCTTGAAATCGGGACCGAGGAGATCCCGGCCGGCTTCCTTCCCAAGGCGATGGCCGACATGGAGGCCATGATCCGTAAGGAGCTGGAGCATGCACGGCTCTCCTTCGGCGAGATCCGTACCCTGGCAACCCCCCGCCGCCTGGTGCTCTGCGTGCAGGGGCTGCCGTCTCTGCAGCCCGATGCCGAGACCTGCGCACTCGGCCCGGCAAAGAACATCGCCTTTGACAATGATGGGAAGCCGAGCAAGGCAGCGGAAGGGTTTGCCCGCGGCCAGGGGGTCGGTGTCGCTGAGCTGCAGCTGGTTTCGACGGAAAAAGGGGAGTACGTGGCCGCGGTGAAAAAGGAGAGCGGACGTCCCTCTCCCGACCTTCTGGCCGAGATCCTGCCCCGGTTCATTGCCAACATCCCCTTCAGGAAGTCCATGCGCTGGTCCGACCTGGATGTCCGTTTCGCCCGGCCGATCCACTGGATCGTGGCGCTGTTCGACGGGGTCGTGGTCCCCTTCTCCTTCGGCACGGTCCAGAGCGGCAACATCTCCCGCGGCCACCGTTTCATGGCCAACCAGCAGTTTCCGGTGCGCGACTGCGCCCACTACCTGGAGGAGTGCGAACGGCACTTCGTGATCCCCGATCCGGCGCAGCGCAAGGAGACCATCCGGCGGGAGATCCACCGGGTCGCCAAGGCTGCCGGCGGGCACCTGCTGCCGGACGAGGGGCTCCTGGACGAGGTGACCTACCTGGTTGAGTATCCCAGCGTGGTGAAAGGGGGTTTCTCCACCGTCTTCCTCGATGTGCCGAAGGAGGTGCTGATCACCTCCATGCGGAGCCACCAGCGCTACTTCTCCATCGTCGACGACAACGGCAGGCTGATGCCCGGCTTCATCACCATCAACAACACCCTCACCGAAGACCCGTCGGTGGTGGTCAAGGGGAACGAGCGGGTGCTCCGCGCCCGGCTCTCCGATGCCCGCTTCTTCTTCGAGGAAGACAAGAAGATCAGCCTGGAGGCACGGGTTGAGTCGCTGAAGCAGGTGGTCTACCAGCAGAAGCTCGGCACCTCGTTTGAGAAGATGGAGCGGTTCAAGGCGCTGGCCGAAGGGCTGGCCGAGAGCCTCAATCCGGCGGTCAGGGCTAAGGCCTCCCGTGCCGCCTTTCTCTGCAAGGCAGACCTGGTGACCGGCATGGTGGGGGAATTCCCCGAGGTACAGGGGATCATGGGGCGCGAATACGCGCTCCTGCAGGGAGAGGACCCGGAAGTGGCCGTGGCGATCGCCGAGCATTACCTGCCGACCCAGGCAGGCGGCGACCTGCCGACCAGCGACATCGGCGCCTTCGTCTCCATGGCTGACAAGGTCGATACCATCTGCGGCTGCTTCGGCGTCGGCCTGATCCCCACCGGCTCTGCCGATCCGTATGCCCTGCGCCGCTGTGCACTCGGCGTCATCAACATCGTCCTCGACCGCGAATACCGTCTCTCCGTCAGCGAGTTGGTGGACCGCGCACTCGGGCTCCTCGCTGCCAAGCTGACCCGGCCGGCAGCAGAGGTAAAGGCCGATGTCCTGGAGTTCTTCAAGGGGCGCTTTGTCAACCTGATGAATGACCGCTACCCGGCAGACGCCGTGGATGCGGCAGTGGCCGCAGGCTGCGACGACCTGGTGGATGCGGCCGCACGGATAGGCTCCCTGGCGGCGTTCAAGGGGCGCGACGACTTCGAGCCGCTGGCAGTTGCCTTCAAGCGGGTCTGCAACATCGTCAAGGAAGGGGTGGAGGCAGCCATCGATCCGCATCTGTTCCAGGACAGTGCCGAACAGGAGCTGCACGCGGCATTCCTGGAGGTGCAGGCAAAGGTCTCGACCGCTGTCGCGAGTCGCGAGTATGTTTCCGCACTGGCAGAGATCGCTTCCCTGCGGGGTCCCGTGGACCTCTTCTTTGACCGGGTCATGGTCATGGCCGAGGATGAACGGGTAAGAACCAACCGATTGGCCCTTTTGACCGGGATAGCCCGGTTGTTCGGAGGGGTCGCAGACTTCGCCAGAATCGCCGCATAGATGAAAGCCGCCCACCGGGCGGCTTTTTTATTGGGGGGTTTTATTATCGCTAAACCCCCGTTGAATAAGGCTAAACGTTTTTTAATCCTGTTGAACGGAATTGATTTTCAGTAAAAGCCGGTTTCCGGCCAATTAACAAGGAGGAGAGCAATGGCAAGCAAGTATGTCTATTTCTTCGGCAACGGTCAGGCTGAAGGGCGGTCCGAGATGAAAAACCTGTTGGGAGGAAAGGGAGCCAACCTGGCGGAGATGACCAGCATCGGTCTTCCGGTACCCCCCGGTTTTACCATTACCACCGAGGTCTGCACCGAATTCTATAAGAACGAGCGCCAGTATCCGGCCGGGCTCAAGGAAGAGGTCGCTGCCAACCTGAAGCAGGTGGAAGAGCTCATGGGAAGGACCTTTGGCGATGCCGCCAATCCGCTCCTGGTGTCGGTCCGTTCCGGCGCCCGCGCATCCATGCCGGGGATGATGGACACCATCCTCAACCTGGGGCTGAACGACAGCACGGTGCAGGGGATCATCGCCCAGAGCGGTGACGAGCGCTTTGCCTACGACGCCTACCGCCGCTTCGTGCAGATGTATTCCGACGTGGTGATGGGGATGGAGAAGGATATCCTGGAACACCTCCTGGAGCAGAAGAAGGAGGAGCGCGGGGTCCATCTCGACACCGACCTGACCGCAGCCGACTGGAAGGAGCTGGTGGGTGCGTTCAAGGCAAAGATCAGGGAGACCCTCGGCCAGTCCTTCCCCGAAGATCCCCAGGACCAGCTCTGGGGGGCCATCGGCGCCGTATTCGGCTCCTGGATGAATCAGCGCGCCATTACCTACCGGAAACTGAACAACATCCCGGCAGACTGGGGGACCGCGGTCAACGTCCAGTCCATGGTCTACGGCAACATGGGTGACGACTGCGCCACCGGCGTCGCCTTCACCCGCGACCCCTCAACCGGCGACAACTATTTCTACGGCGAATATCTCGTCAATGCTCAGGGTGAGGACGTGGTGGCCGGTATCCGAACCCCGCAGCCGATCAACCTGCACCAGAAGAAGCCGGGCGATCTGCCTGCCATGGAAGAGGTGCTTCCCGAGTGCTACCAGCAGCTGGCCAGAATCCGCGACATCCTGGAGAAGCACTACACGGACATGCAGGACATCGAATTCACCATCGAAAAGGGCAAGCTCTTCATGCTGCAGACCCGCAACGGCAAGCGGACCGCCAAGGCGGCCATCAAGATCGCCGTGGACATGGTGAAGGAAGGGCTCATCGACGAAAAGACGGCAGTGCTCAGGGTGCAGCCGTCTCAGCTGGATCAGCTGCTCCATCCGTCCCTCGATCCGAAGGCGCCGAAGAAGGTCGTTGCCAAAGGGTTGCCCGCCTCTCCCGGCGCTGCCAGCGGTGCCGTGGTCTTTACTGCCGATGAGGCGGAAGCAGCCGCCAAGATCGGCCTCAAGGTGATCCTGGTCCGGGTGGAGACGAGCCCAGAGGATATCCACGGCATGCACGCGGCCCAGGGGATCCTCACTGCCCGCGGCGGCATGACCTCCCACGCGGCGGTCGTGGCCAGGGGCATGGGCAAGTGCTGCGTTGCCGGGTGCAGCGACATCAAGGTCGATTACGCCGGCGAGTCCTTCATGGCCAAGGGTAATGTCCAGATCAAGAAGGGGGACGTGATCACCCTTGACGGCTCCACCGGCGAGGTGATGGTCGGCGAGGTCCCGACGGTGCCGCCACAGCTGACCGGCGATTTCGCCATCCTGATGACCTGGGTCGACCAGCACCGGAAACTGAAGGTACGGACCAACGCCGACACCCCCCACGATTCCAAGGTTGCCCGCGAGTTCGGCGCCGAGGGGATCGGCCTCTGCCGCACCGAGCACATGTTCTTCGAGGCCGACCGGATCATGGCGGTGCGCGAGATGATCCTGGCCGAAGACCTGGAAGGGCGCGAAAAGGCGCTGGCAAAGATCCTCCCCATGCAGAAGAGTGACTTCATCGGCATCTTCCGCGAGATGAAAGGGCTGCCGGTCACCATCCGCCTGCTCGATCCGCCGCTCCACGAATTCCTCCCCCAAGAGGAGAAGGATATCGAGGCCCTGGCCAAGACCCTGGGGGTCACGAACCAGCAGTTGAAGCACAAGGTGGAGTTCCTCCACGAGTTCAACCCGATGCTCGGCCACCGCGGCTGCCGACTGGGGCTGACCTATCCCGAGATCTACGACATGCAGGTCCAGGCGATCATGGAAGCTGCCTGCGAACTGGTAAAAAATGAAGGGTACACCATCGTCCCCGAGATCATGATCCCGCTGGTGGCTGCCGTGGAGGAGCTGAAGCGGCTGCGGGCCAATGCCATCGCGGTCTGCGAAGACGTGCTGGCAAAGTACGGCGTCAAGGTGGAATACCTGATCGGCACCATGATAGAACTGCCGCGGGCGGCGCTCACCGCCGACGAGATCGCCACCGAAGCCGAGTTCTTCTCCTTCGGCACCAACGATCTGACCCAGACCACCTTCGGCCTTTCCCGCGACGACGCCGGCAAGTTCCTGCCGTTCTATGTGGAGAGCGGCCTCCTTCCCGAAGACCCCTTTGTCTCCCTGGACCAGAACGGCGTTGGCCTGCTGGTGCAGATGGGGTGCGACAAGGGGCGGGCGACCCGGCCGAACATCAAGCTCGGCATCTGCGGCGAGCATGGCGGCGATCCCTCCTCGGTCATATTCTGCCACAAGGTGGGGCTCGATTACGTCTCCTGTTCGCCGTTCAGGGTTCCCATTGCCCGACTGGCTGCTGCCCATGCGGTCCTTGACGCGAAATGAAAATGCGCTTGACACCCGTTGTGGAAAGGGTGTTAAATACGCGCTAATCTGCGGGCACAGCTAACGCCCGATTCTTGCAGCGGATGCAGACAGGAGGAAGTTGGAATGGCGAACGGCGTGGTAAAATGGTTCAACGACAGTAAAGGTTTTGGGTTCATTGAACAGGAGAACGGCGAGGATGTATTCGTTCATTTCTCCTCGATCCAGGGCGACGGCTTCAAGAGCCTGGCCGAGGGGCAGCGGGTATCGTTCGACATAGTGCAGGGCGCCAAGGGACTCCAGGCTGCTAACGTTGTGAAACAGTAATCCCGAACGATGTATTCTACTCAGGCCACGGGTTTCCCGTGGCCTTTTTTTTGTCACGAAAAAACGGGGGTGAGTTATCACCCCCGCCTGGTCATTCGCTGCCGCAGCAGCTGGGCTGCAGGTCGTCCTTTGTGAGCGGCTGTCTGACTCCGCACTTCTGGCACCGCCAGAAGAGACCGCCTCAGCCGGGAAGCAGGACCATCAACCCCTGGCACGTCGGACATTCTTTCTGATAATCCACCGGTAAACCCCCTGAAGTTCTTTTCCCAACTATACTGCTGTCGGTATGTGAGAGTCAAATATATAAATACTTATATTATCTGACGGTCACGCCGAGCCTGCCCACTCCGGGGATCTCGGCCACTACCCGGTCACCGGAGACGATGGGGCCGACCCCGGCCGGGGTGCCGGTCAGTATCAGGTCCCCCTGTTCCAGGGTAAAGATGGTGGAGAGATGGCTGATGATCTGTGCCACCGGGTGAATCATCAGACCGGTGGAGCCGTTCTGCCGTTCCTGATCGTTGACTGAGAGGTGGATCTGCAGCTTCTGGGGGTCTGTCACCTCGCGTGCAGGCACAAAGGTCGAGAGCGGGCAGGCGGTGTCGAACCCCTTGGCGATGTCCCAGGGGAGCCCCTTTTTTTTCAGCTCCGCCTGTACGTCCCGCAGTGTCAGGTCTATTGCCACGCCGTATCCCGCCACATGCGCCAGTGCCCGGTTTTCGGGGATATCCTTCCCCCGTGCCCCGATCAGCACCGCCAGCTCTGCCTCATGGTGGCAATCCCTCGAATAGGGGGGGATCACGATGCAGCCGCCATCGTAGATGACCGAGCTGGCCGGTTTCATGAAAATCACCGGGGCTGCAGGTACTTCATTGCCCAGTTCGTGAATATGGTCGACGTAGTTGCGGCCGATACAGAGTATCTTGCCGATGGGAACGGAGTCTCCGTTCGTGAACCGTGCGGTTTGTGCGGGCATGGGCGCTCCTTCGCGGAAATGGGGTGTGACGGCGGCTGTCCGGGTCAATCGGTGACCGGGGATTGGGCTTTGACTCCTGCGATGGCTGCCAGGAGATCCTGTGCGGCCCGTGCCGGTTCTGGTGCGGCGATGATGGCAGAGATCAGGGCGATGCCGTGGGCATGGGCGTTCAATACCTGCGGGGTATTGCGCAGATTGATCCCGCCGAGGCCGAAGACCGGCATCTTGAGCTGCTGGGCCACGGTTTCGAGTTTGTCGGTCCCGACCGGTTCGCCATACTGTGCCTTGGACGGGGTGAAGAAGACTGGGCCGAAGGTGATGAAGTCTGCCCCGTTTTCCTCGGCGGTCAAGGCACAGATCTGATTGTGGCAGGAGACTCCGATCAGCCTGGTTGGGCCGAGGAGCTTGCGGGCACGGTGGATCGGGATGCTCTCCTTGCCCAGATGCACACCATCGGCATTTACCGCCAGGGCGATATCGATCCGGTCGTTGATGATGAGCCTGGCGCCGTGGCGTTCGGTCAGCTTGCGCAACTCCAGGGCCAGCTCGTAGAGTTCCCGGCTGGAGAGATCCTTTTCGCGGAGCTGCACGGCGCGCGCTCCTCCGGCGAGCGCCTCTCCGACAACGGTTGGCAGGTCTCTGCCGCCGGTCTGGTGACGGTCGGTGATGAGGTAGAGGTCAAAATCGACGGGCATGAAACGATCCTCCCAAAATGCGGCCAACATCGGTATGCGCTGAAGATTTGCCGGTCAGTGCGCTGCCAGAGCCGATGAAGTGCCGTCAGGGGCGACATGGGGGGCAGGCCGGTCCAGAAAAGCCCTGTCCCAATCCTTCCAGACTACCTCGTACCCCTGGCTTTTGATCATCTGTTCCACTGCCTCTGCCGAGCGCTCGTCGCTGATGTTGAACTGGCGCGTGCTCTCTTCCGGGCTGGCGTAACCGCCCGGAGCGGTGCTGGAGCCGGCGCTCATCTGGGTGATGCCGAGCGGCAGCAGGTTGTCGCGCAGTTCTGCACTTTCGCGGGTGGAGAGGACCAGCCCGGCGTCGGGCATCAAAAGGCGCAAAGCGCAGAGGAGCTGGACGAACTGCCGGTCCGTAACCGGGTTGAGCGGAGCAAACCCTCCTTCGGCCGGGCGCATGCGGGGGAAGGAGACGCTTAAGTGGGAACGCCAGAAGTGGCGCGACAGGTGGAGGGCATGGAGGCCGGTGAAGAAGCTCTCCACCCGGAACTGCCCGAGGCCGAGCAGTGCCCCGATCCCGATCCGGCGCAGACCGGCTGCGCCTCCCCGCTCCGGGGCCAGCAGCCTGAAGGCGTAGTCGCGCTTTTTGCCAAAGGGGTGCATCTGGGCATAGAGCGCCTGATCGTAGGTCTCCTGGTAGACAGTCAGGCCATCGACGCCTGCTTCGACCATCTGGCCATAGCCTGCCTCGTCCATGGGGTAGACTTCGATGGATATGGAGCTGAAGAGCGGCCGCAGGCGCCGTACCACCGCGGCGAGATAGTCGTTGTCCACGGCCTTCGGCGCCTCGCCGGTCACCAGTAACAGGTGGCGGAAGCCGCGATCATGCAGGACCCTGGCTTCCCGTTCGGCTTCGTCCAGGGTCAGGGTCTGGCGGGGGACCTGGTTGGTGGCGTTGAAGCCGCAGTAGAGACAGCCGTTGGTGCAGAGGTTGGAGATATAGAGCGGGGCATACATCAGGATGGTGTTGCCGAAGCGCTGACGGGTGATGCGGTGGGCCTTCTGGGCCATCTGTTCCAGAAACGGCTCTGCCGCAGGGGAGAGCAGGGCCATCAGCTCCTCTTCCCGCAAACGGTCGGCGCCGAGCGCCCGCTCCACGTCTTCGGACCGCTTTGCCTCGATGCGGGCAAGCACATCGTCGGGATGATAGGTCTGGATCAGCTCGAAAAAGTTCATTTCACTCCCCCCAGAAAGCCGGTGAGGGGGCTCGATGCCTCGGCCCGCTCCTTCTGGCTGCCAAGGCCTGCCTGGTAGGCTGCCCTGCCAGCCTCGACCCCCATCCGGAAGGCAGCGGCCATGAGCCCCGGGTTGGGGGTGACGGCGAGGGCGGTATTCACCAGGACCGCATCGGCACCCATTTCCATGGCTTCGGCAGCATGGGAGGGCGCACCGAGACCGGCATCGACGATGACCGGCACGATGGCCTGCTCGATGATGATGGCGATCTGGTCGCGGGTCCGGACCCCTTTGTTGGTGCCGATGGGGGCGCCCAGCGGCATGACCGTAGCCGTGCCCGCCTCCTGGAGGTGCTTTGCCAGCACCGGGTCGGCGTTGATGTAGGGGAGGACCACGAACCCGTCCTTGACCAGGATCTGGGCAGCCTTGAGGGTCTCGATCGGGTCGGGGAGCAGGTAGTAGGGATCGGGAGTGACCTCCAGCTTTATCCATGGCTCGCACCCTGCTGCACGGGCAAGGCGTGCCAGCCGCACTGCTTCATCGGCATCCCGTGCACCGCTGGTATTGGGCAGGAGCAGGTATTTCGACCGGTCGATATGGGAGAGAATGCTGTCCTGCGGGTTGTCGATATCGACCCGGCGCAGGGCAACGGTGACGATTTCGCTGCCGGAGTGCTCCATGGCTTCGACCATGGCGGCATTGGATGAAAACTTGCCGGTTCCGACCAGAAGGCGCGAACGGAACGTCCGACCGGCAATGACCAGTGTATCCGAGTGATGAGGCATGATCAGTCTCCTTGTTCGATGAGCAACCAAAGCTGCCGTGCTGTATCGGCAACTGGCAATCCGCCGGTACGAGGTGCCGGCACTTTCCGCATGCGGAGGGAACGTGGCAGCGAGAGCCTGTCAGCCGCCGCCGACGAAATGGACGATTTCGATCCTGTCCCCGGCCTGCAGGGGGGTCCGGGCATAATCGCTCTTTGCCACGATGTTGAGATTGAGTTCGACGGCGATCGCAGCGGGATTGACGCCTGTCGCGACGAGATAGGCAAGCAGCGTGGTTTCGCCGGTCTGAACGGTTTCGCCGTTTACGGTGATATGCATGGGGCACCTGTAGACTCGCCGGGAGGGAACAAAAAAAGCCGCGGAAAGCGGCCGGATGGGATGGAACGGACGGGGCGCGCTTCCCTACGCCGGGATTAACCGGATCAGGTTCAAAGGGTTTGAAGCCCAAGGCTTCATCTCAGTTCTTGCGAACTCCCCCAGCGGGATTGGACTATTGGTTTGTACGGCGACATGCCGCGGTCGGCATGGCACTGAAGTGTTTGTACCGTAACAGGAGAGCGTGAGAAGTGTCAACCCTTTTCTGGGATGTCGCACCTTGGTGTCACGGCAGTCGGGCAGTTGCAACTCGCCGGAAACCGGCGCGGGTTCATGGCGCGAAGCCGCTCTTTTCCTTCCGATCCAGTTGTGCTAGGAGTTCGCGTTCCTTACGGATCTCCTCGCGGCAGTAGGTCCAGAGATGGTAGCTTTCCAGGATGAGAACCGTTGCTCCTGCGGCGAATACCGCCCAGAAATTCTCGGCAAGGGCATGGGCAAAGTGGTAAAAGGTGTAGAAGGCGGCGAGGTAACCCACGTGCAGAACGCCGCCATAACGCCCCGAACCGCTCATCATCCTGCCGAGAATCAGGATGATCGCGGAAAAGCTGTAGAGTACCAGGGCAGCGCTGATCATGTTGGTTGACGGCGGCCGGCCGAGAAGGGCGAGAACCTCGTCCGGGAGCGAGGGGAGGATGGCGAAGTCGTTCTGGGCTAAAATGCTGAGCGCAATAAAAAGAGCTAAAGAGAGTGGCCCGTTGCCCGACTTCAGATGCAATCGAGAGATGCGGGACTCGCTCTCCTGGCGCAGGCCTTCAAAGTCCTGGAGGGGCGGTTTCTGCTCAGATTGGGGGGATGATCCGTTCCTCATGTCTCGGATGTGCCACGATGCCGTGCCGCACCGGTCCTATGTGAAGTTGCTGCAAACTCTATCCTTTGAACCGTGACGTGTCAACACCCTCCCCGTCATACTGACGCGATGCCCGGCCTATTCAGTGCCTTCTCCCCGCGGAGCAGAGTTCTCCGTTTGCTTCAGCTCTTCACTGAGGGTGCGCACGTTATTGGCAAGCCGGGAAAGTTCAGGACCGCAGTCGGGCAGTTCGGCGGTCAGATCGCCCTGGGCCGTGCGCTCGGTGTATTCGGTGAGAAGCCGTAAGGGGAGGAAGACGTTTCTCCAGAGCAGTGCTGCTACCCCCCCAACGGTGAGTAGCAGCACCATGATGCTGAAGACGATCATCCGTTCCCGCATGACCTTGAGATTCTGCAGCAGGTCTGCCAGGGAAAGCCCGATATCCAGGGTTCCGAGAACCTTCTGCTCGGCAGGATGGATATGGCACGGAGCGACTGAACACTCGGGCTCATTGTAGATCGGCGCGGTGATCGCCAAAACCTCGACTCCACGCTCGTTGGTGAAGCGCCTGGCCTTCTGCATGGCTGCCAGGGTCTCCTTGGGGACCGGTCCGGAATGGCATTCGACGCATCCGGCAGCCTTTTTGTCCACGAAGCGGTTGATCTCGCCATGGACGCTGGAGAACATGATCAGTCCCTTCTTGTTGAAGATCCGGACATGCTCCAGGCGTTTCTGTTCTCCCACGTTGTCAATGATGTTTTTCAGCGTCTCCCGGTCACTCTTGAGCATTGCGTAACGGGTCGACTTGACGACCGTATCCGCCAGGCCCGTGGCATACGTCACCGTATCGCTGATGATATCGGACTTCATCAGCGAGTAGAGCAGGATACAGCAGATAATGACGAAGCCCGTCACTGCAACGGCCACCGGGACGATGGCCCGAGCGGTCAGAGACTTGAACATGGTGTTCCCTTTTTACATTTTGTGGCAGATAGCACAGTTGGCCTTGACCGTGAACGCCTTCTTGCCGTTGTGGCAGGCGCCGCACGATTTGCCCTTTTCCATATCATCCATGGAGAACACCTTCTTCGCTTTGCCGTAGCCGAAGACCTTGGTATGGCAGTCATTGCACCGGGCGATTTCGGTGTGGACCTTGTGGCTGAAGAGTACCCTGCCGGCACCTTTCACCTTGTAGGTCACTTCCTTGGTGGGGTGACACTTGCCGCAAGCCGCCAGCGGGAAGGCTTCCTTGCCGGTATGGCAGGCGCCGCACGATTTGCCCTTTTCCATCTCAGCCATGCTGACACGCTTGTTGCCGCCGCCGGCATTGTATAGTCTGGGATGGCAGGTGCCGCAGGCATATTTCTTGGCATGGTTGCCATGGCTGAATGCCAGGGAGCCGGTTTCCTTGACCTTGAAGGTGATGTCTTTTACCGTGTGGCAGCGGGCACAGTCCTTGAGGCTGAAAGCGGTCTTTCCGTGGCAGGCGCCGCAGGATTTGCCCTGCTCCATGTCGGCCATGGTGTAACGCACCTTTTTCTTCATGTCGAAGATTTCGTTGTGGCACGCCTTGCAGTTATTGTTGATCCCGCTCTGTTTGATATGGAAGTTGTGGTCGAAGACGATCTTGCCTGCGTCCTTGGTCGTGTAGGTGACGCTCTTGATGGTGATTGCATGGGCGCTGGTGCCGACGAACAGTGCCACCAGGCAGAAGAGCAGGGATCTGAACAACATGGTGTCCTCCTCAACAGGTAATTGATGCAGCAATAGCGTGTATACAGGCCGCGATTATAGGGAATGCGTCAAGGTTAGTCAATTTTAAATATGCTTGGAAAAGGGGATTCCTGGAACAAAAACTGCGGGGCGGCATGAACCGCCCCGCTGGAAGTGAGGATACGACAACTTAGTGCCCATGTCCTTCGATCTTTTCCCAACCGGTCCACATCGGCTTGAAGTGGGCAAGCGGGGTATGACCCATGGTGGCGAGGTAGACGTGGACGAACAGGAAGGCGAAGAAACAGCAGGCGATCAGGAAGTGGGCGGAGACCAGGATCTTGATCCCTCCCACCAGCATGATTACTTCCCTGAGGGGCGCCACGTTCATGATCAGGATGCCCGAGACGATGACCAGCGGCAGGAGGACCAGCATGATCATCAGGTAGGCGAACTTCTGCATCGGGTTGAACTTGTCGTCGGGCATGCTGTGGTGCGGGTTGGGGCCGCCGCGGAAGAAGTGGAAGAAGTAGAACAGGGCCTGGCGGATGATGCCGCGCTTGATGTCGTCCATGGTGGGGACATAGAGCTTGATCAGGGTCCCGGCGATGAAGAGGTAGTAGAAGAGCCAGAGAAAGTAGGATATGGAAACGATGATCCCGGCGGTATTATGCAGGCTGATGGCTGCCTTGTAGGTCCCGAAGAGATTGACATAATCGGGGAACCGGATCTGGATGCCGGTAATGCAGAGGGTGACTATCCCCAGGGCATTCAGCCAGTGCCAGATCCTGACCGGAGTCGGGGTAAGGTAGATCATCTGCTCCTCGTGGTGTGACGATTCAGCGGTGCTCATGTCAATGCTCCTTTCTATTTTTTCTGGTGAGGTAGCGCAGGGAACCGTGTCCGATCGGCATCATCATGCCTCCTACCAGGATCAGTGCTCCGATGATGTTGAGCGCGGTGCTGCGGGTAGTCCCCATCATGTAGAAGTCGGGGGTGCCGAAGAGCAGGTCGAGGACAGCGCCTTTTTCCACCTGCATCCGCGTGTATCTTCCGTCTTTGCCGGGGAAGGCCACGAAACTGGTCTGCATTGCCTTGGTGCCGGTTGCGTGGCAGAAGGTGCAGTCCCACCGGTTATCGAGGATCTGGTAGCTGTGGGTAACCTGCTCGGGCATCATCATCCCCCAGAGCCGCATGTCGTTGTACTTGGCATTGGTGTTGAAGCGGCGCAGTTCGGACATTTCGATCTTGCCGTCACCATTTACGTCGATGAGCTGCGATATATCCTTGCCCCCTGCAGCTTCGGCCAGTTCGGCATAGGTTGCCTCGCGGAAATCGCTATGCGGCTTGTTCGCCTGCCGTTTTTCGATGTACATGATGATGACGTAATTCTTCGAGCTGGTGTGGCAGGTTATGCACGGCATTGCATCCACGTGCAGGTCCGCCTGGGTGAGCCATTTGGAATGGGTAGTAACGGTCTTTGCCTTGTCGTGGCATTTGTTGCACTGGGCGTTGATGAAGTCGCCCGATACCGCCATCGGCTGCCGGACCATGTGCGGATTGTGGCAGTCGGTACATGAGGCGTTCCCGCCATGCAGGCTCTGTGCATACTCGCGCTGGATCACGGCGTGGCATTCGCGGCACTGTGCCCGCGGCGGCCGGATGCCGTCGTGCGGATGCTGGCTGGAAATCGCGTCATGACAGGACGTGCATCCGATCAATTCATGGGTGGTGCCGGCAAATGTGACCGGATCGATAAAGAGGTGCCCTCCCCCCTTGCTGATAATTGCCTTGTCGCCATGGCACTTGAGGCATGCCTCATTGGGGTTGGCGAAGGCGCTGGCGGCCCATGCCAGGGCTACTATCAGCAGTCCGCTGCTCAACAGTGTTCTTCGAATCGACATGACGTGGTCTCCCTCCGTGGAAAGTCTTCGGGCCTCTGGACCCTTGCCTCGGTTTTCAGTGTGTAGTTGTCTGTTTGGCAGCTTCCTGTTTACGGACTCCCTTGGCGAAACCAAGCATGACCATGACTGCGGGGAGCATCTGTGCGACGATGATGAGGGCGCAGATGCCGAGGAATCCCCAGACGAAAAAGCCGCTGTTATCCTCACGAGCTCCCGAGGCGGCGATGGCTGGAAGTGCGCTGGCCAGAACTGCTGCGATTGATCCGAATACTGTCGTTTTCATGGCGTTCCTCCTTATTGGTTGCTGGACTATGCAGTCACAGGGGCGTTTTTCCGGTCACCTTTGGCCAGGTTGGTAAAGGCGCACTGGACAACCTGGCGGATCTCTTCGCATGAGTCAGGCCCTTCGGGACGGAAGGCGTGATAGAAGATGCCTTCTTCCCGGAGCCGGCGGATAAGCGGGAGCGGTATGTCGCTTCCCACCAGGATAATGGTCAGGTCGCGGTTACATTCCTTGAGCAGGGGCACCAGTTCTCCAGCGGTCAGGTCCTCCAGCTGGTCCCCCAGCAGGATAACCTGCGCGGATTTTTTGATGATCCCATGAAGGGCTGCCGCAGCCGAGTTGGTCACCATAACGTTGTAACCCGCTTCAATGAACAGATCGGCCATTTGTCGGCGGGATTCCAGGTTTTCATCGGCTATGAGCAACCCTTGCATACCCGCTCCTTTCTGTTACAGCGTCTGAGAATACCGACAGGCGACACGGTTGATGCCTCTTTAAACTGCACCTGTTATGCCACAAATTAAAAAATTTTACTAAAGAAATTTTTGTGTTTTTAAACCGTATGGTTATGGGACATCTGGTGCAAGGGATACTGTGGCGGTTTTACGCAGTTGTATCGGAATGACATACACCGTTGTGGCGGCAGTGTCTGGATACAGTTTGGGGTCAGGACCGATAATCCGTTGAAATTGTTTGTTAAATGGATTTGCGCCGGCCTGTATAAAAAAATATGCAGGTGGTTAAATTCTTATAACTCCGCTTCCAGCAACGGTTTACACATGAATCATGGGTGTGTGAGACCATGTTAAACAATAATATTGGTTTGACTTAATGTGGCTGTTGGAGTATGTAGTAAGAAAGGATTAATGGCGCTCGGAAACGCCGGCGTGGTGCAGGGTGGCATCGTATTGCCGCCGGTCCGGGTAGGGCATTGCAGAAGGTTGAGGGATCCCGATGGATAAGACGAATGTTCTGGTGGTTGACGACGAAACGGTTATTCGGGAAGGTTTGCGCAGAATCCTGGAAATGGACGGATTTTCCGTCGAAACCTCGTCCAGCGGCACCCTTGCCCTGGAGCGCCTGCAGGATAAGGACTTCGACCTCGTTATCAGCGACCTGAAGATGCCCGGCATGAGCGGCATGGACGTTCTGAAAACCATCAAGGTGCTGCAGCCGGAAGTCCCGGTTATCATCATCACCGGCTATTCCACGGTGGATACGGCAGTGGAGGCGATGAAAAACGGCGCTTTCGATTATATCGCCAAGCCGTTCACCCCTGAGCAGATCAATGAAAAGGTGCAGAAGGCATTGGACCAGCGGGCAGTGCTGCTGGAAAACATCTGTATCAAGAAGGAACTGAACGCCCATCAGGGATTTGACCGTTTCCTGGGCGAAAGCCGGGAAATGCAGAAGGTCTACCGCAGGATCATCCAGGTGGCGCCGACCGACAGTACCGTCCTCATTACCGGCGAGAGTGGTACCGGCAAGGAACTGGTGGCTCGGGCCATCCACAACAACAGCAAGCGTCGCGACCAGCCCTTCGTGGCGGTCGACTGTACCTCGCTGGCGGAGAACCTTCTGGAAAGCGAGCTGTTCGGACACGTCAAAGGGTCGTTTACCGGGGCGATCCAGACCAAGACCGGTCTCTTCAAGGTGGCTGACGGTGGGACCCTGTTTCTGGACGAGGTCTCGAACATCAGTCTCACCACCCAGGCCAAACTGCTCCGAGTCCTTCAGGAGCGCGTGGTTACCCCCATCGGCGGAACCCAGCCGATACCCATCGACATCCGCCTGGTTGCCGCGACCAACCGCAACCTGCGCACCATGGTCCAGGAGGGGGCGTTTCGCGAGGACCTTTTCTTCCGGCTCAATATAATCCCGATCGATCTCCCCCCGCTCCGGGACCGCAAAGGCGATCTCCCGTTGCTCATCAGTCATTTCCTGCGGAAATTCGCCGACGAGATGGGCAAGGATATTCGTGGCATTGCTCCCGATGCCCTGGCGCTCCTTGAACAGTGCCAGTTCCCGGGCAACGTCAGGGAGCTGGAGAATGTGATCGAACGGGCTGTGGTGCTGGCGGAAGGCGATCTTGTGCAGAAAGAGGATTTCGAGCTGGGAGGGTCTGTCGATGCCTCGGAGCAGTCGTCCGCGGAAGGGTATGTGCCGCAGAACGTGGAGGAGCTCAAGGAAACCAAGCGCCAGATCCGCGAACGCGCCATCGAACCGGTGGAAAAGGCCTTTGTCCTTCACGCCCTGAAACGGAACAACTGGAACGTCACCCGGGCTGCCGAAGAGACCGGCATGCTCCGCCCGAATTTCCAGGCTCTTCTCAAGAAGCTGGGGATATCCATCCGCAACCAGATGAACGGCAATTCCTGACCACTGAGCTTCATTCAACTATATGCATGCGGCGGTGATCTGCCATTCATGCCGGTCTTTTGTGCGTGTGCCGGTCAGGTCTCCCCTGAACCGGTTTTTTTCATTGTCCCGTCAACAAGACGTGACAACGACCTCCGGAGTGTCCTCGTCTTCGTCCCGGTCGTCGGTTTCGACGGGGAGGAGGATGGTGAAGGTCGTTCCTTCTCCCACTGTGCTCTGTACCTCTATGGTCCCTCCATGGCTTTCGATGATCCCGTAGGAGACCGATAGCCCCAGTCCGGTTCCTTTGCTCTCCTTGGTGGTGAAAAACGGGTCGAAGATCCGCTGCAGGTTTTCTTCGGGAATGCCGCAGCCGGTATCGGCGATTTCTATGAATATCTGGCTGTTGTCGCCGATCGTGCCGGTCACGAGGCGCAATTCCCCGCCATTGGGCATGGCGTGGCTTGCGTTGAGGATGATGTTGACGAATACCTGCTCGATCTGGTTCGGGTCCACCAGGATCTCCGGGAGATCGCTCGCGAGTTCGCGGATGATCCTGATATCGTGGAAGCTCGACTGGTTGCTCACCAGGGAGAGGGTGGCGTCCATGATGGCGTTGATGGCCGACGGTTTCTTCTGTGGCTTCCGTTCGCGGGAGAAATCCAGCAGCCCCCGGACGATGCGGGCACAGCGCTCGGTTTCGTGGATGATCATTTCCACATCGCTCTTGAAGACGGGATCGAGCCGTTTGTCGTGCCCCATCATTGAGGAAAACATCAGGATGCCGGTGAGAGGGTTGTTGATCTCATGCGCAATGCCCGCCACCAACTCACCAAGGGATGCGAGCTTTTCCGAACGGACCAACTGGTTCTGGATCCGTTTCAGCTCGTTGGTCCGCTCCTCCACCTTCAGTTCCAGGGTGCGTCCCCACTCCTGCAGTTCGTCACGGGCCTTTTTCAGATTCAGGGTCATGCTGTTGAACGAATCCGAGAGTTCGCCCAGTTCATAACTGGAAAAGGGGCGGACCGTGCTGTCCAGTTCCCCCATGGCCAGGTGCTTGGTATGTTTGACCAGCTGGCGTACCGGCCGGTTCACCATGAGCTGCATGAAGAGGGTAAGGCTGGCGCAGAGCAGGACCAGGATAAGGAAGGTCATGGCGCCCAGCTTGTAACGGTAGGAAGCGATCAGGGTCCGCATCGTATCGAGGGAGATGATGACGTCAAGCACTCCGACGATACGGGATTCCTTGGGGTGGAAGTGGCAGCTCGCCACGTAGCAGCTCTCCTCGTTGTAGATCGCCTTGGCCAGGCCGAGCACCTGTTCGCCTTCTCGGTCCTTGAAGATGCGGCTCCGGTTCATGCTCGATGCATGGACCTGCGGTGTCTTGCTGGCGTGGCACATGTTGCATGCCTCTGCCTTCTTGTCCAGCATCAGGCCGATCTCGCTCTCCTGGGTGGAGAAGATGATCCGCCCCTTCTTGTTGACCATCCGTATATGCTTGATGCCGGTCTGCCGCCCGACTTCCTGGATCATCTGGTAGACGCGGAGCTGGTTGTTTTCCAGCATCTGGTAATGGGTCGTGTTGATGATCGTTTCCGAGAGCTTGTCGGCGTCGGCAACTGCCTCCTCGATCATGAGCCGTTCCATGGTCTGGATATTGACGTAGGCAAAGAGGGTCATGCACGAGAGAAGCACCAGAGAGGTGACGATGGCGAGCTTGGTGATGAGGCTGAGACGCAAAGAAAACTCCATGACATCAGGTGTATAAAATATCATTCATTATAAATATTTTTCAGGGTTGGTCAATGGTTAACCGTACAGTGCCGTTCTGACCTATCCCTGCGGATTTCATATGCAGTTCTTGACATTATCGCTGAGGAGCTGTTATTTTTCATAAGTTAATGAACATTGACAAGGATGAATGCATACGCTGCGACAATGCCCTTACTGTGGATCTGGAGGAATGGTTTCACATCTGCGGTGCCGAGGTTGGGGCGAGTGGTCCCCCTGAATGGCGGGTCCGGCAGAACCTGGACCGGCTACTCGCGGAACTCGATGCCCATGGGGTCAAGGCCACCTTTTTCGTCCTCGGTGCGCTTGCCCGGGAACTGCCGGAGCTGGTGCCCGCCATAGCGGGCGCCGGTCACGAGATCGCATCCCACGGCTTTTCCCATACGCTGGTCACTGCCCTGGGGCCGGCTGCATTCAGGGATGAGGTGTGCCGGACCGGGGAGACCCTGGCCCGGCAGTCGGGCAGGTGCCCGATCGGCTTTCGCGCCCCCCAGTGGTCGCTCTCCCGGCAACGAACCCCCTGGGCATTCGAGATCCTGGTCGAGGAGGGGTTCCGCTACGATGCCAGCTGCACGCCGCTGCCGTTTATCGGTGAGCGGTCCGGCTCGCGCAGCCCGTTCAGGATGGATATCAAGGGAAAGAGCCTCTGGGAGGTGCCCCCCCTGGTGACCCCCTCCCTGCTGGGGAACCTGCCGACCGGCGGTGGCTGGGGCTTCCGCTTTTTCCCTCTTGCCCTGATCGAGCGGACCATGCGAATCTGCAACGGACAAGGGGTTCCGGCAGTGCTCTTTCTCCATCCGCGGGAACTTGATCCGGCCGGGCCGCGGCTCCGATTGTCGCTGTTCAGGGAATTTGTCGCCTATGGGCCGAGAACCGATATCATGGAACGCCTGCGCCCCCTGCTCGGGCGCTTCCGCTTCACGACCCTGGGCAATCTGGTGGAACAGTGGGATTCTGCGTAGTCATACCGGCATATAATGCCGCAGCAACCATCGAATCCGTGGTCAGGGAGACCCTGCAGCAAGGGTATCCGCTCCTGGTCGTCGATGACGGTTCCACCGACGGCACGGCTGCCCGCTGTGCCGGCCTGCCGGTGAACATGCTCAGTCACCCCGCCAACCGGGGGAAAGGGGCAGCACTGCGGACCGGATTCGCCTGGGCGCTCGGGCATGGCTTCAGCGGGGTTGTCACCCTGGATTCCGATGGGCAGCACGATCCGACGGCGATCCATTTCCTGGTGGAAAAGGGCGCCGGGGAAGGGTATGATATCCTCGTTGCGTCACGCTATGCCCAGTTTCAGGAAATGGCGGGCCTGCGGCGGCACTGGAACCGGTTCGGCGCCTGGTGTATGAAGAAGCGAACCGGCTTTGCCATCGACGACAGCCAGTCCGGGTTTCGCTACTACAGCTCCCGGATGCTCCGAGCGGTTACCCTGGAAAAGGATGGCTATGACCTGGAGATGGAGGTGCTGATGAAGGCCTGGCACTCCGGGTTCGTCATCGGAACGGTCCCGGTTGCCGCTCGCGTGGCCGATGGCCGCTCGACCAGCCATTTCCGGCCGGTGCGCGATACCTGGAACATCTGCATGACCTTCCTGCGGCACATGTAACCGCCCGGACAGGTAACCTCGACTATTACGGAGAGAGACCGCACCTATGCTGCAGAGCATCAAAAACTATTCCTCGGAAAAGATCGTTTCGCTCCTGTTGTCACTGGCCACCAACTCCTCCAACGAGACCCTGGCCCGGATGACCCACCTGATGGAACTGATCCCGAAAAAGGATTACTACAAGGAACGGATCAGGTGGATCAGGCAGCTGATCCGCGACAACCATCCGAGCATCGAGTTTCCCCGCCGGATCCTGCGCGACATCCATCCCAACCAGCGGGAAAAATGGATCACCAACCTGGCGATCAACCACCTTTTGTCCGGGACCAACAAGCGGAAGGCGTGGGCCGACCGGGAGGGATACTATCCCCCCTCCACCGTGGTCATCAGCCCCACCATGAAGTGCAACCTCTCCTGCTATGGCTGTTATGCCGGCGATTACGGCAAGAGCCTGGAACTCTCCCTGGAGGAGATCGACTCGGTTCTCATGCAGATGAAGGAGATGGGGGTCTACTTTGCCGTCATCTCCGGGGGAGAGCCCTTTTTCAAGCAGGATATCTTCGAGATCTTCCGCAAGCATTCGGATATGGCCTTCCTGGTCTTTACCCATGGCGGGCTGATCGACGAGGCGATGGTGGAGCGGCTGATCGAGGTCGGCAACGTCATGCCCGCCTTCTCCCTGGAAGGGTACGAGCAGGAGACTGACGAACGCCGCGGGGCCGGGCACTACCAGCGGGTGATGCGGGCCATGGATCTGTTGCGCGAAGCTGGCCTCACCTTCTGTGGCTCCTTCACCCAGACCAGTCGAAACACCGAGATCATCACCGACGGCAGATACATGGACATGCTGCTGGCAAAGGGGGTCTACGCCCTCTGGCTCTTCACCTACGTGCCGGTGGGGCGTGAGCCGAACCTGGAGCTGATGGCCTCTCCCGAACAGCGGGAACAGCTCCGCCTGAAAGTGGCCGAGTTCCGCGAAACCAAGCCGATGCTCTTCGTCGACTTCTGGAACGACGGCCCGATCATCAGCGGCTGCATCGCCGGCGGCCGGAAATACTTCCACGTCAATGCCAACGGCGACATCGAACCGTGCGTCTTCTGCCACTTCGCTGTGGACAATATCCGCCACACCACCATCCGGGAGGCGCTCAGGTCGCCACTCTTCCAGCGGATCAGGGAGCGGCAGGGGGAGCACGAGAACCTGCTCCGGCCCTGCATGCTCATCGATCACCCGGAGGTCGGCCGCGAGATGTTCGGCTCGGAAGGGGCCTATCCGACCCATGAGGGGGCGGCAGACATCTTCACCGGCCTTGCGCCCCAGGTGGACGACTATGCCGTCGAGTATGCCGAGCTCGCCGATCCCTCCTGGGAGCGGGAGTTCGTTGATACCGGCCGCGCCGCCGGGAAAGTGAATTCCCGCAAGCGGTGACGTACTACAGCAGTCTCAATATCTTTCTGATCAACCTGCTGACCCGCCTGGTGCCGCGGTGGCTGTTCCCCCCCTTCGCCCTGGTGACGGCAGCGATCATCTATCTTCTGGCAGGGGCGCAGCGGCGCGGCGTCAGGGCCAACCTGCGCGTAGTGACCGGGCGGAGGGGGGTGGAGGGGCTGCTCTTAAGCACCTTCTACAAGTACGGCCGCAACTGGACCGATGTCATGCTGATGATGCGCCTCAAGGGGGAAAAGCTCTTTTCCCTCATCGGCCGGAAGAGCAGCAGCGCTCCCCTGGACGAGGCGCTGGCCGCCGGCACCGGCGCCATCCTCATCTCGCCCCACCTGGGGAACTGGGAGCTGGGAGGGCTCGGACTTGCGGACTTGGGCTACAAGGTCAATGTCCTCACCTTCCGGGAGCCGGACGAAAAGGTCAACGAACTGCGGGAAAAGGTCCGCTCCGAGCGGGGGATCGGCTTCATCTACGTGGATCGCCACGACACCTCCCCCCTGGCGATTATCGAAGCGGTCAACGCCCTGCGCCGCAACGAGGTGGTGGCGCTTTTGGGGGAGCGGGACGGGTCGTCCCATACCCTGGAGGTGGAGTTTTTCGGCCGTCCGGCGCGCATCCCCCTGGGGGCTGCCTATCTCTCCCTGGCCAGCGGCGCCCCGGTGATCCCGGTCTTCGTCCCCCTGGAAGGGGGGCGGTATGCCACCATCATGGAGGAGCCGATCCGGTTCCGGGGGGGCCACCATGACCATGCCGCCGTCATCCGCGCTGGCATCGAACAGCTGGTGGCAGTATTCGAAAAATACATCAGGAAATACCCTGACCAATGGTATAATTTTTTCCCGTACTGGGATGACACCTCGCACACAGAAAAGGACAGCGCATGGCAGAAGAACTGATTGAACAGGTCAAGCAGCTGATCATCGACGCCCTCAGGATCGAAGGGATGGCCCCTGCCGAGATCGAGACCGACGCCCCCCTCTTCGGCGACGGCCTCGGCCTCGACTCCATCGACGCGCTGCAGCTGGTGGTGGCCATGGAGAAACAGTATGGCGTGGTGGTCCCCGACGCCGCCACCGGCACCAAGGTCTTCCAGTCGGTCCGCACCATGGCTGCCTATATCGCGGAACACCGCGCATGAAGGTTCTGTTCGTCTCTCCCGGCTGGCCGCGGGGGAGGCTCTGGGGTGAACTCGGTTTCAAGTTCCCGTCCCTGTCGCTGGCATCCCTGGCAGCGGTCACCCCTCCCGAATGGGAGGTGGCGCTGTGCGACGAGAACATCGAGCCGCTCGCCACGGACACCGATGCCGACGTGGTTGCCATCACCGCCATGACCCCCCAGGCTCCACGGGCCTACGAGATTGCCGCCCGCTTCAGGGAGCAGGGGCAGCGCGTGGTCATGGGGGGCTTCCATGCCAGCAACCTCCCCGACGAGGCACTCGCCCACGTGGACAGCGTGGTGGTGGGGGAGGGGGAGGTCGTCTGGCCGCAGCTTCTGGCCGATCTTGCAGCCGGAACCCTGCAGCGGCTCTACCGTTCGTCCGCCCTCCTCGACATGACCGCCATCCCGCAGGCCCGTCGCGACATTTTCGGCGGCAAGCGCTATCTCTTCACCAATACCCTCCAGACCACCCGCGGCTGCCCCTTTGACTGCGAATTCTGTTCGGTCACCGCCTTCTACGGCAGGCGCTACCGGAAACGCCCGGTGGACCGGGTGCTGGCCGAGCTGGAGACGCTCAGGAAGCGGAATTCCTTCGCCTTTTTCGTCGACGACAACCTGGTGGCCGACCGGGAGTATGCCCTCTCCCTGTTCGACGGCATGAAGGGGATGGGGTTCAAGTGGCTCTCCCATGCCCCCATCGACTTTGCCCACGATACCGAGTTTCTGCGCCGGGCCGGCGAGGCAGGGTGCGTCGGCATGTTCGTCGGTTTCGAGTCGCTCAACCAGGATGCCCTGGCCGCCATGGGCAAGGTCACCAATACCGCCCGTTCCTATCTCCGGGATGCCCAGGCGTTTCGCGACAACGGGATCGGCATCCTCGGCTCCTTTGTCCTCGGCTGCGATGGCGATACCCCCGACGTCTTCCCCGCCCTGCTCCGCTTCTGCGAGGAGGCGCGCCTGGAGGCGGCCATCTTCCCGATCCTCACCCCCTATCCCGGCACCCAGGTCCGTCGCCGCCTGGAAGCGGAGGGGCGGATCATCTCCAACGCCTGGGCCGACTACGACATGGAGCATGTCACCTTCCGCCCCGCCGGCATGACGGTGGAGGAGCTGCAACAGGGGTATGACTGGCTGAACCGTTCCTTCTACTCCTTTCCCTCCATGTACCGGAGGATCTTCAAGGCGCACCGCTCGGTCCAGGTCTTCGCCCCGATGAACTTCGGCTTCCGCAGCGCCATTCGTCGCAAGAGGAGGGACTCTTGATCTGTTTTATGTTCCCCGGCCAGCCGCTGGGTTTCGATACTGCACCCCCAGCGGACCGGGATTTCCTGGAGGTGGCCGCCCTGACCCTGCAGCGGACCGGCCTCGATCTGGCAACCCTGGCCTGGCAGGGTGCCGCTGAGTCGGACCAGGTGCGGTTGCAGGTCTATGGCGTGGCCATGAGTCTTTACCGTGCCCGTATGAGCCGCGCCGCCGGCATCAATCCCGCCATGGTCGCCGAGCACAGCATGGGGATCTATCCGGCCATGGCCGTTGCGGGTGCCATCGATGCCGGCGACGCACTGGAGATGACCCTGCGGATCGGTGCTTGTCTTGCCGCTATGGGGAAGCGCGCAGAGTATGCCCTCGGCTGCATCACCGGCCTGCCCGCTGCGCCACTGATGGCCCTGGCCGAGAACAACAACGTCTATCCCGCCAATTTCAACACCTCGCGCCATTTCCTCATCTCCGGCACGCGCCGGGAGGTGGAGGAGGCGGTGGCCGAGGCGCTCCAGTGCGGCGCCTTCACGGCCCGCAGCTTTCCGTGCGATGCGCCGCTCCATACGCCGCTAATGGAGGAGGTTGCCCCCGAATTGCGGCGGATCGTCGGAGATTACCGGCTGGCCGAGCCGCTCCTGCCGCTCATGAACCACATCGACCAGGATTTTCTCGCGGCCGCCGACCTTCCCGATTTCCTCGTCCGGGAGCTGGCCCTGCCGGTTTACTGGGAACGGACCTACCAGGCCCTCTGCGCAGCCGGCGTGACCCGTTTCGTCGAGGCCGGGGTCGGGGATTCGCTGAAAAAATACAACCGCTGGATCTCCAGCGAACTGCGGTGAGCCGGATGGCTGCGGGTTCGACATTCATCGACAAACGGGGCGGGGTGGCATGCGCTGTCACGAAACAGAGATAACGGTACGTTTCAACGAGATCGACGCCTACCGCGTGGCCTGGCACGGCCACTACGTTGCCTGGATGGAGGTCGGTCGCAACGAACTGGCCGCCCGCTTCGGCCTGGACGTGGAGAGCCTGGCCGCTGCCGGCTACCTCGGCCCGGTGGTGAGCCTGGAACTCAAATATCTGCAGCCGGCGCGGTTCGGCGAGGTCCTGACAGTGCGGACCACCCTGCGCAGGGGGGAGGCCGCCACCCTGGAATTCCGCTGCACCATCGTCGGCACGGACGGAAAGGTCCGGGCAAAGGGGAGCACGCTCCATGTCCTGACCGACCTGGACGGGGTACTGCAATACCAGCTCCCGCCGGCCATTGCCCAGCGGATGGAGCGGATGCTGGCGTGGCAGGAGGGGAAATGAAGGTCCTGCTCCTGTCGGCAAACCGCGAGCACGCGCCCTATCCGGTCTTTCCCCTGGGGCTCGCCTACCTGGCCGGGTCGCTCAAGGAAGCCGGCCACGAGCTTTCCGTCCTCGATCTCTGCTTTACCCCCGACCCGGTGGCAGCCACCCGCCATGCGGTGGCGGCATTCGCCCCCGATGCCACGGTCGTCTCCCTCAGGAATATCGACAACGTGACCTATCCCGGCTCCCGCTCCTATCTGGACGGGGTCCGCGACGTGGTCGGCGCAACCAGCGGCCACGGCGTCACCATTGTCGGCGGGTCCGGCTTTTCCCTCATGCCGCGGGAGATTCTCGACTTTCTGGATGTGGACTACGGCGTGGTCGGCGAGGGTGAGGAGGTCCTTCCCCTGCTGCTGGCAGCCCTTGCAGGGGATGGCGACCCGTCACTCCTCCCCGGCGTGGTCCGGCGCGGTGCCGGCGATTTCCTGCCGCCGCAGCCGGTCCTTGGCATCGGCACCCCCGACCGGTCCCTGTTCGATGTGGCCCGCTACCACCGGGACGGCGGCATGGCCAATCTCCAGACCAAGCGGGGCTGCCCGTTCTCGTGCATCTACTGCACCTATCCCCTGCTGGAGGGGAGAGGGATGCGGCTTCGGCCGGTGGGGGAGATCGTGGCCGAGATCAGGAGCCTGGTCGATGGCGGGGTGAGCTACCTCTATTTCGTGGACGATATCTTCAACTACCCCCCGGAGTTTGCCCATGAACTTTGCCTGGCCATGGCCGGGGCAAAACTGCCGGTATCCTGGTCAGCCTTCATCAATCCCGACTTCTTCACGCCCAGGCTCCTGGATGCCATGCTGGCGGCCGGTTGTGATGCCCTGGAGTTCGGCACCGATTCCGGCTCCCCGGCCATGTTGAAGAACCTCTCGAAATCGTTCGATGTCGACCAGGTGCGGGAGGCGTCACGGCTCTGCCGGGAGAGCGAGGTCGATTTTGCCCACTACATCCTCTTCGGCGGGCCGGGAGAGACGGCAGCGACCGTGACGGAGAGCTTTATCCTGATGGACGAGCTTGCCCCCACCGCGGTCATCGCCATGACCGGCATCCGGATCTTTCCCGGCACCGCCATCCATGGCCAGGCCCTGGCCGAGGGGATCATCACCCCGGAGACCAACCTCCTGGAGCCGGTCTTCTACCTGTCTCCGGAGGTCGCCCCGATCCTGTGCGACCTGGTGAGAAGCGAGGCGGTGAAACGGACCAACTGGGTGGTTCCCGGCCTGGAGATCACGGCCAACGAGGCCATGCTCGAAGCGCTGCGCCACTTTGCCGTTACCGGACCGCTCTGGAAGATGCTGAAACGGTTCAACCGTCGGCGCACGGCGCCTTTTAACCCCTGCAGGCCCTCCCCCTCCTGATCCCGCCGTTGTCTACCGCTTCATGCTGGACATTTCCCCCCTGCGACGGTAAAATGGGCGCCTTCCACATCCCCATCACCTGGAGCTACCATGGAATTCGCGGGTAAAACCGTTGCCGTTACCGGAGGAACCAGGGGGATCGGCCGTGCCGTTTCCCTCGGGTTCGCCCGTGCCGGGGCAACGGTCTTCGCTGCCTACCGCCAGGACGAATCCGCTGCGCAGGAGCTGATGACCGAGGCAGCCGGCATGGCAGGCAGCATCGTCACCCTGCAGGCCGACGTCAGCACCCAGGAGGGGGCGACCCGGCTGATCGACAGCGCGGCAGCGGCAGGCGGGCTGCATATTCTGGTCAACAATGCCGGCATCATCCGCGACGGTTTCCTTGCCATGATGGCCGACGACGACTGGGACGCGGTCATCCGCGGCAACCTCTACCCCCTGTTCCACTGCTGCAAGTGGGGGGTGCGCAAGATGCTGGCCAACCGCAGCGGCGCCATCGTCAACATCTCCTCCATCTCCGGGATCAGCGGCACGGCAGGACAGGCCAACTACGCCGCCAGCAAGGGGGGGATCATCAGCTTCACCAAGGCCCTTTCCCGCGAGGTGGGACCGATGGGTATCCGCGTCAATGCCGTGGTCCCGGGGCTCATCCGGACCGAGATGATTGCCGGCATGAGGCAGGAGATGGTCGACCGGATCGTGGCCGGCGCGTCGCTGGGCAGGCTCGGCACGGTGGAGGAAGTCGCCGGGGCCGTCATGTTCCTCGCCTCCGACCGCGCCTCCTACATCACCGGGCAATGCCTGGTCGTGGATGGCGGGATCCTCTGAACATGAGAGATTGCGGGCTGCGAGACCTATGACCGGAAAACGGATCGCCATAACCGGGCTCGGCATCTTCTGTGGCGCCGGCAAGGATATCCCGGCCTTTGCCGATGCCCTGCTGGGCGGGAAGAGCGGCATTGCCCCGCTTGACCTGTTCGACGTCTCGCCGTTTCCCGCGCAGATCGGCGCCCAGGTGAAGGACTTCGACCCTCTCGACCATTTCGCCCGCAAAACCGCTGCCAGGCTCTCCCGTGCCGACCAGTTCGGCGTCATCGCCGCCGGAGAGGCGCTCCGGTCGAGCGGCATCCTCGGCCAGGCCGGCCCCTACGACCTGGGGGTGGTGGTGGGAGCCGGTGCCGCCGGCATGTTCCAGAGCGAGCAATGGCTGAAAGAGCATCTGGCGGGGAGAAAAGGGCATCCGAACCTGCTGCGGGGCATCCTGCCCGACAAAACCACCACGGTGATTGCCGAGACCTATCGCCTGGGCGGTTACCAGGGGACCATCACCACGGCCTGCTCGTCGTCGGCAACCGCCATCGGCTGGGGCGCCGACCTGGTGGCCACCGGCCGCCTGCAGGGGGTGGTCTGCGGGGGTGCCGACACCCTTTCGCTCCTCACCTTTGCCGGCTTCAATTCGCTCAAGGTGGTAGATCCCGAGCCCTGTGCCCCGTTCAGCCTGGGCCGCCAGGGGATATCGCTGGGCGAAGGGGCCGCATTCATGGTCCTTGAGGATGCCGAGGCGGCCAGCCGGCGCGGGGCGCAAATTCATGGTTATGTGCTCGGGTATGCCGCCGAGGGTGAGGCCTACCACATGACCGCTCCCGAACCCTCCGGCATGGCAGCGGCACGGGTGATGAACAGCGCCCTCCGGACCGCCGGGGTCGACCCGGCGGAGATCGGCTGGGTCAATGCCCACGGCACCGGCACCCCGCTGAACGACGTGGTGGAATCCAAGGCGATGAAGCTGGTCTTCGGCGACCGGGTGGGGGAGGTGCCGCTGGTCTCCACCAAGGCGGTCACTGGCCACTGCCTCGGGGCTGCCGGCGCCATCGAAGCGGTGTCAACCGTCATCGCCCTCGGCCGCGGGATCATCCCCCGGACCCTCCATTTCCGGGGGCGCGACCCGGAATGCGATCTCGACTACTGCCACGACGGCCCCCGCCCCGGGTCGTCGGCCATTGCCATGTCCAACTCCTTTGCCTTTGGCGGCAACATCACCTCGGTGGTCTTTTCCCGATGAGAACAGCTTCCCTCGATATTGTCGTCACCGGACTCGCTGCCGTCTCGGCGGCCGGGGTCGGGCTCGAACCGCTCGCCCTGGCGGTGCAGGAGGGGAGAAGCTGTCTCCGCCCGCTGCCGGCAGTCGACGATCCCTCCCTGCTCTGGGGCATTGCCGACGGTTTCCGGGCCAACGACTTCATGCCTCCCCTCAAGGCACGCAAGTTCGACCGCTGCAGCCTGATGGCCGTTGCCGCAGCAGGGATGGCGCTGCGCGACGCCGGTATCGACCCCAAAACCCACAATGCGGAGCGGATCGGCATCGTGCTCGGCTGCGGTTTCGGCGGGATCGCCAATTCGGCGGAATTCCTGGCCGGCTATTTCTCTGCTGGCGTCGAGGGGCTGGCACCGATGCTCTTCCCCAACACGGTGGCCAATGCCGCTGCCAGCAACGCCTCCATCGAGCAGGGGTTTAAAGGCCCCAACATCACCATTGTCCAGCGCTTCTCCTCTGCCGAGACAGCCCTGGAGATCGCCTGCCGTTTCCTCCAAGAGGGGCGGGCCGACGTGATGATCACCGGCGGCGTGGACGAGCTGACCCCCTTGATGATCGAGGGTTTCCGGGCCGCAGGGCAGCTAAAGCGTTTTGCCTCGGGCTTCGGCGAAGGGTGTGGCCTGCTGGTCCTGGAGCGGCGCGATGCAGCGGCCCTGCGGGGGGCAAGCACGAAGGGGAGCATCGACGACGTCAGGTCTCTGGGGCTGCTCCTGCCGGGCGAGGAGGAAGAGGGGCTTGGCCGGTTGCTCCCGCAGGAGATCACCCCTTGTCCGATCTCCCTCTCCGGGACCGCAGACCTCTGTCCCCCCCTTGTGCAGCGGCTGCCCGAGTCCGGGCGTATCGAGCTGCACCGCATCACCGGCCGTTCGCTGGCCATGGGGGGGCTTGCCCTGGTCGCCCTGTTCCTCACCCTCCGGGAGGGAGAGCAGGGGCTCCACCTGGCCGCATCGCCGGAAGGCCCCTATGTCGCCATCCAGGTTCGCGGAGGCTCTCCTGTTTAACCCCGATCCCGCCGCATACCTTCCCCACCGGCGCCCCTTCCTGCTCCTGGACCGGCTGGTCGAGCTGCATGCCGGCCAGCGGGCAGCGGCCATCATCGAGGTGACCGCCGGCACCCGCCATTTCCCGAACGTCCTGCTCGTCGAGGCCATGGCCCAGCTGGGGGGGATTGCTGCCGGGCACGAAGAGGGTGAGGGTGGATTCCTGGCCGCCATCGACCATGCCGAATTCGTTGCCCCGGCCGCTGCCGGCGATCGCCTGCTCGTGTCGGTCCGGGTGGTCAAGTCCTTCGGCCGGCTGCACATGCTGGAAGGGGAGGTCACTGCCACGGACCGGGTGCTGGCCAGGGCCGGTCTGACCCTCGGGATGGGGAGGCTCTGAACGTGGGATTTTTTCAGCAGGTTACGGTTGCATCCCTGTTGATCGTCTGGCTTCTGGCAGGCAAGGCCGAAGCGCGGCAGATCCCCCCCCTGGAGGGGCTGGAGGCGCTGCGCACAAGCTTTGCCGGCGTCAGCGATTTTTCCGCCGACATCGTCCAGGAGAAGCAGCTCTCCCTCATGAAGCGCAAACTGGTCAGTACCGGCATTGTCCGCTTCCGCAAGCCCTCCCTCTTTTTCATGGAACTGAACCCGCCCCATGCCAGCCGGCTGCTCCTGAACGATGCCCAGCTGACCCTCTATCTCCCCAGGGAGAAAAGCTCCAGCCAGGTAGCGCTGCCGCCGGATCAGGGCCTTTCGCGCTGGTTCGGTCTCCTGGCCAGGCCGCTGACCGCCCTGCCCGAGGGGGTCGATGTGCGGGCCGACCGCCAGGGGGGGCTCCTGACCGTGGCAGTGACGCCGAAGGGGAGCGGACAGGTGCGCGAGTTCAGCGTTACCCTGCAGGAGGACGGCATTCTCAGGAAGCTGGTCATCGTGGAGCGGGGCGGCGACCGGACCGTGATCACCTTCTCCCGGATGCGGAGAAACACCGGCCTCACCGACAGGGACTTCAAGCTCCCGTGAACCGTCCCACTGCCGTACGGGGGTGTCTCTCCGCATGACCCCGCTAACGGCAGTCAACCGCAGATAACTACGGATAAAAACAAACCTTTCATCCGAAAGACATTCACCGGAAGGGTTTTAGCATATTTCTTTGAAGTATCTGCGTTTATCTGCGGTTACATTGCTTTTTCACGGATGACCGCAACGCCAGATCCCAGGAGTCCGTTAGATAATGCCGCTCGGAATAACCGGTGCAACCCAGCGCCTCATCAGAAGCCATCTGGCCTGGATCTTCCGGATCACCTCCACCCGCCCCGGCCCGGTCATGCTCGTTGTCGGGGCGCTGATTCTCCTCTCCGCCCTCTCCATCGCCACCACCCGCTTCGAGGCGGATATCTTCAAGCTCTTCCCGACCCGGCAGGGCCCGCTCAGGCTGCTGCTCGACACCCTTCGCTGGACCGGCAGCGCCAACGAGGCCTATTTCGTCCTGGAAGGGGAGCCGGGCCGCATCGTCCCTGAGGCCGAGGCCTTTGCCGGCAGGCTCAAGGCGATGCGGATCGACGGTGCGCCAGCGTTTCGCCGGGTCACCTACCGGGTCTACGACCAGACCGAGGCAGCGGCGTTTGCTGCGTTCGTCGGCTATGCGGTGCTGCAGCCCAGCCTGTTCCTCGACCCCGTCGCAGTCCCCGCCTATGCCGCCCGGCTCGCCCCTTCGGCCATGGACGCCGCGCTGCAGCGGGCAGGGGCCGAGCTTGCCAGCCAGGCGGGGAGCGGGCTGCGCGACCTGATCGTCGCCGATCCCCTGGCGTTGCGTGATTTCGTCGTCCCCCGCCTGAAACAGGGGACCCAGGCCCTCGACCTGGACCAGACCTCTCCCTATTTCCTCTCCCGGGACGGCAAGGCGCTGATCATCATTGCCGAACCGGCCAGGCCAGTGCAGGACATGGCCTTTGCCCGCCGGCTCGCCGCCGGCATCGACGCGGCGCGCAGCGGCGCCACGGTAAAGATCTCCTGCGCCGGGGCCCACCTGTCGGCGGTCATCGACGAGGCGTCCATGAAGGGGAACATCCTCTCCTGCATCCTCTCGTCCCTGGTGGTGGTGCTCCTCCTCTTCTACATCACCTACCGCCGCCTGCTCCCCACCCTGCTCCTGCCGGTCATCATCGTCGTCGGGGTGGCGCTGGCCCTCGGGCTTGCCGGAGTGCTCCTCCCCTCCATCCACATCATCTCCTTTGCCTTCATGGCGCTGATCATCGGGCTCGGCACCGACTACTCCATCCACCTCTACGACCGCTACCACCTGGAGCGGTGCGCCGGGCTCTCCCCCGAGGATGCCCTGGAACTGGCCATCACCGATACCGGCTACGGCATCTTCACGGCGGCCACCACCACAGCGCTGCCGTTTCTCGCCCTGACGATCGCCGACGTGCGGGCGCTCTTCGAGCTCGGCCTGCTGGTCGGGCTCGGCGTCCTCTTCACCATGTACGCCACCTTCTTCTTCCTGCCGCCGCTCCTCCTCTCCATGGAGCGCCGCAACAGCGGGTTCGTCTACCGGCAGCTCCCCGGTTTCGGCCTGGCAGCGCTCTGGCGGGGAGGCCGCCGCTTTCCCCGGATCACGCGGATCGTCTCGGTCGCGCTGCTCGGCATCCTGGGGAGCCTGGCCTTTTCCGTCTCCTTCGAGGGGGAACTGAAGAACCTCCAGCCGCGCCATTCCGAGGCATTCCTGACCCAGGAGAAGATCGAGCGCCACCTGAGCCTGGCGCCGCGGCAGATGCTGGTGGCGGTGGAGGGGAGGGATCTGGGCCGGGTCATGGAGCGGGGAGAGGCGGTGGCCCGCCTTGCCGGGGCGTACCAGCAGCGGGGGGAACTGGCGGCCCTGTCGAGCCTCGGCCAGCTGGTGAACGGCACTGCGGCACAGGAGGCGGTGGAGCGGGAGCTTGGCGGCCTTTTGGCAGGGAGGGACGTTGGAGCTGTGCTCGGGCAGGCACTCGACCGCCAGGGGTTCAGCCGGGAGCCCTTTGCCGGTTCCATAGCCGGGCTGTCGCTCCTGGGGAGGGGAAAACCGGCGACCGCAGCCGACGCCATCGCGCGGCTGGCCGCGTCGCCGCTCAAGGGGGCGCTCGACCGCCACCTGGTGCAGGATGCCCAGGGCTTTCACCTGCTCACCTATCTCTATTACCGCGGTGCCGAGTTCGGGCAGGATGCCTTCCTGCGTGATCTGGCAGCCCTCGACCCGGCGGCGCGGACCACCAGTGTCGACCTGGTGAGCCGCCAGCTGGCCGACGAGGTGCGGCAGAGCTTTACCTGGGCCGGCATCATCGGCGGGCTGCTGGTGTTCTTCCTGCTGGTGTCCCATTTCAGCTCCGTAAGCGGGATCTTCGCTACCCTTTACCCGGTCCTGGCCGGGGTTGTGGCGATGCTCGGGATCATGGCCGCCACTGGCATGCGGATCAATTTCATGAACGCCATGGTCCTGGTCACCATCCTCGGCATGGGGAGCGACTACGGCATGCACATCGCCCACCGGCTGGAGGGGGGGAGCGACCCGGAGAGCGCCTTTGCCGCGGCGGGCCGGCCGGTGCTCCTTTCGGCCCTGACCACCATAGCCGGGTTCGGCTCGCTCGCCTTTGCCGACTACGGGGCGCTCGCCTCCATCGGCTGGGCCACCAATTTCGGGGTGGGCGCTACCGCGCTCTTTGCGCTTGCCTCCCTGCCGGCGTTTCTGCCGGGTGTTCGACGTTGACAGCAGGAGAAGGAAAGTGTTAGGTATCGCCATGCCAGATACCGACCCGAAAAAACCCCGGCTGCTCCTCGTCTATCCCGCCACCCACAAGCTGGGGTGGGTCAAGCGGTTTCAACTCCCCTCGCTGTCGCTCAAGCAGGTTGCCGCCGCGACCCCGGAGGAGTGGGAGGTGGTGCTGGCCGACGAGGTGCACGAGGATGTGCCGTTCGACGGCGCCTTCGACCTGGTCGGCATCACCGCCATGACCCACCAGGCCCATCGCGCCTACGAGATTGCCGACCGCTTCCGCAGCCGCGGGGTAGCGGTGGTGCTCGGTGGCATCCATCCGTCGGTGCTGCCGGAAGAGGCGCTGCAGCATGCCGATGCCGTGGTGGTGGGGGAGGCGGAGCCGGTCTGGCCGCTACTTCTGGACGATTTCCTGGCCGGTCGGCTCAAGCGGCTCTACCGCGCGCCAGTGCCCGAGGGGGACCTGCTGCGCATCCCCTGGGGGCGCCGCGACGTCTTTGCCGGCAAGCAGTACCTGACCACCCGGACCCTGCAGGCGAGCCGCGGCTGCCCCTACGACTGCCCCTTCTGCATCACCACCAACTTCTTCGGCAAGAGTTTCCGCTACCGCGATCCCGAGGAGGTGCTGGCAGAGCTGCGCAGCTTCGGGAAGGGACTCACGGTCTTTCTCGACGACAACATCCTGGGCGATCCGCTCCGGGCCCGGCCGATCCTCAAGGGGATGGCCGGCATGGGGCTGAAATGGGGGGGGCAGGCCAACCTCCGCTTTGCCGAAGACCCGGAGCTGGTGCAACTTCTGGCCGCATCGGGCTGTATCGGCATCTTCGTCGGCATCGAGTCGGTGGCGGGAAGCCACGCCAACCATCCCAAGACCGGCAGCCGTTTCTCCCAGGCAGACCTGATCAAGCGGATCCGCGACACCGGCGTGGTGGTGGAGGCCTCGGTGATCTTCGGCTTCGACGACCACGACGAATCGGTCTTCGAGCGGACGGTCCGCTTCCTGGAGGAGAGCCGGGTGAGCCTCCCCACCTTCCATATCCTCACACCCTATCCCGGCACGGCGCTCTTCGACCAGTTCGACCGGGAGGGGCGGCTGTTGCACAAGGACTGGAGCCGGTACGACCATGGCCAGGTGGTCTACAGGCCCCGGCTGATGACGCCGGAGCGGTTGTTGCGCGGCTGGCAGGAGGCACGCTGGGAGTCCTACCGGCTCCCGGCCATTGCCCGCCGGGTGATGCTGGGGCCGGGCAAGCCGGTGCATCTGCTCTATAACCTGCTCCGCCGCGGCGGCATCGACCGGCCGCGTGACGGTTGTTGAAAAACGGCCATCTCGCCGCCGTCCTCGAAAGCCGCCTTGTGCGGCGTAGCGCTGCCACGCCTCCGCGGGGCTTTCTGCGGGTGCGACGATCTGACCATTTTTGAACAACCTGAGTTTTTCAATAACATGCTAACCGGTTACTGCAGATAACTGCGAAAAACATTTTCTTGGGGTTATCAGGAATGGGCTTATCAAGGTTTTATCTGCGTTCATCTGCGTTCATCTGCGGTTTGAATGATTTTGTGATTGAAAGGTCCGTATGAACGTACTCCTGGTCCGCCCCCATCCGGGGAGCGATCACTTCGGCCTTGGCCCCTTCTTCCGGGTGGAGCCGCTGGGGCTCGAATACCTGGGGGCAGCGCTCTTGGCCCGCGGCCACGACGTCACCATCGCCGACCTTCGCTTCAGGCCCGGCGCCGCGACCTGGGTCCGCCGCAGCCGGCCGGGGCTGGTCGGGATTACCTGCATCCATGCCCTGGAGTACGACCAGGTGATCGCAACGGCCCGTGAGGTTCGCCGGGCCTCGCCCGACGCCTTCATCCTGGTGGGGGGGCATGCCGCAGCCGCGTTCCCCGGACCGCTCTTGGATGACGCCATCGACGCCATCTGCCTGGACGACGGCGAGGAGATCGTGCCGCAGCTGGTCGAGCAACTGGAGCGGGGTGGAGACCCGGCAGAGGTGCCTGGGCTAAAGCTGCGCGCCGGCGGCGCTTGGACCGACACCCGCATCCTCGACGAGCGCCCCTGTCTCGACCTGGTCCCCCTGCCGGCCCGCCATCTGGTGGCGCGACACCGCAGCGGTTACCACTGCCTCCTCTTCAAGCCGGTCTGGCTGATCGAGACGGCGCGCGGCTGCCCCCACCGCTGCTCTTTCTGCTCGGTCTGGCAGCTCTACGGCCGCTCGGTGCGGGAGCGGAGCATCGCCACCGTGGTGGAGGATTTCGCCCAGAGCGGCGATTCGGTCTTCGTGGCCGACGACCTCTTCTGGTACAACCCGGCACGAAGCCTGGAGCTGGCCGCGGCCCTGAAGCAGCGGGGGGTCTACAAGCGCTGGATACTGGTGCAGACCCGCACCGACCTGATCTGCCGCAGTGCCGAGATCATGGCGGCCTGGCGCCCCCTGGCGAAAGACTTCGACATCTTCCTCGGCCTGGAGGCGGCCAGCGACGCGGGTCTTTCCGGGCTGGACAAGGATGCGGGGCTGGCAGAGAGCATCGAGGGGGTCAGGATCGCCCGTGAACTCCGCTACGGCATCAACGGCAACTTCCTCGTCGGCCACGACTGGGGGGAGGAGGAGTTCCACGAGCTCTGGGAATTCGTGGCGCAGTACGGGCTGCAGCGGGCCGGCTTTACCATCCACACCCCCTTGCCGGGAACCGACTACTACGACGAGGTGGCAGACAGGATTCCGCGCCAACCCTGGTCCAACTTCGACATGCATCACCTGCTCTGGGAGCCGCGCATCGGGGTGGAGCGGTTCTTCGAGCTTTACGCCGAGACCTGGCGGCGCTCCATCCTCAATACCTCCGGCGAGAAGAGCCTCATGGACTGGGTCCGGCAGGTAAAGCCCGCTCAGATTCCCTATATCGCCAGGGTTCTCTGGCGGACCCAGCGGATGATGAAGCCGTCAGCCTACGTGCGGGAGCACCATGCCACCCATCCCGTAGCAACAGGGCACTGACCGGGAAAGGAGAGTCATGATGAAGGTAAAACCATTGCTGGTGGCTGCACTGCTGCTGGCGGTCGCGGCCCCTCCGGCTGTCCGGGCCGATGACCCCAAAGAGGTGGTCAGGGAGATCGGTGCGGCGGCAAAGGAGTCGAAGAAGAACTTCAGACGCGACGCAAAGGAATCGGGCAAAAAGACGAAAAAGAGTTTCAGGGAAGAGGGGAAGAAGAGCAAAGAGGGGTTCAAGCAGGTGGGAAAGGATTTCAAGAAGGCCTTTACCGGCAAGTGACAGGGGGGAGCGGAAACGCTCCCTGAGGCTGTTGAAAAGCAGCCACCTCGCCGCCGTCCTCGAAAAGCCGCCTTGTGCGGCGTAGCGATGCTACGCCTCCGCGGGGCTTTCTGCGGGTGCGACGATCTGACTGCTTTTGAACAGCCTTGAGATTTCAGTAGCTTGGGGGGGAGCGGGAACGCTCCCCCCTTTGTGCAATGGGCAGGCGAGGTGCAGGCCGGAAGGCCCGCCTACTTGCACTGATACCCGTCGGTGAGGGTCAGGAGGAACGCCACGATGTCCGCCTCCTCCTGCTCGGTCAGGCCGAGATTGCCCAGTTCGGTCATGTTGACGGTATCCGGGTAATCGGCCGCGGGCCACATGCCGGGGAGATCACGGGTGTTGTAGAAGTGGACGATATCCTGCAGGGACTTGAAGTAGCCGTTATGGGAATAGGGGGCGGTCAGGGCGATGTTCCTGAGCGACATCACCTTGAATTTGCCGTTCTGCGTCGGGTCGCTGACGATTGGCCCCAGGCCGAGGTCGGGGAGTTTGTCGGGGTTCGTCAGGTCGAAGGGGTATTCCGTGTTTTGTGGAACTCCCAGGTTATCGTAGGAAAAATCCGTGAACAGCGGCGGCGTTTTCCCGTCGACCGAAGTGCTCGGGTGGCAGGCGGAGCAGTTCTTGTTGAAGAGTGCCAGGCCGTTCAGTTCCTGAGCGGAGAGGGCAACCTTTCCTTTCAGGTAATAGTCGTATTTCGAGGTGAAATGGTTGACCTGGGTCGACCGCTCGTAGGTCGCGATGGCCTTGGCGATCAGGTCATAGGCGGAAGCCGTGTCATTCAGCGAATCCGGGCCGTAGACCTTCGTGAAGAGCCAGGCGTAGTTCGATTCACGCACCGCCTGGACCACTCCTTCCATGGTGTTGTTCATCTCCACCGGATTGAGGAACGGCCCCTTGGCCTGATCTTCCAGGGTCGCTGCCCGGCCGTCCCAGAACTGGCCGCCGATATAGAGGCCGGTGGTTGGGTCCTGGCCGAAGACCGGGCTGAAGGCGGCATAGGCTGCGCTCGGTGCGTTCCTGCCGCCAAAGAGCCCCGTCACCGCCCCTTCCGAAACCGGCAGATTCTGGTCAGGGTCGGCAAAGCCCGCTTTCGGCAGGTGGCAGGAGGCGCAGGCCTGACCGACGGGGTTGGAGAGGCCTTTGTCGAAATAGAGGAAACGGCCCAATTGTTGCTCAGTTGAGGGAGCGGCTGCGTTGGCAGTCGTGAAGCCCGCGGTTGCGACCAGCAATGAAAATGCCGCAATAGCTGTCCTGCAGATATTTTTTCCCATAGTACTCCTCCTTTTTCCACGCTCTTAGCGTTGAAATCCTGTTTCATTAAATCCGTTTCCCAGTAACGGAAAGAACATTCCTCCTCTCTCACCTCCTTTTTGAGAAAATACTCCCCCATTCAGTGCAATTTCAATGCATGTGCCAATGCATCTATTGACTGTAACATATTGATAATATCTGATGTTTGTCGTATTGAAAGAAGGGGGGAAGAAAAAAACGGTGCAGCATTTGCTCGTGAGATGCAAATGCTGCACCTTGGCTGTCGTCAGTAGAGTTTTTCGATGAACTGGGCCAGGTTTTCGCCGATACTCAACGCCTGGCTGGGGAAAAGGCCTTCGAAGTTTTCCATGGTCATGGAGCCTTTGTAGCCTGTTTCGCGATCGACAAAGGCAACGAGTTCTTTCCCTGTTTCGGCGTCCAGGATACGGCCTTTCACCTTCAGGTAGGTCTTGCCGGCGCCGAAACCGACCCAGAAGCGCACGGCCCGGTTGCCGGCGTTGAATTCCACGAATTCCCCTTCCAGGATCAGGGCCTTCCCCTTGGCATCGCCGTTCTTCCGGATCGTCTTGAAGAGCTTACGCTTCTTGAGCTCCATCTCCAGGCTGTCAGATAGCCCTTTTACGAGCATCGGCTTCATTGCTTCTACCTTGGGTTTTTCCTCTTCGTCGATGTTGGTGTATTCGGCCCCGTCGGTCTTGAAGTCGCGGATGATGAGGGTGTCATAGGCTGAGAGCCTGGTCCCGGTGGAGATGGTCTCTTCCGTCAGCACATCGGGTTTTGGCAGCGGTTTTTCGTCTGCGGCCAATGCCGGTAGGATGGAGCAGGTCATGGTGAGCAGGAGGACAAGCAGACTGGAGACGGATTTTTTCAACATGGATACCTCCGGGAATAGGCTGGCATGATTGCCGGGATCGTTTATGGGTAAGGGATACCATACCGTTTTTCAATGGCAAGCAACCCCGTGGACAAAAATGATTGTTGCTGGGCCGGTTAAATTGTTTTGCATATAAAACAATAATGGGTTGTAAGGGCTAATTGTTTCATATATAATGCAATCATGCTATTCGAGATCGGGGAAGAAATACGAAAAGAGCGCAAGCGTCGGAAGATATCCCAGGAAAAGATGGCGAAGGACCTGGAGATGAGCCGTACTACGATCAGCCAGATCGAATCGGGAACCGTCCAGGAAATCGGCGTCCGCAAGCTGATCAGGATGATGGAGTACCTCAATCTCGAACTCCGGGTGCGGTCGGCAGGAGCACCGCCGACCTTGGATGAGTTGAGGGGCGAGAGATGAGTGCTAATCTCCTGGCAGTATGGGCCGCTGGTTGTCGGGCCGGTCTTCTGGATCGGACTCCGGACCAGCGTCAGTATGTCTTTGTCTATGATCAGTCCGTAGCGACACCGGATGCCCAGGTATCGCTTACCATGCCGGTGCGCCTGGAGAGTTGGCTGAGTCGGGATTTACACCCGATATTCCAGATGAACCTGCCGGAAGGGGCGCTGCTTGAGGCTATCCGGCGTGCCATTGCCAAGCTCGCCGGTGAAGACGATTTGACCATTCTTCGCGTTACCGGCGGCAACCAGATCGGTCGCAATCGCTTTTCCCTGCAAGGGGATACTGCTCCCGGCGTCGTGGAAACTGCTGAATCGCTGGATGACCTATTGTCATACCCTGACACCGAGGAACTGTTTCACGATCTGGTAGCGAGGTATGCACTCCGCTCCGGCGTTTCCGGTGTGCAGCCAAAAGTCATGCTGGATGCGACTGAACGAGGAACCGCCGCCGTTGGCCGGTATATCGTGAAATCCTGGGGAGCCGATTATCCGCAACTGGCGGCAAATGAGTTCTTTTGTATGACCGCTGCCAAGCGAGCCGGTCTGCCGGTACCGGAATTCCATCTTTCCGAAAATGGCGGACTTTTCGTGATGAAGCGGTTCGATCTGGCCGCCGAAGGATATTCCCTGGGTTTTGAGGATATGTGTTCCTTGCAGGCCCTGGGTACAGCCCAGAAATACGGCAGCACCTATGAGCGGGTGGCGCGGACCATCAAGGATTACGTGTCAGGAGAGTTCCTGCAAGCTGCCCGCGAGCAATTTTTCGCCTCGCTCGTACTTTCCTGCATGATACGGAATGGCGATGCCCATCTGAAAAATTTCGGTGTGCTGTATGAGCGGCCTGGGCAACCGGTCCGCTTGGCGCCGGTATATGACATGGTAACGACGGTGGCGTACATCCCCAAGGACGTCCCCGCGCTTTCCCTGGCGGGAACCAAGAAGTGGTGGCCGCGGAAGGTTCTGGAGAAATTTGCGGTGTCACACCTGGCTCTGCCGGTAGGAAAGATCGGCCAGATCTTCGAAGAGATGGCGGAGGGAGTGAACAATACCCTGGGCATACTGGCTATGTATATGGAGGAGCACCCGGAGTTCCGGGAGGTGGGGAACCGGATGAAGGTCGTCTGGAACGAAGGCCTGACGGATACCTTGTCGGCATGAGTTCAGCTACTTCGTGGTGCACTTGCAATCTGAATTCACCGTCAAGATATCTCCTTGGCGTCTAACGGCTGGGACGGCGCAACTTCACTAATAATATTGTCGCATGCCAAGGGCAGCAGACTCCTCTGCTCTTCCTAGGGAGGGGGGGGAGTCAGCAATGCCTAAAGATAAAGAGGGTCCTCCCGCCACTTTTCTAATTCTGCAGCAATCACCGGTTCAATAACACCAAGATAGCACTGTAATAGCTCCTCTGTTTCAACGTAACGAAATTCTTTATCTTGGTCTAGATCAGAGAAAAATCCAAAAAATTTTGGTGAAAATGTATTTGTTATGTAGTGAGGTGGTTCAGGACTTACGTACTCGTCTATTGTTTGATCTTTTACGAATGTGTCTCTCGAATGAATAATTCTGTTGACGATCCACCAAAACGACCTATCGCAGAGCTGAATTCTACCTTCCCCGAGTATTTTCACAAAACCTCCTTCTTCGTGGGGAAAACAGGTTTTAGCTACGTCTGAAATTTCAGGATGAACTTTCGCTGTCAATTCGATTCCTTTTCGAACTGCGTAGCAGAAGTCATGCATCAAGTTTTCGATTTGGATATTCCACCGAATCTTAAGGTGCCAGAAAACACCCCTATCTCTTACTGCCATACGGCTGAAAGCCAAAAGCTGAGTGGCTATCTCCATACTCCGGTCGTGGTAACGCCACAACATAGACCATCTTCCATCCTGTAACTCTAGAGACATCAACTATCTCCTGTTTTACTCATCCCAACGAGAAGTCGGGTGATACCTTTTGAAAGTTCTCCGGCAGGCGCTGACCGTCGACAACGGAAAGGAATTTTCTCAATTCAAAGAACTGGGTCAAATCTCCGGGGTCTGGCATCCAAAATGGCAACGTGACTCTCGAACTATCAACTTCAAAGCCCAGCCCCACAGGCTTCCCGCAGCTTACTGAGAAGTACTACACCACCTCCTACTGTTTGGCAACGGGTTTTTCTGGCAAAAGCATCATATATACAGTCAGATGCTGGTAAGCTCCGTGCCGGTATCTGTCATATCAGCGACTTATGACTGCACATCAGCCCAGATTCCAAATATGGCATTGTTTGCATCACGCAAACTGACATTTTTTCATGAGCAGCATGGCGTTCTCTTCCCAAAAAACGCGGCCTGGACCGGGCGGTCCGGTCCACCCGCTCTCGGCGTGAAGATGCCCGGACGCAAAAAAGGCGCGGAAGCCGTAGCTCCGTGCCTTGTGCACGTCTGGTCAGTTGCTGCTACGAAAAAGCCCGCCCGGAGGCGTTCCGGACGGGCTTCTTTACGTCGATGGGTAATAGAGCGAGGCTAGAACTTCACCCTGAGCCCGACTGCCACGTTGTGGCTTTCCAGCTTCAGGTCGGTGGTGCGGGAGATATCCTTGT
>MTLC01001088.1_pt1 | contig 114253 bp, 112 predicted proteins | sample 1982451 | NCBI WGS metagenome assembly MTLC01 (sample SAMN05710165, study PRJNA340218) | biofilm metagenome | isolation source: sample SPH anode biofilm adapted to +100 mV | place: USA | collected 2012-02-03
AATCGTTAAAACTTTGAACGATTTCACTGATTTCATTGGTTTTAGCATAATGAATTCTAAAATTGAGTTCTTTGTTACGCACAAAATTGGTGATACTATCACGTATGAGGTGTACGCCTTGCATAATATTGTTTCGGATGAGAAAGCTTATAACTAATATAGTCGCAATAACACCTAATGAAACAATAATCATAATAACATTGGCATAGCTACTTGTTTTAGAAGCTTTCTCTGCCATTTGTTTTGCAATATCCATATTATAGGACATATGTGCGGCAAGGGCCTTTGTAAAAGCAAGGAGCAAAGGGCGATTTTTGTTCAGCATTTCTGCCGCTTCTGTTTTATTGTTTTCTTTTGAAAGTTGCATGACTTGCTCAATAATGCTAAAAGCTTTCATGAGTGCTTCTTTGTCTTTGTCTAGGTAGGCTTTATCTTCATCATTAGAGAGTAACTTTTCATACTCTTTTAGTGATGTGTTAATCGCTTCTTTGACTTTTAAAACAGCCTTTTCTGCAGAATCAATCTCTTCAGGTTTTGCATGAGAGATGTGTTCCCAAAGATTTAAACGCAAGCGATAACCATTTTGCATGGTGTCATTAAGTAATTCAACACTGGGCAATGAATTAACATTAGCATAGTTGGTTTCATCATAAATTTCATCCATTTTTGTCATGGCAAAACCAAAAATCGTTAGCATGCCTAAAATTGCGATACTTAGCAGTAACATTAGTTGCTTAGAGATACTCATTGAAGCCTCCTTGTGTGGTGTTGAATTATTGTAAACACATTTTCCTAATAATTCATTTAAGTGAATTTTTTTACTGTTGGTTTGATTTGAGATAGTCTTTTATAGTGACATCATATAGTATGAATGTTATAAACGCGTTGCAGATGATTTATCAATTATTGATGAAAAATTGGTATCATAGCATCTTTTGAAATTATGTAAGGATATAGTGCAATGTTAGAATTTATTTTGGGCCTTTATATCATCTACCTTCTGGTCAAACTCTATGCCACAGTGATGGAAATAGGTTTTGTCACAAAAGCAAAGACATTTGCGCCTATTGTTCTTTCCCCGAGTAATTATGCCAAAGCAGCAGCGTATAAAATTGCCTCTTCAAAGTTGGCACTGTTAAGTACGTTGTTTGATTTTGTACTCTTCTTTGGTTGGTTTTCTTTTGGTCTTTCAAGTTTAGAGAGTATAGTGCATATGAATAATGCATCTTTTCAGTCCGTTGTATTTCTTTTGAGCTTTATTGGTATCAATTATGTACTTGGGTTGCCATTTGATCTTTACCAAACATTTGGGTTAGATAAAAAATTTGGCTTTTCTACCATTGATATTAAAACATATCTTTTCGACCAAATCAAATCAGCGGTCATGCTTGTTGTCTTTGGAGGAGCATTTTTCTGGGGGATGAGTGTCATTATTGATACATTCGCCTATTGGTGGTTTTATGGATTTTTATTTGCGTTTGTTGTTATCTTGTTTATCAATATGATTTATCCTATTGTTATTGTTCCTCTCTTTAATAAACTAACACCTCTTGAAGATGCGAGTCTGAAAGAATCTATAGAAGCGTTATTGCAACAAGCAGGACTGAAAAGCAGTGGTGTGTTTAGTTTGGATGCAAGTAAGAGAGATAACAGACTGAATGCCTATTTTGGAGGGTTGGGAAGTTCTAAACGTGTGGTATTGTTTGATACTTTAATTGCAAAACTGGAAAAGCATGAATTATTGGCTGTTTTAGGGCACGAATTAGGTCACTTTAAACACAAAGATATTCTCAAAAACATCGCTTCAAGTGCCTTTATGTTATTTGTTATGTTTGCCGTATTTGGAAATTTACCCGAAGAGCTTTTTACACTTTTACATGTAAATGTATCTGCCTATATGATTATGGCACTTTTTTTACTCCTCTCTCCAGTTATCTCTTTTTTTATGATGCCTCTTTTTGGAATGCTCAGTCGTTATAACGAGTACAAAGCTGACGAATATGGCAGTGAATGCGAGAGTAAAGAAGCACTTCGTTCAGCACTGGTTAAATTAGCAGATGAAAATAAAAGCTTTCCACTAGCACATCCTTTAACCATCGCCCTTTATTTTACGCACCCACCATTGGTTCAGCGTTTACAAAAGTTAGGAATGACGATAGAAACGAAGGATGCATGTGAGGGTTAAAGAGCTTTTACATGTAATCTCTTCAACCTTGAAAGAGGTCACGGATATTCCTCAAAAAGAGGCGATGATACTTCTGGGTGAAGTGTTAAACAAAGAGATGAGTTGGCTTGTGGCACACAGTGATGATACCATCGAGATGGATGAGCGTTTGGAAAACTATGTTAAGCGTCGCTCTTTGTATGAACCTTTAGAATACATCCTTCAAAAAGCAACATTTTACGGTAGGGATTTCTACGTTGATAATCGTGTTTTAATTCCACGCCCTGAAACAGAGCTTCTTGTAGATCATGTTGTTGAATTATCCAAAGAGTTTGAGCATCCAAGTATCGTCGAAATTGGCTGTGGGAGTGGTATTATTAGCATTATGTTGGCATTGATGTTACCCAATGCACGTCTTATCGCCGTTGATATTTCAAACGATGCTTTAGCTGTGAGTCAGCACAATGCCCATCTTCATGGCGTTAGTGATCGCATTACTTTTTTGCAGAGCAGTTATTTAGATGCCGTAGATGGCAGTATGGATATATTGGTCTCAAATCCTCCTTACATTGCCAATAATGAGTCTCTAGGTCAGGGGCTTTCTTTTGAACCCAATTTAGCGTTGTTTGGTGGAGAAAGAGGGGATGAAATGCTACGGCATATTATTGATTTATATTGTGAGCGAAACATAGGTGCACTGGCATGCGAAATGGGATATGACCAACGATTACCTCTCATGCACTATGCACAATCAAAAGGCTTGGAAGTGAGCTTTTATAAAGATTTAGCCAATTTGGATCGTGGATTTTGGATAAAGGAGAAAAGATGAAAAGTTTTATAATGATCTATTTAGTGCTTCTTGGAATTGCACTGGGTGTTGAGATAGCCGCAGGAGCATTTGTAGCGCCTGTGATATTCTTTCCACAGCAGTATATAGGTGAAGGTGTTTTAACACATTTTCAAAGTGGTATTTTAATGACACAAGTCTTTTTGAAGATGAATATTACCATAGGCTTTATCGCACTTTACAGCATTATTTATGAGGTGCAAGTCGTGATGATGCGTAAAAATAACGACTTACTTTCATTTATATTGTCTGTGCTTGTGGTTATTGCTACAGGATTGTTTATTTATTACTACACGCCGTATATTATTCAAGCACAACATTTAGGTGCGGAACAGACCATGACAGAGGCATTTGCAAAGATGCACAAACAAAGTGAATGGGTTATGAAGTTTTTAATGCTAGCGCAATTTGGACTTTTTTTAAGACGAGGCTGGTTGAGTCTAAAATAAAAAAGAAGAGGGCAAGAAGCGAAATGCTTCTTGCTTTTTTTGAGGGGTTAGAAAGCGTTATTAATCCATTTGGTGTCTAATGTATGTTGGGATATCAAGATAATCATCTTGTCCCTCATAGCCACCACTTACTTTTTTCATACGTAAAATACGTTCTTTCTTAATAGCTTCTTGGTTGCTATTGAGTGCTTTAAGTTCTTTTGCTTCAACTTTGTTTTCAAAACCTGTTGCAACAATAGTTACTCTAACACTGTTTTCTGGCATATTCTCATCTGTTGTGGTACCAAAAATAACATCCGCATCTTCATCAGCACAATCCATAATAAGTCCCATAGCTGAGCTAATCTCATTAAGAGGGTATGTTGGAGGAAGTTGAAAATGTACAAGAACACCCAAGGCTCCATTGATAGACATATTATCAAGCAGAGGAGATTCAATGGCACTTTTGATAGCTTCAATTGCTGCTTCTTCACCGGTACTTTCACCAATACCCATCAACGCCATACCACGATGACTCATAACGGTTTGAACGTCAGCAAAATCCACATTGATATCGCTTTGGCCAGAAGAGAGGACAACCAAACTCATACCACTGACTGCGCGGCTTAACACATCATCAACAATTCTAAAACTGTCTTTAATACCAAATTTTGCATCAACAATAGAGAGAAGCTTATCATTAGGAATGATAACAATCGAATCGCTCTCTTTGCGTAATTCATTAATACCTAGTTCAGCAAGTTTAGCTCTTTTTTTACCTTCAAAGATAAAAGGACGCGTAACAACGGCTACGGTTAAAGCACCAACTTCTTTTGCTGCTTGCGCCACAACAGGTGCTGCTCCTGTTCCAGTGCCCCCACCAAAACCGGATGCAATAAAGACAATATCTGCTTTTTCAAGAGAGGTTTTAATCTCTTCATAACTCTCCAATGCAGATTCTTTACCGACTTCTGGACGCATTCCAGCGCCAAGACCCTTTTTACCTAACTGTATTTTAGTTTTTGCTAAACAGTTTTCGAGGGCTTGTGCATCTGTATTAGCTGCAATAAGATCAATACCATTGATACCTTCACGTACCATATGGTTAATCATATTTCCGCCACCACCACCAACGCCGATGACCTTAATCTTAGCGCCATAAACACCTTTTGATTCTTCTATGCTAAAACCATTCATAACCTCTTACCCCTCTCTAAAATAGTTGTGTCAATCTGTTCCATAGTTTTGAGCCAAACCCTTCACTATGTTCTTCTTGGATGTTTGCCAAGTCTTTTAATTTTTCTTTTGCATTATCAGCAGGAAGTGTTCCTCCTACTTCATTGTCTCCAGATTCTTCAAGGTCTTCAAGTGGTTCTTGATGAACGTGTCTGGTAGGTTCAATGGTTTCATCTTTATAACGTAATTTTTTATTGGAATCAATTTCATACGGAGTAAAATAACCACCGCCGTATAAGACAAGACCAATTGCTGTTGAATAGCTTGGATCTCTGAGTGTTTCAAAAAGTCCATCCATCTCTCTTGGTTTGGCTATTCTGATAGGAACATTATCGAAAATTGCAGAAGCAAGTTCTCGAATGCCATCGAGTTTAGTCATTCCACCTGTTAATACAACACCAGCACCTATTTGTTCTTTAAAACTGCTGTCTTCTAGTGTTTTTGCAAGAATCATCAATGTCTCTTCAACCCGTACATAAATGACATTTGAAACAATATTAAGTGATACTTCATGGGTTGAGCCATCATCACCGATGACAGGTAATTCAATGAGTTCACTTGAATTGTTTTTCAATGAACCGTAGTTAATTTTAATCTCCTCAGCGGCACCAAGAGGTGTATGAAGAGCCGTAGAGAGGTCGTTGGTAATGTTGAGCGAGCCAACCCCTAGATAATCATTAAAACGCATAGAATTGCCGGCATGAATCATGACATTACAGGTAGCGCCTCCCATATCAATGACAGCAACACCTAATTCTCTTTCATCGTGATTCAAAACAGCAATGGCTGATGCATAACAACCAAGAACGATATTGTCAATTTCGACACCTGCTGATTTAACAGCTTTGCGAAGATTGCTGAGTGAAGATTTTTGTGCAGTAATAATATGTACTTGCACTTCTAATCGAGCACCGTTCATCCCAAGAGGGTCTTCTATAAATTCTTGGTCATCGACTTTAAAGTTATACGGAAGTACGTGTAATTTTTCATATTCATTAGGGATATTAGCATTATGATCGGCCATTTGCATTGCTCGATTGATCTCTTTAATGCCAATATCTCTGTTAGGAATATTGACGATACCACTACTATCGACACTTTTAGTATACGCACCTGAAATAGAAACAATGACTCTTTCATATTGCGTGCCTGCGACTCGCTTTGCATCATTAAGCGCATTGCGAATCGATTTGGATGCAAGGTCAATATTGGTGATAATCCCTTTTTTAAGACCTTGTGACTTTGAAATGCCTGCACCTAAGATTTTGATGTCACCATCATCGTTTTTTTGAGCAATAATAGCGCAAATCTTGGTTGAACCAATGTCAATACCTAAAATCGTAGTGCTCAACTATTTTCCTTTATAATATTGCTCGACTTTGTAAAGAGTCGCTAGCTTTTTTATAAGATTTTGATTTAACTCTGTTTGTTTAGCTTGTTGTACATTCTCACTAATCAAACTAACATATTGCTTAGCTTTGTCTGTGTTAAGCAACTTTTGTTCCAAAATCTCGTAGACAATGGCTTTCCCATCAATAATTTTATAACCTTTTTTTGTCGTGTTATCAAAAACGTGACTAAAAAATTCTGCGCTTTTTGCTTCGCTTAATCCTGCAATCGCCTTAACAGAATCGCGACTCACAAAGCCAATATCTGTTCCATTAAATGATGCCAGCTTTGCTTCTGCCTTTTTTTCAAGCGCAGATGCTTTAAGCTCATCTAAAAGTCCACGTGTTGCATCTTTCTTTGCAAGCTCAAACGGCATAGGTTCTGGAAATTTTATCTCTTTTACTTTAATAATAACGTAATGATCTTGCAATACAAGTGGTTTAAGCACTTCGTCTTTCGCAGCAGTTTGAATTTTATCAAGTGGGAAGGTTGTATCATCATCGTAAATGACTTTCGTTTCAGTTGCATTGGCTTCGCCTTTTTTAAAAGCAAGGTATGCTTCAAGCGCAGCTTTTTTATCATTTTTCAGTTGAAAATCTTTGGTGACTTGGTCTTTCGCTTCTTCAAAGCTCATCAATTTACCATCATCGTGTTTATAGTTGTATTTCTCTTGTGCGAAGAAATCTTCAAGTCCTTTAGGATCGACTTTCGTATCACTTGAAGGCACTTTAAGAAGTTCTAACGTATAACTTTTTTTTGTAAGGTACTCGGATTTGTGTGCTTCCCAGTATGTTTTGATTTGCTCATCCGTAGCAGTCACTTCATTTGCATCAAGGCTAATAGCACTAACGGCCAGACGATCTTCCATAAAAAATGCAGAGGTAAAAAGGTCAATCTCTTTTTGTGAAGGAGGTAATTTGAAAAAACTCTCTAGTTTCGCATAAAGAATCTCTTTTTCAAGTCCTTTTTCATAATCACTTGGATTGATACGGTTTGATTTCAGGATAGAATAATAAAGGTCTTTGTTAAAAACTCCATTGGTCTGAAAATTTTGATTGGATGCTAAACGTTCCTTGACGTCGCTTTTTGTTGCTAGAAGACCAATTTCATCAGCATAATTAAGAAGAAGCGCTTGATTGACTAAAGTTTTCATAACGATTTTATCAAGACCCATTTGGTCTGCTTGCTCTTGTGTAAGCTTCCCACCGAGCAAATTGTTGTAAAAACTGTAATGGTTAGCATAAGCGGATTGAAACTCTTGGACGGAAATAGTACGGTGACCGACTTTTGCGACTGAAGCGGCTCTGTCTTTATTCAAATCATATGCACCCCATCCTACAAATCCTGCACCAACGAACGCAATAGTGCTAATCCAGATAGTGATAACCAAATATTTTTTATGACGCTGCATCCACGTAATCATTCTTGCCCTTTAAGAACTTTGTATTTTGATATAATTCTATCTACATAGTTATTAAATAACGATAAATTAAGGAAAACTCCTAACAAAAAAAGGTAAAAATGAATCATGAACAAACAAACGCTTATCGATGCCGATTTCAAGCATATTTGGCATCCTTGCACCCAAATGAAAGACCACGAAACGCTTCCTATCATTCCCATAAAAAGTGGCAAGGGTGTATATCTAAAAGATTTTGATGATAACAGTTATATTGATGGTGTTAGTTCTTGGTGGGTGAATCTTTTCGGGCATGCCCATCCCTACATTAATCAAAAAATAAAAGAACAACTCGATACCTTAGAACATGTTATTTTTGCTGGATTTACCCATGAGCCAATTATCAGACTCTCCGAGAGACTTTGTGCGATAACACCCGCCGGATTAGAGAAATGTTTTTATGCGGATAACGGTTCGAGTGCTATTGAAGTTGCCCTAAAAATGAGCTTTCAATACCATAAAAATAGAGGTGAAAAGCGTCCTTTCTTTGTCTCTTTAAGCAACAGTTACCATGGCGAGACGATTGGTGCTTTATCGGTAGGCGATGTTGATTTGTATAAAGAGATTTATGAAGAGATTTTGCTCCCGACGTTTCAAGCACCCGTACCAAAAGATATGAGCGAAGAAGCCGCGCGCGAAGCTGCTTTAGGACTTGAAGCAATTTTTAAAGAAAAAGGTTCTGTGATTTCCGCTTTTATCCTTGAACCATTAGTGCAATGTGCAGGGTATATGCATATGTATCATCCTCTCTACATTACGTTAGCACGCAAACTGTGTGACCAATATAATATTCACCTCATTGCCGATGAAATCGCTGTTGGCTTTGGTCGAACGGGTAAAATGTTTGCGTGTGAGCATGCTGGTGTTAGCCCAGATTTTATGACGCTGTCTAAAGGACTAACGGGTGGATATTTGCCATTGTCTGTTGTACTGACGACTCAAAAAATTTATGATGTGTTTTATTGTGATTATGGCGAATTTAAAGCTTTTTTGCATTCACATAGCTATACGGGCAATCCTTTGGCATGCAGTGCCGCTAACGCGACGCTTGATTTATTTGAAAATGAAGCGGTTTTGGAAAAAAATCAAGAAAAAATTGCCTGCATGGCATCAAAATTAGAGCAGTTTAAAGCATTACCCAATGTCAAAAGCGTGCGACAAACAGGTATGATAGCAGCGGTAGAACTGCAACAATATCCTGTTGATTTTCGTGTCAATTTGAAAATCTTTACGTATGCCTTGAAAAAAGGTGTTTTGTTACGCCCTTTAAGTCATGTTGTCTATTTTATGCCTCCTTATGTCATTACATGTAATGAAATTGAGACGATGATGGATGTAGCCTATGAGGCTATTGTAAGTCTAAACAGACTATAATACGCACCTTTATTTTAAGCGAAGGAAACCTTGTGAACATTCCCCATATTCCAGTACTTTTGGAAGAGGTTAAAGCAGCCTTTGAAACGGTTAATGATGGTTATATTGTCGATTGTACGCTAGGGTATGGTGGTCACAGCGAAGCTCTTTTGGAGCAAAATAGCCAGATAAAACTTATTGGATGTGATCAAGATGAAGAGGCATTGGCATTTAGCAAACAACGTTTGATGCGTTTTGGGGATCGTGTAACGTTTGAACATGGCAATTTTGCAACGGTCATCCAAAAATACAAGCATTTGCCAATTCGAGGAATTCTAGCAGACATTGGTGTTTCATCCTTGCAATTGGACAAAAAAGAGCGTGGATTTGCTTTTGATTCAGATGTGTTAGATATGCGGATGAATCCTGCGCAAGAACTCAGTGCTTACGATGTCGTCAATCACTATGCTAAAGAAGAATTAGAGTTTGTTTTACGTGAATACGGTGAAATACACGACTTTAAAAAAATGGCACAGGTCATTTGTGATGCGCGTGCAAAAGAGCCGATTAAAAGTGCGAAAGCGTTGTCTAAGTTAGTCGAAAAACTTGGTTTCAAAAAGAAAATCCACCCTTCAACACTTTTATTTCAAGCCATTCGCATAGAAGTCAATAATGAACTAGGTGTCCTCACGGCTCTTTTAGAAAGCATTAAAAATGCCGATTTAGAGCACTGCATTGTGGGAATCATCTCGTTTCATTCATTGGAAGATCGAATTGTTAAGCAAACATTTAAAGTGTGGAGTCAGAACTGTATTTGCCCACCTGAAATCATGCGTTGCATGTGTGGAAATAACCATTCTATGGGGAAATTGGTCTCAAAAAAACCGATTGAAGCCAGTTCTGTTGAGATTAAAAAAAATCCACGAAGCCGTAGTGCAAAATTAAGAATTTTTGAGATTAAGAAGAGCTAATGGACGATAAAAACCAGCTTTTAGACCATTATGATGCCGAACAAAAAATCGAAAAGAACCTTGATTTTCGATTTTTACTGCTCGTGTATATGGTGATAATGGTTGCATTTTTACTTATTTTGCCCAAGATTTATATCAAAAATCAGATTTACTATATGAGCCGCGATATCAATAAACTTTATGGAGAATACTCCATTCTGAAAGAGGAAAACCGTGTCTTAAAACAAAATTTGGAAAACATGCGTTTTAAAAACCAAATTCTAGATACGATTTATATCAACTAACCGTTTTACATGTAAAAAAATCAGGAGTACATAATGTCACAAGAAGTCCTATTTTTAGGTGTTGTTGGTGCGTTTATTTTAATGTTAATCATCAGCTTTGTATGGTTTAGAACCCTTTTAAATGATAAATCAAAAGAGATTGTAGAACTCAAAAATTTTGCAACACAAATTCAAGATGAAAACATTCTGCTTAGCGTTCAAAAAGCAAAAATTGAGGCTGAACTCTCTGCCCAAAGAGAGGGGAATATGGCGTTAAAAGCTGACTTAGAAGAGCAAGGTAAAAGGTTAGAGTTGAAATTAAATGCTATTATGGAGCAACATTTAGAGAAAAAGCTCCAAAAATTGGATGAAACATCTCAAAAATCGCTCGAAACATTGCTAAAACCTTTCAAGGAAAATTTAGATAGCTTTAAAAAAAGCGTTGAAAACTCTCAAGAATCTAGCATCAAAAAATTTGCTGAACTCTCCAAAGAGATTGAACTTGTAGCGCGTGCGGGCGTTAGTATTTCTAAAGAAGCCGAAAATTTAACGCAAGCACTAAAGGGTAAAAAACAGTCTCAAGGAAGTTGGGGTGAGATGATTTTAGAAAGTGTTTTAGAGTATTCAGGGCTTCGCAAGGGAGAGCATTATGAAACACAAGAGAGTTACAAAGATGAAGAAGGTCGCACCAAACGCCCCGATGTTGTGATTAAATTGCCACAAGATAGAACGATTATTATTGATTCTAAGGTCTCATTGAACAGTTATGATGAGTTTATCAGAGCCGAAAGTGAAGAAGAAAAACATATTGCTTCAAAAGCGCTGTGTCAAGCTTTTCGTAATCATATTGATACGCTTGATAGCAAAGACTATGCGCATTACAAACAAGGAACGCTTCAATATGTTTTTATGTTCGTTCCTATTGAAGGCGCTTTTTCTATTGCCATTAGTGAAGACCCAACAATGTACGAATACGCGCTTCGTAAGCACATTGCCATTGTTAATCCTTCTACTTTGACAGTTTCACTTCGCACGATTTATCTCTACTGGCAAAGCGAACAATCTAATACTCTGGCTTCAAAACTCTTTGATGAAGCCGGTAAAATGTATGACAAAATGGTCGGTTTTGCGGAAAACTTTAGACGGATTGGCGCACAAATACAAACCCTCAACAATAGTTATGATACTGCGCACAAACAGCTTACTGAAGGCAGTGGAAATATCATGAGTCGGGTTGAAAATCTTAAGCGTCTTGGTGCCAAAGCCACCAAAAATCTGAAAGATGCCAATGTTCCTTATCAGGATTTTACAACGGACATCGAAGAAGTGGAGCTTTTAAATCGTATTGAAGAGCTCTAAAGCTTTTTTACATGTAACGTGCAATTAGCCTTGTTCTTTCATCTTAGCACAAGGATTTGGGCGTTACAATGTCATAAAAAAGAGGACAAAATATGTCTCAAAATAATTTTGATTTAGATATTAAAGGAATGACGTGTGCAGCGTGTTCTGCGCGTATTGAACGTGTTCTAAATAAAATAGACGGTGTTGATGCAACGGTCAATTTAGCCGCAGAAACCGCACATATCACCTCTTCTAATCCTGAAATAGGGTTGGATAAAATTATTCAAACAATCGAAAAGACGGGATTTCAAGCTACAGAACTTATCAGTGTTGATCAAGAACAAAAAAGTATGGAAAAGGAGCAAGAGTATCGCAAGCTTCTTTTTGAATTTAGTATCGCCGCTGTTATTACCCTTCCATTTTTAGGGGAGATGATTTTTATGCTCATTGGCATTCATCCATGGCATTTATCTCCTATGGTACAACTTGTGCTTGCGAGTATCATTCAGTTTTATGCCGGACGTAAATTCTACAAGGGTGCGTATAAAAGCTTAGCGGGTGGCGGTGCCAATATGGATGTATTGGTGGTGCTTGGTACAAGTGCCGCTTATATGTTAAGCCTTGCCGTGATGGTACTAGGACTTTCAGGGCATCTCTATTTTGAAGCGTCTGCTTCGGTGATTACCCTTGTGCTTCTTGGAAAACTGTTAGAGCTTCGCGCTAAAGCTAAGACAGGGTTTGCCATTGCCAAGCTTTTACATCTTCAGCCTAAAACAGCGTTTGTTGAAAGAGCGGGTGTTTCACAAGAAATCAGCATTGAAGATTTACATGTAAACGATATTTTTATTGTCAAAGCAGGGCAGAGTATTCCGACAGATGGCGTTGTTATTGAAGGACAAAGCTTAGTAGATGAGTCCATGATGACGGGTGAAAGCTTGCCGGTGCTTAAGTCTCTTAATGACACGGTTGTTGGTGCGACTAAAAATGGTGATGGAATGCTCAAATGCAAAGCGACCAAAGTCGGCTCGGATACTTTTTTAGCTTCCATTGTCAAACTGATTGAAGAGGCGCAAGGCTCCAAAGCACCTATTCAGCGTTTAGCTGACACGATTGCGGGCATTTTTGTTCCTGTGGTTGTTGGTATTGCGACTGTGACACTCATCGTATGGTGGTTTATCAGCCATGATTTTGAACTCTCCATCATTAATGCTGTGGCCGTTTTGGTTATCGCGTGCCCATGCGCTTTGGGGCTTGCAACACCAACCGCCATTATGGTGGGTGTGGGACGAGGTGCGAGCGAAGGTATTCTCATCAAAAATGCAGAAGTGTTGGAAAATGTGGGCAAAATCACAGCCGTTGTGTTTGATAAAACAGGAACTCTGACGTATGCTGATATTAAGGTCAATACGGTACTGAGTGAATATGCATTTTTGCCAGAAAATGAGCTTTTAGCTTTAGCCGCAGCATTAGAAGAGGGCTCCAACCATCCGCTCGCTAAGGCCATTATAAAAGCTTCTAAGGAACATTCCGATACTAAGAGCTATAACGTTACGAATTTTCAAAACTATTCAGGACGTGGTGTTTCAGGCGATAGTGAAGGTATCACCTATTATGCAGGGTCTATGCATTTTATTACGCAGATGACAGGCATGCAACCCAGCGCAGAAGCCGAAGGGCTTTTACATTCAGGCAATAGCATCGTCGCACTTTCAACGTCAAAAGAGATTTTAGGCTACATTGCACTAAGCGATACGATTCGAGAAAGTGCAAAAGAAGCTATTTCTAAGCTTCAGGCCAAAAACATTGAAGTCTATATGCTCACAGGCGATAACCGCATCAGCGCACAAGCTGTGGCAGATTCACTCGGTCTTAACCATGTTTTTGCAGAGGTTTTACCTTCTGAAAAAGCCGATAAAATTGCACAGCTAAAACAAGAAGGATATTTTGTCTGTATGGTGGGCGATGGTATCAACGATGCACCAGCTCTTGCGCTTTCAGATGTTGCCATTGCGATGGCGCAAGGCTCTGACATTGCGATTGAGAGTGCGGACCTCATTTTAACCAAAAATGACCCTATCAATGTTTTGCATGCCATTGATCTTTCTCGCGCTACTCTGTCAAAAATTAAGCAAAACCTCTTCCTCGCTTTTGTGTATAATACTTTAGCGATTCCCTTAGCTTTTTTAGGGCTGCTTAGTCCTGTCATCGCAGGAGCGGCAATGGCAATGAGCTCGGTTTCGGTAGTGAGTAATTCACTGTTACTCAGACATTGGAAAGTAAAATAAAAAATCACATAATAAGGAAAAAATATGGCAACAATCACACTGGTTGTAAAAGGTATGAGTTGTATGGGATGCGTTAAGAGTGTTAAAGGGGTTCTTGAAGCGATTAAAGGTGTTAAAAGTGTTGATGTCGATCTTGCAAGTGGAAAGACAATTGTCGAATACGACATGCCAATGGACGTGACTCTTTTTGATAAAGCCATTGAAGAAGCAGGTTTCGAAGTCGTTTCATAAATTTGAAGTTCTGGCACGACTCACGCCAAGCCCTCTTTGGCTAAGTGCCACGCGTTATTACCACGTTTTACATGTAAAAAGACGAGCCCTTTAAGGACTCGTCTTGAACGTTATTTTTCAAATAAGATATGAAGGTAACGTTTTGACCACAATGCAAAAACAACAATCCAAAGTCCTGCCGCGGTTAATAGGGCATGCACATAGCCAAACTGTGGAAAAATCCCTGCAAAAATACGCATTAAAGTCATCAGTTGTATGAGTCCAAAGAGTATCTGTGCATAGAGGTCTGCTTTAGGTGTTCTTCCTGAATGTCCTAGAACGATGCGCGTTCCAAATCCAATTAAAATCGTCGTAAAATACCCAAGTGCTATCGCGTGTAATGGCGCTTTTTCCATAAAAATGGGCATGCCTATTAACAGCGAAATGTCTTGAATGCTATAGAGTGCAAATCCAACAGGTGCCCACCAAAGGGAGAGAAATAAGACGCCTAAAATCGCAGGCGCTTTACTATAAGGTAGCTTCCATTTGAAAAGCTCATACGTTAAAATCAGTGTTAAAGCACCATTAGCCACAAAAGCATTGATAGCCAAAAATTCCAAGCCCACCTTTAAAACAAGTGCGCCCACAAGTAAGGGAATAAAAGAGCTGCTTTTATTGATGGTGTATCCCGAAATCGCATTAGCCGTAAAGAACGGAATCATCTTTTGCGATACGACGATAACAATCAAGAACAAATACAGAAAAAACCCTACACCAAACGCAAGCGAATAGGTTGGTATGAACGCATCTACAATAAACAAGAGATGCGAAACCCCACCCAATGCAAAAGCACGGAGCATCCATGTGGTATCTTTTTTAGTGGCCACAGGAATAGTGCTTTTGGTTTGAATGGCTAATAGAATTTGACACAATTTGATATACCCAATGCCAATAACCATCATACCTATTGTGGCGTAAAGTTGTGAAATAAACGTAAGCGCTATAAATAAAACTGCACCACCGTTAATCCACCATGCCACAGGTACATACGACTCTTTTTTAGGAGAAGGTTGTGCTAAGTAGCGTGGAAAAGTTGTCAGCAAAAAGCCTGCGAAAAATTGCGTAAACACAACAAACATAAACGCATAACCATGGTAGAGACCTGTACTAACGTTTAATGCGACAACGCCTGTGTAATTGAGCATTAAAAGAATGATAAATAAAAGCCCTTGCACAACGCCTGTAAAGAAAAAGAGGCGATGTGGCTGGGCAACTAGGTTCTGTAACGCCGTCGTTTTAGGCGGAGGAGGTGGGGTTAAACTACTGACAAAAACCACAGCAACTAGCCCCCCTGTTTCCAGCGTCGATGGCAGCTTGTAGTGCCTCGCTATAATTTGGTTCTTCGGTTATCTCTGGAACAATCTGTTTATAGACGATTTTTCCATCTTTACTAATGACAAAAATGGCTCTGGCACACAATCCTTTTAATGCACCTTCCCCAATTAAAATACCATATGCTTTCGCAAATGATTTGTCCCTAAAGTCACTCGCAACACTTAAATTTTCAATGCCTTCGGTATTACAAAATTTAGCATTTGCAAAGGGTAAATCCATCGAAATAATCGTCGTATCAATCGTGTCATACTGGGCGACTTCTTGATTAAAGCGTCTAGCTTCAGCACTACAAACGGGTGTATCCAAAGAAGGCACTGCGATAAGAAGTTGCGCTTTGTTGCCTTCTAATCCAACCATTTTATCTTGCAAATCAGGTGTTACAACTTTGATGATAGGCGCAGGATTGCCCACCTCTTGGAATTTTCCTTCCAATTTTACAGGGATTCCTTTAAAAGCCGTTTTATCTATTTTTGCGGTAAATGTCATGTGATTCCTTTCCATTGTTTTATATGAGAGACATTTTATCTGATTTAAAAAACAAAAACCTTGATTTAAATCTATACTTTTTAAATTTTTTTACATGTAAAGAATGAAACATGATACACTTTTGTTAAAAAATAAAAGGAGTACGCGATGATTCAGTATAAATTCATTACAGGACCCGATGATTCGACATTTTGCGCGAGGATTACGGAGTTTTTAAATAATGGCTGGAAACTTTATGGAAACCCAACGATGAGTTTTGATGGTAAAACTATTATCGCTGGGCAAGCTATCATCAAAGACGATGAAGAGAATGAAGAGAGTGTTTGTTGTGGTCTAGGTTAGTCGATACTCTCAAACAACTCGGGTCGGTACTCAAAGTGCATGGTATCGTAGTGGTACCATCGCCCACCCCAAATAAAGCCGTATTTTTCAAAAATATCGACGATTTTTTGAGGAAACTCATTTTTGTATTGGTAGGTTTTATCCCATCGCCAGTAGCTTGAGTAGTGTGTATCTAAGTCAATGGCGATGCCATAACTGTGCGCACTTAAGCGATTGGTGCCTGCGATTTTACGAAAATAGTATGTGCCATCCACTTTTTTAAGATACTTCATATATTCTTCAGGCAAAGCATCAAGCTCATCAGAAACTTTTTGCAGTTGTGCGCTTGCATTTTCGTTTTTATTAAAATAGATTTTTTTACCGCCGTGTTTTGGAAGCCAGTTAATACTGACTAAATTTTTTTCAATCTCACTTTTGGTTGAACCATAGAGTTTTTTCAAAAATGCATCGTTACGAAATCGACCCGGGTCATCATTCAATGCAGGTGCGCTAATGGGTGTAAATGCTGGGTATTTTTGAGTGAATTGGTCCTCAATGTCGGCATTTTCAAGTAACTCATCAAAACTTTTAACTTTTTTGTCATCATAAGAAAGAGAGCTTCCGTCCATAAAGAAAACGGTATTATCGTGAATAGATTTGACACTAGGGTATTTTGAAACAAGGTTATTGCTTTTGGTATTGGCAGGTTTGACAAGAATGCCTTCAACACGGCTAATCAATAAACCATTTTCTGGGACATTTGGCAATCCTTCGCCTACATGTAAATCTGAGATAATGGCTTTGCCAATAACATTTCGCCCTTCCATGCCGTTTTCTACGGTTCTGACTCCCCAAATGTTTTGCATAACAACGGGCTTATGGTCAATCTCGCCCGCATAGAGCATAATATGCCCTTTAAGGTAGATAAGGCTTAAAAAGGCAATACCGTGTTTTAAAATCATCGCTTCTTTCTCCTGTGGGGATAAATCTTTAAGGCTAATATATTCGCCAAAGCTCTTTTGGGCTGCAGAGTTTCTAGGAATCCATACTCCAAACGGTGCTAAAAAATCGCGTGTCATAGCAGAACAATCACGATTAGCCAAGTACCCACCCCAGCCATATTTTTCACCTAAAAGTTGGTCTCCAATTTGAGTGATATTGTCTTGACTAAAAGAAAGAGGCACTTTTTTAGCGAATGCTTTTGGAATCATCAGCGTTATTTTATACGCCATAAAATCAGCGTTTTTGGTATAGATAAAGGCATGATAAAAATTATCGTCTTCTCCACTAATAGGAAAAATAGCGCCTATTTTCGCATAGGTTATAAAATACTGCTTTTCATTGTAAAGAGGCACATTATCGGTTGTGATGGCAATCTTTTGGGCATCAATAAAGGGCGTGCGCTCTTTGGCATCTAACCACACAAAACTGTGGCTTGGTATCCAACCTGAAGCAAATGAACTCTCCACAAATGCCCATGCACCATCTCGTGTGTAGTGTGACACTAAAATAGGCTCGGCAATGTGAATGCGAGAGGTTTGCAGGTAGTCAAACGGATAACCTTCTCCGGGCAGTGTTGTCTTCTTAAAAAAGGGCTTTTGTGTCGGTAAATTTCGCATTTGTTCATTTTGAATCATAATGGCATGCGCATTGATGCTTCCATACGCTTCAAAATTGGTACTGTGGATGATAGCATCAATCTCGTCATCTGCAATCAGTTGAAGGTTTTCACCATAATAGCGTCCTTTAATGCCATACGATTTTGTAGCCCATGCCGCGTCATCTTTTTTGTTGATCATATGCGTGCGAAACCACGGTGAATAGTAGCGATACGTAAAGTCATCTTGGGCAATGCTTTGCGCTGAAATAGATTGCGCAAGACTATCCACGTGTTGTGGGTAATTTAAAAGCTTTGTAGAAGACAAGGGTGGTTGTGTCTCTTTGATGGAACAGCCAAAAAAGAAAAAAAGTACGCTGATAAAGAAGAAAATATTTCGTAGTGACATAATGCAAACCTTAACTTTTGTAAATGCTATAATACCAAAAACAACTATTAGACTCACTTGTGTAAAATGAAGTACTCCAAAAATCTTAGTCTAATACCATGAAAGAAGTCATCGTGAATTTAGTGCATAACGTCATTGATATTTTAGAAAAAAACAACGTTTTACTCACCGGTGGCGCAGGGGTTGGTAAAAGTTATCTGGTTGGTGAAATCGTCACGAGTTTGCGAAAAATCGGAAAGCAAGTCGTTGTACTTGGAAGCACGGGTGTCAGTGCAGTGAACGTAGGCGGACAAACTCTTCACAGTTTCTTTGCCTTTGGCATTTGCAATCACTTAGATGAGTTAAATCGCCATGACAGATATGCCAAAGCAAGATTGAGCGAAATTAAAAAAGTGCTGACACGGTGTGATTTATTGGTTATTGATGAGATTAGTATGGTTTCGGCTGATTTACTCGATATGATGTATTATCGCTTGCGTAACGCTGGGTTTGAAGGTAGCGTACTGTTTGTCGGTGATTTTTTTCAATTACCTCCTGTTTCAAAAGCTAAAGAAAACACGCTTTGGGGAGGTTTTGAGTACGCATTTGAAAGCAGTTCGTGGCAAGCTTTTGAGCCAATTATTGTAGAGCTCACCATTACCAAACGAACGCAAGATACGGCATTTTTTTCAATTTTAAGCAAAATAAGACGTGGTGTTTTGGATGATGAAACCAAAGAATACCTTGAAGCATTACGCCAAAATGTGCATGTATGGGAAGATGACCCAACCGTTTTATTTGGGCGCAACAAGGAAGCCGAAGCGCTTAATATCCGAAGGCTTATGGAACTTGAGAGTGAGCCGATTGTCCTAAAGGCAAAAGAAAACGTGCATGAGAAAACGTTACATGTCACTAAAATAGAGAGTTGGAAAAATGCGTTACCCATTCCCGTTGATTTAACGCTAAAGATTGGCGCAAAAGTACTTTTTTGCACGAATAAGTGGGGAAAGTATTATAATGGTGAAGTCGGTATTATACGTGCAATTGATGCTGATGTTGTGTTGGTGGAGAAAGAAGGCGAGCTCGTAAAAGTCGAACGCCAAGAATACACGTTGCATGATACCGTTGTTATGGGTGGCGAAGTCCAAGAAAAACCTTTAGTTTCTATCGAGCAATTTCCGCTAAAACTCGCATATGCGATTACGATTCACAAGTCTCAGGGTATGAGTATCGATTCCTTGGTATGCAATATCAATAGCATCTTTGAAAAAAGCCAATTTTATGTTGCGATTTCTAGAGCGCGTTATCCGCATTCTCTGATGCTAGAGTATTCGTATCAACGTTTTTTTGAGCATTTGGCACGCTGTGTTCAAGTCTCACCGAAAGTAGGGGAATTTTATCAGAAAAGTAAGATTTTGAAGCTGGAGGAGCAACCAAGCGATTCACTTTTTTAAGTGTTTGGACGATTTACATGTAAAGCAAGAATCATGCTATTTCATCGAGGGGGAAAAGGATGAACTTAGAGATTTCATACGAGAAAATGGGTGTATTAACCTATACTCAACAAAGTAACAGTACTGGTTCAGAAGTTGGTCTTAATACCAAAAAAACAGCTCGCGATATTATCAACAGCTATATTGCACAATATCAATCCGATGTCTTTTCAAAAACAGGGGAAGAGTTTGGTTCGCAAGCCCAAAGTTTTAGTGTTGCCGCTACTGGTTATGCCGGAAAACCCATCGCACAGCTGACACAAAGTGAAGCCAAAGATTTGGTCTCAGAAGATGGCTTTTTTGGCATTTCACAAACGAGCGGACGCATCGCAGATTTTGTGATTAATGGTGCGGGAAGCGATTTGGAAAAACTTCAAGCAGGCCGTTCAGGCATGTTGCAAGGCTTCAAAGATGCTGAACAGATATGGGGTGAAAAATTACCTGAAATTAGTTATACTACGATGCAAAAAGCACTTGAAAAAGTAGATGCGAGAATCGCAGAGCTTGGTGGACAAGTGCTGGATACAACAGTATAAAAAAGGCTAAAATGCGCTATCTTTGGTGGGTTGTTCTACTTTTACATGTAAATCTTTTAGCAGAGACATTGGTGATAGAGCATTTTCACGCCAATGTCTTCTCCAAAGTCGATAAAAGACCTGTTGATGTAACACTCGGAATGATTTTTGAAGGCGATGAAGTAAAGCATTTAGAGTACAAAGTCATTGACGCACTGAACATCGTGATAGGAAGTTATTACGCAGAAGATTTGGTGACCTCACGCGGAAAAGAGTTACTCAAAGCAACACTGATTGCGTATGCTAAAAAAACACATTCTTTAACCATCGATTCAATTTATATCAAAGAATTAACCGTTAAAACCAATCCTAGCACACAAGAAATTGTGGATGCACTAAAAAAAGAGGGAGTGTTCTCTCAACAACACTCCAACGCTGCACCCAAACAACAGCAACAACAACTTCCTCAGCTCAATCTTGCGCCGCCACTTCCTAAAAGGTCATTGTTACCAGAAGAAAACGCTGTTAATTTTTAAGGGTGATGGTCACAGCTGTGGTTAGGAAAGTGAACGTCTCTTTTGGCGCCTAAGCCGTCTTCTTTCATTGTAAGAGATACGAATAATTAAAGCTTGCACACTAAATGGTTTCATAATATGCTAAAATAAAGGAAAACCAAATATAGGCGTGCAAAGAGTATGAATGAGAGATTTTGAAGCTGCAAAAGAGCTTTTTAAAGATTGTATTGATCCTTCATTTTATTTTGATAGTATCAGCGCTGAAATCGCACGCACAAAACTGATGGAATCTATTGGAGACATTGCTATCCCGCTGATTTTTATCGTAGGTGATCCTGGTGTTGGTAAAAGCCATATTATGCGTGTGATGCATCATGCAACAGCTTTGCGTTCTATCAGCGTTTTCATTGAACATCCTTTTTTTGACCCCCGTGATTTATTTAAATTAATGTATGAAGCGCGTGGCATTCTCTTTGATAGAAGCAAAACGCGCGCAGAGTATCTTGAAGAGCTTTTTGAAGCGTATGCAAGTAACCAATGTACGGTTTTTATTGATGAGGCACAACTGCTCAATGATGACCAATTTGAACTCATTCGCATCCTTGGCGATATGAAACTGTTTCAATTTGTCTTAGCCATGCACAAAGATGAAGGCTTAGTGTTATTGCAAAAAAAACAGTTTAAAACACGTACTAAGTTAGTTATCGAGTATGGTAATCTTGAGGAAAAGGAAGTTTTACGCTATATTCATACGCTTTTGATGTCTCAAACTCATGGTGAAATTGCACTGTTGTTTTCTAAAAGTGAGGCAAAGGCTATTGCTCGTTATACGCATGGCAATTTTCGCACCATTAAAAAATTTCTCTATACGTTAATGAAGCTGCTCTCGTTTGCACAAAAAAACAATATGTCAAAATACCGAAAAATCAATAGCTGTCTTTTAGCGATGACGGCATTAGACATAGGACTTATTCATGACTAGTGCGCATTTTGCCTCTTTGGAAAAGCGCTGTCAAAAACTTAAAAAAGCGCGTATTATGCGTATTGTTTTTGTGATTTCAATTTTATTTTTATCAGCCTTTGGCGTGTTTTATTTTTACCATCAATCCAAAAAGCCTACACACATCCTCGTTGTTGAAAAACCAATTGTAACGCCACCTGTTGCTACGGTAAATCCAAAAACTGTTGAGCGTGTGGAAATACCGGCGATTGAAGATAATGCAACCATTGAAGCCGTTCAAAAAAAAGAAGATATTCTTTTCTTGGGTGTTCATGGATTAACGCCAAAAATAGCCAAATTGTCAGAAGAAGAGTCCCAAGAAGCTATGCGCTCATTCAAGCAAGAACATGAGCTTTTAAATCAGTTCAAAACGCTACAAAATTATGAGAATGCGCTCGCTTTGGCAGAATTTTATTTCAACCTTAAATCTTATCAAGAAGCCATTGCATGGGCAAAAAAAGCAAGTCAATTGGATACCCATTCTGATAAACCGCGTATCTTATATGCCAAGGCAAAATTTTATTTGGGACAAAGAAGTGAGGCTATAAGCTCTTTGGAACTTTTTTTAAGTTATATTAAGTCAGAAGAAGTTCAAGAACTTCTAAATTTTTACAAAGGACAAGAATGAAATTATTAGTTGTAGTGTTGAGTTTCTTTTGGAGTTCTCTGTATGCGTATTCGTATAACGATGTTTTACGTGATTATGAAGCAAAAAATTTTGAAAAAGTCTGTAATGATGGTGCCGCTTTATATCTGAAAAATGAAAAAAATGAGCAAATACTCGTTGCGATTGGCGATGCATGTGCGAGAGTTGATTCGATTAATCCTTTGGGAAATATCGTTAAAAATCTCATTAGCACGAAAGAGTATCGTGAAAGCGGTTCTTATTTCGCAACACTGATTCTTCAAAAAAAATTGATTTATGAATTCATGCTCGATAATATTAACATCAAAGAACTGACCCTCCCTCGTACAAACCATGTCCTTTCTCGTGTCTTTGAACAGCTTTCAAAAGGAAATTATAAAACAGGTGAGAACGGTATTGAAATCAGTACCGAAGAGATGGATTATTTGTTGTGGCTCTCAAAAGATGAACCTAAAAAAGTCTATATTGATGAAAATAAAAATGGAAAATTGGTAAAACGTCACTGGTATCTTTAACCTTTTTTCATTCCATTTTTACGCTTTTGTAGCAACCTTTTTTTGGTCAAGTTTGCCAAAGGCAAAGAATCATATTCCTTATTTTACTTTGCTTTAGGGTGTTTTTGACTACAATTTCGCCTCTAAAGTTTTTTTCTCTAGGATTATAATGCCCCTTAGCCGACTCAATACCGAACAAAGAAGTGCAGCCACTGCACCATTAGGACACAATCTCATTATCGCAAGTGCAGGAACGGGTAAAACTTCAACCATTGTTGCTAGGCTTGCGTATTTATTGCAACATGGTATCGCCCCTTCCAAAATATTACTTCTCACATTTACCAATAAAGCCGCTGCTGAAATGATTGAGCGCATAGGCGTTTTTTTTGATAAATCTGTTACGTTACAAATCGAATCAGGAACGTTTCATGCCGTAAGCTATCGGCTATTGAAAAAAATGGGTTCAAATATTGTGCTTAAACAGCCTAAAGATTTAAAAATTTTGCTCAAAAGTATCGTTGAGCGAAGACGATTTGACCATATTGATTCAGGCGTTAAAGCGTACAGTGCCGCTTATTTATATGACCTTTTTTCTTTGTATCAAAACAGTACGGTGACATTAGGGTTTACGGAATGGTTAGAAGAGAATGACAGTGACCATGGTGTTTTCTTCGACATTTATGAAGATATTTTTGAAGAGTTTCAAGCGCTTAAGCGTGAATTTGGTTATGTTGATTTTAATGATTTGCTCATTTTTATGCGTGAATCTCTTAAAAAAAACGACACTGTCTCTTTTGATGAAGTGCTCATTGATGAATACCAAGACACCAATACGTTGCAAGGCTCTTTAATCGATGCCTTTCGCTCACGTTCACTGTTTTGTGTTGGGGATTATGACCAGAGTATTTATGCGTTTAACGGCGCAAATATTGATATTATCGGTTCATTTGCAACGCGATACCCTGATGCCAATGTCTTTACGCTCAATAAAAATTACCGCTCCTCCCATAAAATTCTTTCTTTAGCCAATCGTGTGATTGAAAAAAATCCAAGATTGTATGAAAAGCGTTTGGAAGTGACACGTGATGGTGCATTTGAAGCACCAAAACTTCTCATTTATGATGAATTGTTTTCTCAATATCAGTCTATTTCCTCATTGATTAAACACTCAAATTACCCTCATAACGACATAGCCGTCATTTTTCGTAATAATTCCAGTGCCGATGGTATCGAGGCGACACTCAGAGAACAAGGGATTACATGTAAACGCAAAGGAGGCATCAGCTTTTTTGATGCGGCAGAAGTTAAAGCGATGCTTGATCTTGTGGGAGTTGTCGTAAATCCTAAAGATATGATGGCATTTATCCATACGTTTGAATATGCAAGAGGTGTAGGAAGTTCACTTTCCAAAGAGCTTTTTGACGGGCTTTTTAAACTAGGCGAGGGCAATATTTACCAAGGGTTTTTTCATCCAAAAGACAATGTCGAAGATGTATTTAAAAAACGTCCTAAAAACCATCAGTTAGGGCTTTTTGACGATATTATCGACCTTGGCAGTGTGAGTCGTTTTTATAGTTTGGGATTTGAAGAGCTTTTTTTATCAAACCCCGTGTTAAAACATCCTAAACTGACAACCGATGGTGCAAAATTTTTGCATGCATTCTATAAATTTATGAAGCATGCGACACGCATTAAAAACCCGCAAAGCCTCATCAATCATGTGATAAGTTCGGAAGTCTTTAGCGCTGTTGCAGAAGTTTTGGCCGTAAAACGTTCTATTAAAAAAGATGGTAGTGTGGATGAAAAGCAGAAACAAGAAGCGCGTGCGCGAATTTTTAGAAAAGGGCATTTGCTAAAAGACTTGGCAAGTTCTTATGCCTCCAGTGAGCGTTTTTTAAATGCACTCACACTTGGAAGCAATGAAATGAGTGAAGGCGAAGGAGTCAATTTGCTCAGTATTCATGCCAGTAAAGGGCTTGAATTTAAAGAAGTCTATGTGATTGATTTAATGGATGGACGCTTCCCCAATCGTAAACTCATGCAAAAAGGTGGAAGTCTTGAAGAAGAACGTCGCCTTTTTTATGTGGCAACCACTCGCGCTAAAGATATGCTCTATCTCTCCTATGCCAAATACGACAAAATCAAAAAAATCACTTATACGCATTCTCCTTTTTTAGTTGAAGCTGGAATGGTACATTAAGATTTAAAGCCTCCTCTTACATAAAAGGGATAAAATAACTCTTAAAAATAGTAGGGGTTATCTATGCGTATATGGGGCTCTTTTTTACTCTTCTTCGCAACATGCTTAATGGCTGAAGTTCGCACTATGGAAGCAAGCACGGCTGTTGTTAATAGTGGTATTCAAATCATTGATATTCGCACACTTCCTGAATGGAAAGAGAGTGGTATCGTCAAAAATGCAATTCCTATCACTTTCTTTGATGCGGCAGGGCATTATAATGCAGAAGCGTTTCTCAAAGAACTTAACAAACACGTTACTAAAGAAAAAGAGTTTGCACTCATTTGCCGTACAGGCAATCGCACCACTGCTGTCTCAGATTTTTTGTCAAAGCAAGGCTATAAGGTTATCAATCTTACAGGAGGCATGAATCGTTTAATGTCTCAAGGCTACATTCCAGAGCCTTACCACCCATAGGAAATACTAATGCATACCAATGAACTGATTCATGAAGACTCACCGTATCTACTGCAACACGCGCACAATCCTGTAAATTGGATGGCATGGAGCGATAAAGCGCTCGCCAAAGCCAAAGAAGAGAACAAGCTCATTTTTCTCTCCATTGGGTACAGCACCTGTCATTGGTGTCATGTGATGGAGCGAGAAACCTTTGAAGATGACGTAAGCGCTAAAGTGCTCAATGATGCATACGTGAGTATTAAAGTGGACCGTGAAGAGATGCCTGATTTGGATAAATACTACCAAGACGTGCATTATCTGCTCACAAAACGCTCTGGCGGGTGGCCGCTGAGCATTATTATGACTCCTGCACAACAAGTTATTTTTGCAGGAACGTATATGCCACCCAAAAGTGAGCATGGGCGTATGGGCTTTAGGGAATTGACCAGTTTCATTAAAGGCAAATTTGACGATGCCTATGAGGAAGTTCAAAAGAGTGCGCAAAGTATAGAAGCAGCCATTAAACATTACGAGCGTAGTTTTGAGCAAAAAGAGAGTATCAATCCAAAAGAGGTCATTGAAGCCTTTGTAAACAAGGTAAAAGAAAGTTACGATGATGTCTCCAAAGGGATAGGAAGTGCGCCTAAGTTTCCTCATGCTTCAACGTGGAATGCGCTTTTAGATATTTATCAAAAAACGGGTAATCTCGAAGCGTTGTATATGAGTGAAGATGCCTTAAATGCGATGGCACGAGGTGGTATTAATGACCAAATTGAGGGTGGCTTTTACCGTTATAGTGTCGATGAATCTTGGGTCATCCCGCATTTTGAAAAGATGCTTTACACCAATGCTGAACTCATCGAAGTCTATGCGAAAGTGTTTAAAATCGCGCAAAAACCTTTCTTTCAAGAGGTTATTGACACAACCATCAAAGCAATGGATGAGCGGTTTTTAAAAGAGGGATTGTATCTGAGCGCTAGTGATGCTGACAGTGAAGGCGAAGAGGGCAAATACTTTGTTTTTGGCTTCAAAGAGGCTCAAGTAGCACTGTTAAACGGTGGACTGAATGAGGCGGAAGCTAAAGAAATCATGGACTATTTTGGTTTCACGAAATTTGGCAATTTTGAACATCAAAGCACCAATCCTACTATAACAAGTGATGTAAAACCTACACGTTTAGACGAAGCCATTGTGATTTTAAAAGAAGAACGCCAAAAAGTGAAGTATCCGTTTATCGACACCAAAATTTTGACCGCTTGGAATGCATTGATGGTTACAGCTCTTTTTGAGGCAAACAAGGTCGAAAAAGCAAAAAACACGCTTGATACGCTTTTAAAATCTTTACATGTAAACGGTATTTTGTACCACCAGATGGTTTTAGGTGGCAGTTTGAAAATAGAAGCGTTATTGGAAGATTATGCCTTTTTGATTGAGGCGTTACTGCGAGCTTATACGCATACGAAAGAGACGCATTACTTGGACTTGGCAAAAAAACTAAGCCACGAGGCTGAGCAAAAATTTTACAAAGAAGAGACGTGGTATCTCTCCGATAAAGCGTTTCGTGCCAAAGCCGTTTTGGAAGACAATAGCTACAAAAGCCCGCTTTCAACGATGATAAAAAATCTCTTTGAATTAGCGAAGATTGAAGATGACACCGCACTGTTTATTCGAGCGCGTGATATGCTAGAGAGTTTTGGAGCTGGCATTCAAAAGTATTCTCACGCGTACCCCGAAGCGGTGAGGGCAATCACGTTTTACATGTAAGGATTTTTCCTTACATGTAAAACTATTTTGTGTGTAAAAAGTTAAACATTAAAGTAGCCTGCCACCTTTTTCTTTTGATACAAGCACTTTCCTTGCCTATAGTCTTTTGGTGAAAGCCTTTTGATGTCATGGAATGCTTGCTCATATGCCTGCATATCCCACTCCCACGCCTCTTGAATGACATAATTTTTGTCATACAAAACCCAGATTAGCTTATCCCAATCGTAATTTGTCGCTTTAGGTACCATTGTGATGAAACTTCCTGGCTTACCACTTGGACGGTTTCCTTTTACTTGGTATCTAATACCTTTGAAAACGAAATCAGACCCTTTGTTCACAGCCGTTTTATCCTGCATATAATCAGAATATTCGTCTTCAGACATGCCAACTAACATTGCTGCATCATATTCAGATATAGGAGTTGTTATCTGAGGAGAAACCCCGAATCTTTCCTGCCATTCTAATGCAACATCAATAAGTTTTTTTCTTAGCACGCAGACCTCTTAAAACTCATAATTATTTATTCAATGAACATTATATACAAAACAGTCTGATACTCTCAAATAAATTAAAGTATTGGGAACAGGTTTTTACTTTTAACTTTCTGCATTTTATGCCTACATATTACGAATATTGGAAGTTGTGTGTAGTATTTTATATTGAAGTAGCTTGAAAATAAGGGTGGTTCTCTTTTACATGTAAGGAAAAATCCTTACATGTAAAGCTATATTTTAAAGCGCTTTAGCGATAAATTTATTCAAACGTTTAGCAAACGCTGCCGTATCGTCGATTTTCATTCCTTCTTGCAGTTTGGCTTGATCTAAAAGCAAGAAAGCGACATCATTGAGTTCTAAAAGATCACTTTTTGCGCTTAGTTTTTTAAAAATCTCATGCTCAGGGTTAATCTCTAAGATAGGTTTTACGGTTGGGAGATTGTCTTGTCCCATCTGTTTGAGCATCTGTTGCATTTGGAAGTCTGGGTCGTTTTTATCGTACACAAGGCATGAAGGTGAATCACTTAAACGACTTGAAATCTTCACGTCTTTCGCATCGTCTTTGAGGATTTCTTTCATTTTGACCAAAATCTCTTTGTAGGTTTTCTCATCTTCTTCAACTTTGGCTTTGTCTTCTTTGATCTCTTCGTCGATGTCGGAGTTATTAACAGGTTTGATTGGAGTTTTATCGTATTCGCCAACCATTGGGAAGACGATAGCATCAACTTCTTCATCGAGCAACAAGACTTCAATGTCTTTGGCTTTAAACTGCTCAATGAGTGGAGAGTTGCGAAGAATTCTTTCATTTTCGCCCGTGATGTAGTAGATGCTTTTTTGATCCTCTTTCATACTCTCTTTGTACTCTTTGAGACTCACTAAGCCATCGCGTTTTGAAGATTTGAACAGTACGAGTTCCAACAGTGCTTCTTTATTGTCCCAGTCGTTGTACAAGCCTTCTTTAATAACACGACCAAAGTTTTTGTAAAATTCAAGGTATTTTTCTGCATCTTTTTCTTTGAGTGCTTTAAGTTCGCTCAAGATTTTTTTCACGGAAGCCTTTTTGATGGTTTCTAGGATTCTGTTTTGTTGCAAAATTTCACGGCTTACGTTAAGTGGTAGGTCTTCCGCATCAATGATACCTTTGACAAAGCGAAGGTAAGTTGGTAAAAGCTCTTTTTCATCATCGGTAATAAACACACGTTTAACGTAAAGTTTAACACCTGGTTTATAGTCCATCCTGAAAAGGTCCATTGGAGGAGTTGAAGGGATATAGAAGAGGGTAGTGTACTCAAACGTACCTTCTGCTTTTGTATGACTCCATAATAATGGGTCGCTACTATCGTGAGAGATTTGTTGGTAAAAGTCTTTGTACTCTTCTGGTTTGATTTGGCTTTTTGCTACTGTCCAAAGTGCACTGGCTTTGTTGATTTGCTCATTTTTGATTTCAGTGCTTTTTTCTTTTCCTTCATCGTCATACTCTTTCACTTCTTTATCCATAAAAATTGGGAATTGAATGTGGTTAGAATACTTTTTGATGATGTTAGAGATGCGGTAAAACTCTAAAAATTCATCTTCATCGTCTTTAAGGTAAAGGGTAATCGCTGTACCATGACCTTCTTTAGCAATCTCAGTGATTTCATAATCCGCGCCTGCCATAGAACTCCACATGTAGGCTTTTTCTTCACCCGCTTTACGGCTTACTACTTCAATTTTATTTGCCACCATAAACGCTGAGTAAAAGCCAACACCAAATTGACCAATCAGGCTTGAATCTTTCTTTTTATCACCACTGAGGTTTTGTAAAAAGGATTTGGTTCCACTTTTAGCGATAGTTCCTAAATTTTCAACTAACTCTTCTTCATTCATACCGATACCAGTATCGCTGATAGTAAGTGTTTTGAGCTCTTTGTTGATGGCAATATCAATGCGTGGTGTGTATGAAAGTGTTTTGTATTTTTCATCGGTTAAAGTGAGATAACTCAGTTTATCAAGAGCATCGGAAGCATTGGAAACAAGCTCACGTAAAAAAATCTCTTTATTGGAGTAGAGCGAGTGAATCATAAGGTCTAAAAGTTGTGTGACTTCGGTTTGAAATTGATGTTTTGACATAGTATTCCTTTAGTAAATGGATTTTCAAAAAGAATTTACATGTAAACTCTTTTAAAAAACCCAAAATGAAGCGTTATTGTAGCAAAAAATGAAAATAAGAAAAGCCACTTTTGTAGCGTTTCTTGTTTAAGATGAAGCAGAAGTCAATCGTTCTTGTTTAAGTGTTTCTTGCATAGACTCATACATTTTTTCATACCACTGTTCGTCCTCTTTTGGATCGATTGGATCAAGGTAAATAATGCGTACATCACCACTGTGTGCTTCAAAGTTTTTAGAATCTAAAATATCACGAGCACCAACGATAATAGCGGGTTGAACAATGAGTTCAAGTTTTTCAGCCAAGACTTTAGCACCATTTTGAAATTTTAAAAGCGTATCGCCTTTGCCTCTGGTCCCTTCAGGAAACATAGCTAGCACACGTCCTTCGCTTAGACGTTCTTTTCCCTCTTTAATCATTTTGATAATGGAGCGTTTGTCTTTTCGGTCAATGGCTATCATACGAGGGGCTGGAATAATATGCCCAAATAAAGGAATGTCTTGAATCTCTTTTTTAGCAATCCAACATAAATTTTTAGGGTAAATTGCTTCAAGACACACAATATCGACTAAGCTTTGATGATTCAGAACTAATAACGTCGTTTTTGAAGAAGCTTCGTTTTTTGTATGAATATTAAAACCCATAAGATACGTTTGCATGCGTGCCCATGTACGCCTAATCGGATGTGTGTGATTACGAAATGCATACATTAAGACGATAGTAATTAAGACGGTGATGACAAATTCAATCATCACATAAATAGCTCTAATTTTTGATAATATTTTCACGCGCAGTCCATCCAATTTTTCCATCTGGAAGTAAAATTTTAATGTAATTATCACGTTCACCGAGCTTTTCAACCGGTAATTGCTTATCGCTGGTGAAAAAGACGGTTGATTTTTCCGTCGGTAAAATCATTAAAACGCTATTGGCTTTGAGTTGAACATTATTGAGTGGGTTTTGATCTAAAAAGAAAAGTGCTAAAAAAATTAATGACAATACTAAATAATACCAGCGTCGTTTTTTAAGTAAGATGATAAAAAAGATAAAAGCAAAAACACCATAAGCAACGCTTTTATAAAACTCAAAAATACTCTCTTTAGGATTGAGTCCTAATTGTGTGCTGACTTCTTCATTTTCAATGGTAATCGGAAGTGTAATTTTATGAAATTTATTGGTAGGCAGGTCAAAGTAACTGAATTCAAAGTTCTTTTGATAATTTGGAAAAATAGCGTAGTAATAAATCTTTTGTGTTGTATTGTTTTCAGAAAAGGAGTCAATGCCACTTTTAGCATACTCACTTAAAGCAAAATCTTGTAAATTAGCACCTGTGGCTTCGATTTCTAAAACAATAATGACATTTTTAGAGTCAAATGAGGTTGTCTTATATTTGTTAATACTTAAGGTTTGAGCGATAACATTACTAAAAGAAGGCTCTTTTTTAAGCTGAATAATATTTGGCAATGTGAATGAAATGAGTTCACTCTCCAATGCCTCTTTATTTTTGACTATTGAAACACTTAGCCGTGGCATCACAGCATTTTTGGAGGTGATTTTAAAATAAAATGTGTTGTAGTAGATATTTGAGCCAGTAGATTCCCATGCATTTTGGGGGTTGAGAACGACCACATCGGAAGCACCTGAAAAGGTATTGGCAAGCCCGTCAATATTGTTTTGTGCCGCAATGGCTTTTAGCTTTACAGCAAAAACTTGTCCGACATACACTTTTTGCGGTGTCGATTCAAGTGAAAGGAAAAGAGATTTCGATTGTGTAGGAAAAACAGAACTACTATCTCCAAAGACCCCTTCCTCTGCAAACGCAGACTGGAAGAGACTTAAGAGCACGATAAAGGATATGAGGATTTTTTTCATATAATTAATGGATTAACCCTTGTAGCATTTTAACGCCATCATCTGAGCCTAAAATGGCTTCAACGGCGCGTTCTGGATGTGGCATAAGGCCAAAAACATTTTTTGCTTTATTGCAAATACATGCAATAGAATCAACAGAACCATTTGGATTATCATACTTGCCTGTTTCATCACAATACGTTAAAAGAACTTGTTCATTGTCATATAACGCTTTTAAATCTGCTTCATCAATGTAATAATTTCCTTCACCATGCGCGATAGGAATATTTACAATATCTCCAACATGACATTGGCTTAAAAACATATTGTTGTTATTGACCACTTTTAAATGACAAAACTGAGAGATAAAATGAACATTTTCATTGCGTTTCATCGCTCCTGGTAAAAGACGAGCCTCAAGAAGCATTTGAAAGCCATTGCAGATGCCCAAAACTTTACCACCGTTGTTTGCAAATTCAATAACAGCTTTCATAATGGGAGAAAATTTTGCAATAGCAGCACTTCGTAAATAATCACCATAACTAAAACCACCAGGAAGTACAACTAAATCGGTTCCTTCTGGCAATTTTTCTTCTTTATGAAAAACTAGGACAACTTCTTGTCCTAATTTTTCAAAAGCATATTTTGTATCGATTTCACAGTTGGTTCCTGGAAATACAGCAACGGCGACTAGCATTTTGGAAACTCAATCGTGTAGTTTTCAATAACCGTGTTTGCTAAAAGCTCTTCACACATTGTCGTAACTTTTTGTTCAGCTTCAGCTTGATTCATGTCTGCCATATTGAGAATAATTTGTTTTCCGATACGTACTTCATTGACTTCATTAAATTTCAAAGAGGCAAGTGCATGGTGAACAGCTTTTCCTTGAGGATCTAAAACGCCTTCTTTAAGCTGAATATTGACAATAACTTTCATGGTGAAACAATCCTTTTGATTAATGGTTTAAAATACGTTTTAAAACTTCTTCGTATGCAACTTTAACATTACCAAGCCCTTGGCGGAAACGGTCTTTATCAAGTTTTTCATTGGTGTCAGCATCCCAAAAACGGCAGCTATCAGGGCTAATCTCATCTGAAAGTAAGATATTTCCGTCTTTATCAACACCAAATTCAATTTTAAAATCAACAAGCTTTAATTTGCGTTCAGCAAAAAAGTTCTTCATAATGACATTGATTTCACGACCTTGGCGTTTAAGCTCTTCTAAATCAGATTCGCTTTTAACAAGGCCTAAAAGTAAGCAGTGTTCGTCATTAATAATTGGATCACCCAGTGCATCATCTTTATAATAGAATTCAACTAAGGTAAAAGGAAGAACAGTACCATCTTTAATGGCAAGACGTTTTGAAAGTGAGCCTGTTGCGATATTGCGTACAACGACTTCAATAGGAATAATTTTAACTTTTTTAATCAATTGATGTGTGTCATCAAGCGTTTTAACGAGGTGTGTTTGAATACCATGTTTTTCTAAAAGATGAAAAAGTTGAGTGCTGATTTTACAGTTAAGTGCACCTTTTCCTGCTTCATTACCTCGTTTTTCTGCATTAAATGCTGTTAAATCATCTTTAAATTCAGATATCAAAAGATTTTCATCATCAGTTAAAAAAAGTTTTTTGCCTTTACCTTCGTATAATAACGCACCTTTATTCACGGGTTTCTCCTATTTGTTTTTAATAGAAAGCACTTTGATTACATCAACAGCGCTTTTTAGCTGCATATCTTTGAATAGATTTGCTTGTGTTACGATTTCTTTATCGGACTTAGTCTCTTTACCATTTTTAGCTTTTGTTTTTGTATCTGTTTTATCGTCTATTTTTTTCAATTCACCTTCAAGATGTTTTTTGAGGTCTTTTTCTTTAAGTGTTTGTTGTTCTGTTGTTTTGTTTGGTACTTCACCAGGGTAAACTATAAGATCAGGTGTAACGCCTTCTGCTTGGATTGTTCTTCCACTTGGTAAATAATAACGTGCGATTGTTAAACGAATCGCTTCATTATCAACAACAGGTAAGATGGCTTGAACACTTCCTTTACCAAAGGTCTTTTCACCTATAATAATGGCACGCTTATGGTCTTGTAATGAACCGCTGACGATTTCACTCGCACTCGCACTTCCTCCATTAACAAGAACAACCAATGGCTTTCGGCTCATAGTCTCTGCTTTACTTGCTTTATACTCAGCATTTTCAGACTCAACGCGACCTTTTTGTGAAACAATAATGCCATCATCGACGAAGAGATCAACCAACCCAACGGCTTGATTGAGAAGACCACCAGGATTGTTTCTTAAATCCATGATGATGCCTTTAACATTTTTATATTTTGTTAAAGCTTCTTGAACATCACCTACAATATTTTTATCAAAATTGACTACGCGAATATATAAAATATTTTCATTTTCAATCATTTTGGTATAGACAGATTCTATTTTGATAATGTCACGAACAATAGAAATCGTTAAAGGCTTCATTTCGCCTTCGCGAACCAATGTAAGCTCAATGCCTGTTCCAGGCTTTCCACGCATAATATTAACCGCTTCATCAATCGTCATATTGAGGGTGGATTGTTTATTGATTTTTAGAATGATATCGCCGGCTTTGACTCCAGCTTTATCAGCAGGTGTTCCTTCCATTGGAGCTATAACAGTTAAAGCACCGTCTTTTTGTCCTACGGTAATACCAAGGCCACCAAATTCACCATCCGTTTGGATTTTTAGGTCTTTAAAGTGTTTTTCATCAAGGTACGATGAGTGTGCGTCAAGATTGGTTAAAAGTCCTTCAATAGACTTTTTCACGATGTCATCAATTTTAATGTCATCAACATAATATTTCTCAATGGTCGCTAGCACTCTTGTAAATTTCGCTAATGAAGCAAGGCGGCTTTTTTCGCCATCCGCATTATCGGCAAAGAGAGTTGAAGTAAAAAAAGTAGTGATACCTACAAACGTAGCGATAAAGCCAACTGTAGCAAATGGTAGATGTTTCATGGTATGTGTATTAGCTCCTAAAAAAAGTTGCATATTATCTGGGTGCTGATTATAATGAAATTTCCCTAAAACTTCTATGAATTAGTTGAATAAAAGATATGTTTTTAAATAAGGTGTAGCAATAAGTTATAAATATTTAATCAATATATGTATTGGCTATATACTAAATAAACTTGACATTGATAGACTAAAGTTATATAATTTTAGAAAAACTCAGAGGAGATGCAATGAACTCACTTTTTGAACAATTAACCAATCAAATGCGTGAAGCAATTGAAAGCGCAATTAGTCTTGCGTTGCATTCAAAAAACCAAGAAGCTACCCCTTTACATGTATTGTGGGGGTTAATTACAAATTCTGCTTCTATCTTGAATCAAGTCTTTAATAAGATGAACATCGATAAAAGTGCGATTGAATTGGAAGTGAAGAGTGAAATTCAGAAACTTCCAACTGTTTCTCATGTCACAAAAGAAAATATCGTTGTCTCACGAAGCTTGATGGAGTCTTTGCAAAAAGCAGAAGGGCTTATGAAACAAAAAGGCGATAGTTATCTTTCGGTTGATACGTGGATATTAGCCAATATCGACAATGACCCCTTTAAAAAAATTTTAGGAAAATACCTTGACCTTTTGCAGTTTAAAAAGAATCTTGAAGCGTTACGTGGTGGCAAAAAAATAGATAAACAAAGTAGCGATGAAAATCTTGAATCTTTGGAAAAATACGGCATTAATTTGACAAAGTTAGCGATTGAAGGCAAGCTAGACCCAGTGATTGGTCGTGATGAAGAGATTGGGCGTATGATGCAAATTCTCATTCGTAAAACGAAAAATAATCCAATCTTAATCGGTGAGCCTGGTACGGGTAAAACAGCAATCGCTGAAGGTTTAGCCCTTCGTATTGCACACAATGATGTTCCTTTAAGTCTTCAAAATAAAAGTGTTGTAGCCCTTGATATGAGCGCACTGATTGCGGGTGCAAAGTACCGTGGTGAATTCGAAGACCGCTTAAAAGCGGTGATTGATGAAGTGAAGAAAAGTGGAAATATCATTTTATTTATCGACGAAATTCATACCATTGTCGGTGCGGGCGCAAGCGAAGGCAGTATGGATGCTGCCAATATCTTAAAACCGGCTTTGGCACGTGGTGAATTGCACACCATTGGCGCAACGACTTTAAAAGAGTACCGAAAGTATTTTGAAAAAGATGCGGCATTACAACGTCGTTTTCAACCTGTTACGGTGAATGAGCCCAGCATCAATGAGGCACTTCAAATCTTACGAGGTATTAAAGAGCACCTTGAAGCGCATCATAATGTGAGTATCCAAGACTCTGCATTGATTGCAGCGGCAAAACTGAGCAGTCGTTATATCAGTGATCGTTTCTTGCCTGATAAAGCGATTGATCTTATTGATGAAGCGGCGGCTGAACTGAAAATGCAAATTGAAAGTGAGCCAACAGAACTTAGCCGAATTAAACGTGCAATCAGTACGTTAATGGTTGAAAAAGAAGCGTTATTGATGGAAAAAAATAAGAAAAACGATGAACGTCTTCGCGCGATTGAAAAAGAATTAGGCGATGCAAAAGAGAAAATGCGCTCGTTGGAAGTGCAATTTGAAACGGAAAAAAGTGTTTTCAATGACATCGCATCCATCAAAAGTCAAGCGGAAGCATTACGCAGGGAAGCAGAGTTAGCCAAAAAGAATAGTGAGTTTAACAAAGCGGCTGAAATTGAATATGGGAAACTTCCAGAACTTCTCAAAAAAGAAGAAGATTTAAAACAAAAATGGGAGAAGATGGTCGAAAGTGGTACCTTGCTTAAAAACAGTGTTGATGAAGAGATGATCGCAACTATCGTGAGCAAATGGACAGGTATCCCTGTGAACAAAATGCTCCAAAGTGAAAAAGCGAAAGTTTTAGCGGTAGAAGAGCATCTTAAAAAAGAGGTTGTTGGACAAGACGAAGCCATTAAGGCAATAGGTAGGGCAATTAAGCGTAACAAAGCAGGACTTAGTGAGCAAAACAAACCTATTGGTAGTTTTCTCTTCTTAGGACCAACGGGTGTCGGTAAAACACAAAGTGCTAAGGCGCTTGCAAACTTTTTATTTGATACAACGAAAGCATTGATTCGATTCGATATGAGTGAGTATATGGAAAAACATTCGGTCAGTCGTTTAGTCGGTGCGCCTCCAGGATATGTCGGGTACGATGAAGGAGGACAACTCACGGAAGCGGTACGTCGAAAACCGTACAGTGTCGTCCTTTTTGATGAGATAGAAAAAGCGCATCCTGATGTTTTTAATATTTTGTTGCAAGTGTTAGATGAGGGGCGTTTGACAGACAATAAAGGTGTAACCGTTGATTTTAAAAATACGATTATCATCTTAACGTCCAATATCGCGAGTGCTAAGATTATGGAATTTGAGGGTGCAAAAAGAGAAGAAGAGGTGATGAAAGAGCTTCGAGCGTATTTCAAACCAGAGTTTTTAAATCGCTTGGATGACATTATTATCTTTAATCCTTTGACTGAAGACGGCTTGCGAGAAATCGTAAGTATCATGTTCAAAGATATCGAAGCAAAACTTGCGAGTAAAGAGATCAAAGCGGAGCTAACAACAGCTGCCAAATCACTCATAGCAGAAGCAGGGTTTGACCCAGTTTATGGAGCGCGTCCTCTCAAACGTGCTTTGTATGAGTTAGTAGAAGATAAATTGGCCGAATTGATTCTTGAAGATAAATTGCATGATGGCTCAAGCATCATCATTGATGCTAAGAATGGAGAGATAGTCATTCGACAAAATTAAAAAAGTTCTTGAACATTTTACATGTAATTTTTTACATGTAAAATGTATCAGGGTTGGCAGTCTTTATTTTGAATCGCAAATTTAAAAATTTCAGTATTGTTTAGGTCATAAAAAACATACACAAAAATAGCGCCTTTTCTGAGCAATTCTCGTGTTTCCGTATCGCTACACAAATACCCTCTATTATTTTCAAATGTTGTTTTAATTAAGGTGCCTTTATCGGCTTTTAGAATTGACTGAACGTATTCATTATGTGAATTAATGCGGTTTCGGTACTCAATAGCGTTTTGGACACTAACAATATCGACTAAAGTGGTATAGTCATCAAGCATAATTGGTAGGTGCTCTTTTGTTCCATCTTTAATGATTGATAGAATTTTTGGGACATCTTCTTCTTTTATATTATCAAAATCATTCGTATCATCAGCGAGAAGTCGCGAAAGAAGTGCTAAAATGGTCAAAATTTTTTTCATATCATTCCTTTGACGGAATTTTACTATAAAATTTTCAATATAGAGGTCTATTTTTGCGAGGAATTTCAAATTTATGAGTTATTTTGAATGGTTTGAAACACATGCTAACAAACATCATTTCGTGATTGAAAAATTAAGGGCAAAAAATTATTCTCCAAAAGAGATAATTGACTATTTTGTCTTTGAAAATATGGTGGTTTGTGAGCCTGATTTTTGTCTTTTGTACGCTAACAAACAAAAATGCCACAATAAGGCTTATTTGAATTGCTTTTTATGTGCATGCCCTCATTTTCGATTTAATGATGAAGGTCTTAGGGTTGAAAAAGGCATTACATGTAAAAGTGAATGTTCCATTCAATCAAAAAAAAGCAGTTGGTTTATCCATGATAATGTCGCACATTTAGACTGTTCCGCGTGCATTGTCCCCCACACCAAAGCGTATATTACGAAACACTTTGATGTGGATTGGAAAAAAATTATGAAGAATTGCTGTGTTACATCTCCAAAGGTATCGCACTCACAATGATGCCATCGCGGTCTGCATAGAGATAATCGCCTTCGTTAAAGCTAATACCGCCAAACGTTACATTGCCATGCAATGCTCCTTCTTTGGGTTCCATCGTCTTTTTAGGGCATGTTCCAAGAGCGAAAAGTCCGACGTCAATCTCTTTTGTATTTTTAGTGTCTCGTACATAACCATTAATAACAATACCCGCCCAATGGTTTTCATGCGCAAATTTCATTAAGTTATCGCCTACAACTGCCGTATAACGTGCCTCGACATCTACAACAACAATTTGTCCAGCGCCTTCACTTTTCAGCAGTTCAACCAGCGTTTTGTTGCTTCCGGGTAGTTTCACGGTGACAATTTGACCCATGACACGTTTTGCGCCACCATATGATTTTAAAATAGGCTCAAGCACGTGGACATGCTCAGGGTATTTGTCACATAAATCGGCTGTGTAGAATTTCATCAAAACTCCTTATTTATTTGAATAGTTGTATCAAATTTTGTTGCGCAGGGACCATTGAATTTTTCGGTAAGGTAAAATCAACTTTTTCTTGGTGGCATTGATTACACGCTTTAATAGCTTGATGTTCTTTTATATCAGCTTGTGCATAAAATTTCTCTTTTGAATGACATTCAAAGCAGTCTTGCCCACACTGTCCTCTCGGGGATGATGTCGTATGGCAATTAATGCATGTATTTAAGACTATATGATTGGTATCGTTGATAAGCGGTTTGAGTTTGGAATGACATTCTAGACAACTTCCGCCACACGCCAACAATGAACTACTGACACTAACAATGAGAAGAAAGGAAAACAAAAAGGCTCTATACATCATAAAACTACTTCAGTAAATTTTTGTTAATTATACCTTTAATAAGGTTAAGATAAAATGCAATATTATTCAAATTTTAGGCTAATGATATGAAAGTAGTCACGGGTGTAGTGGGCAATGATATCCATGTCGTCGCAAATAGACTGATAGATATCTCTTTGCAGGCAAGAGGGTTTGAAGTATTTAACCTAGGTGTAAATACATCTTTAGAAGAGTTTATTGACGCGGTTGTGGAAACACAAGCAGATATTTTATTGATTTCCTCACTTAACGGTGAAGCAGAAGGTTGGTGCAGAGACCTTCAGTTTTTACGCTCCGAATATGACGTTAAAGATGTCATTTTTGTTATTGGCGGCAATTTAGCAGTGGGTGAAGCCGCTCAAAGTGACATTATCCCCAAATACAAATCGTATGGGTTTGATCTTGTTTTTCATCAAGTAGATTTGAATACAGGTTTAAATGAATTAGAGCGCTATATCAAGGAGCAAGCATGAGTTTACTTCAAAAAGAGCGCGATGTCATTACCCGTAATGAATATGCCGATACATTTGATTTTGAGGAAATCGAAAATTTTATAAAAAACGCTCCTAAAGAGCTGTTTATTACGCACCATTTTAAAAAACGTGACCGTTTGTTAGTACAACCTCGCGGCGGATTTCCAACGTATAAAAAGATGTTTGAGCTTTACGAAACATTTATAGGCGCAGATATTGACGTGTTACCGCTTACGGTTGATAGCAATACCCGCTTAAATGACTACGCAATGGCACAAAAGATGCTCACACTTTCAGAAGAGAACGAAATGGATATGCTCAATGGCTATCCTCTTGTGAATCATGGTTATCGTACAACGCGTAAAATGATAACCCATTTTAATAAGCCCGTCAGTCTTCGTCACGGTACCCCCGATGCGAGGCTTTTGGTAGAAACTGCGCTTGCTTCTGGTATTTTTGAAATTGAAGGGGGGCCTATTACCTATATGCTTCCTTATTCAAAGAACTTTCCGTTGGATAAAGCCTTTTTGTATTGGAAATACGTCGATAAAGTCTGTGCCAAATATTCAACACTCAACGAACCCATCAATCGTGAATCATTTGGACCTTTGACAGCGACGTTAGTACCGCCTTGTATTGTTATTGTGATTCAACTCATTGAGATGTTACTCTCTATCGAAGAGGGCGTAAAATCCTTTTCGGTCAGTTTTTCTCAAAATGGTTCGATGATGCAAGACATTGTCACTTCTAATGTTCTTAAAAAATTAGCTCGTGAATACGCCAATCAATTTGGCGGTGTAGATGCTATTATTAATCTTGTGTATCACCAATGGATGGGTGCTTTTCCAAGGGATAAAAACCTCTCTGACTCACTGATTAATACCAATACGGTCATTGCTGCGATGGTTCGAGCCGATAAAATCATTATCAAAACCCGTGATGAAGCATTTGGTATCCCTACGATGCAATGCAATGCCCAATCGGTTGCGAACACCAAATACACACTTCGTACCCTCAAAGGTCTTCCAATAATTTCCGATGCGGAAGAAGAAGAAAATCTAGAGCTTGAAGTAAGAGCAATTATGGATGCGGTGTTGAATGATCCTGCCGATACTTTATGGCGAAAAGTGTTTAATACGATTAAAAGTGGTCTGATTGATGTTCCATTCTCACCGCATATTATCAATAACAATGAAGTCATTACGATTCGCGATGATAGTGGCAATATTCGCATTATCGAAAAAGGGAAACTTCCACTTCCTGAACGCTGTTTTGCCTATGAAAAATCAAAAGTTAATTTGCCTGAAAGCAAAACAGAAGTGATTAATAAAATTATCCACGATATAGGGGCTATGTTATGAGTAAATTATTAATTGACGTGGGCAGTACCTATTTTAAAGTGTGTCAAGAAAGCGGAATCAGTCAATATTTCAGGGATTTTAATAAAGATATTTACGATGATTTATTAACAAAATGTGGCAATATTTTTGCTAATTATGCTAAAGAAGATATTCATATTTGCTCTTCCGCCAATGGAGGACTGAGTACGCTTATTATTGGGCTTACTAATTCATTTAGCCTCAAATTTGCTAAGAATATTGCGTTTAATTCTGGTATTAATATCATCGATACCATTCTTTACAGCAAAATAGAAGAGGCTAAATCACCAAGTGAACTGATTGATGTTGTCATTGTTGTCGGAGGTATTGATGGAATCAATCATGTCTTTGACGATAAACTGTTTACTTTTTTGAAAAAAGTGCACTACAACAACATTGTTTATGTCGGTACACAACAAGATGCATCATTTTTAAGCAATAATATTGCCGAGTTAAAAGTGCTTGGAAATATTATTACCGAGAAATTACATGTAAACGGTGGTGAGCTTAAAGAATACCTTACGAACCTCTATCAAGCAGATATAGTTGGTAAGGAAGATATTAAACATTTGTATGAAATCACTGCCAATCAAATCTATTCTACACCTTATATCGTGAATCGTTCTTTGCCGCTTATTGATGCCAATTTTGAGGTGGTCAATCCCTTTATCGTGGTTGATATTGGCGGTGCTACGACGGATATTCATTACAGTCGTGATTTGGTACGTGATAACATTGTCAGTGAAAGTGGATATGACCGTTTAGTCTTTAAAAAACTGGGCGTGTACAAATCACGCGAAACATTGGTGTTTGCCGCTAAAAATAACGAATTTGTGTATGAACTTTTAGCATACCTCAATGTTACGGAAAATATCTTGGAAGAAGAGAGTGAAAAAGCACTGCGTATTTTAATGCAGCTTTCCATCTTTTTGGTTCTGTATAAAGTGTCACGCCTTAATCCTTTATACGTTACATTGCAGCTTGAATTATTAAAAACGATTGTGCTCACAGGCGGTATCACAAAGGTATTACGTTATGAAGAAGTTGAGCTGATTATGAACTTTTTTTATAAAAAAGTGATGAATTTACATGCCATTCCGAATATTGTGATGGATTACGATTATGCCATCTGGACATTGGGAATGCAAAATAACACTGATATGAGGAGCTAAAATGTCGATTAATTGTATTCGAGCTTTAATTGAAAAAGCCGCTGTTGTATGCCCTGATAAAGTGGCTATTATTGATGGTTCGAAAAAATTAACCTATCAAGAACTTTTTCGAAAAATTAATCAAGTCGCACGTTATTTAACTGAATTAAACCTTCCTAGTGGTTCTCGCGTGGGAATTTATTCTCATAAAAGCAGTGAGCAAATCATTGCCATTTTAGCGCTTTTATCGACAGAGTATATTTTTGTACCCATTTCTCGTTTGTTAAAAGCGGAACAAGTTGAACATATTATTAAAGACTGTGGCATTGAATGCATTATTACCGATAAAAATAAAATCAAAAACATTGATGCGATTCACTATACGGGCAGAATCATCACGTATGAAGCGAGTGAGCGCGATATTGTATCCTTTGAAGAGATTTACAAATGTTGTAGCGACCTTTTTACATGTAATATCGGTGACTATAAAAATGCGGCGATTACGTACAGTTTTGGACTCACTGGGTTTCCCAAAGGGATTGTGATTACGCATCGCAATTTAGTTGATAGTGCGCGTGTTGCGTCTAATTACCTTGAACTCAAAGAAGACGATGTGATTTCTGGGACATTGCCTTTTATTTTGGACTATGGATTAAATCAACTCTTTTGCTCTATTTACAATCATGCAACGCTTGCATTGCATTCATTAGTTTTACCAGCGGATTTCTTTAATCATCTTATCAACGATAACGTTACGGTGCTTCCAGTGATGCCTCCGCATATTACACAAATGTTTGAAAGTGACCCCAAACGTATTCCCAATCCAAAGCTTTTAGCCAATATTCGTATCGTAACCTCTTCAGGAGGAAAAATTACTTCTAAAATGATTCAAGATATCGAAGAACGTTATCCTCATGCGAAGTTTTATTCCATGCATGGTTTAACGGAAGCTTTTCGCTCAACCTATCTTGACCCAGCGCAACTCAAAATTAGACCCAATTCGATTGGAAAGCCTATTCCTGGGGTTGAAATACATGTCATTGATGAAGCGGGCAATGAGTGTAAACCACGTGAAGTAGGGGAGCTGATTCATAGAGGTGGGTATATTTACAAAGGGTATTGGAAGTCAAAAGAAGATACACAAAAACGTTATAAAAGTATCGCGATTCTTGAGAAAGTCGTGAATCTTGAAGGCGATTTGACGGATGAAATTGTTGTTGCTAGTGGAGATTTTGTGTATAGAGACGAGGAAGGGTATCTTTATTTTGTCTCACGTAAAGATGATATGATTAAAGTGAGTGGCTTTCGTATCAGCCCTTATGAGATTGAAAGTGTTGTGTATGAACGGATTCCGATGATTTCACAATGCGCTGTTTTTTCTATTGAAAATGAAAAAACAGAAGAAGAAATTGTTATGGTCTATGCAGCGTCTCGCGAAATTCCAAAAAATGAAATTTTGTTTGAACTCAAAAAACATTTGCCAAATCATATGATTCCTTCTATTATTGTTTATAAAGAAAAGCTTCCACAAACCAGTCCAAGTGAAGCAAAAATTGATAAAGAAATTTTACGTAAAGAAGTAGTAGAGCTACGATAAATCCAATAATGTTGTACAGTGCTTAATCGAAGCTTATGGAATTTTTAAGTAAAGCTAAGGTAAAATCCATACCTTAAATTATTTTTTAGAGAAGGAATTTTTGATGAAAAGAACGTATCAGCCACACAGTACACCTAAAAAACGTACGCATGGTTTCAGACTTAGAATGAAAACTAAAGGTGGACGCAAAGTTATTGCTGCACGTCGTGCTAAAGGTAGAAAAAGATTGGCCGCTTAAAAGAGTATGTAACTCTCAAAGAGACGAGAGAGTATGCATCTATTTATAACCATGCAAAGAAATGGCACTATGAAGGTGCCCTTGTTTTTTACCAAAATGACACAACAAAACGAGTTGGCTTTACGGCAAGTAAAAAAGTCGGTAATGCTATCAAACGGAATTTAGCCAAAAGAAGGCTTCGGGCTATATTTTTAGAAATACAACATACGTTGCAAGATGGTGTTTATGTATTTGTTGCAAAAGAGAAGATACATCACATATCATATGATGCACTTAAAAAAGGAATCATGTGGTCTATGAAAAAATTAAACTGTGTTAAAGAATGAAATCTTTAGCGTTGTTATTGATAAAGCTCTATCAGAAGTTTTTTACACTGATTGGCTATGGAAGTTGCAGGTATTATCCCACTTGCTCGCAATATGCGAAAGAGCAACTTCTACACAACAGTTTTTTAAAAGCTCTCTTTTATAGTTTTATACGTATTTTAAAATGCAATCAGCTTTTTCCTGGAGGGATTGATTATCCAGTGGTACAAAAGGTTTTTGCTACTCCTTCTTTTTTTGCTCCTCATGACTCCACGACGCAACGTATTGTTTTTTGGTTTGTACCAAAAAACACACAAAGTTTTTATGTGGTAAAAGCTTTTAAAACATCGAAATAAAGGGAATCTCGTGACAGATAAACTTACACCTCAAGTGCGCATTATACTTGCCACTGTTTTATCTTTTTTATTTTTTGCTCTCTATGATCATTTTTTTATCCCCAAAAATCCTCCACTTGTTGAAAACAACGCCTCAACGGTTGTTGAGCAACACGTCACATCATCTAATGCGACAACTGCGCCAGAAGTTAAATCTGTTGCAAGCAGTGGGGATATTGCACAAGCGCCTATGACAGCAGGCAAAGAGGGTGAGATTATCGCTACGGTTAAAGCTGCTTCTTACGAAGTGCACATTGACCGTCTTGGTAGAATTTCAAAATTTTATCTTCTCGAAAATAAATACAAAGATGATAAAGGTGAACGTTTTCAACTCATAGATGCTTCTCAAAATCTTTTTCCTTTAGAGATTCGTTTTAGTGATAAATCAACGAATGCAGATGCTTTTGCCATGTCTTATAGTGCAGATAAAAGTAGTATTGAGGTAACGGACAAAGGTGCAAGTATTGTTTTAACTCAACCTTTGAGTGGTCTAACGATTGTTAAAACATTAACATTTTATCCTAATGGAAATTATGATTTACATGTAAATCTTTCAACGCCGAAAGATTATTTTATTTCAACAGGATTTCATCCTCATGTAGCTATCGATAGTTATACGTTCCATGGTGTTCTCATTAAAAAAAGTGACAATACGATTCAAACCATTGCCGATGGTTCGGCAAAAGGCGATGAACACTTTGCAAATGCAAAAATTGTCGCTGCGGCAGATAAATATTACACAACATTTTTTTACAATTTAGACAAAGGACTTGATACCGTTGTCTCTTTAGGTAAAGATAAAGATCCTCTTTTATTTGTTAAAGGCGACAGTGACTTAACGCTTAGTGGTTATATTGGACCAAAAGACCATAGATTGCTTAAATCTATTAATCCAGAATTGACAGATGTTGTAGAATATGGATTTTTTACCTTTATAGCAAAACCACTTTTTCTTTGGCTTTCTTACCTTCATGATTTGTTAGGTAACTGGGGATGGGCAATTGTTGCTATGACGATTAGTGTTCGTTTGGTACTTTATCCTTTGACCTACAAAGGTATGGTCTCTATGAACAAGCTCAAAGAGCTCTCACCAAAGATTAAAGAGCTACAGAAAAAGTATGGCGATGATAAACAAAAGCTAAATGCCCATATGATGGAACTTTATAAGAAGCATGGTGCAAACCCTATGGGTGGATGTTTGCCGATTATTCTTCAAATTCCAGTATTTTTCGCAGTGTACCGCGTTCTTCAAAATGCTATTGAACTTAAAGGCGCCGAGTGGATTTTCTGGATTCATGATCTTGCGGTGATGGACCATTATTTTATCCTTCCAATCTTAATGGGTATCACAATGTTCTTACATCAGCGTATTACTCCAACAAGTTTCACAGATCCAATGCAAGAAAAAATTATGAAATTTTTACCACTAATTTTTACATTCTTCTTTGTGTCTTTCCCTGCAGGTTTAACGTTGTATTGGTTTACAAACAATCTTGCATCTATCGTACAACAGTTTTATGTTAATAAACTTTTTGCAAAGAAACATGAAGAGCAAAAGGCCGAAAAATGATAAAAGTTGAAGCAGCAACACTCCAAGAAGCTTACTCCAAGGCTGCGAGTGAGTTGTCTTGTTCAGTCATCGATTTAGATATTAATATCGTTCAAAATGGTTCAAGTGGTTTCTTAGGACTTTTTAAAAAGAGCGCCATTATTGAAGTCCGACGTAAAGGCGCTAAGCCTCAAGAACGAGAGAAAAAAGAGTTTGCACCTTCACTAAAAAATGAAAATCACCAAGAGGCGGATACCAATGTCGCCTCTTTGGATGAACGAAAAGACCGTAATAAACGCAATAAAAATAGACGAAATCGCAATAAAAATAGAGAATTTAGTAAAGAAGAGGGTGTTGAAAAAAGAGCTGATGCGGTAATCCCTCCTAAAGAAACGCCGGTAGTAAAAGAATCAAGACCAGAGCCAAAACCGCACAAAGAGCCTCGTCATACCCATTCAACCAGTGCTATTGATCAAAATTTTCATCAAGAAAAGCGTGAGATTAATGATATTTTGGATGAAGTGCGCATTCAAATTAAAAATCTCTTTAAATACAGTTGTTTTACATTAGATGTTCCTGTGGTCTCTAAATACAGCGACGATACTATCTTGATTGAATTTAGTGGTGAAGATGCTGCGTTATTGATTGGAAAAGAGGGGTATCGTTACAAAGCACTCTCTTATTTGCTTTACAATTGGATTAATTTAAAATATGGTCTTAATATTCGTCTTGAAATTGCAGAGTTTTTGAAAAACCAAGAAGAGATGATTGATAAATATCTCTCACCTGTGATTGAACGTATTCGCAACAGCGGCAAAGGGCAAACGAAAATTTTAGATGGGGTACTCATCAAAATTGCTCTTGAAGCGTTACGTAGTGAGTTTCCTGAAAAATACGTTGGTATTAAATCAGGAAAAGATGGCGGTAAATTTATCGTTGTCAATGACTTTAATAGGAAAAACGCATAGATACAATTGCTGCAATTGCTACAAGTTCAGGTATCGGCTCTATTGCGATTATTCGCTTAAGTGGAACCGATGCTCTTTCTCTTGCATTAAAACTGTCTCATAAAACGACACTAACACCTCGTATGGCAACGCTATGCTTTCTTTACGATAACAACCATGATGCCATTGATCAATCGATTGTGATTTATTTTAAAGCCCCTCATAGTTTCACCGCAGAAGATGTCGTTGAATTTCAATGCCATGGTGGTTCAACCGTAGCGCATATGGTTTTAGATACATTGTTAGCCTATGGTGCAAGACTCGCAAATCCTGGAGAATTTTCTAAAAGAGCTTTTTTAAATGGTAGAATCGATCTTTCTGAAGCCGAAGCCATTGCTGCATTAATTGAAACAAAAAGTGTTGATGCTGCCAAAATGCTTACACGACAACTTAAAGGTGAATTGAAAAATTTTGTTTTACATGTAAGAGAACAATTGATAGAAATTTTAGCGTTTGTTGAAGTAAATATTGACTATGCTGAAGAAGATTTACCTCTGGATATGATTGCAAAAATTCAAGAAAAACTAGAGCTTCTTTCACGAGAATTGCAAAAAACCTATGAGAGTAGCCAAAGAAGACAAGGACTGATGCATGGTTTTAAAATAGCTATTGTTGGAAAACCTAATGTCGGTAAAAGTTCACTTCTGAACACATTACTGAGCTATGACAGAGCTATTATCAGCGATATTGCTGGTACAACACGCGATACAATAGAAGAGGAATTACGTATAGGCTCTCATTTAGTCCGCATTGTCGATACTGCAGGAATACGTCAAGCCCATGATGAGATTGAAAAAATTGGTATTGAGCGTTCTATTGCCGCCATAGAAGAATCTGAAATTGTCTTAGCGATGTTTGATAACAGTAGGGCTTGCGACAGTGAAGATGCAACAATGCTTTCTTTGCTACATACCTATGAATCGTCTAAACATATCTTAAAAATTTTAAATAAAACAGACCTACCCAATCATTTTGATGTAGCACAATTAGGCGATGATTTTATTGCGTTCTCATGCCAACAAAACAGTCAAAACCTGATTCACACACTTCAATCAATTTTAGATAAAACCGTAGGAGAAGATAGTATTATGCTGACTTCATCCCGACAAATTAACGCTGTTAAAAAAGCGCATGAAGATGTTCAAAATTCTTATGCTTTTCTAAAAGAGGGTGAATTAGAGCTTTTTGCGTTTCATCTCAACAGTGCGATTGAGCATATTTCTTCTATTACTTCTGCTTTTGAACGTGATGAAATCTTAGATAAGATGTTTGGTAACTTCTGTTTGGGTAAATAGTTATTTACAAACTATTTACTTGCTTATGATAGGATAAAAACACTAAGTATAAAGGTTTTTTATGTTTTCTACGATTGAAGAATTTATTAAAAAAGAGTCATCTTCTGGTGTTATTTTGATAGCAGTCACATTGTTAGCATTGTTACTCCAAAATAGTTTTTTGACAGATTTTTATACAAATTTTCTTCATACGCCTGTTCAAGTAAGCTTCGGCTCTTTTGGTATTGCCAAACCTTTATTGTTATGGGTGAATGATGGGCTCATGGCTATTTTTTTCTTCTTGGTAGGGCTTGAAGTTAAACGAGAAGTCTTAGAAGGAGAACTCTCCTCACGAAGTCAAGTTGTCTTGCCCGCTATTGCGGCTATTGGCGGGATGTTTGTTCCTGCGGTAGTTTTTGTGGCATTTAATTATAAAGATGCATTTTCTATGAATGGTTGGGCTATACCTACTGCAACCGACATTGCTTTTGCCTTAGGGATTCTCTCATTGTTAGGTTCTCGTGTTCCCGCTTCTTTAAAGATTTTTTTGATGGCATTAGCCATTATTGATGATTTAGGTGCCATTGTCATCATTGCGCTTTTTTACACGAATGATTTGTCGTTTATCTCTATTATCATTGCGGTGATAGCCTTAATAGTATTGGTCGTCATGAATCAGATGAAAGTGATAAAAAAAGCAGCCTATATTTTGGTCGGAATTGTTTTATGGATTAGTGTTCTAAAATCGGGAGTGCATGCGACGATTGCTGGTGTTGTTCTCGCTTTTTCAATACCCCTTTATTCTTATAATGAGCAAGGTGAGCGATTTTCAATGCTCAAAGAAATGGAACATGACCTGCATTCTTGGGTTGCATTTTTTATTTTGCCTCTGTTTGCTTTTGTTAATGCGGGTGTTGAACTAAAAGATATATCCATTTCGACACTTTTTTCCGATGTTTCATTGGGAATTGCCTTAGGTTTGTTAATCGGTAAACAAGTGGGTGTTTTTGGGTTTAGTTATATCGCCATTAAACTAGGAATTGCGAAGCTTCCCTCTGGCAGTAGCTTTTTACAGCTGTACGGCATAGCAATTTTAACAGGTATAGGATTTACCATGAGTCTTTTTGTGAATACTTTGGCGTATAACGATACCAATATGTTTCATTATGCCGATAAACTTGCTATTTTATTAGGCTCTTTTTGTTCTGGTATCATTGGCTATCTTTTTTTAAAAAAAGTTTTATAACAAATTTCTAAGCTTAGAGATACTAAAATCAGGTAGTCCTTGCATCGTCTTAAAGGAGCCTTATTGTGAGACAAATCACTCTAACGAAGCGTCTTTTTTGGATCATAGCGACATTTATTTGTGTGGCCAATTTAGTCGTTGTTGTTTATTTGTATGAACAAGCAAACAATTTATCACAGATAAGAGCTTATTCTAAAGCAAAGACTTTACAAGATTACTTTATTTCAATGCGTTATATCTATCACCAGCAATTTCTCTCTAGTGGCATTGACCTCAATGATTCGACTGTGGGATTTTTGCCCGCGCATGCTTCAACCCATATCAGTGAAGAATTTCATAAAACCTCAAAACAAGGCATTACGATTCGTAATGTTTCGGATAGACCACGAAATCCAGCGAACAAAGCAAATCCTGATGAAGAAGAGATGATTCATTATTTTGATAAGCACCCCGAACAAAATGAAAATATGCGCCTTATTAACGATGGTAATACAAGCTATTATTTTTTTACTTCTCCTTTGCGTATAAAGGCATATTGTTTAGCCTGTCATGGTGAAAAAAGTGAAGTATTACCTTATATCGCAAAGCGGTATGATTCAGCGTATGGCTATAAAATAGGTGAAGTCAGAGGTATAACCAGCATTAAAATCCCTAAAAAAACGTTGTTTGATGATGTCATAGTCCTATTTTGGAAAGAGACACTTTTTAGTGGAATAGTCATGTTACTTTTGCTGATTGTTCTTTACATTGCGATCAAAGATTTAACAAAACGTGATGTTGAACAGAAAAAAGAGTTGGAAAGTTTAATTTTAGAACGAACTCAAGACCTGCTCACGAAAAGTAAAGAATTAGAAAATGCGTATGCTCACCAACAGCATCTTTACTCTGTTTTACGAACCGTTACTGATAGTAATCAAATTTTAATCACGACCTCTAACGTTCGCGAGCTATTGCATCAAACGGCATTATGCCTTTTTGCAAATGACTCCTTTGCCCACGTTAAAATTGCTTTATGTGAAAAAGGAGCGTTAAATGTCAAAGAGTCTTATGGATTAGAAGAAGAATTCGATATTAACGAAATTGAACAACATGTTTTTAATACAGGTAGTTTTAAAATCTTAACGGCAAGAAGTTCAGATACACCATCAAGGTGTAAAGCAATGATGCTTCAGTATCATGTAACTGAGGCATACATTACTGTTTTAAAAAGTGATAAATTTACGCATAATGTGTTAGGTATTTTAACAATATGTACCACAATGAAAGAAGGATTCAGTGTAGAAGAGCATGCAATGATTGAAGAATTAGCAGGCGATATTGGGTTCGCAATTAACTCTTTTATGCAAAAAGAGAGTATTTTGAAGCTCTCTTATTATGATCCTTTAACCGATTTAGCGAATAAATTGATGCTCACCGAGCAGATACGTTTATGCATTAGTGCAAGTAAACGTTCAAAAACCTATGGTGCACTTTTATTTATGGATTTGGATAATTTTAAATCCATCAATGACTTAAAAGGGCATGCAACAGGCGACAAATTACTCATAATGATGGCAAGACGTTTAGAAAATTATGCTAATGAGAGTGATATTGTTGCTCGTTTTGGCGGTGATGAGTTTGCTTTTTTATTACCAAATTTAAGTACAACATTAGAAGAAACTGCGAAACTTGCAGAAGATATTGCGATGCAAATTCTTCTTGCAACCAAAGAGCCTTTTATTATTGATGAACACCCTTTCTTTATGACGGTCAGCATTGGTATCAGTCTTATTGATGAACATGAGAGTGCAGAGGAACTCTTAAGCCATGCCGATAGCGCTATGTATGCAGCTAAAACAGATGGACGAAATACTATTCGTTTTTTTGACGCTTATATTCAAAAAGTGATGGAAGAAAAATCATTATTACTTCAATATTTACGCGATGCTCTTGATTCAAAACGTTTCTTTCTTTATTACCAACCACAAGTAGATTCAAACGCTCATATTATTGGTGTAGAAGCGTTAGTAAGATTGAAAAACCAAGAAGGCGCACTTATCTCTCCTGCTGAATTTATTCCTTTATGCGAAGAATCTGGACTCATTCTTCCTCTTGGAAAATGGGTCATGTATGAGGCAATGCACCAAGCGAGTCATTTTATGCAAGACTTCAACAAAAGAGGTTGGCGTGTCTCTATTAATGTTAGTACCAAACAATTTGAGAGAGATGATTTTGTGACCGTCGTGCGTGAAACGTTAGAAATGACAGGGGTAAATCCTTCTTCTATTCGTTTGGAATTAACAGAAAGTCTTTTAATCGGTGATAGTGCCAAAGCGGTGAAAAAAATTTTAGCTTTGAAAGAGTTAGGTATCTCGTTATCTGTGGATGATTTTGGCACAGGCTATTCTAGTTTACAATATCTCAAACAACTCAGCGTTGATGAGCTAAAAATTGATCAATCGTTCATTCATGATTTTATGGTAGACCGCAATGATGCGATGATTGTTGAGACCATTATTTCTATTGGTAAAAATTTTCATCTGGATGTCATTGCGGAAGGCGTTGAAACCAAAGAGCAGTTTGAAACATTAAAATCGTTAGGATGCCAATTTTTCCAAGGCTATTATTTTGGAAAACCTACACAATTGGAGTTATTGTAGTTTTACATGTAAAAGGTTATTCACGAACGATGTCATAGCCTTTTGGTATTTCTGCTTTAAACAATTCATCATCTAAAAAAAGATTAATAGACTGGTTTGAAAAAAGGATTTCAACGCTGTTTTCAAGCTTGTCTTTATACGATATTTTTTCAATACTTTCGTTACTAGCGGTTATCGTATAAACCGTGTCCATAAATTTGGTGACATAGGTATGGGGTGCTACCTCTTTAGCTTCGCGTAAGAGTTGCGCGATATTTGGAGTGTTTTCAAGGGTTGTAATAATGGCTTGTTCCAGTTCCGGTTCTAAAATTAAAACCTTAGATTGATTAAAATAAATCTTTTTTGCCACGGGTTTTTCATAAATCCACAACGCCTTTTTATCGTGTGTGGCATAAAAAACACCTTCATAAGTAATCGTTTTATTCTGATCGTTGGTCACTTTTTGAACAAAATCACTTTGTATTGTTTTAAAATCTCCCATTTTCGCAAACAAAAGCGTCGTTATACAGAAAAAAAATCCTAAAAATCGCATCACATACTCCTGTTCAAGATAAATAAGATATGGAGTTTTATCAAATAGATAGTAAAAGTATGATAAAATCCTAAGCTTTATTGATAAGAATGTACGTAACGAAAGAAGAATAGGGGTAGAATCGCATGTTATTGAGTAGTATTGTTCGCAAAATTTTTGGCACTAAGAATGATCGTGTTGTTAAGGAATTAATGAACCGCGTTAAGAAAATTAATGTTTTAGAACCAACGTATGAAAAATTAAGTGATGAAGCCCTAAAAGCGGCCTTTGAAGAATTGAAAGAAGCAGTAAAAGCTGGCACAAAATCGTTAGATGATGTTTTAAATGATGTTTTTGCAATCACAAGAGAAGTCAGTAAACGAACCACAGGTATGCGTCATTTTGATGTTCAAATGATTGGTGGTTTAGTCTTGCATGGTGGTAATATCGCTGAAATGAAAACCGGTGAAGGTAAAACATTGGTCGCTACCTTACCCGTTGTCCTCAATGCTATGACAGGTGAGGGTGTTCATGTCGTTACCGTCAATGATTATCTTGCTAAGCGTGATGCTGCAGATATGTCGCGAATCTATACGTTTTTAGGCTTAAGTGTTGGGGTTGTAACCAATGACCTTGAAAACGATGCAAAACGTAAAGCACAGTATGATTCTGACATTACTTATGGAACCAACAATGAGTTTGGTTTTGACTATTTGCGCGATAATATGCGCTATTCTTTGGACGAAAGAGTACAACGTACACACAACTTTGTTATCGTGGATGAAGTCGATTCCATTTTAATTGATGAAGCGCGAACACCACTGATTATTTCAGGACCATCCAATCGTACGTTAGATGGTTATAAAATTGCTGACACTGTGGCACGTAAACTCACAAAAGAAGAAGATTTTACTGTTGATGAAAAAAACAGAACGATTATTATGACAGAAAACGGTATTAGTAATGCCGAAAAGCTGTTTGATGTCGATAACCTTTATAGCCTCGAAAATGCCGTTTTATCTCACCATTTGGACCAAGCACTCAAAGCGCATTATCTTTTTGAAGTCGATGTCGATTATGTTGTTCGTGAAGGCGAAATTGTCATTGTTGATGAATTTACAGGACGATTGAGTGAAGGAAGACGTTTTAGTGAAGGATTGCATCAAGCACTAGAAGCAAAAGAAAATGTGATGATTAAAGAAGAGTCACAAACACTCGCTGACATTACATTCCAAAATTACTTTAGACTTTACAAAAAATTAGCTGGTATGACAGGTACTGCACAAACTGAAGCTACAGAATTTTCACAAATTTATGATTTAGAAGTTATTTCTATCCCAACAAATTTACCTATGCGTAGAGATGATATGAATGACCTTATCTACAAAACAGAACGTGAGAAATTTGAAGCGGTCATTAAAGATATTAAGTTATGCCATGAAAAAGGACAACCTGTTCTTGTTGGTACAGCCTCAATTGAAAAAAGTGAACTTTTACATGCCCTGTTAAAAAAAGAAAAAGTGCCACACTCCGTTTTGAATGCTAAAAACCATGAAAAAGAAGCGCAAATTATTAAAGATGCTGGTGTTAAAGGTGCTGTTACCATTGCAACCAATATGGCTGGACGTGGTGTTGATATTAAGCTAGATGATGAAGTCAAAGCATTGGGCGGCCTTTATATTATAGGAACAGAGCGTCACGAAAGTAGACGTATAGATAACCAATTACGTGGACGTTCAGGTCGTCAAGGCGATAATGGAAAAAGTCGATTTTACCTTAGCTTAGAAGATAATTTACTTAGAATTTTTGGCAGTGATCGTATTAAAGCTATTATGGAGCGTTTGGGTATTGAAGAGGGTGAGCATATTGAATCTAAAATGGTAACACGTGCTGTTGAAAATGCTCAAAAGAAGGTTGAAGCACTTCACTTTGAAGCACGTAAACATCTTCTTGAATACGATGATGTTGCCAACAAGCAACGTAAAACAATCTATAATTTTAGAAATGACTTATTAAATCCTGAATACGATATTGAAACTAAAATCAAAGAAATTCGTGTCGAATTTGTCACCAATCTTCTCTTTAAAGCAGAAATTTATGAAGGAATTTCTGAAACAGAGTATGATCTAGATCGTTTAGTTATGGTCTTTAAAGATGAGTTGGGTGAAACATTTACAACAGATGAATTTAAAGGTCTTGAGTTCGTTGCATTGCGTGATAAACTCGTGGATGCACTTGAACGAAGTTTTGCAGAGAAAATGTCTGTTGTGGATGAAAAGCAATGTAAAGAGATAGAGCGAATTTTATATTTACAAGTGTTAGATAATACATGGCGCGCGCATCTTTATCAAATGGATATTTTAAAAACAGGTATCGGCCTTCGTGGATACAATCAAAAAGACCCTTTAACAGAATATAAAAAAGAGAGTTATAATCTTTTTATTGAATTGGTTGAGCAAATTAAATTTGATAGTTTCAGAACGTTACATATTGTTCAATTGCGCGATAACAAAGAAGAAGAAGAACGTCGTGCGATGGATGAGATGATACGACGTATGGAAGAGGCAAATGCAAATGCAACTCTTCAACATCACAATCCATATGATGAAGAAGATGAAGACAAAGAGAAAAAAATAGCACGAAATGAGCCATGTCCTTGTGGCAGTGGAAAAAAATATAAACAATGCTGTGGCAAAAGTGGTCCTAAAAAAGGGCTATTAGCGTAAAGGGTAGTTGTGCAGAAGAATCTTAGTATTTATCTTGTCAAAAAGTATTTACGATTTGACAAGTCGCAACCCTTTATCACGGTTATTTCACTATTGGCATTTTTTGGCGTAGCAATAGGGCTGACCGTTTTAATGGTTGCTATGGCAATAATGAATGGCTTTGATAAAGAGTTTGAAAAAAAACTTTTTACTATGAACTACCCGCTTTCAATTTATGCACGTAGTTTTTCGCCTGTGACACAACAAGACCTTAACACACTACAGGAACAATTTCCAAAATTAAAATTTAGTCCTTATATTTCAACACAAGTGATTATTAAAAAAGGAAATCGCCTAGAGGGTGGTATGCTCTTTGGTGTTAATTTTGAGCAAGAAGCTCAAATCAATAGTATTGTGGCAGAAGCTATTAAAGGCAAAGAGTTAGACAAGTATGACCTTATCACGGGCAGTGAAATTGCAAAAACACATATGTTAAGCTCTGATGAGAAAGCAACATTGATTTTTACAAAAAATGATCCAGGTGGTATTAGTCTTATCCCTAAGATGAAGCGCTTTAATTATAAAGGAGCTTTTCATTCCGGACTGATCGCTTACGATAAAGCCTATATGTACACGACACTAGAATCATTAACGCAAATATTGCAATACAATGATGGCGATTTTGATGGGATTCATGTCTATTCGGATGAACCTTTTAGTGATATTGAAAAAATTCGTCAGATGCTACCGGCGCATTTAGGTGTTGTTGGTTGGTGGCAAATGAATGGTAACTTCTTTTCAGCACTTGCTTTGGAAAAACGTGCTCTTTTTATTGTACTGATGCTTATCATCCTTATTGCATCTCTTAATATCATCAGCTCACTCTTAATGACTGTGATGAACAGACGTAAAGAGATTGCACTCTTGCTTTCTCTTGGTGCTTATAAAAAAGAGATTAAGAAGACTTTCTTTTATTTAGGATTGGTGATTGGTGGGGGCGGAATGATTTTTGGTATTGTTCTTGGTGGACTAGCACTCTTTCTTTTGGGGTCATTTAATATTATTTCCTTGCCTGCTGATGTTTATGGAACCACTAAATTACCATTGGACCTTTCTGTTATAGATTTTGTCTTAATTGTTATTGGTACAAGTGTTATTGTAGCACTCTCTTCATATTATCCTGCCCATAAAGCAACACAGATTAATGTTTTAGAAACACTACGTAATGAATAAAAGTAGTCAATGAGTAGGGTTTACCTACTCATTTTATTTGAGTAAATCCGTTGTAATATTGCAGTTATCTTCTACTGTTTCGCGTAATTTTCCTAAGAGCGACTTAGAATCAATTCCATCTTCCGGGTAAGTAACAACATTATCATGTGGTTCTTGGTCTAAAAATTCTTGAATACCAGAAAGCACCTCCGTCGCGCCGTTCCAATCAGTTCCCGTTAGCATGACGACATAGTGATTACTGTGATTAAAAATAGCATCTGTACGACGAAGAATACGCTGAAACATCTCTAAACTATCAACCTCTTTGCGATCTTCCAAAGAAAAAAAGATGAGTGAAAAAGGGACTTCATCTTTAATGCCAAAACGTTCAAGTAATGCTATATGGTGGTCTATTAAATTAGCAAGATTAATATTTGAAAAAGCTATACCCGACATGGAAACTCCTTTAGACCTATTTTTAATTATTGTACCTCAAATTTATTCTAAAATGTCAATCTTTCCAAAATTAAAGTAATTAAATCCGTCTTTGTGTTCGTAGGTAAATTCTATATGATGCGCTTTGACAATGTGATGTACGATGTAAAGTCCTAAGCCAAAACTTTGATGCGAATTTTTTTCTTGAACAAAAGGTTCGAGATAATGTTCAAGATCATATTTAAGAGGCTTCCCTTGGCTGATAAATGAGATTTTAGACTTATTGGCAACAATATGTACCTTTTGGTCAAAGGAGTATTTTATGCCATTGTCAATGACATTTTTCATAGCCGTGGTAAAGAGTCTAAAATCTACATGTAAAATAATTTCATCATCGACAATATCAATTTCAACTTGCGAGGGTGAAATCATTGCTAAATCTATTGATTCATCGAGCATATCAACCAAACGGTAAGGCTTGATATTTTTAAGTCCTTCTCCTGAGGTAATTTGCTCAATGGAGGCAAATTCATTAATGAGTAATTCTAGCTTTTCAAATGCTCCAATTAGACGCGTGCGTTGTTTGCCATCTTCAAGCATTTCGGCACTAATACGTCCTTTTGTAATAGGGGTTTTAAGTTCATGCATGATATTGCGTAAAAAGAGTTGGCGGGATTGATTGAGCTTATTAATTTGTTCTACAGCGTTGTGAAAAGCATTGGCTACTTGAGAAATTTCATCTTCTCCGTCCGTTTTACAATGAATATTAAGATCACCCTTGGCAAAACGGTCCATTTGCCGTTTGAGTTTACGAAGAGGCTTAAGCTTACGAATAGTGAGAATATACGCGACAATGATAATGGCAAATACAACGCCAAAAATAGTTTTAATAAGGTCGTATCGATAAGGCTGGAAATCTTCATCTTTTAGTAGTAAAGACGAATATTTTGTTTCTATTTGCAGATAATGGTCGTTGTCATAACGTAAAATGGCACTGGTTCCAATACGATCAGAAATCTTTTGAATGATTTGTGCATGTTGAATAATCTGCTCTTTCGTATTTTTATCCGTAATCTCACGCATCTGATAACCTTGAACTTGCCTTTTGAGTTCATCATTGGTAATAAAGTTATTTAAATGAAACAGTGTTGCACGCGCGATAATAGAATATTTTGTATTGAGCTTTTCTGTATAGTTTTGCTTATCGTATTCCAGTAAAAATAACAATGCCAAAAAAATACTGACAATACTAATGGTAAAAATAAAGGTAATACTGTAAAAGATTGATGATTTTGTCATTGTAAAAACTTATATCCTACACCTCGAACAGCATGAATGTAGGTTGGCTCTTTAGGGTTTTCACCCAATTTTTGACGGATACGTCCTACAATAACATCGATGCTTTTATTGGTCGTCTCTTCGCTAATAGCTTCAATATTATAAATGAGCTCTTCTCTTGAGACAACGCCGCCTTCTTTTTTCATCAAATAGCTTAAAATTCCATATTCTGCGGCTGTTAAGTGCAATTCTTTGTTGTGAAAGAAAATTGCCATTTGTTCTTCATTAAGAATTAAATCTTTTATTTTATGGACTGTTTGTTCTGTTGGGATAAACCCTTTTTGGCGTCTTAATAGGCTCATAATGCGTGCTTGTAATTCTCTTGGATTATAAGGTTTTGGAAGATAATCATCTGCGCCATTTTCAAGAGCGGTAACTTTGTCCGTTATATCGGTACGGGCTGAGGAAATAATAATAGGCAATGTATGACGTTTTCGAATCTCCTTACACACTTCAAGACCATCAATTCCGGGTAACGTCAAGTCTAAAATAACAAGATCAAATGATTCTGTATCCAGTGTTGATAGCCCAATATAAGGGTCTTCAGCGATTGTAATTGCAATATCAAATTGTTCCAAATACTCCATAAGTATTTCTGCAAGTTCCAAATCATCTTCAATCATTAAAATTTTCGTCATAGCTACCTTTCCTCTTTCAAGAGGCTTATTATATACTATTTAGGAGGCTTTTGCCTCCTAAATAAGCTGCTAAGGCATGACTAAAATGGCGCGATAATTCTGTCGATTGATGATGATGCGTTTTTTACGATTTTTATACTCTTTGAGTGCATTACTGAGCTCTTTGAGCGTTGTGATATTTTGCTGTTCAACTTGAATAATGACATCGCCTTCTCTAAATCCTATTTTTTCTGCTTTAGAGTCTTCTTTGACATCTGTGACTAAGATACCTTCTATCTCTTTAGGAATTTGGTATTGATAGCGTGTTTTATCATTGATTTCTAAAAGTCCAAGTCCTTCAATTGGGCTTGAATTGCCTTTTGCATCTGTTTGCGATGTTTGCTCAACATCCATTTTGACTAGCTTGATTTTTGTTGTTTTGACTTTTTTATCTCTTTCATAGCTAATTGTTACTGTTTTATCAGGAGCAATGCTTGCAATGGTGTTTTTAAGATCATTGGAATTTTTAATTTTTGTTCCATCCACATCAATAATGAGATCTGATACTTGCAAGCCACCTTTTTCAGCAGGTGAATTTTTTTCAACCATAAGGACTAAAGCGCCTTGTTTATTGTCATAAAGCTCTTTAAGGTCATTGGTTAAGTCTGAAATGGAAACTCCCATAAAACCACGTTCTATTTTGCCATTTTCAATGAGTGAGGTTGCAATTTTTTGAACCATGTTGGAAGGAATTGCAAACCCTACACCATTATTGCCACCACCTTTTGATAAGATAGCACTGTTAATACCTATGAGTGCACCTCTACTATCTACCAAAGCACCACCTGAATTACCAGGGTTAATGGAGGCATCTGTCTGGATAAAGTTTTCGTATTGGTTCAGTCCTACGTTATTTTTATTGAGTGCTGAAATAATACCTTGTGTGATTGTCTCACCAACGCCAAATGGATTGCCAATCGCAAATACGACATCGCCTTCTAATAGATTTGATGAATCGCCAAATTTTGCGATATGCAGCTCTTTGGCGTCAATTTTAACAACGGCAAGGTCTGTTTTTGAATCTTCTCCAATGACTTTTGCCTTATACTCTTTTTCATCATTTGGTAAAGTAACAACGATTTCATCTGCACCCTCGACAACATGATTATTGGTGACAATATAACCATCAGCCGAGATAACAACACCTGATCCTAATGAATGAGATTTTCGTTCAGGCTGCTTTAGCTCGGGAATTCGATTCCCAAAAAATTCTTTAAAAAATGGATTCATCATCAACTCATTGAGTTGGTCGCTTTGTTTATTTTTTTTAGTGGTGGCGATATTAACAACGCTTTTTTTAATATCTTTGACAGCGTTGTTATACGATAAAATCACATTTTGTGACGTCGCATCTTGCCGTGGGTCATCTTTAGGCATTTGAGCAATTTGAATATTTGCTCCAAAAAGTGAAAGTGAAGCGATAAATGAGAGTATCACAATCTTTCTCATGGTTAATCTCCTTAGACTAGTTCGTTTCCGACATTATAAGGGATAGGTGTAAATACAAAGTAAATATTCAGCAAACATTAAGCAAATGAATTGAATACAAGTTGATTGACCTAGACTAAACTTTTATGTTATAATCGCTATAAATATTCTTGGATGTTGTGGAGCAATAAAAGGATAGCTTCTTTTATATTTCTAAACATCTTTTAACGAGGTTAGAGGTCATGAGCAAAAGTTTATATGATACATTGGACATCTCATCTGATGCCAGTGCAGAAGAGATAAAAAAAGCTTATCGAAGGTTGGCACGCAAATATCATCCTGATATTAATAAAGATGCAGGTGCCGAAGAAAAATTTAAAGAGATTAATGCTGCCTATGAAATCTTAAGTGATGAGCAAAAACGTCGTCAATATGACCAATACGGTGATAATATGTTTGGCGGACAAAATTTCCATGATTTTGCCAATGCCCAAGGCGGTGCCAATCTGGATGATATTTTGCGAAGTATCTTTGGTGGCGGCGGTGGCTTTGGTGGCTTTAATAGCTCAAGCAGAGGGTTTAATAGCGGTGGTTTTGGTGGTTTTAGCGGAGGAGGTTTTGGTGGTTTTAGTGAGCCTGATCTGGATGTCAGTGCAAAAATTATTGTTCCTTTCAATGTTGCTATCCTCGGTGGTAAGCATTCTCTTTCTTATAACAGCGAAAATTTCGATGTCAAAATCCCTGCGGGAATTAAAAATGGCGAAAAGATGCGCGTTAAAGATAAGGGAAAGTCATTTCAAGGTAGAAAAGGCGATTTGATTTTAAGCGTAGAAGTTGCTTCCAGTCCTGAGTATACCAGAGAAGGCGATGACTTGATTAAGACAATCGACATTCCTCTCAAAACAGCACTCTTTGGCGGTAAAATCGCTGTCGATACTCTCTATAAAGAGATTACGCTCAAAGTCAAAGAAGACACGAAAAATGGTCAAAAATTTAGAGTAAAAGAGTATGGTGCATTGAACCGTAAAACACAAAGTAAAGGTGATTTGTATCTGGTGGCAAATATTGTTCTTCCTTCTATTGCTTCTTTGGATAGCGAATTAAAAGCAATAATGGAAACAAAATTACCGAATGGATAATATCAAAGGAGCGAAAAATGCATCATGGTTACGAAGAACCCGTTTATTTAATCAGTGTTGTAGCAAAAGTTTTAACGATTCATCCCCAGACACTTCGGCAGTATGAACGAGAAGGTCTTGTGTGCCCGTCCAGAACGGATGGTAAAATGCGTTTATATTCGCAGCGCGATATTGATAAAATTAAGATGATCCAACGACTCACTCGCGATTTAGGAGTCAATCTTGCCGGTGTTGATATCATCATGCAACTGAAAGATAAAATAGATGAATACGAATCCATCATCGATACATTGCGTTCTGAAATTAGTGGACTCTCTAAAAAAAGTTCACAATCCAAAAATCCTTTAGTAAAACACAAAAATAGCTACGAGATTATTTTATTTGGAGAATAGTGTTGGACAATTTATTGGCGATTATTTTAAGCGCAACAGCTATTGCAACGTTTTTCAATATTTTTTTAAAACGTTATAATATTCCAACGATTATCGGCTATATTTTAACGGGCTTTGCTATTGCCTATCTTTTTGAATTGGGTCGTAATAATGACTCTTTAACACATATCGCTGAATTTGGTATTGTCTTTTTGATGTTCACGATTGGCTTGGAATTTTCAATCAAGCATCTTATGAGTATGAAAAAAGATGTTTTCTTAAATGGTTTTTTACAGGTATTGCTCTCAGGTGGCATTATTTCATTAAGCGCAGAATACTTTTTTGGAATGGACCGCAAAAGTGCTATTATCGTTGGGTATGCATTGGCGCTTTCTTCCACTGCGATTGTTCTTAAAATCTTAAACGACACCGGAACCATCCACACGGTGTATGGACGTAAATCGCTTGGAATTTTGTTGTTTCAAGATATCGCGGTTATTCCTATTTTACTAATGATTAACATCTTTTCTAATCAAACCAGCACCCTTTCATCATTATTGTTAGAAACGTTAATTAGTGCTGTCATTATTCTTGGGCTTCTTTTTATTATCGGTAAATATTTATTGAATCGTTTTCTCTCTTTGGTGGTTTGGGCGGATACCGAAGAAATTTTTATTGCTTCGGTGTTAATGCTTGTTGTTGGTGCATCTTTTTTAGCGCATTCCTTAGGTTTTTCATACTCTTTAGGTGCTTTTTTAGCGGGCATGATGATGTCTGAAACACAATATAAACATCAAATTGAAGCAGACTTGGTTCCCTTTCGCGATATTTTACTAGGACTTTTTTTTATTACCGTTGGAATGCAAATAGACTTGCGCCTTATTGCTGAGAATTATGGTCTTATTTTGGTATTGCTTGTCGCCATTTTAGCCATCAAAATCAGTGTTGTTTTTATTGTTTTAATGCTTCAAGTAGGCGGAAGAATAGCCCTCAAAACAGCACTTGCAATTTGTCAAGGCGGGGAATTTTCTTTGGCGATTCTAGCCCTTGCCAGTTCTGAAAGTTTGATTGATGCACGAACAACACAGGTCTTAATTGTTACGGTTGTTTTATCTATGGTTTCTACGCCTTTTATCCTTAAAAATATGAAAAAAATTGTTGATGCTATTACTCAAGAGCCCAACAGAGGTGATTTTATGATTCACTCTTCAGGCATTAAAGACCATATCATCGTTTGCGGTTATGGTAAATTGGGACAAGAAATTGTCTACCGCTTGAAAAAGATGAATATTAATTACCTTGTACTAGAGCATGATATTACGCTGGTTAAATTGGGACAAAGCAGGGGCGAACCTGTCTATTTTGGAAATGCGGCTGAGCGAAGTATTTTGAAAAACGCTTTTGTTGAAGATGCCAAGGCAGTCATTATCGCTATCAATAATGAAAAAAAGCTCATTTTATTATGCGAAATATTGCAATCATTTGAGAAGCCGATAAAAATCGTGGCAAAAGCAAGCGATTATGATGAGAAAAAACTTCTAAAAGCACTGCAAGTTAAACACATCATTAATGAAGGGCGTGAAGCTGCTAAAGCGCTTTTAAAAGTAGCAATTGAAGATAATCCTACTGAGTAATAAATAGAGCAATTTCATCACTTAAAAAATAGTCGTTATTATAGACCCGATTGTTTTTACATGTAAGTTTATCTTCATGGATTAAAAGCAAAACTCTTTTGTTCTCTTGTTCGTTAAACTCATCCATTGCAATGCCAATAGTGCTTCTTAATCCTAAGAAAATTTTTTCTACATGTAAATCGTCTCTGCTGAGCTCTTCAACGTCTTGTTGCAGAGGGTTTTTAATATACTCTTCTATGTTTTTAGAGGGATAAAAACGCTTATTGTTTAAAAAACCGACTGCCCCACAACCTATTCCAAGATAATTTTGATGTTCCCAATACCCTTTATTGTGCCGACTTTGATAACGACCAAAATTGGAGATTTCATATTGTGGAAATCCCGCTTTGATAATGTCATCGACAAAATCTTTTGCAAGTGTTTCTGACGGGTTAGTAACATCACTACGTTTGTAAAAAGGTGTATTTTCTTCCAAGGTAAGGGCGTAAGCACTTAAATGATTGATAGGTAAGGATGCTGCAATGCGTAAGTCTTCTTGTAAAAGGGCAGGGGTATCAAGAGCGGTTGCATAAATCAGGTCTAAAGAGAGATTGTGAATGCCACTGTTTGCTGCTGTTTCCACAGCTTCGCGTGCGATTTTTGGTGTATGGTTTCGACCTAAAAACGTAAGTTTTTGTGCATTAAAACTTTGTACGCCAAAACTGAGGCGATTGACGCCTAAGCTCTGCATCGTCTCTATCCACTCTTGTGTCGCTGAGTGCGGATTTGCTTCAGAGGTAATTTCAACGTCTGTACTTAAAAAAGGGCGCAAGGTTTTAAAAAATGGCTCATACCATGATGCTGTAATCGTTGAAGGAGTGCCCCCTCCGATAAATAAAGAGGTGATAGAATGTGCTTGTGGTTCAAACTTATCCAGCTCAAAAAGAAGTTGTTCATGAATGCGATTCATGTACATTTGTTTAAGAGCAGATTTATTGTCATAGGAGTTAAAAGCACAGTAGTGACACTTACTGTCACAAAATGGGATATGAAGATAGGCTAACACTTATTTCCTTGTATCAAGCAAGTTTAATGACTTTTTGGCTACCATTTTAACAAAAATATAGAGGTAATGCACAATCATGGAATCACCAAAACGATACAGACCAAATGTTGCAGCTGTGGTGGTCTCTGACAAATATCCTTTTAAATGCGAACTTTTTATCGCAAGTAGAAGTGATATTGAAGGTGCTTGGCAATTTCCTCAAGGTGGTATTGATGCGGGAGAAACGCCAAGAGAAGCACTTTATCGTGAGCTTGAAGAAGAAATCGGCACGAATGAAGTCGAAATTATTGGTGAATATCCAGAATGGCTACGATACGATTTTCCTCAAAAGATTGCCCAAAAAATGTACCCATTTGATGGACAAAGCCAGAAATATTTTTTAGTCAGACTTAAAAAAGACGCTAAGATTAATTTAGCCACCAAAGAGCCTGAATTTTGTGATTTTAAATTTGTAAGCTTAGAAGAAATATTTGATTTTATCACGTATTTTAAACGACCAGTATATAAACAAGTATTAGAATATTTTAAAAAAGAAGGGTATCTATAAAATGTTGATTGTCCAGAAGTACGGTGGTACAAGTGTTGGCAATGTTGAGCGCATTGAAGCGGTTGCCAAAAGAGTCATTGAAAGTAAAAAAGCGGGACACGATTTAGTGGTTGTTGTCTCAGCAATGAGTGGTGAAACCAATAAACTTTTAGATTTTGCAGCTTTTTTTAGCCCAACGCCTAATCAACGTGAAGTAGATATGTTGCTCAGTTCTGGTGAGAGAGTCACCAGTGCTTTACTGGCTATTGCTCTTGAATCGATGGGCTATCCTGCCGTCTCCATGAGTGGAAGACGTGCTGGCATTGTGACCGATAACATGCACACAAAAGCGCGCATTGAATACATCGATACAACCGTGATGAAAGAAGAGTTAGCCCAAGGTAAAATCGTTGTTGTGGCTGGTTTTCAAGGCATAACGTTAAGTGGTGAAGTTTCAACCCTTGGACGTGGCGGTAGTGACCTCTCTGCTGTTGCTGTTGCTGGTGCGTTGGAAGCGGATTTGTGTGAAATCTATACGGATGTTGATGGTGTGTATACTACCGACCCTCGTATTGAGCCTAAAGCAAAAAAACTGGATAAAATCAGTTACGATGAGATGTTAGAACTTGCCAGCCTTGGAGCAAAAGTACTCCAAAGTCGCTCTGTGGAGATGGCAAAGAAGCTCAACGTCAATTTAGTAACACGCAGTAGTTTTAATAATCATGAAGGAACACTTATTACAAAGGAAGATAACATTATGGAGCAACCATTAGTAAGCGGAATCGCACTTGATAAAAACCAAGCTAGAGTTACTCTAAGAGGTGTAACCGATAAGCCAGGCATTGCCGCAGAAATTTTCAAAAAACTTGCTGATTGCAATGTAAATGTTGATATGATTATTCAAAATGTCGGACATGATGGTACGACTAATCTAGGATTTACAGTACCTCAAAATGAACTAGATATTACTAAAACAGCGATGAGTGAACTCAAAGCAAGTGATGTTGTCGAATACGACAGCGAGATTGTCAAAGTCTCTGTTGTGGGCGTTGGTATGAAATCACACAGTGGTGTTGCATGTAAAGCATTTGACACGATGGCAAAAGAGGGTATTAATATTGAGATGATTAGTACCAGTGAAATCAAAGTTTCTATGGTAATTCAAGCCAAATACGGTGAGCTTGCCGTTAGAGCACTTCACAGCGCATACCAATTGGATAAATAATTAATGCAACAATTTTTAAAGTGGACACTAGAAGAGATACGAAAAGACGGCTCTTCTATGAGTTGGATGGAAGAGAAGAGGTTCGAATGGGTTCCTCTTGCTGCTTCCATGCTCAAAAACCTTTTAGAAGGACATACGTTTGTTGTGATTACTGATGATGATCGCGGTTGGTTTTGCCATTATATGCTGCGCGCCATTAACAATCATCAAAAAAACAGACCATTGTTGCCGTTCATCTCTTTACAAACACTCTATCCCAATTTGTATCAAGTCAAAACAAAAGAAGATATTGAATTGTTAGAAAACATGCTTTCTCAAGCCTTTCCCAGTGGATATACCTTTTTTTATGTAGGTAAAAATAGCGATATCAAAATGCAAATTGCCAAGCGAAAAGATGATAGTTTTATGTGGATTATGGATGAGCACATTCAAAATAGCTTTTATCTTTTAAGCGATGATGACACTCTAGATATAAAATTAATTCAACTCTTTCGACTTCTTGATAAAAGTATCGATGCTGTACTTTTTGCTGAGGTTATTTTTGAAAATGAGTGAGGAAAAAGGTTTAAGCCATATTTTAATCTGTAAAAATGTGGAAAAAGCGAACGAACATTTGATGGAGCTTCTTTCAAAAGAGCGCCATCTTTTTTATACCAAAGATGAATTTTTAATGGACGATGCAAAAGAGGTCGTAAAAGAGGCGTATATTGCGGAATCTTCCAATAAATACCTGATTTTATCCGCTAAAAGCTATCGTGTTGAAGCACAAAATGCTTTGTTGAAAATCCTTGAAGAACCACCACGACACATTGTTTTTATCGTGGTTGCACCTTCTAAAACGGCGTTGCTTCCAACGATTCGTTCACGTCTTGCACAACGAGAATTGTGTGTTGAACAAGAGTGGATGTCCAGCGGTTTGCCTCTGAACAAACTCGACCTTAGCGATATTTACCCTTTTGTACAACAAAATCAGTCTCTTGAAAAAAATAAGCTAAAAAGCTTAGTGCAAACCATTGTGTATGAAGCTATCAATACGCATCATTTGCATTTTAGTGAAAAAGAGTTAGAACATTTTCAAAAACTGTTGCATTTGGTTGAACTCAATTCAAGACCACAAACAATTTTAACATCGTTATTACTTTCTATCATGTTAAGGCGTCATCCATGAAACTTTATAAGCTCTCATCTAAGACGCAGTTGCAAACACTCATGCATAAAATGGGCGTAACGCCTGAAGGGCAAGCCCTTTTAATGGCTAAATCCCATCTAAATTTTATTTATATTAAAGCACTTAAGACACCTGCTGCAAATATTTTAAAACAAGACGCGCTCTCTATTGGGGCTGATTTGGCAGTACCTAAAGAGACCATTACATGTAAAGTTCCTTTTGTGGACGCTGTGCTCATTGCCAACGATAAGCAACTAAAAGAGCTGAGTCGTAAGGAGAAAATACAACCTTTTGGGCTTAAAGATGTCGCACACAAGCTCAGTGAAATGGTTTTTACATGTAAAGATGATTTTAGCGTTATGGGTATTATCAATACCAATGAAGACAGCTTCTTTCAAGGAAGTCGTTTTCATGGAGAAGCAGCACTTACGCATATTGAAACGATGATACGTGATGGTGCAACGATGATTGACCTAGGCGGCGTTTCAAGCCGCCCGGGAAGTCTTCGCATAAGTGATGAAGAAGAGTTAGCGCGTATTAAACCGATTGTCGATTTAATCGCGAAGCATGACCTTCCATCAAAAGCGGCATTTTCGCTCGATAGTTATTCGCCTTTATGCCTAGAGTACGCATTGAGCAAGGGGTTTAGCATTGTCAATGACATCACGGCTTTGGCAAATGATGATGTTGCGCGCGTTGCGGCAAAATATCATGCGACGGTGGTTTTGATGCATATGCAAGGTGACCCTCAAACCATGCAGTACGAGCCTATTTATGACGATGTCATGGTCGAAGTCGATGCCTTTTTTGAAGAGCGAATCGCAAAAGCCAAAGCGTTTGGCATTGATAAACTTGTGCTCGATGTCGGCATCGGTTTTGGCAAAAGTTTAGAACACAATTTAACGCTACTGAAACATCATGCGCATTTCTTACATTTTGGGTATCCTCTTTTAATTGGGGCAAGCCGAAAATCAATGATTGATAAAATTATCCCCACGCCTGTTGCTCAAAGGTTGCCTGGCACACTTGCTTTGCATCTAAAAGCCTATGAGCATGGTGCGACGATTATTCGTGCGCATGACGTTAAAGAACATGTACAAGCGCTCAGTGTTTTGAGAGCTTTGAACCTTACCGTTTAGGATTTGATTTTGGAAAAGATACTGGATCTTTTAAGTCGTATTAGTACACTCTATAACATTCCTCAATGGATTGTAGATAGCGGTGCTATTGCTATTTGTTTTATTTTAATCACTTCACCTTTTGTAGCGCGCTATTTAATGCGACCTAAATATTATAAATATCGTGAAATGTTTTTGTTTAAAGTGTTGTGGCGTTGGAAATATAAAAAAGGCGATGTGATTTCATTGTGGTGTTATTGCCCAAATTGTCAAGGGATGCTCATTTGTGATGATGAAAACTGCCGTTCAACAACAACCCTGCAAGATAAAATTACTTATTTTGTCTGTAATGAATGTGGCGGTAATGAGTTGGGGCGCGTCGTTGGTGGCGATAGACGTTATGTACTCAGTCTTGTCAAACGCGATATTTGGCGCCATATCAAAGATGGCACATACAATGAAGTCTCTGTCGCGACCAAAGATGCCCTTGAATTGTACCAAGAGCTCAAGAGTGAAAAAGAGAAAGACCTTCTCCTTGAAATTGCGCAATCAAGCACACAAGAAGAGCCTTTACATGTAAAAAGCGATGAGACAACAGAGGATGACACACACGCGATTGATAACCATGAAGTCATCTCCGAATTTCAGGATGCTCAAGAGGAAACCTTAGCACCCCATGAAGAAAATCAAAGTACTCCCGAAAGCTTGGAGCCAAAGCATGATGATGAGACGACGGCTGATGCTACCTTGGAAAATGATGTGAAAGAAGAGAAGAAAAACGATGGAATTTGAGTTTTATTATTATATTATTTTCCTAGCAACAGGCATTGTGGCAGGCTTTATTGATTCAATTGCCGGAGGCGGTGGTATCATTACAATTCCTGTACTGATGGCTTCTGGTATGCCTCCGCATATTGCGCTTGCAACCAACAAACTGCAAGGAACTTTTGGTAGTGGTATGGCGTCTATCAACTTTATTCGAAAAGGGTTTATTTCGTGGAATGAAGTGTATATCGGTGTGATTTATACGTTTATTGGTGCGGCGATTGGTACGTATGCGATTTTATTGATGGATGCGAGCATGCTATCCAAAGTGATTCCTTTGATGTTAGTCGCCATCTTTATTTATACGCTTTTATCCCCTAAAATGGGTGAAAATGATAGACATGCTTATTTAGGCAATCATCTCTTCTTTTTGATTTTTGGTATCGGCATAGGCTTTTATGACGGCTTCTTTGGACCAGGCACGGGGACATTTTGGACAATAGCGCTAGTAACGCTCTTAGGACTCAATCTTAAAAAGGCAACTGCACAAACTAAAGTGATGAATTTTACCAGTAACATTATCTCTTTGGCGGTTTTTTTATGGAGTGGTACTGTACTGTTTGTTGTCGGTTTTTTAATGGGACTAGGTCAAATTATAGGTGCTTATATCGGTTCGAATATGGTCATCAAAAAAGAGGTTGGATTTATTCGTGGATTTTTCCTAACTATGGTGGGTCTTACCTTAATCAAACTATTTTATAACAGCTATTTTGCATCATGACACATCAAGATTATTTAGAAAAAATTGAACTGGCAAATGCGTGGGCAAAAGCCTATTATGTCGATGATATGCCAATTGCCAGTGATGAAGAGTATGACACGTTGTACCATGAGATTTTGTTATTTGAACAGCAAAATCCTCTGTTTGTTGATGAGAACAGTCCTACAAAACGTGTAGGTGGAAAAGTTTTAGAAGGTTTTGTGAAAGCTTCTCATAAAGCGCGCATGTGGAGCATGGAAGACGTTTTTAATGAAGAAGATTTGGATGCGTGGATTGAACGTGTTAAAAAAGTCAAGGAACACTTTACATTTTACTGTGAACCCAAGTTTGACGGGGCTAGTTTAAATCTGATTTATGAGCACGGGCGATTGCAACAAGCCATTACAAGAGGCGATGGAAGCATTGGTGAGGATGTGACGCAAAATGTTAAAACAATCGGCTCTATTCCTCTTCAAATTGCGTATCTTGGGTTGATTGAAATTCGTGGTGAAGTGGTAATTAAAAAAGCAGATTTTGAGACAATGAACCAAGAGCGCCTACATGCCAATGAACCACTCTTCGCTAACCCTAGGAATGCCGCATCGGGCAGTTTACGACAGCTCGATACCAGCATTACTGCGAAGCGAAAACTTGTTTTCTATCCGTGGGGCATTGGTGTCAATACGCTCCTCCAAACACAGCTCAGCGATAAAATGGCGTATGTTTATACTTTGGGCTTTTTAAAGCCGCCACGCATTGTAGTAACGAATCAGGTTGAAGATGTCCATACCTTGTATCATGAACTCATCGCGACACGGGATGAGATAGAGATGATGATGGATGGTATGGTTGTCAAAGTCGATGAAATAGCGTTGCAAGAAGAGTTGGGATACACCGTTAAATATCCAAGATGGATGGTAGCTTTTAAATTTCCAGCCATTGAAAAAGTAACAAAAATTAAAGCGATTACCTTACAAGTAGGACGAACAGGTGTTGTAACGCCCGTGGCAGAAGTCGAAGCTGTCAATATTGAAGGCGTGGTGGTTGAGCGAGCGACACTGCATAATTTTGATGAGATTGAACGCAAAGATATTCGTATTCATGATAGTGTCATTATCATCCGCAGTGGCGATGTCATTCCTAAAATCATTAAAGTGGTGCAAGAACGTAGAAATGGAAATGAAATAATCGTAAAAAGACCGACGTTATGCCCTGTGTGCGGAGAAGAACTTTTTGATGAAGGCGCATTGATTAAATGTCAAAATCTCTCATGCGATGCAAGAGTCGTGGGAGCGATTATCCATTTTGCTTCTAAAAAAGCCCTCAATATTGACGGACTAGGTGATAAAATAGTCGAGCAACTTTATGCGCAAAAACTTGTTTTACATGTAAAAGATTTGTACATGCTTTCATTGGAACAACTGCTTGCATTGGAAGGTTTTAAAGTTAAAAAAGCGCAAAATTTATTAGAGGCTATTGAAGCGAGTAAAGGCGTTGCGCTTGAAAAGCTTATCAATGCTTTGGGCATTGAACATATCGGAGAAGTTGCGGCAAAAAAAATAGCACGAACGTTTGGTCTTGAATGGTTGGATGCAACCTATGAAGCAATTATCGCGCTTGAAGGTTTTGGTGAAGAGATGGCAAAGAGTTTGATAGAGTTTATTCATGTGAATCGTGAAGAGACGCAAGAACTGATGACTATCATTCAGCCCATCTGTCAAAAGCTAGAGATAACCGAATCTTTTTTTACGGGTAAAACGGTTGTTTTAACGGGAGCGATGCATAAAGCACGCGATGAGATTAAAGCTTTACTTGAACAAATGGGCGCAAAAGTAAGTGGTAGTGTTTCAAAAAAAACAGATTTTGTTATTTACGGTGAAGATGCCGGTAGCAAACTTACAAAAGCTGAAGCGTTGGGCGTGAAAACAATGAGTGAAGCAGAAATGGAAGCGATGTTATCATGAGACTCGATAGTTTTGTTTTTGAACAAGGGCATGCGCAAAGTCGCAATAAAGCAGCAGAGCTGATTGCTGAGGGAAGTGTATGGGTCAATGGGAGCGTGGAACGTAAAAATTCACGTGAAATTAGTGATGCCGATGTGGTGGAAGTCACAAAAATTACGCAATACGTCAGTCGAGCAGGATTAAAGCTTAGAGGCTTTATCAATGAACAAAAAACATTACATGTAAAAGGGCGCGATGTCTTAGATATAGGCAGTAGCACGGGTGGTTTTGTTCAAGTGTGGCTTGAAGAAGAAGCCAACAGTGTTACGGCTATTGATGTGGGGAGTGATCAACTTCATCCAAGCCTTAAAGTCGATTCTCGAATTATTTTGCATGAAAATATGGATATACGACTTTTTAAGCCAACGAAAACCTATGATATCATTAGCTGTGATGTTTCATTTATTGGGATAGGCTCATTATTACATGTAATCGATACGTTAGCAAATAGCGCTATTATTATTTTATTTAAGCCACAATTTGAAGTGGGCAAAGAGGTCAAACGTACTACCAAAGGTGTGGTTAAAGATAGCTCGGCTATCATTCGCGCACAACATCAGTTTGAAGCACAAACTGTCTCTTTAGGTTGGAAAATGATCGATAAACGTGATTCGCTTGTAAAAGGAAAAGAGGGGAATGTTGAGACGTTCTACTATTTTGAAAAAAGATAGTGTCGATACACTGGCCATTGGAAGTTTCGATGGTATTCATGTGGGACACCAGCAACTCATTAGACAACTTGGTAATAATGGTGCTTTATTTGTCATCGATAAAGACCAAGCCAATCTTACACCGGGCGTGAAACGTAGTGAATACGCTGGGTATCCATGTATGTTTTTCCATTTTCTAAAAGTGAAGCATTTAAGTGGTGAAGAGTTCGTTGAGCTTTTAAAACGAGAATTTGTCAATCTTAAAAAGATTATCGTTGGATATGATTTTTGTTTTGGAAAACATCGCTCATGCAACGCTTATGATTTAAAACGTCTTTTTGATGGTGAGGTTATCATTGTCGATGAGTTTAGTTATAAAGGTGTTTCTGTTCATTCAAGTATGATTCGTGAGTATTTAACGGAAGGAAAATTGGATGATGCCAATCGTTTTTTAGGGCGTGAATATTCAATTATTGGCGATGTTATCAAAGGGCAGGGCATTGGAAAAACAGAGCTAGTTCCTACCTTGAATCTCAAAGTATTAGAATATTTGATTCCCAAAAGTGGTGTTTATGCCACCAGAACAAAAATTGGCAATGTCATTTATGATTCGGTTTCTTTTATCGGCGTGCGCCACACAACAGACAACTCTTTTTCTCTCGAGACGCATATCTTAGATGCGAATTTAGAGGAAATCCACAGCAGTGTTCAGCTCTATTTTGTTGAATTTTTGCGAGAAAATGAAAAGTTTAACTCATTGCATGATTTAAAAATTCAGATAGAACGTGATATCGCAGAAGCTAGAAAATATTTAAAGACATGTCGATTTTATTTGAGGGATTTTTTATAGTTGTACATGTTTTGATCGGCTTGCTCTAACGCCATTCTGAAACTCTGCTTCGCGCTAAAACATGTCACACCAAAAGAAAAATCAAGATAAAACTGCGTTTCATTGTGTTTAAAAGGCGTTTTTTGCAGATTTTGATTGACGGCACTGAGAATTTTTTCCATCTCTTCTTGTGTGTGGTGGTTGCTTAAGATTAAAAATTCGTCTCCTGCAAAACGTACGGCAGTGGAATGGACTATTTTTTTCAAAACTTTTCCCATAATATGCAGTACTTTGTCCCCAACGATATGTCCATAATTGTCATTGACATCTTTAAAATCATTAATATCAATAAACGCTAAAACGCCTGCTGTATTAAAATGTTCATCACTTAAGTAAGCTTCAAAAAGCCATCGTCGATTAAAAAGGCGTGTCAATTCATCTAAATAGAGCTCTTGTTGCAAAGAAGCGATTTTATTTTCCAGTTCAATCATGTTGTTTTCAATGAACTGCAATGCCATATCATCATGGTTGGTAAGAGCCATGCGCGCATTCATGACATTTTCTTTTAAAAAAGATGTTGATTCTTTTGTTCCATTCTCGACATGCTGAATTTTTTTGAGTGCGTAAATGAGTGCGGTTTCTTTATCGATATCGTTGAGTTTGATACCGAGTTCTTTGGCTTTTGTATAAAAAATATCGCGGTAGATTTCAGGCAAAACAATTTCGAGATTGAGAATTTCTTTGAGTGTTAAATCGGTCAGTTCTTGGAGTCGCTGGTTCATTGTTTACCTAATGCTTTTAATTGTCCTAGTATAAAAAGAGAATGCTTAAGAGTAACTAATATACAAGTACTCTTTTGTTATAATTGCCTAAAATTTAGCATTGTGGAAGCATTATGGACAAACTTTTTACAAAACCCATTCATAAACAATTTGAATTTGACGAGGATGTTGCCGTTGTATTTGACGATATGCTAGAACGCTCCATCCCTTTTTATAAAGAAGTGATTGACCTTACATGTCATTTTATCTGTTTACATGTAAAAGAGGGCGCTCATGTGGTTGATCTGGGTTGTTCAACTGCCAATACGCTTTTAGCCTTGTATAAAAAGAGCAATAAGAGCTACCATCTTTTAGGCATTGATAATGCCGAAGCGATGTTACATTTAGCACAGCAAAAGATTCACGCCTATGGCGCTAAAATTGAATTGCAATCAGCAGATATTACAGAAGTTGCGTTGCGTGAGCAAGATGTCATTATCGCTAATTATATGCTTCAATTTATTAGGCCTTTGCAGCGAACAGCTTTTGTAAAAAAAATTTATGATGCTTTAAATCCTGATGGCTTATTCATCTTTAGTGAAAAGATTGTTTTTGACGATAAAGTGCTGACAAAGCAGATGATAGACCTTTATTATAATTTTAAACGAGAACAAGGGTATAGTGATTTTGAAATAGCTCAAAAAAGAGAAGCACTTGAAAATGTTTTAATCCCGTATACGGAAGATGAAAACAAAGAGATGCTGAAAAATGCAGGTTTTTCAACAATAGAAACTATTTTTAAATGGGGAAATTTTGTGACTTTTGTGGCCAAGAAAAAGGGGTAATCCCCTTTTGATATGGTTTTATTTATGGAATAATTTAGGGTGCTTGGTTTTGAGGTATTCTATGACTTCAATCACCTCTTCAAAGCCCATCTCTGAATCATCGTCTTCGTCTTCAAAGACTTCATCGATACTTTTAATATAAAGGTCGATTGCTTTAGGAATATCTTCGTTCTTTACGCCAGCAAAATGCAGAGCCGCACCTAACATATCGGCAAGTTGCATTGCCATTTCTTCAATTTCTACTTCTGCTTTTTCCAGTGCTTTTTGAAGTTCTTTGGTATCCATTGGGTTATCCTTTTGATGAGATAATTGTCATAACTTGCGCTCGAATAGCATCATAGATAAAAGCATCTTTGAAATTGCTGAGAAGCCCGCCACTGGCATTATGATGACCACCGCCATTGGCAAGATGTGCCGCCATCTTACTGACATCCACTTTGCCGCTTGAACGAAGACTAATGGTCTTTTTAGAGGTCACATCCATAAAAAAGTCAAAGTCAGGGTTAGCGACTAGAAAGTCGTTGCCGATGATTGAAACATTACCGATGTTGTAGGTTAAAATCCCTTTATAGTCTTTATAATTGATTTGCATGCGCTCTTTATTATTGGTGAGTAAAATGACATTATAAGCAGAGACAAGATTGCTTAACGTGTTGTTGCACGTGGTTGTAAAAAACGCTTTTTTAATGCCATGAATAGCGTCATCTAAGGCGATATGAGCCTCTTTACATGTAAAATACGTTTGTGCTTGCTGAAGCAGAGAAAATATATAAGCAGTGTTCTCTTTGGGGAACATGATTTTATTGACTTCTTTAGCACCACTGACCATGCCCATACAGACTTTTCCCAACTCAAAAGAAGGGTCGTTCTCGAGCCATATATCAACAGCATTGACCACATTGACAAAGGTGCTAAGCTTCTCGTCTGCACCATAGAGTGCGCTAAAGAAATCATAAGTGATTTTGGTCGCACATCGGTTGGAATCAAGATAGTACCATTCAAAGGCATCCGCACACTCTTGCCCCGATTTATGATGGTCTAGAAGTAATAACATAATCTCTTTATCGCAAATATTCACTTTCGCTTCAAACTCTTTGGCTTGATCCATCGTAAGATTCAAATCGGTAATTAAAATAACGTGTTTTTGCTCGGAAGCGGTCTGAATGACATCTAAAATCTGGTTGAAACATTCATTGATCTCTTTACCATAATTTGAGTTATAAAAGCTGATTGATTGAAAATAGTGTGCACTCACCATCATACAACCATAACCATCCAAATCGGTATGTGAGAGGTGGTGTAATTGATAATCCATAAATATCCTTAAATACGTAGTGTTTATTATAATTTGTCGATTTCGATAGAACCCATTACTTCAAATTTTGATGTAGAATCAATTTCTGCATGTGATAAGACAACAATTTCTAAGCCAAATTTTTCAAAAATATCCGAGAGTGATTTTCGAAGCAGAGGGTCTACAATAATAAGAACAGGCGCAATTCCTTTGTGTAAAAGTTTGGCTGCTTCATCACTGCACGCTTTAACGAGTGTATTGATTTGCCCAATATTGAGTACCAAATCTCGTACTCCATCACGTTCCCGCAATGCATCTAGAAGCTTTTGTTCGGTTGCCGCATTGAATGTGAGCAATTTTAAATAACCATTGTCATCTTTATAGAGTTTGGTGATAACACGCGCAAGTTTTGCACGCACTTGTTCGACAATAATCGAGACATTTTTAGTCACTTCTGCCACATCGCTGATGGTTTCTATCACCGTAAGAAGGTCTTTAATCGGAATTTTTTCATGTAAAAGGGCTTTAAGAACTTTTTGAATGAGTCCCACATTGGCAACTTTAAGACAATCGGCCACAACAACAGGATAATCTTTTTGCAATTTATCAATCAAACTTTGAACTTCTTGACGTGTGAGAAGCTCTTCAGCATACTTCTTAATCAATTCGCTTAAATGCGTTGAAATAACCGTTGCAGGATCAACCGTTGTATACCCTTTGATGATAGCATCTTCTTTAGCATTGGCTTCTATCCAAATAGCATCCAGTCCAAAAGCGGGCTCTTTGGTTGGAATACCTTGTACTTTATCAATAGTAAGACCGCTGTCCATTGCCAAAAATTTGTCAGGATAGATTTCGCCACTGCCGATTTCAATACCTTTTAGAAGGAGTTGATAATGATTCGGTGCCAAATGCAAGTTATCTCGTATGCGTACTTGTGGAATTAAATAACCAAAATCTGCTGCAATCTTACGACGCATACTTTTGACACGATCTAACAAATCGCCACCTTGTGCAGGGTCTGCTAGCTTAATGAGTTGATACCCTAAGTCGAGTTCTAAGATTTCTAATTTGAGAATGTCATTAAGAGCGGTTTCCTCTTCTTTACGAAGCTCTTCAGGTGATTTTTTGGGTGCCTGAGCTGCTTGCGTTGCTTGGGCTTCTTGTTGCGCTTTTTGTGTTGTTGCGGAGGCTGATGCAAAGAATTTTTGCAATGAAAAGTGACCATCGTGTGTCTGCTTCATCAAATAAGCAAGACCTAAAAAGATAAATCCGACAAAAGCGAGTGACAGGGTTGGAAGACCCGGTACAAGAGCAAACATAACCAAGATAAAGCCCACGATAGCAAGTGTTTTATAATCTCCAAAGAGTTGATTAACCGCACCATCTGAAAAGCTTTCTTCATCAGCTTTGTTAGCACGGGTAATAATAATACCGGTTGCTGTTGAACTAATAAGAGCAGGTAATTGTGAGACCAATCCATCGCCAATCGTTAAAATGGTATATGTTTGTGCGCTTGTGGCAAGATTAAGGTCGTGTTGGAAGGCACCGATTAGAAAACCACCGATAATGTTGATAATAGTGATGATAATGCCCGCAACGGCATCTCCTTTAACAAACTTACTCGAACCGTCCATCGCTCCGTAAAAATTGGCTTCTTGTATAATCTCTTCACGACGTTTTCGTGCTGATTTTTCATCAATCAGTCCTGCATTAAGGTCAGCATCAATCGCCATTTGCTTACCCGGCATCGCATCGAGGGTAAAACGTGCCGCAACCTCTGCAACCCTTGTAGAACCCTTGGTAATAACCATAAAGTTAATCAACACTAAAATTGAAAAAACAATAATACCAATAACGTAATTTCCACCTACGACAAATTGACCAAAACTCGAGATAATTTCGCTTACGGCATCAGGTCCTAAATGCCCATTCGTTAAAATCATTCTGGTCGTTGAGATATTGAGCGCCAAGCGGTACAACGTGATAATTAAAATGAGTGTTGGAAAGGTTGTTAAATCCGTAGGCCTGGGAATATAGAGCGAAATTAAAATGATTAATACAGAAACCGATAAAGAGATAACCAGGAAAAAATCGAGTACAGGGCTAGGTAGAGGGACGATAATAATAGCCAAAATAGCAACAATAAAGACCACAACGGTCAGGTCTTTTGATTTGGTTATTGGCTCTAAATAGGGGATAATACGCTTGAGTAACTCATTTTGATTTTTTGCCAATAAATGCCTTTAAGCTTCGATAATATCTTTGAGTGTCATATTATCCAAAAATTGGTCAATTTTAGTTTGAAGTTTGTTTAAAATAGGCCAAACGCGACAAAAATTTCCTTTTCCTCCCGGGCATTTTTGTGAGGAGGGTGAACATTCAAAAACCATGGTCTGTTTTTTTTCTGCGCATTCTACAATCATCTTAAGTGTCAAATCTTCTGGTTTTCGAGCAAGCATAAATCCACCGTGGGCTCCTTTAAACGAAGAAAGAATATTTTCTTTTGCCAGTGCTTGTAGAATTTTTGCTAAGAAACTTTTTGAAATACCAAGTTGGTTCGATAGTGTATCAACATCTTGTGGGCTATTTTTTTGTGCAATAATAATTAATGAAAGTAGCGCGTATTCACTCGCTTTGGTTAATAGCATCGTCCATCCTCTAATAGTTTCATAAAGTTAAATAAGAGAAATATTGTACTAAATAATTGTTAGAATTTGCTTTAATCGTTAAGCTAGTTATGCAAGGCATTTATTAAACTCATATTCATTTAATATTTAATTTTGGTTTTTTTAGATAAAATTTCGGGCTTTTAAAAGCAAATATATTACCAATCAGGAGGTCATCATGGCTTTAGGTTCGGCGGAAAAACAAGCAATTGTTAGTCAGTTTGGCAGAAAAGAAGGAGATACAGGTTCTCCAGAAGTACAAATCGCGCTTCTTTCAAAAAGAATTAGCGATTTAACGGGACATCTTAAGATCAATGCAAAAGATCACTCATCAAGACTCGGACTTCTAAAATTAGTAGGTCAACGCAAACGTTTAATGCAATATCTTAAAAGAAAAGATTTTGCAACATACAGTAAAGTGATTAAAGAACTTTCTATTAGAGATAAATAGTCACATACTTTATTCAAATATTTAGGATGAGGCAACTCATCCTTTCCCCCTTTTTCCCTCTATCGTTACATTTTCACTTTTTTTCAGCACATGAATTCTATGGCGTATGCTTTTCCTTCATTTTATTATGCCCTTAATACTTATTAATATATTATATAATATTAATTTTTATACGAAAAACCGTATAAAATATATATAAAATGTTTATTAAATATAAAAAACGTATAAAATACTTATTTTTGAGATAAAAATGTAGAAAAATGTATTTTTTAAGATATAATAACTTATAAAATATCGTATTTATGTATAATTAAACCAGCCTTGGCTAGAATCATTGTCATGAAAACAAACGATATTTTTAATCTCCTTCATAACGCTGTTGAATCAAAATTTATGGGAAAGAAGATTTCTCAGCGTGAAATGGCAGATAAACTTGGCGTATCAATGCGAACGTATCAAGATTGGAGATTGGGCAATTCCAATCCTCAAGCAGCATCAGCAATATTTAAAATGCTTGGTGAACTTGATGAAGATGATGCTTTGCGTTTGATTAAACGTATTGTAAAAGATATTAAGGATGAAAAATGAGTACATTGTCACAAAATGAACGAAAAGCTTTAAACGATATCTTTGTTTCCATTACTGAAAAAGAGACTTTTTTCTCGAGAATGAAAGAGACAAAAGGCGAGTTCAAACACCTTTTGAAACTTCTTTTTATGCGTAATAAAAAGCGAATCAAACACCCCGTACGTTAATCTTATTTTCTTCTTTATCCCCTTTATCTTCTTCTATTATCAATCAATAATTTAATACCTTGTTATTACTGCTTTACGCTTCCTCTGCCTGAATTCTTTTAACTATTACTTGACAACATTACACTCAATGTTGTATAATTTCATCAGCAATTAAACATTAAGAGTGCTAAAAATGAAAAAACCTTCAAAGCAAGAGTTGATTTTAGAATCGATTATTCAAGAATATTTAAAATCAAAAATGCCTATAGGTTCATCTGAACTTCAAATGAAGATGACATTAGGTATTTCACCATCGACTATTCGTATCTATTTTAAAAAACTCTCTGATGAAGGCTCATTAGTACAATTACATGTCAGTAGTGGACGTGTACCAACTTTGCGAGCCTTACAAGGCTATTGGCAAGAAAAAATTGATACATCACACCCCGTAACCATCAAAAATATTGATAGAATTAAACGTTCGACCAATGAACATAACCTGTTTTGTATTGTTGAAAAAAGCGCTGAAGCAACGCTGAAAGAGCTTGTAAGTGTTCAAAATCGTTTTTTACTTTTGGTATTTGATGGGCATGAAGTTGTTTTAAAATACAATATTAAAGTAGAGCAATTTCTCAATCGTTTGGTTGGTTGTAAAATGCGAGAGCTCAAAGATATTTCAGCACAAGTGGGGCTCTATGAATTACATGAAAAGCTTTCTGCAATCTTCTTACAATCGCCTATCCTTAAAGAGGGTGAACGCGAGATGTATGCTATTGCACAAGAGTTACAAAATGATACTTTTATAGAACGGTTTCAAACATTGCATTTTATTGAATCAATTGATGATGGACTTTATTTTGGTGGATTCATTCCCGAAGGGTGTATGGCAGTCAAACAAAAGGTTCAGCTTAAAGATGAAGCTTCTAATGCTGAAATGTTCTGTTTTGGTCGCATTGAGAGCGATTTTGAAGATTTTTTTAATCAAGTTAAGGAGTAACATGTGGATGACAAACTAAAAGAAGAACAGATTCCAAAGGAGTCTGAAGCGATACTTTCGGAAGAGTGCTGTGAAAACAGTGATGACGAAGTGTGTTGTGAACCCAATGAAGTGGAACAACTTCAATCCAAAGTAGCTGAACTTGAAGATAAGTATTTAAGAGCTAATGCAGATTTCGATAACATGAAACGTCGCTTAGAAAAAGAAAAGATGCAAGCTATTTCATACGCTCATGAAGTATTCGCACGTGATTTATTACCAGTGATTGACTCATTAGAAATGGCGATTCTTGCTGGCAATAACAATGAAATAGAAAGCGCAGAGCTTTTAAATAAAGTCAAAGAAGGCTTAGAATTAACGATTGAGCAATTTCGAAAAGCATTTGAGAAGCATGGCGTTGAACTTGTAGATATTGAAGGCGCCTTTGATCCAAACTTTCATGAAGCGGTGATGCAATTAGAGAGTGACGAGAAACAAAGTGGTGAAATTTTACAGGTATTTCAAAAAGGCTATAAAATCAAAGACCGTATTTTAAGACCAGCAATGGTGAGTATCGTAAAATAAAAAGTTAAGTTTCTGCTGGCTTTGTCAGCAAGCTTCAGTGCCGAGAGGCTAACGTGGCCAAAAGAAGCTTTGCTTTGTTGGCGTGTCAAAAATTAATAAAAGGATAAAAAAATGGGAAAAGTAATTGGTATCGATTTAGGAACAACAAACTCGTGTGTATGTGTTTATGAAAGAGGTGAAAGTAAAGTTATCCCGAATAAAGAGGGTAAAAACACAACACCTTCCGTTGTTGCATTTACCGATAAAGAAGAGGTTCTTGTCGGCGATACAGCAAAACGTCAAGCCGTCACCAATCCAAAAAGAACCATCTATTCTATCAAAAGAATTATGGGTCTTATGAGCAACGAAGACAAAGCAAATGAAGCTAAAAAACGTCTTCCATATGCAGTTGTAGACAGAAATGGCGCATGTGCGATTGAAATCGATGGTAAAGTTTATACACCTCAAGAGATCAGCGCAAAAGTATTAATGAAATTAAAAGAAGATGCAGAGAGTTTCTTAGGTGAAGAAGTAACTGACGCGGTCATCACCGTTCCTGCATATTTCAATGATAGCCAAAGAAAAGCAACAAAAGAGGCGGGTACGATTGCAGGTTTAAATGTACTTCGTATTATTAATGAGCCAACAGCAGCGGCTCTTTCTTATGGTTTAGATAAAAAAGAGGCTGAAAAAATCGTTGTTTATGACTTGGGTGGTGGTACCTTTGACGTTACCGTTCTTGAAACAGGTGATAATGTTGTTGAAGTTTTAGCAACCGGTGGTGATGCATTCTTAGGGGGTGACGACTTTGATAACCGCTTAATCGATTGGTTGGTTGCAGAATTTAAAAATGAAAATGGCATTGACCTTAAAGCGGATGTTATGGCACTTCAAAGACTTAAAGAAGCGGCTGAAAATGCAAAAAAAGAACTTTCATCTTCCAATGAAACAGAGATTAACTTACCATTTATCACAGCGGATGCAACCGGTCCAAAACACTTGGTTAAAAAACTTACGCGTGCAAAATTTGAGTCTATGATTGAAGATTTAGTAGCACTTACTATTAAAAAAATCAAAGAAGTTGTCAATGACTCTGATTTGAAAAAAGCGGAGATTAAAGAAATTGTTATGGTCGGTGGATCAACCCGTGTTCCTTTGGTTCAACAAAAAGTCAAAGAATTCTTCGAGAAAGAACTGAACAAATCTGTAAACCCTGATGAAGTGGTTGCTATTGGTGCAGCAATTCAAGGTGCAGTTATTAAAGGTGATGTCAAAGATATCCTTCTTCTAGATGTTACACCTCTTAGCCTTGGTATTGAGACTTTGGGTGGTGTCATGACTAAACTCATCGAAAAAGGTACAACGATTCCGGTTAAAAAATCTCAGGTATTCTCGACAGCAGAAGATAACCAACCCGCGGTTACCATTCATGCCCTACAAGGCGAGCGTGAGTTTGCAAGAGATAATAAATCACTTGGTCAATTTAACCTTGAGAGTATCCCACCAGCACCTCGTGGTGTACCTCAAATCGAAGTTGCGTTTGACATCGATGCAAATGGTATCTTAACTGTTTCAGCTAAAGATAAAGCAACCGGTAAAGCACAAGAAATTAAAATTTCTGGTAGCTCAGGACTTGATGATGCTGAAATCGAGAGAATGGTCAAAGATGCAGAACTTCATAAAGAAGAAGATAAAAAACGTAAAGAAGCAGTAGATGCTAGAAATCAAGCAGATGCGCTAGCACATCAAACAGAAAAATCGTTAAGTGAGATGGGCGATGCAATTAGTGCTGAAGATAAAGCTAAAATTGAAGCAGAACTAAAAGCACTTAAAGATGTTTTAGCGAATGAAAGTGCAACAAAAGACCAAATTGATGCGAAAGTAAAATCGTTAAGTGAAGCAAGCCATAAACTTGCAGAAGCAATGTATAAAAAAGAACAGGGTGGTGCAGCAGGTGGCGCTGAACAACCAAAAGCTAAAAAAGATGACGATGTCATCGACGCTGAAGTAGAATAATCTTCTAAGCTCTTCAATCCATTCAAACGGATTGAAGAGTTCTTTCATTTTGCCTCTAAAATAATATTACATGTAAATAATATTTCAACCGTTTAAATGTGATAAATTTTCATTTGGCAAGCTTTTTTCCATAATTTCTATCTCTTCTTTGCCTGTTCTAATGATTTCTTTATCACACGCTAATTTTTTGTTTTTGATTTTATTGGGATACTCGACATTGCGTAAAATATGGCGAATTGTATTGAGTCGTGCTTTTCGCTTATCATCAGACAAAACAATCGTCCATGGGCAACGAGGGTTATTGGATGCTAAAAGCATTGAATATTTAGCGACAGTATATTCATCCCAAAGCTCTTGTGATTTTTCATCAACAGGGGAAAGTTTAAACTGTTTAAGAGGGTCCGTTTTACGTTCTTTAAAGCGTTTGGCTTGCTCTTCTTTACTGACTGAAAAATAGAATTTAAATAAAAGAATCCCAGAATTTGCAAGCATCGTCTCAAATTTGGGAACTTCTCTTAAAAACTCTTTGTGTTCTTCTTGTGTACAAAAGCCCATCACGGGTTCAACACCCGCTCTATTGTACCAAGAACGGTCAAATAAAACAATTTCACCTGCTGAGGGTAAATGTTGTGTGTAGCGTTGAAAATACCATTGGCTTTTTTCTGTATCGGAGGGTTTTGAAAGTGCGACAATGCGTGCGCCACGAGGATTGAGATGCTCTGTGATACGTTTAATGGTACCACCTTTTCCAGCGGCATCACGTCCTTCAACAAGAATCAACACTTTAAGACCTTTGTCTTTAACGTGGTTTTGAAATTTGAGTAATTCAATTTGAAGAGTTTTGAGTTCTTTTTCATATTTTAGTTCGCTTTTTTTAACCCAAATTTGCACTTTATCATTGTCACCTGACTCTTTAGCCATCACCACTTCTTCATTCTGAAGTGTGATTTTTTCTTTTTTCTTTTTGCCCATGTGCACTCCATTTTGAGATATCACTCTCTAGAAATCGTATTAATTTAAAAAAGATTTAGAGGGAGATTAGATACAATAAAAAATTATATTAGTAAAGGCTATTTAGTGCGATATATTATAAAATATTTTACCTTGGTGTGTTTCCTTCTTTTTGGTTCGCTGCATGCAATAGAAAAACCGACATTTATAACGCCTGAAGAGGCTTTTAAAGTTAGTGCTATTCAAGATGCAGAAAGCGTTAAAATACAGTTTGATATTCATCAAGGTGTTTATTTATACGATGATAAGATAAAAATTGAATTGGTAGAACCTAAAAAAATTGATTTTACCCCTTCCATTAAAAGACCTCCTGCCGAAAATTTCCATGATTATATGACACAGAGAAAATCATTTGAGTTGATAGTGCCACAAGCGTTATTGCATCAATACAGTCCAAAAGGTTCCTTTACTTTAAAAGTTTCGTACCAAGGGTGTGCGGATGCGGGGATTTGTTATCAGCCACTCTCTATACAATTTAATTTTCCTAAAAAAGGAAGCGTAGCATTATCAGAACAAGAAGGTATTGCAGCACAATTGGCTAGCGGAAATGTTGCTTTCGTTTTACTGAGCTTTTTTGGTTTTGGCTTACTTCTATCTTTAACACCATGTGTGTTTCCGATGATTCCTATTCTCTCTTCTATTATTGTATCGCAACCAAGTGTTTCAATGGGTGCTAAAAAAGGTTTCTTACTCTCCTTAATTTATGTATTAGCCATGTCCTTAGCTTACACGATAGCAGGGATTTTAGCAGCTCTGTTTGGTGCAAATTTACAAGTTTCCATGCAAAATCCATGGGTGATTAGTCTCTTCAGTGCCATTTTTGTCTTGTTAGCGCTTTCCATGTTTGGTTTTTATGAGATTAAAATGCCTAATTTCATACAAAATAGAGTCAATAAAAAATCTGGCGAAGCTCAAGCACAAGGTGTTATTGGCATCGCTATTATGGGATTTTTATCGGCTTTGATTGTAGGACCGTGTGTTGCGGCACCTCTTGCAGGCGCATTGATATACATTGGACAAAGTGGAGACGCTCTTTTAGGCGGTGCGGCATTATTCGTTATGAGTCTTGGGATGGGCGCGCCACTCTTGCTCATTGGTACAACAGCTGGGCGTTATATGCCACGTCCTGGCGTGTGGATGCAAAACATAACAGCCTTTTTTGGTGTACTGCTTTTAGGCGTTGCTATTTGGATGCTTTCACGCATCTTACCGGGTAATGCAACGATGGCATTATGGATGTTACTTGTAATCTGTTCTTCAATCTATTTTGGAGCATTAGAGCCTTTTGTTTCCACAACGCGTGGATGGCAAAAACTTTTGAAAAGTTTTTTATTTATTGTCTTGCTTTATGGTGTTATGCTCTTTTTTGGCCTTCTCAGTGGTGCAACCAATCCATTGATGCCTTTGGAAAAATTGACGCTTAAAACAACAAGCACACAAGAGAATGTAACAAAGAGTGTTTTTAAAAAAATAAAAAACTTAGAGGAACTGACAAAGACACTGCAAACATCTGAGCAAGTAGTCATGCTAGATTTTTATGCTGATTGGTGTGTTAATTGCATTGAGTTTGAACAATTTACCTTTTCAGACCCGAGAGTTAAAGCCAAATTAGCATCTTTAATGCTATTACAAGCCGATGTGACAAAAAATAGTGACGATGACAAGGTTTTACAAAAAACATTTAATATCTTTGGTCCGCCAGCAATTTTATTTTTTAAAAATGGGAAAGAAATCAGCGAGCTACGTTTAGTAGGGTATAAAAATGCCGATGAGTTTTTGGCACATCTTGAAAAATTAGGACTGTAAGATGGAAGTTGTTTTAATTGTTGAAGTTCAAGGGTTAAAAGATCAAGACGTATTTGAAAAGCATTTAAAAAAAGAGGGCTTTACCCCAATTCCGGATGAAGCACTTGCGTATCATGGTACGACAACAACGCATCTTTTTAGTACGCGTGCTTTCATTTTAGAAGTAGTTGAAAAGGGATTGAAAAAAGCAGGGTTTGATACATGTAAAATTATTTTCCAAGTAGGAGATAATCCAATGGAAGCGTATCTTTTCCATCAAGAAAAAGATACGTTTGAGCAAGTTTCTGTTTAATTACGCAAAAAAGGCTAAAGCTTTCTCCAAATCTTCGGGTGTGTCAATACCAAAGCTTTGACTTGTAACTTCTACCATTGCGATTTTATATCCGTGGTAGAGGGCTCGAAGTTGTTCTAATTTTTCGATATGCTCTAAAGGTGCATTGGGGAGTGCACAAAAAGTTTGGAGTGATTTTTTGCGAAAGGCATAAATACCTAAATGTCCAAAATAATCTTCAAATCCACCTTCTCTATCATAGGGAATTGGGCTGCGTGAAAAATAGATTGCATGATTGTTTGCATCTAAAATGACTTTGACAAGATTGGGGTCTTTTACATGTAAAAGATCAATTTTCTTACAAGCACTGGTAATCATCGCATCACTTTGTTTGGCGCGTTCGATAACGCTTCTAACGACACTTTCTTCAATAAAAGGCTCATCGGCTTGGACATTCACAATAATTTCATCATCATTCAGATTCAACTTTGATGCTGCTTCATTGATTCTGTCGGTACCACTTTGATGATTTTGTGATGTTAAAATCGCTTTAAACCCGTAGTTTTGTGCCAAAGTTACGACTTCATTTGTATCGGCGGCAATGGTGACATTATCAATAGCTTGAACACGCTTTGCCGTGGCAATTACCATAGGAATGCCATGAATATTTGCCAAGATTTTATTGGGAAACCGTGTTGATGCAAGTCTCGCAGGAATAATAATCATACCTTAGCCTTTTGTATTTAAAAACGTAAAAATTTCAGCTTCAATTTTATCTTTAGCAACGACTTTATCATGCACAATAGGCTGCTCAAAAAGCGCATGAATGCATTCAGGAATTTTTACATGTAAAGCAGAGCTTATACCCTCCAACGCTTCTTTATCGGTATATTTTGTTGTATCTTCGTTAATAGCATTGAGCATGGTTGGTGCAAATTTTGTCCACTCTGCGGTTGAACAAAGCACACTTGGCAATGGTTTTGTCTTAAGCACTTCATATGCTTTAAGGCATGTTGCCGTATGTGGATCCATCACATAGCCTTGATCTGCAAAGTGTTTAATCGTCTGTTTGCCAAAAGTATCATCGCAATAGACAGCATCGAAATCTTCACGTAGAAGCGTTAATTCTTCCGGTGTGAGTGAATACATTTTTTCATTTTTAAGAGAATCCATAAGTTCTTTTGTACGCTTTGCTCCAAATTTATCAAATAAAACACGCTCAACATTGGATGAAATAAGAATATCCATCGCAGGAGAAGTTGTTTGAAGAAGCGTTCGATGACGTAAATCGTAAACGCCTGTGTTGATAAGGTCGGTTAGAATATTGTTAATGTTGGATGCAATGAGAATTTTCTCAATTGGTAAGCCCATTTTTTTTGCATAATAAGCGCCCAATGCATTTCCAAAATTGCCACTCGGTACGATGGTATAAAAAGGGTCACCCACGGTGACTTTATTTTGTTTGAGAAGTGCAATATAGGCATAAACATGGTAAATAATTTGAAAAATAATGCGACCAAAATTGACTGAATTAGCCGCACTTAATTTAATATGGCGTTCATTAAGCGCTTCTTTAAAACTAGCCGAGGCTAAGAGAGATTTTAATGCATTTTGCGCGTCATCAAAATTACCATGAATGCCAATAATTTTTAGATTTGAACTTTTTTGCGTGGTCATTTGTAAGCGTTGTACATCGCTTGTTCCACCATCTGGATAGAGACAAACCACTTTGATATTTGGCTTGTTAGCGAACGTGTCTAGGGTCGCTGGACCGGTATCACCGCTGGTCGCTGCTAAAATCAGGTATTGTTCGTTTATTTTTTTGGCTAAATGCGAGAGAATAGAACCAAAGGGTTGTAATGCCATATCTTTAAAAGCACGCGTAGGACCATGGTAAAGTTCATTGACAAAAAGGTCCTCTTTAATTTGGCTGAGTGGTGTTGGCTCACTCGGATTATCAAAATGATCGTACAGAGAAACGGCTTTTTGCAAAACCTCATCTTCGATATCAATGTTAAAAAGCTTTAAAATTTCCAGTGTAATTTCTTTATAACTTTTGGTTCGTGCATTTTCTAAAAACGTTTTATCAATGCTTGGAAGAGATTCTGGAACATACAAACCGCCAAAGCTTGCACTTGGGTTTAAAATAGCAAATGAAAAGGGAACCTTATCTGGTTTGATACCATCATTTCCACGAGTTTCGATAAACATAAATTTCCTTATTTATTTTCTATGATGCTAAAAAAGCAAAGCTCTTTAAGCTACGTTAGCCACAAAGGCACTACATTTAGTTTGATTCTTTAATAATCGTACCAATGCCATCTTTTGTAAAAAGCTCTAACAAAATAGAGTGCTCAACGCGTCCATCGATGATATGAGCACACTCAACGCCACCTTTGATGGTCTCTAAACATGCATCCAATTTTGGAATCATGCCGCCACTGATTGTGCCGTCTTTTTTTAATGCTTTTATTTTAGCTCTATCGAGGCTGGAAATTAAATTGCCTTCTTTATCCAAAACACCTGGAGTATCTGTTAGAAAAATGATTTTTTTTGCTTGCAGGGCTACGGCTATTTTACTTGCGGCGAGATCAGCGTTGATGTTATAGCCAGGGTGGTCAGGATTGTCTCCAGAAGCGATAGGTGCAATAACAGGGATAAATTTTTCTCGAATCAGATGTTTGAGCACTTTTTTATCAATTTTGGTAATATCGCCGACCAAACCATAACGCCCATCGTCCATAGGTTTTGCATGCATGAAATTGGCGTCTTTACCCGTAATACCAATTGCCTTTGCGCCATGATGATTTAAAAGTGTTGTAATCTCTTTGTTAATGCTACCGCTTAAGACCATTTCAACAACTTCCATCACTTGGTCATCCGTGACGCGAAGACCATCCACAAAATTGCTTTTTACTTCTAGTTTATCTAACAAAGCATTGATTTTTTTCCCGCCGCCATGAATGATGATCGGTTTAATTCCAACAAGATAGAGTAAAACGATATCTTTTGCAAATTGTTCTTTTAGTTCTGGGTTGATTTGTGCCGCACCGCCATATTTAATGACAATTTTTTGTTTATTAAAATGTTTGATGTATGGCAATGCATCCATCAAGATTTGTGCTTGTTGAATTTTATGTTGCACGATGCATCCTTTGAGGATATATTAAGAAGATTTATTTTAGCGTTTAGGAGCTAAAAATGCGTTTATTTTTGCAAAAGTCTCTGGAAATATCTCAATATCGAGTTTTAAAATAGAAAGAGGAATATCAAAGGTTGCCATCTTTACAGCATCTTTTTGTGTGGTCAAAATAGAAGTCGCTTGGTGTGCGTGCAAGAGGGTTTCAAGCTCTTTTTCATTGTACATGTAATGATCTGGAAAGCTTACTTTTGCAATGACGTTTTCAGGTAAATACGCATCCAATCGACTGGGTTTTGAAATTGCTGTGACAAGGAGCATTTTAGGAGTAGGTGCGCTAACATTGACATGACGTTTGAAATCATCACCTTCTGTGATAACTAAATCAGCTTTTTTGTATAAAAAACGAGGTTCTCTATACGGTCCACTTGGAAGGCAAAAACTATTTTTAGGCTCTGGATTTGGTTTCATTAAAATATCAATTTTGGCAATATTGCTCTTTGAGAAACCGTCGTCTAGAAAAATAATTTTCACACCTCTTTTTTTTGCAAAACGAATGGCTTCTATACGATCTTCACTGACAATGACCGTTGCTTGAGGAAGTGATTTTGCATAAAGCATCGCTTCATCTCCGCTTGCCATAGCATCACACATAATTTGTCCTTGGTCCGACACTAAAATCAAGCCATGTGATTTACGACCATAGCCTCGTAAAATGATGGCAACATCTTTGAATTTCGTTGCTAATGCAATGCAAAAAGGCGTTTTTCCATTGCCACCAACGGTGAGATTTCCAATACTAATGATAGGAACTGATGAGACAAATTTATTTTTTTCTCCTTGAAACCGTTTAAAAAGTACAATACTGCAATAAATGGCCGTTAAAGGAAGAAGTAAGAAGGAGAGAATTCGTTGAAAGAGTGATTTTGGGTAGAAGAGGTACTCCTCTACCCAAAAAACAAATTTTGAGCTTTTAAACACGATTTTTAGCAATTTCTTTGATGTGATCGCAAATATGATGAATGTCTTTATCACTCAAACTTGAATAAATAGGCAATGAAAGAATTTGTTGATAGTTACTGAGTGCTTTTGGAAAATCATTGACACGCAAATTGTATTTATGCTTGTAATAGCTCAATAAATGCAATGGTATAAAATGAAGACCTGTGTATATGCCTCTTTCTTTAAGCTCTTTTGCAAAATTATCGCGGTTTTTGTCAATTTTGATAATGTATTGTGCATAAATATGGTCACGTTTTTTAATCGGCGTAGAAACATGAGGGCATGATGCTAACTCTTTGTTGTAGATGTCGGCAATTTCCATTCTTCTTTCGATAAAATCTTCATTTTTTTCTAATTGCCCGATTGCAAAAGCGGCATTGAGTTCATTTAGGTCATATTTAAGACCAATATCAATAACATCATAGACATAACCGATGTTACCGAATTTATCCCAACCTTCACCTACGATAGCGTGGTTGCGAAGAAGACGAGCACGTTTGCTCAACTCTTCATCTTTTGTTGTCATCATTCCTGCACTTGAAATGGAGTAATTGGATTGTGGATTAAAACGAAAAACAGTAATGTCAGCATCGAGTGAACCAATTTTTTTACCATTATAGTTTGCACCCAGAGCTGCTGTTGCATCTTCAACAATTTTTATATCATAGTGTTTTGCCAGTTCATAAATACGTCCTAAATCAGCAGGCTGTCCAGCAATGTGGCTGATGAAGGCACCTTTGAGTTTTTTGGCTTTATTGTTTTTGAGAACACTCTCTAATTGGTCTACATCGATATTGAAATCATCTTTGTCGATATCAACAAAAATAGGCTCTGCATCAAAGTGTCGTACCACTTCTGCAACCGAAGGAAATGCATTGACTGAACAAATGATTTTATCCCCACGTTTAAGATCCAGCGCACACATCGCAAGATGCATTGCCGCAGTACCATTAACGGTAGATATAGCATCTCCACATCCTGTGTACTTAATAAACTCTTTTTCAAGCGTTTCAACCTTGTTGGCCTTTTCTAGGTCTAAAACTTCATTGATGAGTGTTCTTTCTCGATTGTCGATATAGGGTTTGTAAAATGGTATCTCTTTCATATAGTTCCTTTATTTGATTGCATTTAAATTAGCGATAGTAGGGAGCTTTCCTTTAAAACGATTGCTCTTGATGCGTTCTAGCGTCATCTCTACAAGTTCTCTATCAAATCCCGATGCGATGAGCGCAGCTTTATCTTTTTTCTCTTCTATGTGGGCGTAGAGTACTTTATCAATTTGAGCATACGTAAAGCCAAATTCGCCTTCATCGCTTTGATCTTCCCATAAATCAGCAGAAGGTGCTTTGGTTAAAATAGATTCAGGAACACCAAGGTAAGCAGCAAATTCAAATATTTCTGTTTTATAAAGTTCTCCAATAGGATTAATAGCACATGCAAGATCACCAAAAATAGTACCGTAGCCTAAAAGAATTTCACTTTGATTGCCTGTGCCTAAAACGAGGGCATTTTCACGTGCTGAGATATCATAAAGTACTGACATACGCATACGAGCACTAAAATTACCGATACGAAGCTTGGATGCATCAGGATGATTTTTGAAGTAAGTATCAACCAATGGTCCAACAGGCACTTTTTCAACCCTAATACCAAATTTTTGACAAAGTTCTGCTGCATGTTCAAAGCTTGCACTGCTAGATGTAGACGATGGTAACATAAGACCTAAAAGATTATTTTGAAAAGCTTTATGTGCTAAAACAGCGACAACAGCAGAGTCAATACCACCACTGATGCCTAAAACGACTTTTGAAAAACCCGCTTTTTTAACTTCATCTTTTAAAAATTGAACTAAAAAAGCTTCTAATGATTGGTACTTATTCACGGTGGCAACCTCAATGGAATAATTTGAACTAGAACTAATTATACTAAACTTAAAATTAATGCATTCTTTTAAGCTTGTAAAGCAAAATAAGATGAGATGTGTTACACTAAAAAAAATAATGTAAAGAAGTGGTATATGGAAATTATTGATAGAGCGTGTGGTGCTTATGGAACGAATTGTTATATCGTAAAAATAAATGATAAAGAAATTATTATTGATCCTGGAATGGACGCGGTGAATTGGGTTGTGCGTAATGTTAAAAACCCTGTTGCTATTTTAAACACACACGGTCATTTTGATCATGTGTGGAGTAACGCGGAGCTTGTTTCAAAATTTCACATTCCACTGTATGCTCCAAAAGGAGACTGCTTTATGCTTGAAAGTGACCCTTTTGGACAAGGAACGCCTCCTAGTCATGCGGATGTTGTTGTCGAAGGTGATGTGGTTTTTGATATTGCAGGTATTACCGTACAGTTTTTACATTTTCCAGGGCATACGCCAGGTTGTAGTGCTATTTTAATTGAAAATGCACTTTTTAGCGGCGATTTTATTTTTCATAATTCAATAGGTCGGTATGATTTTCCATACAGTAGCGCTGATATGATGCACCACAGTTTGGAAAAATTCCTCAAACTGGAAAGTAATTGGGATGTTTTTCCAGGGCATGGTGATAGAACAAGCGTTAAAGCCGAACAAAAAAATGTACCGTATTGGCTTAATTTTTTTTAGTTAATACGAAGTAAGTTCTTTGGGACTAAAGTTGGCTTGTAGCTCATCCAACTTAGTCTCTAAGATATGATGTTCTAATAAAACAGCTTGAAATACGCCTTCAAATACTTTGATTTCATTGATAATTCCAATGACCTTAATCTCTCGTTTACGCGCTTCTTCAAATCTACCTTTTGCCTCAAAAGTGATGATGTCACCTAACCGTGCCGGGGCAAAAAATTTGGAACGGCACCCGATAATTACGACGTTTTCTTCATTGATCGCACACACAGCCGCGTATTCGGCTGCACCGAAAATAAAGCCATTATGAACAAGCCCTAGTTCATCAACGGTCATATCGTGTGTTGTTTGCAAAATAACTTTAGCACTACTTTTAGAAAGCGCGGTTAAATTACCGACATAAATATTTTTAATTTTTTGATGGGTTTTTAGGTTATCGTGCAAATCGCTGGATGCATCTTCGAGTGAAGTGTCCTCACTGTTCTCCTCTAACTCGTCATCATAGGTTGCAACATTATCAATCATATCTTTGACCAAACCTAATTTACTCTTTGCCATGAGGCGTCCTTCTTCATATGTGTTTTAAGCAAATCGACTATTTTAACGTTTTGCTTTAACGTAAACACGTTTGGGTGCAGGATACCCCTCAATCGTTAATTCTGGATTGGCTGGGTCAAGAAAATTTTCCAAGCTTTCGCCATAAATCCAGTCTGTTTTACGTTGTTCCGTCGCATCTGTTTTTTTGATTTCCAGCAGTTCTATCTCTTTAAATTTTGCGCGCTCTAACCAATTGCGAAGAGCTGAAATTGTTGGTATAAAATAGACATTGGGTATTTTAGAGTATGTTTTGGAAGGTGTTAATGCGACAGGGGCATCACCTTCTATCATAAAGGTATCTAAAATCAGTTCTCCATCTGGATTCAGCCCTTGATAGAGTGCTTTGAGTGTAGCGATGGGATCACTGCGGTGGTACAAAACACCCAAGCAGAAGAGTGTATCAAACTTATGTTCGTAAAAAGGAAGATGCTCAACGCCAAGCAGTTCATAAACAATATCGCTTTGAATAAAGTGATTGATGAAATCAAATTGTGTTTTATACAAAGCAGATGGGTCAAATCCAACGAGTTTTTTAGGCTTTTGTGAAAGCATGCGAAACAGATAGTAGCCATTATTACAGCCGATATCACCTACAATTTTACCTTCAATATCCACATGTGGCTCTAAAAGATTGTATTTGATAAAACTTTGCCATTCGGTATCAATAAAGGTATCAAAAAGTTCAAATGGTCCTTTGCGCCACGGCTTTAATGCTACGGCACACTCTTTGATGATTGCTTTGATTTCTGGTTTTACATGTAAAGCATTGATGGTGACACAATTTCCAAGGGTTGTAATGCACTTTTCGATGTGTGGCAACGCGGCAAGGCGGTCTCGAAGCGGCTTAATATCTTTCCACTCTAGCCAGGCTAGGCGTTCTTTTCGTAGGTTTTCTAAATCCATAGGTTCTATTCAAAAAGGCTTTTAGTTGTATCGACGCTTTTATCAATTCCTTTTTTAACACCATCGGTCACAGTTTTATACTCAACAAGGTTTTCATCGCACTCTTTGTGGTAAATACCCATGCCATCATAATACTCTTTGCAGTCATTATAATAGCGGCCCGATACTCCTCTGTCATTGAAGTAGAGGCAACCTTGAAAAAGAAAAAGTGGTATAAGAATTAATATTGTTTTCATGGCGCGTATAATACCATTTCGGTTATAAAATAATCAAGGGTTCTTATGGAGCGCATTTTAGAGCATTTTAAAGCTATTACGAAGATACCCCGTTGTAGTTATCATACAACGGCAATGAAGGCACATATTATCGCATTTGCACAAAATTTGCATTTTGATATTAAAGAAGATGACGTCGGGAATATTTTATGCTCCAAAGGAAAGCCGACTTTATGCTTGCAGGCACATTATGATATGGTGTGCATCGGTGATACATCGCATATAGAATTGATTCAAGAAGGTCCGCTCTTAAAAGCACGCCATTCGACATTGGGTGCCGATAACGGCATGGGCATTGCCATCATGTTTTGGGCGATGGAGCACAATGATGACCTTGAATGCCTTTTTACGGCTGATGAAGAGGTCGGATTGATTGGTGCGATGCATTTTTCTCACCCTCTGCAAGCTCATTATCTCTTAAATCTTGATGCTGAAGAAGCGGGCGATATTTACATTGGCTGTGCAGGCGGTGTTGATGTTATTGCTTCCATGAAACTAGATTATATGCCTTTAGACAAAAACATGTATGTCTATGAAATTCATGCGTTTGATTTTCTAGGAGGACATTCCGGGGTCGATATTGATAAAAAAATTCCTTCTGCTCTAAAAGCTTTAGGCTATGAACTGTTAAAGCATACTGTTCAGTTAATCTCCCTCGAAGGCGGCGATAGGCGCAATGCTATTCCCAAAAGTGCTACTGCCATTGTTGCTACGCAAACACCCTTGGTGTGTGAAGATTCACGTTTACATGTAAAAGCTTTACAAAGCGGTTTATATACGCATTTCCTAGCGCAATCTTCAGCCATTATTCATGCATTAGGTGCATTTGCTCAAGGGGTGAGGGCATGGGATAGAGCGCTTGATATCCCTTCTGTGAGTATCAATTTGGGTGTGGTAACGCAAAAAGAGAATACCTTACGCTGTGATTGTTCGGCACGTGCGATGGATGATGCAAATTTGGCTATACTAGCACATGAAACAATGGCATTTTTTAAAGCATTAGGCTTTAGCGTCTCTCAAGAAGGGTGGCATGGTGCATGGAAACCAGAAATCAGTTCTTTTGCCCATACCGTACAAGATGCGATGAAAGAAGTGTATCACGATGCTTCCTTTAAGGCGATACATGCTGGGTTAGAGTGCGGCGAGTTGATTTTACATCAGAAAAAGAAAATTGAAGCTGTCTCCATTGGACCTACGATTCGCTATCCGCATTCATTAAGAGAAGAATGTGACTTAAATTCTGTGTATAATATTGCATCGATTGTTCAAAAAATAATTACCACGTATAAGGATTAGACTATGGCACTGATTGAATCAGCACCTATTACATTAGGAACACCATTAGAACATTTTCAATTAGAAGATCCAGAAGGTAATATGTATCAGAGTGCAACACTCTTTGGAAAAGGGGGCTTTTTGATTGCCGTGATGTGCAATCACTGTCCTTATTCAAACGCCATTTGGAAACGTTTAGTTGCCGTAGCGGAATTTGCTAAAAAATTGGATATTACAACCGTAGCGATTAATCCCAATATTCATCCCAATTATCCTGAAGATTCACCGGCTCATATGCTCGATAAAATCAAAGAGATGGCGATAGATTTTCCATATCTGATTGATGAAAAACAAGCGGTTGCTAAAAGCTTGGGCGCAACATGTACACCGGATCTATTTTTATTTGATAGTGAGCAAAAACTTTATTATCACGGGAGATTGGATGATAATTGGCAAGATGCGCGTAGCGTGAAAGAAGAAGAGTTGCGCGAGGCTATCATGCTGTTATTTAGTAAACAAGATGCCCCTGCTATACAACACCCCTCCATGGGATGTTCCATTAAATGGATTGATACCGTTACAGGTTAAAGGAATGATTTTATCGGCAGCTTTTTTAAGGCTGCCACTTTGTTTAAACTTTAAAGCTTTGCGTCGTTTTGCAGTATTCTTTTAAAAAACAATCGTCACAAAGCGGCTTAATAGCCTTACACGTATATCTTCCAAACAGTACCATGGCTTGGTGCAAAATATCCAAATCGCTTTGAAAAATTTTTGTGAGCTCTTCTTCGGTTTTAATAGCCGTTTTGGCTTGTGATAATCCCAAGCGGTGCGCAACACGAAAAACATGTGTATCCACTGCCATTAAATTCGCTTTTGCATACTCAATCATCACCACATGCGCTGTTTTTTGCCCGACACCTGCTAGTGAAACCAATTGGTGTTCATCCAGTGGAATTTCTCCTTGATACTCCTCAACAACTTTTTGTGCCATTTTAAGAAGATTGACCGCTTTGTTGTTGAAAAACGAGCATGAGTTGATATACGTCTTAATATCGTCAAGATTTGCTTCTGAGAGTGCAGTGACATCAGGATAGCGTTCAAATAAAGCAGGTGTGATGAGGTTTACACGTTTGTCTGTGCATTGGGCTGAGAGCATAACACAGACCAATAATTCATATAAGGAATGATATTTGAGTTCTGTAACAGCTTTAGGATAGTTCTCTAAAAAAAGTGCTTTAATCTGAGCAATTTCTGCTTTCGTAGCTTTTTTCATTGACAACCTTGTTTTTTTTCGAAGAATTATAGCGACAATCCTAGCAATTAACACTTTGTTTAAGAAATCGTAATAAGATTTGGGGTACAATACGCGAACTAAAACACAAAGGATTTGAGTGAAAAAAGTTATTCTAAGTAGTATTGCTGCTGCAGTACTTGGTGTGAGTTTAAATGCTACCGTTTATGCAACCGTTAATGGTGAAGATGTAAATGACCAAGACATTGCTGTACTGATGCGTGCAATGCAAGGTGCAAAATTTGAGAGTCTTCCTGCTGATGCTAAACAAAAAATTGTTGAGCAAGCAGTTGAGCGTAAACTTTTAACAACAGAAGCTGTTAAAAGTGGTGTAGAAAAAGACAAAGAGTACCTTGAAGCGCTTAAACGTATTAAAAGTGATCTTGCCCTTGAAATGTGGATGAAAAAAATCTTTGACAGCGTTAAAGTCGATAGTAAAGAAGTCAAAGATTATTATGATAAAAATGCTGATAAATTTATGCAACCCGCAACTGTTAAAGCAAGACACGTGCTTGTTAAAACAGAAGAAGAAGCAAAAGATGTTATCAAACAACTTGAAGGTTTAAGTGGTCAAAAACTTAATGATAAATTTATTGAGTTAGCAACAACTAAATCAACAGGACCAAGTGGTCAAGGTGGTGGTGACCTTGGTTGGTTTGCTGCAAATCAAATGGTAAAACCTTTTGCAGATGCTGCATTCGCACTTAAAAAAGGTGAAATCACTAAAACGCCTGTCCAAACACAATTTGGTTATCATGTTATCCTCGTTGAAGATACAAAACCAGCTGAAAAAGCATCATTTGATACTGTTAAAGCACAAATTGAAAATGGCTTGAAAATGGAAAAATTCCGTGTACAAGTTTCTGAAAAAGCAAAAAAATTACGTCAAAATGCGAAAGTAACTATCAAATAACCCAAAACAAAAAAGCTTGCCAAAACAAAAAGCAAGCTTTCCACGTTAAACTATAGAGGATAACTCTTGTTTTATGTATAACAAAGTATAACTTTGTTTATAGTGTATTAAAAATTAAAAAAAAGGCGTTTTCATGTTGAATGCAAAAATTTTTGATTTTGTGAAACCAGGTGTTGTTACGGGTGATGATGTACGAAAAGTGTTTGCCATCGCGAAAGCAAACCATTTTGCAATTCCCGCTGTCAATGTTGTAGGAACAAATTCGATTAATGCTGTGTTAGAAGCAGCCAAAGCGGCCAATTCTCCTGTCATTGTTCAGTTCTCCAACGGTGGCGCTGAATTTTATGCTGGCAAAGGCGTTAATGGTCTAAAGGCGGGTGTGTTAGGAGCCATTAGTGGAGCATTGCATGTTCATACGTTAGCAGAAGCGTATGGCGTGGCTGTGATTTTGCATACTGACCATGCGGCACGTAAGTTATTGCCATGGATTGATGAGCTTTTGAGTGCAAGTGAAATACATTTTGCTAAAACGGGTAAACCACTGTATAGCTCTCACATGCTAGACCTCTCAGAAGAACCATTGGACCAAAATGTTCAAACTTGCGTTTCTTACCTCAAACGTATGAGTAAAATTGGTATGACATTGGAAATTGAGCTTGGTTGTACGGGTGGCGAAGAAGATGGTGTGGATAACACACATATGGATAACGCGGCACTTTATACACAACCACAAGATGTAGCATACGCCTACGAAGAGCTTTTAAACATTAGTCCTAATTTTACGATTGCCGCATCGTTTGGTAATGTTCATGGTGTTTACAAACCGGGTAATGTCAATCTTACACCAAAAATTTTGGATAATTCACAAAAATATATTGAAGAAAAATTTAAAACCGATGCAAAACCTGTCAATTTCGTCTTTCACGGTGGAAGCGGTAGCGAACTTGCTGATATTCGTGAAGCTGTGAGCTATGGCGTCATTAAAATGAACATCGATACTGACACACAATGGGCATTTTGGGAAGGTGTCAAAGGCTATATTGAAAAATATGCTCCTTATCTTCAAGGCCAAATTGGTAACCCAGAAGGTGACGATAAACCGAATAAAAAATATTATGATCCACGCAAATGGCTTCGCCCTGGTGAAGAGGCGGTCAAAGCGCGTCTTTTGAAGGCGTTTGAAGACCTTAATTGTCTCAACCGTTGCTAATAATCATCCCAGAAGCCTCTTTAGAGGCTTCTTCTTTTTACATGTAAATGTTATTTCCAGCCTCTGCTTTTGAAAAGCACTCTTTTAACCATCAGCTTTTTTACATTAAGCGCGACGACCTTTTAGATAAACATTTTTCGGGCAATAAGGCACGAAAGTTTTACTATTTTCTATCGCATGATTTTCCTCATATCAAGCGTGTTATTAGCTCTGGCTCTAACCAATCCAATGCCATGTATTCTCTTTCGGTTTTAGCAAAGCATAAAGGGTGGGAATTTATTTATTGCTGTGACCATCTTCCTTCTTTTCTCAAAAACAATCCAATAGGAAATTATCAAGCGGCACTTACCAATGGTATGAAGCTTATAGAAAGCCATGAGCGTGACGTTGAAATTCTCAAATGGTCTGATGCGCATACGTTACATGTAAAAGAGGGTGGAAGGCAAAAAGAAGCGGAAGAGGGTGTTGCTCTTTTAGCGCAAGAATTGTGCCAAGATGTTGCAACGCATGGCATTAAAGACCCGTATCTTTTTTTACCATCGGGCACCGGTACAACAGCACTTTTTTTACAAAAGCATCTTCCTTTTCCTGTGTATACATGTTCCACTGTTGGCAACAGTGATTATTTGAAGCAGCAATGGCAAATGATAGACCATGGTTTGACATCTTTACCGATTATTTTAGAGAGCTCCCAGAAATTTCATTACGGGAAATTGTATCCAGAGCTTTTTGTGCTTTGGAAAGAGCTGAAAGAAAAAATGGGCGTAGAGTTTGATTTGGTGTATGACCCTGTGGGATGGAAAGTCTTTTTAGAACATCATAAATCTCTCAAAGGGACACCGATTTACTTGCATCAAGGAGGACTTCTAGGCAATGCTTCTATGTTGGCTCGGTATGCTCGTAAAGCAAATATGCTATAATAAAGAACTTTTATACAGGATTGACAATGTTACTTTTAAAAACCAGTGAACCCAATTTTCAAGCTCAGTTTGATGTGCTTTTAAAACGTGGGAACATGGATATGGAAAATGTCTCAAAAATTGTTTTAAATATTATTTCCGAAATTAAGGCTGAAGGCAATGGTGCTTTAAAAAATCATATTGAAAAATTTGATAAATGGCATGTTCAAGATGACAAAGCCCTAGAAGTCTCAACACATGAGATGCAAAAAGCCTACGATGCACTAGACGATAACCTCAAAGCCGCACTAGAACTTGCGTATAAGCGTATTTATGCATACCATGAAAAACTGTTACCAAAATCTTGGCTTGATTTTGAAGCAAATGGAACAGTACTTGGACAAAAAGTAACCCCCGTAGATCGTGCGGGGCTGTACATTCCAGGAGGCAAAGCGGCCTATCCGAGCAGTCTTTTAATGAATGCGATTCCTGCGATTGTGGCAGGGGTCAAAGAGGTTGTCGTATGTACGCCCGCACCCAATAATGAGTTAAATCCTTTGCTCCTTGCCGCAATGCATCTTTGTGGGATTAAAAAAGCTTTTAAAGTGGGAGGTGCAAGTGCCATTGCTGCGATGGCGTATGGTACACAAAGTATTCCAAAAGTTGATGTCATCACAGGTCCTGGCAATATTTTTGTTGCGACGGCTAAAAAACTTGTGTTTGGTGAAGTCAATATCGACATGATCGCAGGACCAAGCGAAATCGGTGTTTTAGCAGATACCAGTGCAGACCCGCATCTTTTGGCCATTGATTTACTCTCACAAGCCGAACACGACGAGATGGCAAGCTCTATTTTAATTACACCGTCTTTGGAAATTGCCGAAAAAACGCGTACTGAAATTTATACATGGTTAGAGACATTATCACGTAAAGCGATTGCGGAAGTTTCGATTAAAGAGCGTGGAGCAATTATTGTTACATCAGACATGGATGAAGCCGTCTCTTTGATGAATCAAATCGCCCCTGAACACTTAGAAATTGTTACATCGCACCCTTTTGATCTTTTACCTAAGATTCATCATGCTGGGGCTATTTTTATGGGTTCGTATACGCCTGAGCCTATAGGTGATTATATCGCAGGGCCTAATCATACCTTGCCAACGGGTGGAACGGCAAAATTCTATTCGCCATTGGGTGTTGAGAACTTCTTAAAACGCTCGTCCATCATTAGTATGAGCAAGCAAGGGATTGATGAAATAGGCGAGGCGTGTGCACTTTTGGCACATACAGAAGGACTTGGCGCGCATGAAGCGAGTGTGAGAGTTCGTTTAAAAAAGTAAAATGAAGTTTATTATTTTAGGCGCAGGGGGCGTTGGAGGTTATTTTGGTGCAATGCTTTTGGAAGCAGGGCATGAAGTCACCTTCATCGCAAGAGGTGAACACCTTCGTGCATTACAAACAAATGGGTTACATGTAAAGCATCCAACGCTAAATTTTACGCAAAAAATTAAAGCCATGAGTATGGAAGCTTTGATGGAGTGTGATCCTGCCCTTTTTGATGCTATTATCTTAACCACAAAATCAACGGCAACGCGTGATATTGCCATTTCTTTAGCCAAATGGCTTCGAGGTCAAATCAAGCCTCCTTCTATCATCTCCCTTCAAAATGGTGTAGAAAATGAAGCAATTTTGAGTGATTATTTCGCCGAAGAGTTTATCATCGGTGGTTTAACACGTAAAATCGGTGCTCATGTGATTGCCCCTGGACACATAGAAGCTATTGGACCTGCTGAGACCATTTTGGGTACGATGCATTCAACCACTGAAAGTGAACAATTTTTGGAAGCTTTGGTGCAAGCCTTAAATCATGCTGGCATCCCAACACAAACAACGTATGACATCAAACAAGAGTTATGGAAAAAGCTTATTATCAACAATGGCGTGAATGCCTTGTGCGCTCTTTTAGAAGTGAAAACAGGCGTATTGTTCCAATCGGAAAAGCTAGCGGCCTTAGTGTATGGACTCATGCAAGAGACGGCTCATGCGGCACGAACCTTGAATGTTAAACTATCGCAAGATGATGTCGATGCAATGTTTGCTTTAATCAAGCAGTTTGATTCTATTAAGCCCTCCATGTTGGTTGATTTAGAACACAAAAGAGCGTTGGAAATAGAAGAAATTTGTGGCGTTGTGATTCGTGCATTGCATCAAGTTGGCGTGGATGCTCCTTATTCCAGAACCGTTGCAACCTTACTCGAATTTAAAATGGAGAGATAAATGAATCAAATCAAAATTGGCATATTAACCGTGTCGGATCGCGCCAGTGCAGGTGTTTATGAAGACCTATCTGGCAAAGCCATTATTCAAACACTGAACGAATATCTTTCGTGCGAATGGGAAAGCGTGTACGAAGTGATTCCTGATGAGCAGACATTGATTGAAGAGGCGCTCAAAGATATGGTCGATGTACAACATTGCTGTCTTATTGTTACCACAGGTGGCACAGGACCAGCTCTTAGGGATGTGACGCCAGAAGCAACAGAAGCCGTTTGTGGAAAAATGATGCCAGGTTTTGGTGAATTGATGCGTCAAGTAAGCCTTAAATATGTTCCAACCGCCATTTTGTCTCGTCAAACAGCTGGAATTAGAGGAAAATGTCTGATTATTAATCTTCCCGGAAAACCAAAATCCATCCGTGAATGTTTAGATGCTGTCTTCCCAGCGGTTCCTTATTGTGTTGATTTATTAGAAGGACCTTTTATTACATGTCATGAAGAGGTGATTAAGCCTTTTAGACCCAAAGCTTAACTCAATGTAAGAGGACTTTACATGTAAAGTCCTCTTATGGTAGTTTGTTACTGTCCGAGTTGTTTGAGGTAGCCGTAATCGCCCATCAATGTCCAAGGACGGACTTTCGCGATATAAGCACGTTGAGAGTCTAGTATCTCTTTAAAAACAGGGTCTTTTGCCGCTTGTTCATCTTCGATATCACGTGCTGCCTTTTTCAAAGCCGCCATAACATCTGGTGGAAACTGTTTGACTTGAACATTAGGGTATTCTTTGGCAATATTTGCCCAAGCTTCAGCGTTTGCATTGGTTGCTTGGTCCATTAATTGCGTGCCTACCGCTTTAATCGCTACTTCTAAAATCGCTCTTAAATCTGCCGGTAATTTTTCAATTTTCTTTTTATTGGCTAACAATTGAATTTCACTTGCTGGTTCTTGCCATCCCGTATAATAATAATTGGCAAGTTTATGAAAACCCATAGCAAAGTCAAAAACAGGACTGATCCATTCAACCGCGTCAATTGTATTGCGTTCAAGTGCCGTGTAAAGTTCACCCGGAGGTGTACTCATCGCATTCACGCCCAATCGTGCCATGACTTCGCCACCTTGCCCTGGAATTCTAAATTTTAAGCCTTTGAGGTCGGCTAAAGATTTAATCTCTTTTTTAAACCAACCGCCCATTTGCATACCGGTTGTTCCCATTGGGTAAGAGATGAGACCATGTTGGCCGTAAACTTTATCGGCTAACTCTTTACCGCCACCGTAATTGTACCAGGCATATTGTTCAGAAATGAGCATACCAAAGGGGACAGTTGTAAAGAAAACCAACTTATAATCTTTCCCTTTATAATAATACGAAGCAGTATAAGCCAAATCATATTGATCTGCTTTGACCATATCCATAACACCAAAAGGAGACTTATGTTTATTGGGAAAATCGACTTTGATTTTCAATCGACCATTGGACATTTGTTCAACCGTATGAGCCAGTGTTGTAGGCGCTGTTCCTAAAAAGGGAACTTGTTCTCCCCATGTTGAAGCAAGGGTGAGTGTATAAACTTTGTTATCATTACCCGCTTGTGCCGATACAAAGCTTAACATAAAAGCAAAAATTGCTAAGACAAAACGCATTATGTTCTCCTTTATCAATGATTCTTCAATTTTATCTGTTACATACCCAATGAATGCAGTTCGTTTTCGATTTTGTCCATCTTGGCTTTAGCATCTTCAAGCCCTTTTTGATTTTCGGCGATGACCTCTTTGGGTGCATTGGCAACAAAACGCTCGTTGGACAACATACCTGAGAGCTTTGCTATCTCTTTTTCAAGTTTGATTTTTTGGTTGTTTAGGCGTTCAATAATCGGACTTAAATCAACACCTTCGAGTGGAATAAATACTTCAACATTATCCCCAACATCCGTGGCTGAGTTCGCGATTTTTTCCTCTGTAAAGTCGATTTTTTCAACTTTTGCTAATAAACTAATGTATTTAATGGCATCTTTTAAACTATCGGCGTTTGCCACTTTAATATAGGCATGCTCAATTTTTTTGTTTCCAAGGTCAATATTGGCTTTGGCACGCCTAATTCCGACAATCGCTTCAATCACCAATTCGAATGTTCTTTCAATCTCACTGTCTTGTTGAAGTGCGTGCGGGTAGCGTTTTACCATAATGGATTCATTCTCTTCGAGTGTCGTATCTGACAGCTCTTGGTAAAGAAACTCAGAGATAAACGGCATAAATGGGTGTAAAAGTTTCATTGCTTCTTTAAAGATGGCGCCAAGTTCTTTCATGCTACTTTTGTCAGCTTTACTGAGCTCAATTCCCCAGTCACAAAATTCACCCCACAAGAAGCGATAGAGGGTCGTCGCCGCATCATTGAAACGATAATCGCTAAAGTGCGAACGTACTTCTTGCATCGCAACGGCGAGACGGCTTTTCATATAAGCCCCTAGCGCTGTTTGAATCTCAATGTTCTCTAAATCTTCAAATGAAGACGCATTCATCAATAAAAAGCGTGAAGCATTGTAAAGTTTGTTCGTGAAATTACGAATTTGTTCCAATTTTTCACCGCTTAACTTAATATCCCGACCTTGAACGGCTAAAATTGCAAGCGTAAAACGTAAGGTATCGGCACTGTATTCTTCAATCGTCACCAATGGGTCGATGACATTGCCTTTACTTTTGCTCATCTTTTGACCGTGTTCATCTTTGACGAGCGCGTGAAGGTAAATATCTTTAAACGGAAGCTCACCCAAAGTATGTTCGCCTGAGAACATCATACGCGCAACCCAGAAGAAGAGAATATCAAAGCCGGTAATGAGGAGGGTATTGGGGTAGAAATCTTTTAAATCGCTTTCATTCCATTTTTCACCTTTAAAAACGTCGCCATTTTCCCAACCTAACGTTGAGAAAGGCCATAACCCTGAACTAAACCAAGTGTCTAGAACATCGGGGTCTTGGTGGATTTTGGTACTTTTACATGTAGGGCATTCCTGCTCACTCTCTTCTTCGCTTGCCCACTCATGTCCACATGCATCGCAGTAGAAAACAGGGATTTGATGTCCCCACCACAGTTGGCGTGAGATACACCAATCACGAAGCTCTTTCATCCACGCGTTGTAGGAGTTGAGCCAGTGACTTGGGTAAAATTCAGCTAAGTGTTGATTGACTTTTTCGATTGCACCTTCGGCGATCTCTTTTTTAACAAACCATTGTTTAGAAATGTAAGGTTCTACCACATTTTTACAACGATAACAATGACCTACTTGGTTTTCATAATCTTCGACTTTATCCACAAAGCCTTCTGATTCAAGTTTTGCCATGATAGGAGCACGTGCTTCTAAACGTTCTAAGCCTTGAAATTCACCGCAAAAGTTATTTAAAATACCGTTGGAATCAAAAATAGTAATAAACTCTAAGTTATGGCGTTTGCCGACTTCGTAGTCGTTGATATCATGGGCTGGAGTGACCTTAACACAGCCTGTTCCAAAGCTCATATCAACATGCTCGTCGGCAATAATTTCAATTTCACGACCAATGAGAGGTAAAACAACCTTTTTCCCTAAAAGGTGTTTGTAGCGCTCATCTTCAGGATGTACCATCACAGCAGTATCGCCAAAATAGGTTTCAGGACGTGTGGTTGCAACGACTAAAAATTCTTTAGAATCTTTTAAAAAATATTTTAAATGATACAATTTGCCTTTGTTGGTTTCGTATTCCACTTCAATGTCACTGAGTGCGCCATCATGAGTACACCAATTGACCATGTAGTTACCACGGACAATGAGACCTTCTTTGTAGTATTTGACAAAGGCTTTTTTTACGGAGTTTTTAAGCCCGTCATCCATTGTAAAACGCTCTCTGCTCCACGCTGGTGATACGCCAAGCTTACGCATCTGATGGACAATTTGACCACCGCTGTACGCTTTCCATTCCCACACTTTTTCTAAAAATTTCTCACGTCCGAGTTCTTCTTTTTTAACACCTTGAGCGAGCAACTGTTTCTCGACAACATTTTGAGTCGCAATACCAGCGTGATCTGTTCCTGGTTGCCACAATGTTTTAAAACCGTCCATACGTTTATAACGCGTGATAATATCTTGCAGCGTAAAAGTAAGGGCATGTCCGATATGGAGGCTTCCTGTGACATTTGGAGGTGGCATCATGATACAGAAGTTTTTACCTTCTTCTTGAATGTTTTTATTGCCATCAATTTCAAAATAGCCTCTTTGTTCCCAAATCTTATAGTAATTTTCTTCAATTTCTTTGGGGGTATAAACAGTACTTTTTTCACTCATGATCGTATGTTGCCTTATAGAATTTTTGGGAGATTATACAAAAAGAGGGGTAAGACTTGGTTTAAGCAAGATAGGTTGCCGTATTTTTGCCCGCTTCTTTAGAGATATAGAGCGCTTGATCCGCTCTTTGTAGCATGATATTAAAATCATCATCTTGCTTATACGAGGTATAACCTATACTCAGATTGATTTGTAGGTCTTGATTTTCTTGATTTCGTGTAATAGGAATTGTTTTGTTGTTAAACTCTTCTAAAATACGATTCACAATATGAGAAGCAGCATTTTTATCTTCATCGACAATGCAAATAACAAATTCATCCCCACCAAAACGAGCGATGGTATCTGAAGAGCGTAACAAATAACGAAGCGTTTGCGCGGTTGTTTTAATAGCTTCATCGCCCACCAAATGCCCATACGTGTCATTGATAGGCTTAAAATCATCGATATCTAAAATAACTAAAAAAAGTTGATTTTGTGAACGTTTGATTTTTTGAATTTCTTTATGAACAATGGTAACAAACATCAAACGATTGTACAATCCTGTTAAACCATCGAAATGGGATAGATTTTCAACTTCAAGGTAACTTTTTTTTAAAAAGTAGGCTAAGAGTGTGACAAGTGTCGAGATAATGACGGTTAAAATAAAAGAATAAATCAACGCTGTATGCACAATGGCTTGTTGGTCATATAACCATTGCGTACTCATATATTGGTTTTCCGGGAAGGAGGCTAAGTAGTGTTCCACATGCTTATCATGGAGCATAATGACAGGAACGGTGCTCATAAATAAGTTAATAATAAATGTGATGAAACCCAGTAATACAGGTCTCTTCAGTATAGCTCTTGGAATTCTTTTCATCCTAACGTATGCCCCTTTACGCAGATGGAAAATAGTACCATAAAAAAATTAAAAGAGAGGCTGTTTCAAAGATTTAAAAAAGAGAAAGAGTCGGGTTACGACTCTTTATACTCATATAATCCAGCGCTTAAATAACGCTCACCAGTGTCACACAAAATAGTAACAATTGTTTTACCTTTATTCTCTGGTAATTGTGCAACTGCAGAAGCGACATAAACATTGGCACCTGCTGAAATACCGACAAGCAGTCCTTCTTGTTTGGCTAAATTACGTGATGTTTCTATGGCATTATCATAGCTCACTTTAATGACTTCGTCATAAATCTTTGTGTCTAAAACAGCAGGTACGAAACCAGCCCCAATGCCTTGGATTTTGTGTGGTCCAGGATTGCCCCCTGAAAGTACAGGCGACGTGTCTGGCTCAACAGCAATAATTTTAATATTTGGATTGAGCTCTTTGAGACGTTTTCCTGTTCCTGTAATCGTTCCTCCTGTTCCTACAGCGGCGATAAAAATATCCACTTTGCCATCGGTATCTTTCCATATCTCTTCCGCTGTTGTTGCATAGTGAATCGCAGGATTGGATTCATTAGCAAATTGTTGAGGCACGAATGAGTTTGGTATCTCTTTGGAAAGCTCTGCGGCTTTATCCACAGCACCTCTCATACCCAGTGTAGGCTCTGTTAAGACCAATTCTGCGCCCAAAGCGGCAAGAAGCTTACGACGCTCTAAACTCATAGAACTAGGCATGGTTAAGATGAGTTTTAGTCCTAAACTTGCACAAACAGTCGCAAGTCCAATTCCTGTATTGCCACTGGTTGGTTCAATAATAACCGAATTGTTATCGATTAGTTTTTTATCCAGAGCGGTTTTAATCATATTAAAGCCAATTCTGTCTTTCACAGAATGTGAAGGATTAAGAAACTCACATTTGCCAAGGACAAGTGCGTTAGAAGCTGTCGATGCATGGGTGAGCTTCACAAGAGGTGTATTGCCAATAAGTTCAGTTACGTTGTTTGCATACATAATTTAATCCTTTCAAGTTTAAATACTGTAGTTAAGTTGAGCATTAAAACGCTCGGCATAAATCTCAAAGTCCGATAACGGAAAATTGAAGATTTCTTGCAATTTAGCATTGCTCTCGGTATAAAAAATTCGTAAAATAGGGTCTTTCGTCTCACCGTCGATGACAGCAAGCGTTCCTTCTAATGCGATCAAAATATCTTTAATTAAAATATCTTGAGCATTTTTTGCGAGTAAATACCCACCGTATGCCCCTCGAACACTTGTAACAAGTCCTGCTTGACGCAGGAGAATTAAAAGTTGTTCAAGATAATTTTGTGGGATTTCAGCTTTTGCCGAAATCTCTTTAATTTGCATGGGCTTATCACTTTTTGATAAAAAAAGCTGATACATGGCACTTAAGCCATACATACCCTTGGTTGATAATAATGACATAATTTCTCCTTACCCTAATGCAATCGTTAAATCTTCAATCAAATCGTTTGCATTTTCAAGTCCAATGCTCAGACGAATGACACCTTCTTTAATGCCTGCTTTTTCTAACTCATCATGGGAGAGCTGCTGATGGGTCGTGCTCGCAGGATGGGTAATAATCGATTTTGAATCACCAATGTTTACAACGACTGAAAAGAGTTTTGTTGTGTTTAAAACATGTTTTGCACTCTCAAAATCTTCTACTTCAAAGCTTAACAAGCCTGATGTTAATCCATCTTTAAAATATTTTTTAGCTCTTTCATGTAAAGGATCACTCTCTAAAGCAGGATACGCGACACTTTTGACTTTTGGATGCTTTTTCAAAAATGAAGCAACTTTATACGCATTGCGTGAATGCTCTTTGATACGAAGCGGTAACGTTTCTAAGCCTTGAATCAGTAACCATGAATTGTACGGAGAAATGGTCGCTCCAATATCACGAATGAGTGAAAGACGAATCCTGAGTGAAAAAATAGGGAATGGTAATGTTGCATAAACGAGTCCATGATAACTCTCATCTGGCTCATTAAAATGTGCGTAACGAGGATTATCAATTAATTTTGCATTCAACCCTTTTGCCTCGATGATTAAACCACCAAGTGCTGTGCCTTGTCCACTGATGTATTTACTCGCACTGTGAACACTTACATCAATACCATGGAGTAACGGTTGAAATAAAATAGGCGTAGCAACGGTATTATCACACACCGTGATAATATTGTATTTTTGCGCTACCGCAACAATTTTCTCGATATTAGGAATCGCAATTTGTGGGTTTGAGAGTGATTCAAAGAAAATGGCTTTTGTCTTATCATCAATCAAAGCTTCCAAATCATCGGCATTATCGCTATCAAAAACTTTGGCTGAGATACCAAAGCGTTTAATCGTATGTGTCAATAGTGTTGTAGCACCACCGTAAATTTTCTTAGCAACAATGATGTTATCGCCCACTTCGGCAAGGTTGGCAATGGCAAAAAAGATGGCAGCTTGTCCACTGGCTGTCGCGATGGCAGCTTCTCCGCCTTCTAAAGCAGCGATACGAGATTCTAAAACATCCGTCGTAGGATTGTTAAGACGTGTATAAATAGGTCCAAGCTCACGAAGAGCAAAACGATTTGCCGCTGTTTCTGCACTTCCAAAATCATAAGCGGTTGTTTGATACACAGGTACTGACATTGTTCCAAACTGCTGTTTGTCATATCCGTAATGTAGAGCGAGTGTTTCTTGATTCATAAAAAATCCTTTTTTTGTTTCGTTGCTGAAAGTATAGACTATTTTAAAATCAATGTCAAGTAATTTGATAAAATAACTAATGATTAAAAAAGTAGGGTATGTTTTATTGAAAGGGGAGGGTGAAATTTACTCAAACATATTTACATGTAAATGTGATAATTGCTTTTACATGTAAAAAGAATAATACGCCAAGTAAAGGATAAAATCTCTTTACTAACGCCATTTATTATACAGATTATTATATGTATAATTTTATGTAAATAACTGCAAATAGGCGCTTTAAAGATAGCTATTTTTACCTATATTTTCTATAATTACTAACAGGGTGTTAGTGCTTAAAATCGTGTGCTGCTCTATTTTAGAAGCGTTTTTTCAGAAGAGACGAGCTATAATCGAATGGTTTAAATAGCAGGAGTTTACATGTTATACGAAGACGAAGATGATTTTTTTATGGGGAGTCCTAAGAGTAAGTTTTTTGATATTATCTTTAATGCCAATAGGGAATTAGTGAAAACAAAACTGCTCGAACTTGTTGATCGTTATTGTGCGATGGAACTATTACTTGAAAGAGAAATGGGTGAAGAAGCAACGGAACACGCTATTCGCACGACCCTTTTTGAAGAACCAGATGCTATATTACATCGCAATAATGATCTTTTTATTGCAACCGTTGGGGAAATATTAACTCAAAATGAGTAAAATAACCCATATTTTTTTGGGATGGTTGGTTTTAGCGCATTGCGCCTATGCAGAACAGCCGTTTAAATACCAACATCAATTCATTCTCAAAAAAGACGAACCAGGGTTAATGTTAATCAATCGTAAAGAGGTCACTAAGAAGCCAACGGCAGACAATCCCAACAACGAATACCTTCTTCGTTTACGTTGGACGCTGTTTACCAATAATATGCTGACACTTTTAGTCAATTATAGAGGTTATCCGACACAATACGTTCTTGAGAAGCACAATCCATTAAAAAATGTTGTAATACCTTTATTGCCTGATGGCGTTAATCGTATTGCTTCAAAAACATATGCCAAAATTGTTTTTAGTGACTTTAATCAAAGTAATCATGAGGCAATTTTAGATATATTTATAGCCGATATTCAAGATCGTATTGAGGTTGAATTTCGTCAGCCTAATAAAAAGTAGGACCGCACGTGCTGGAAAAAGTAGAAAATTTGATGTTAGAGATGGTTTCATCTTTAGGTGATGCCAGAAGTGTTGAACTCTTCCATAGAGTTCCCAAGGGCAAACGCCTACGCGCAAAGCTTATTTTAAAAATTGCAGGCGTGAGTGAATCTTCATTGAAACTTGCTGCCATTGTTGAGTTGATTCATGCGGCGAGTTTACTGCATGATGATGTCATAGACGATGCGTTTACCAGACGTGGCGAAGAGTCTATTAACGCACTTTTTGGCAACAAAACTGCCATTATGTTAGGTGATATTCTCTATTCAAAAGGTTTTAGCGAATTAACATCCATGCCTCAAGAAGTTGCTTACAGCATCTCGCATGCGGTTGCATTACTCTCCGTAGGAGAACTTTTAGATGTTGAATTAGCACAATCCTTTAACGATAATTTAGAACGCTATTTCGATATGATTTATAAAAAAACAGCTTCGTTGATAGAAGCTTCTGCAAAAGCTGCTGCTTTACTGGCTGGCAAAAACAGCGCTATTTATGCTCTTTATGGTAAAAATCTTGGACTTGCATTTCAAATTATTGATGATGTTCTTGATATTACCGAATCCAGCGCAACACTTGGCAAACCGTCTTTGAATGACTTTAAAGAGGGCAAAACAACGCTTCCTTACGTTTACATGTATCAGCGATTAAATGACCACGATAAAACAATGCTCTTGTCACTGTTTGGCGTAACCTTAGATGCCAATCAAGCGGCATGGATTAAAACGAAAATGCAAGAAACCAATGCTATCGTTGATACCATTGATTACGCCAAAAAACTTGGTTTTGAGGCATTACACGCGATTGAAAAAGAAGAAGATGTCGGTTTATCTTCAATTATGAAAGAGATGATTGAGAGGAATTTTTAATGCACTATCTTACCATTAGTTTTACACACAAGAATACTGATATCAAGATTCGTGAAAAACTAGCGTTTAATTCGGAAGAGAAGAGCTGTCATTTTATGGCAACACTTAAAGCCTGTGCGGCAGTGAATGAAGTGATTTTACTTTCTACCTGTAATCGTGTAGAAATCATTGCCAGCGTGACAGATTGTCAATCGGCATTGAATGATGCATTAGACCTTCTAAGTCATGTTGCGAATGTCACACGTGAAGAATTAGAAGGACATGCGGATGTGTACGAGGATAATGGTGCTATTCATCATCTTTTTACGGTCTGCTCGTCTCTTGATAGCCTTGTGATTGGGGAGACTCAAATTGCAGGACAGCTAAAAGATGCTTTTAAATATGCGT